>ERZ1066118.1789-NODE-1789-length-12045-cov-6.609091_pt1 | contig 12045 bp, 10 predicted proteins | sample MGYA00382765_ERZ1066118 | MGnify/ENA primary metagenome ERZ1066118 (study PRJEB33369, sample SAMEA5778348) | biofilm metagenome | biome: Industrial cooling water; feature: Water cooling tower basin; material: Biofilm | place: United Arab Emirates | collected...
TTACGCTACGTTAAGGAGAAACGAGAGGTTATTCGCCTCGAGGCATTCGTGGCAGGTGTTAAGGAGTACCATGATGGTCGCTTTGAAGGCTCGCCAATAGTCTTGAAGACAAGTACAAAAACTGACTTTCATATTCGGATGAATCGGGGCAAGGTCACGCAAGTTTTGGATAACCTAATTTTTAACAGTGAATACTGGCTCAAAGAAGACCTCCGTTTGAAGCGACTTGACAAGGGAGAAATAAGAGTGACCATTGATCACCCATGTCTGCGTGTTGAAGATAATGGGCGAGGTGTTGAGGCTGACGTTGAAACGTCATTATTTGAGCCGTTTGTCACGACAAAACCACGGGGCAAGGGGCGAGGGCTTGGTCTTTTTATCGTAAGACAGTTGCTAGACACCGAGGCGTGTACGGTTGATTTACTTAACAAGCGCAACAAACATGGCAACCGCTACATTTTTGAGATTAACTTCTCGGAATCAGTTGTTGGATCATGAGCTCACCACCCGATCCCGAAACGCTGCTCAAACGCCTCTTGAAGAGTCTGAACATCAAACGTATCGTCCAAGTGGACGATGTTTTTGACGAGACGGGGCCGGTTCTTTCGAGCCTCATTGCTGTTCTTAAAAGCCATCTGCACCAAAACACGCTCACCCTTCCTCCACCGTTTGATGCGATAGATTTTTCAGCACCCCCAGAAGTTTGGGAGACGGGTTTTCAAACAGCGTGGGAGTCGAGCGAGCCTGATGCTCAAGTTGCAGTTGCAACGGAAATTAAGCGACTGCAAGAACCCACTGAACAGTCTGACACTTTAGTCGAGGGTTATCCCGCTCAACCTGACCTTGACAGCCTATTCACACCGCCAAACGATGAGTGGGAATATCAACGTTTGACACCGGCCCAGTGGCAGAAGGACGGACCTGGCATCCTTAACTCAGCAAAGGACACCAGAACGCTGCTTCTCTTTGACCTTGATCTGAAAACTAGCGCGGGAACAGCGGACGAAGGCATGGTTTTAATCAAGCAAGCCTTAAAGTCTGAACATGTTAGCAATCTCGAGCTGGCCCTTTTAAGCTTCGGCTTCCCTGAAGACCAGGAGATCGAGATAGCAAAGGAGCTGTGCGACAAACACGGGCTCGCCGGAAATGAGTTTGTTCCTATATCAAAAGAGCGTCTTAAACAGGGGGTAGCTCACTTGGTCAAGGGCGTGAAGTTCGTTTTTTTGAACCGCCACCGAACGACGATTACGAAGCACACTTCTGACGTTCTGATTGAGGCACACAAGAAGGCAGTAGCCTATCTAAATGAGATGGACGTTTTTACATTCGAGCATTTAATTTTTGGCAGCAGTATAGAGGAGGGGGCGTGGGAGCCCGACACCTTATTCCGAGTCATGAATACGATCAGTAGGGGAGAAGCGCGTACTCTTGCCAAAACCCAGCCCGATATTCTCGAAACGACAAAAAAGTTTCGCAATCTTTGGAGTACACGGATTATTCCAAGCGAGCAAGGCATCAACCTAGCCTGGAAATATACACGGCGCGAGATGTATGAGGAAGGCAGCTACCTTAATGAGTATCACACGGCGATTGATCTAGGTGATGTTTTTCAGTTCAAACTGAAGTTTTATGTCTTGGTCGCACAACCGTGTGACCTCATGTTACGACAAGATGGGAAGCGGTCATCTTTCACAACCGAAGCACATCTGCTCGAGATACTTTCAAACATTGGCGACAGAAATGCCAGCCACTTTTACAAGATGAAGTGTTCTGACGCTAAAGACGGCGAGCCACAATGGGCGGCACTGACGCGGAGCATTTCTGTAAGACTAGATGTTTTAGACCTTTGCACCGGCACGAAAACAGGAGATGCTTCCATACACATGGACTTGGATGACCCGCCCTTCATTCTTGAAGGCCAGTTGAGACGCTACGAGAAACTCAAAAAACATTACTCGGAGATTTATGATACATGTAAGTCACTTGAACAGTTTTCTACAGGCACGACAGGAAGTGATGGTGAATTAGTTTCTAAACTTCGGAAGAAATACATTCTGCCACAAGGTTCTTTAACGGAATCATTTGGTCCGGCAGTAGACCTCGAGAAAAAATTATTAGTTAGAAACTTCGCAGAGTTCATCGCTTGAGACAACCTTGGGCAAACGAACTGCTGGCAGAGTTTTCTGCATTCAGGGCTAGAATGGCATTCGAGCATGACTTGGACAGAACGCTCCCAACACAAAGTACCAATTCGGACGAAACAAAGTAAGTGACATCTCAACGGCAATGGGTTCGAGTGAACCCTCTTTTTGGCAAAAACCCCCACCTGCAACATAATGGGTTTTATGTTGCGGCAATTTTGTCGACCACAACCATTTTCAATCCTAACTGCCTCGAGAGTGCAACTGAAGCTGCATTACCAAGCGCAGTTCCCCCGAGTCCGCCTGTAGTAACCACATCTTCAAAAGTAAACGGCATGATCTCCAACGTTTGATGAAGCAACCCCTCAGCCTCAAGCCGCTCCAACAGCTTGCTGGGTCTGACACCTTGTTCCTTGACTCTCGCCAACATCTCACTCAACGCCAAGGCACTCATTACGCAACCAGCCTCGAGAGCCTCCTGCACCTTGTCTGCTCCAGGCTTGTCCTCCAAGAACGTGAGCAGCGCGTTTGCGTCAAGCACCTTTTTCACGCTTGCCCCGTTTCTTTGGTTTCATCGTTCTGAGCACTCCTCGAGTCTTCTGCGCCACGTCCTTGCCGCTCCGCAGCTCGAGCGTTCCGTCATCGTCAACTCGCAACACCATTACGTCGCCAGCCTGCAAGTCAAAACGTTTCCTTACTACTGCTGGTAGCACGATCCGCCCATTGATGCCCAGCTCGAGGGTGTAGGAGGCCTCCATATTTTGCTTCATGCCAAAAACTTACCACAATTCAAAATTTACCACAATATTAAAATTATCCAATTTTAACTATACCTACCTATTTTTGAAATTTACCAAACACTGTCCACATAACCTGATTTATGTGGAATAGAGGCATGAATGTGGTAGGGTGTGGGTATGGAACTGAAACGAAATTTGCTATTCGAGGATGCAGTATTCAACGTCATCATGTCGCTAAGAAGCAGGAAGGCTCGAGGGAGCACAGGCTCTCACGTGAGGTTGGCGCATGGCTAAACCTAAAGATCAACTCGCAGTTGATGATTTGTTTGCCGAGGTTCGGCAGCTCATTGACGAAGCAAGAACTCGAGCCGCCACCGCCGTGAATGCCGAACTCACGCTGCTCTACTGGACCGTTGGGCAACGCATTCAAAAGAACGTGTTACAGGAGAAGCGGGCAGATTATGGGCAGCAGACGATTCGCACCTTGGCGCAGCAGCTTAGCAACGTCTACGGCTCGGGCTGGGGTGAAAAACAGCTCAGGCACTGTTTGCATTTCGCCGAAACATTCCCCGACGAGCAGATTGTCTACACGGTGTGTAGACAATTGAGCTGGTCCAAACTGCGGATGCTGATGTACCTAAACGAGCCGCTTAAACGTAACTTCTATTTAGAACTTGCCAGGCTCGAGAACTGGAGTGTGCGCCAACTGCGTGAACGCATCGACTCACAACTCTTCGAGCGCACGGCTATATCGCGTAAAGGTGAAGAAACGATTCGCCACGACTTAGAGCGGCTTCGCACTGAAGGCAAGGTTTCAGCTGATTTACTCTTGAAGGACCCGTACATTCTAAGTTTTTTAGGTTTAGAGGACCGCTACCTCGAGAAAGATTTGGAAGACGCTATCTTGCGCGAGCTTGAAAACTTTCTGCTCGAACTCGGTGCGGGTTTTAGCTTCGTGGCACGGCAAAAACGCATTCAGATTGACAGAGATGACTATTTCATTGACCTGCTCTTGTATAACCGCAAGCTCAAGCGGCTCGTGGCCATTGACCTCAAGATCGGCGAATTCGAGGCGGGGTTTAAGGGGCAAGATGGAACTGTATTTACGCTGGCTCGCCAAGTACGAGCAAGAGAGCGGCGAGGCATCACCTTTAGGCATCATTCTCTGTACGGGGAAAAAAGAAGAGCATATTGAACTCCTCGAGTTAGGAAAAAGTGATATTCATGTTGCCGAGTATTTGACGGTCTTGCCACCCAAGAAGGTGTTACAGGCAAAACTGCAAGCAGCCCTCGACCTAGCAAGGGAGCGACTTGAGGCGAGGCATGACGATGGCGAGTAAGACCCTAGCCCCCTATGGTGGTCAGCTCGTCCACGCCGAAACCTGGCAAGGGTTGAGTGAAGAGGAACGCAGGCTGCGGGCTTTGAGTGCAGCCAACGCCAAAAACGTGGACGACCTCGTGTCACTCCTAGAGGGTCACAGCACGATCTTCTCCGGCACGATGAGCGAACACACCAAAGCCAGTTACCGACGTGGTGTCGCGCTGCTTTGTGGTGAAGGCTTTAATCTTATTCGTTTAAGACCCGACGAGGCGGCCCTTTATATCAGGCGGCTCGAGCTGGACTATGCCAGGGCGAGTGTCAAGAGTTATCGGAGCGCGGTGAGGGCACTTTATGACGCGCTGATTTGGGCCGATGCCTACCGCGACGACGAACGCGACAGACCCCTGGCGAATCCTTTTTCGGGCGTGAAAATCCGCACCGACCACACTGCCCCAGAAGACAAGTTTAGCTCGTACACCGACAAAGACATTAAGCTCCTTCTCCCCCACCTCAGCCACGACACCGAAGTCTTGCTCTTCTTAGGGGCACACGGCGGCTTACGCATCAGCGAGATGGTCGCACTCTCGTGGCGCGAGGTTGATTTGCGAAATGGGGAGTTGAAAGTCAAAGAGGGCAAGGGGAAAAAGAAAAGGAGTGTGCCGCTCACCAAAACGCTTCACGGTGTGCTCGAGAGAAGTAAGGCTCGAGGTGCTAAGCCTCTCCCCTATGCGGATCGGTTTGCTGCCTCGTATGCCTTCGAGCAGGTGTGCCGGGTGGCGGGAGTCATGTTTGTGGGCAAGGCCCTGCACGGACTGCGGCATTACGCGGGTACGAAGGCGTATCAGGCAACGCGGGATATTCTTCGTGTCGCTAAACTGCTCGGGCACAAGGACATCATGACCACCTCGCGCTACGCCAAGCTGCTGCTCACAGGGTTTGATAACAGTTATGTGGTGGAGTTTCGGGAGATTCTCGGGGCGCAGACCTTCGTCCGCTGAAGCCAACTCGATAGTGCGAGGCATTTCTCGTAACGGTTTTGCCGATTCAAATCAAGGGGGTTGTGTTAGACACTGCGTGAAAACCAACGCTAAGCGGAAAGTCTTTGGATTTCCACGCTCCCTCTTACATCAGAATGTGTAACTAGGACGCAAAATCTAAGTCCAGAGTTAACTAAACTCATCTGGGCAGAGGTTTCTTTACTTTGATTTCCTTAACGGCTTTTCTTTACAAGAAAGCGGTGAGTTTTCCGGCTTGGCAAGTGGGAAAAAGTTGTTAAATAAAACGGTCGTTTTTCTTAACTCGAGCTTCGCCTCTGCTTACTCTGCTTGCGTTTCCTAAAGTGGATTGATAGTTGACCCAGTTCCTTAGCGTTGGTTTTCGCACGGGTTCTATCAAAACGCCCAGTAGGTAAGTTTTTTATCAGGATCGCCTAGAGTTTTATGCGAACTTGAGAGGGTGGCACCTTAACTCGAGACCTGCCAGACTTATTGGTTCAACAAGTTAGGATGCACGGGCGGAACGTGCCGATCGCTTGTTCGTGTCCTCGACCCTCATGGCAGGGCCCGTTTTTTGAGGGATGTCCCCGCGCCAGGTGTCCGAAAAAGTCTGACATCCTCGTCAGAGGAACCTCGGATGTTCGGAGGCGAACGACCATTGTAACCTCAGCACTATAGAGGAGGCTTTGGCTGAGATGACGAACCCGTCTGAAATCCTCTCGAAAGCTCACCTTCGGGTTCCGACCTGGACAAAGCCCTCATCGCCTCATGGAAGGAAACCCTATGAACCACGGACGTATCCTCCTCGTTGAAGACGATCCTGATATTGTAGAGATCGTCAAGACCTACCTCGAGCACGAGGGTTACAGTTTTGAAATTGCCTTTGACGGTTTGATGGGTTTACAGTATGCCTTGGACGACGCGCCTGACCTCATTTTGCTCGACTGGAATCTACCGGGGATGAGTGGTCTCGAGCTGATGCAGCGTCTGCGCCGGGAACAGCGTACCCCCATCATTATGCTATCCGCACGAACTGAAGAAGTAGACCGCGTACTCGGACTCGAGGTCGGTGCTGATGATTACATCACCAAACCCTTTAGCCCCCGTGAACTGGTGGCCCGGGTCAAGGCCATGATGCGCCGCGTGGCGATGGTGGGTGACGATCAGGAATCTATACGGCGTGGTCCCCTCCTGCTAGAACCCAGCAAACGCCAGGCAACGCTGAACGGCGTGACGCTCAGCCTGAGCGTCATCGAATTTGACCTTCTCTTAGTCTTGGCAAAACAGCCGGGACGCGCCTTTAGCCGAGACGAGGTGTTGACCCGCGTGTGGGGTGACGATTACATGGGCGTAGATCGGGTCGTGGACGTTCATATCTCCAACCTGCGCCAGAAGGTGCAAGAAGTCGCAAGCAACCTTGACATGATTCACACGCTGCGGGGCGTGGGCTACACCTTTGCCGAAAATTTTGCGTGAAACGCTCCCTCACCCTCTTCACGCGACTCCTGCTGGCCTTTTTGCTCGTGATGCTGGTCAGCACGCTAAGCAATTACGTCGCCATGGAGGCCTTCTCACCCGTCTTTCTCAACTACCACCTGCGGCACACCCACACCTCGGCTTCGCTCACCGCCGACACGCAAGCAGAGCTTCGCGTCGCCCACCAACGGGCCATGCGCCAGGCCACGCTTTGGGGAGGTATCGTTTCGCTCCTGGCGGCGGGGTTCGTGAGTTATGTGGTCAGTTCGCGGATTGCCCGACCCATCAAGCAGATGCAGAGGGCGAGTCGCCACATCGCTGAGGGGCATTACCAGCAGCGACTGAGCCTCGCCGCGCCAGGCGAGATTGCCGACTTAGCCAAAGACCTTAACAACATGGCGGCCACGCTCGAGAGCAGTGAGGCGCGCCGCGTCGCGCTGATCGGCAACGTGGCCCACGAGTTCCGCACCCCCTTAAGCAGCCTGCACGGTTACGTCGAGGGGCTCGAGGACGGTCTTTTTAAGCCCACGCCCGGAGTCTTGAGTGCCTGCAAGCGGCAACTGGGCCGGCTCGAGCGTCTCGTGGATGATCTCTCCTTCCTGTCCCGGGTCGAAAGTAACGCCGAGCCCCTTCAGGTACAAGCTACCCCTGTAAAGGCACTCCTCGAAGGGGTCAGCGAAACCTTCCAACCGCGCTTTCAAGCCAAGGGAGTTCGGCTCGAGCTGCGCCGCCCCGAAGAAGGGGCCAGCGTCCTCGCCGACCCCCTCCGCACCCTCCAGGTGTTGACCAATCTGATGGCCAACGCACTGCGCTACACGCCCCCGGGGGGCACCGTGTCCCTATGGGCCGAGCTTGACCCCGACGGACGGCGGATTAGCTTTCACGTCCGAGATACAGGGAGCGGCATTGATCCGAATGACTTGCCCCACATCTTCACGCGCTTCTATCGCGGCGACAAATCGCGCCGTCGTGACGAGGATGGCGGCAGCGGTATCGGACTCACGATTGCTAAACACTTTGTCGAACTCCAGGGTGGGCGTATCGAGGTTCAAAGTCAACCTGGTCAGGGCAGTCACTTTTACTTTAGCCTGGTCCGCTACGCGGACACCTTGGCTTTATCGTAACTAAACACTGTTGGGCTAGGCTAAGGTGTGATGGCTGTTTTGGGACTACGGTTTTTGTGGGCGTGTCTGCTCTGGCTCGCGCTTGTCGGCGTGAGCTTGCTGCTGGTGTCGTGGCTCTTTCCTGCCTCACGTCGGCCCAACACTCAGGAGGAAGGTAGCGATCGGCCAAGGGCAAATTCGGAGCCTCCGCCTTCGTAGCTCGACCCACCGCGTGACCATGCTCGAGCAACACCGCGCTATCGTTAACCGCCTCAAGACCTCGAGAGGGCATCTCGACGGTGTGCTCAAAATGCTCGATGTACCCGAGCCCGATTACGTCGAACTCCTCAAACAACTCGAGGCCGTTCAAGGTGCCTTGCACCACTTAAGCAACGAACTCTTCGAGCTGCACATGCAAGCCTGTCTCGAGTGCTCGAGACAGGGCAACGTTGACAAAGCCAGCGCAGACTTGAGCGAGGCTCTCAAGTACCGTTAGCGTTTGTGGACCACAATAAAGGTCGTTCTTCAAACTCGTGGATGCCCGTTTGGGTTCCCGAACGGCCACCTTTATCAAGGCTTAACACGACTGTGGCACAGTAGGCGTAGAGGCTCTTGCCTCAGAGGAGGTTTTATGAAACTCTCAAACCCTTATCTGTTGATCGCGCTTCTGGCAGTGGGTATAGGGCTGTACGCGCTCGTGCCCGCCCTGTTTCCTTTCTTGCTGCTCGGTGGTTGCTTGTTGATGCACTTGGGTATGCACGGTGGTCACACGCACTCGAGTCACAGGCAGGACAACCGCCCCGAGGAAAGGTCGCCTTCGGCGCGCGCCGAAGGCACCGCCCCGCAGCCCCATCAGCACGGGGCGGATTAGGTTCAAGACGCAATGGTTGGAGCTATATGACCACACTTCGCTTGGGTAAGTTGCTGGGTATCGAGCTGCGGCTCGACTACTCCTGGTTTCTAATCTTCCTGCTCCTCACCTGGTCGCTCGCCGGACACTACCTGATGGTCAACGCCGGCTGGTCAGCGGGTGTGCGCTTGGTCCTGGCCCTCGTGACTGCCCTGCTCTTTTTCGCCTCGGTCCTGGCCCACGAATATGGGCACAGTCTCGTGGCCCGTCGCCTCGGCGTAGGTGTCGAACGCATCACGCTCTTTATCTTTGGGGGCATGGCCCACCTTAAAGGCGAACCCAAACGGGCCCGCGACGAATTCTTAATTGCCATCGCAGGTCCGCTCGTCAGTCTTGGCCTAGCGGCGGTCTTCGCGCTGCTGTTACGGTTCGCACGCTTGCAAGAGGTTGCGGGTGTAGAAGCCGTTGCTTTCTGGTTGCGAACTATCAACCTCGCCCTCGCCCTCTTTAACCTCATCCCTGGCTTCCCCCTCGATGGCGGGCGGGTGCTGCGCGCGGTGCTGTGGGCCGCGACAGGCAACCTCGAGCGCGCGACGCGCACGGCCTCCCGCGTGGGTCAGGGGGTCGCTTTCGTGTTCGTGGCTCTCGGGCTGTGGCAACTGTTAGGGGGCAGTTGGGTTAACGGTGTGTGGACGGCCTTCATCGGCTGGTTTCTCTACCGAGCCGCGACCAGCCAGCTCGAGCAGCTCAGTCTCCACGAGCTACTGCGCGGCGTGAGCGTGCGAGAGGTGCTGCTGCTTGATTGCCCGCACCTTGACCCGCAGATGCCCGTGGCGACCCTCGTCGAGCAGGTGATGAGCAGCGGACGGCGCTGCTTTCCCGTGCTGAGCGAGCAGCGGCTCGTCGGGCTGGTGACCCTGCACCAGATCAAAGCCCTCGCCCGTGAGCAGTGGGCGCAGATGAGCGTGGCCGAGATAATGATCCCGGCCGAGGCCCTGTTGACGACTACCCCCGACGAGGCCGTCTCGAGTGCCCTAGAGCGCATGGTGAGCGCGGATGTCAACCAGCTGCCCGTGCTCAAGGCTGGACAGTTCGTCGGCATGGTCACCCGCGAGAGTGTCCTAAACTACCTACGCACCCGCACCGAACTGTTTCCGGCAGGTCACCAGGGAGTCCACGGATGAACCTTTGGCATCTGACACCAGACACTCCGCGCTGGCCCCACCGGGTGAGTCCGAACGAACAGGTTCAGCTCACGTTTGGCACCTGGCCCGTCGCGGCGGGGCAGTCCGTGTGGCTCGACTACGAGGTGGAACGCGCAGGTCAACTTGAACGCGGCCAAGTCCAGGCCCGGTGGCGTGAAAACCGGGGTTCCAATAGCTATTGGCAGGCCGAGCTAGGGCCTTTCTCGAAGGGTGACCAGGTTCGCTACCAGGTGTTCGGGACTAGCAAAGACCGAAGCCTCACCCCTCACCCTTATTCGTTTCGGGTCGGTCCCAAACTCTATCTGGCCCTGCTCTGGCATCAGCACCAACCCTACTACCGAGATGCCGGCCACCCTGATCCGCAGGGCAGCTACACGCAACCCTGGGTGCGACTCCACGCCTTGCGGGATTACTACGCCATGGCCGATTTAGTTGCCCAGCATCCGAAGGTCCATCTGACCATTAATCTGACCCCGGTCCTGCTCGAGCAACTCGAGGACTATCTGAGTGGGGCCACGGACCTTGCCCTCGAGCTGACCCTCACCCCGGCCGAACGTCTCTCCGCAGCGCAGCGAGCCAGCCTGCTGGCCCACTTCTTTGACGCGGACTGGCACCACCAGATTTATCCTTACCCGCGTTACAAGACCCTGCTCGAGCAGAAGCTGGCAGACCGGCCCTTTAGCGTCGAGGATCTACGCGACCTGCAAATGTGGTTTAACCTCGCCTGGTTCGGGCAGGAGTTCCGCGACACCGAGGTGACCCTCCTCACCGGCGAGAAGGTGTCGGTGAGTGGCTTTGTCGCGCAGGGTCAAGGCTTTACGCAGCAAGACCTCGAGGGAATGGTGGCCGAGCAGTTCAAAATTCTGCGGGCCGTCATCCCGCTCCACCGCCAGTTGCAAGAGCGGGGGCAGATCGAGGTGTCCACCACGCCCTATTACCACCCCATCGTGCCCCTGCTCGTGGATACGAACCGCGCGACCTTAGACCGGCCTGGTGCGGTTCACCCGCGCCGCTTCGCGTATCCGCAAGATGCTGCCGCGCAGACCGAGAAGGCGGTCCGAGCCTATCAGCGGCACTTCGGGCAACCCCCAACGGGCATGTGGCCGGCAGAAGGTGCGGTGGCGCAGTTCGTGCTGCCTCTCTTTGCCGAACAGGGCCTTCGCTGGCTCGCTACCGACCAGGGTGTGCTGGCCCGCAGTGGCCGCTACGGCTACCGGACCGAGGACCCCGACGTACTCGCCCAACCCTACCGGGCCGGCGAGGGCGACCAGGCCCTCAGCCTCTTCTTTCGGGACACGGCCCTGTCTGACAACATCGGCTTTCGCTATCAGGGCTGCAAGGATTTCGCTCCCGTGGCGCGGGCCTTTCTCGACGAAATCAAGGACCGCTTTGCCCACCGCTTTCAGCACGAGGAAGACCGCGTACTCAGCGTTATCCTCGACGGCGAAAACGCTTGGGGGGCGTACTGCGAGGACGCACGGCAGTTTTTTCACGCGCTCTACGGGCTGCTCGACCACGACAGTGTGCTAGAGACAGTCACGATGCGTGAGTACCTTGGCGGAAACGCTCAGCGAGACATAGCCCCCCACCCCCTCGAGAGCCAGCCGCACGTCCATGACCTTTTTACGGGTTCGTGGATTGACGAGATGGGTTCGGCCCCGGGCGTGGACTTGGGAACGTGGATTGGGGAAGAGGAAGAGAACCACGCCTGGCAACTCCTGCTCGAGACCCGAGAGGCTCTCGAGCACATGGGTGCAACCCCTGAAACGCACCCTGATGCGTTCGAGGCCCTCTACCGGGCGGAGGGTTCAGACTGGTTTTGGTGGTTTGGCACCGATCAGGACTCGGGTCACGATGCCGACTTTGATGTCTTGTTTCGCACGCATCTCAAAGCGGTCTATCTCGCCCTCGGCCAAGTTGCGCCTGCCACACTCGACGAGCGGATCGTGCCGGCGGCCGTCACCTGGACCTTTACCCAGCCCGTCACAACGCTGCGCCACGGCGACCTGCTCTTCGTGGAAACCCAGTGTCCTGGTGTCCTCGTGTGGTGGCGTGAGAGAGAAGCGGTGATGGAGGTACCGCTCACACCTGTGGGCGGGGTGATGGCCGGCACGAGACGCTATCAGCACGCCCTCGGCCCCTTGGAACGGGGCAACCTCTTCTTTCGCTTTCGCTGTGGCGAGGCAGCGTGTTCGGGTCAGGACGGCTGTTGCC
>ERZ1066118.1793-NODE-1793-length-12035-cov-8.842237_pt1 | contig 12035 bp, 8 predicted proteins | sample MGYA00382765_ERZ1066118 | MGnify/ENA primary metagenome ERZ1066118 (study PRJEB33369, sample SAMEA5778348) | biofilm metagenome | biome: Industrial cooling water; feature: Water cooling tower basin; material: Biofilm | place: United Arab Emirates | collected...
TGGTTTCTAGAATGCGTAAGGCAATCTGATGCGCCCCATCTACAATTTCCTTGACCTCTCGATCGATCTCTTCCGCAATCGCAGGGCTAGCCGAACGACGAGGATTGGAGAAACCATCCAAAAATTGTTGCTGAACTTTTTCTAATGCCACAGGTCCCAGCTTATGGCTCATACCATAAAGGGTAACCATGCGTTCGGCAAGATCGGTTGCTTTTTGGATATCATCACTAGCTCCCGTTGACACTGTACCGAAGACAATTTCCTCTGAGGATCGTCCTGCCAAAAGTGTAGCAAGGCGACCGCGAATTTCATTTTCTACCATTAAGAAGCGGTCTTCTTCAGGCAGTTGCAGCGTGTAGCCCAATGCGCCTACACCTCTGGGGACAATAGAAATTTTCTCAACTTTACCAGCTCCAGGCATTAAAGCTCCAACAATGGCATGACCTGCTTCGTGGTAAGCAACAGTTTTCTTTTCCGTCTCGTTGAGAACGCGAGATTTTTTCTCCAAACCAGCAATCACTCGCTCGATCGCCCAGGCATTCATGACAAGCTTGAATGCATGTTTCCATCATTGCCATAAGATACCTCGTTGTCATACGTCTAGTTCAATTTCAAAATCCTGTTGAAATTCATAGTGAAAAACAAACTCTATTAATAACGATCTCAGACTCGGATGAAATCAGCGTGAAAGACTTCACCAATTCTCGAAATTCTTATAGGTAAGACATATGTGAGTATTTTCTTGTGGAGGTTTACTTCCTCCGCTCGGCGTTCCTCAAGATATTCTTGGCACGAGCTGCCTCCTTGGTGCTGCCATCAACCATCAGTAAGTAATTACCGTCCTTGAGCTGTTTTTCGTACTTGCGGATGTGTTGCCGAGAAATACCCCAGTCTACTAACGTCACCAGCACTCCCCCTCCAGTTGCACCAGCTACGACACCTTCAATACCACCTAGTAGTGCGGTGCTAGCTAGGTGTCCGACTGCCAGCCCCGGTCCCACACCAGGAATCCAAACAACAGCTGCACCAGCAAGAACTCCAATTACCCAACCCAACGAACCACCAGTAACAGCGCCAAGCTGAGCTGCATTCTCAGCATTATCTATAGAGCGATGTAATTCCTTTTCAATCTCTCGATTCTGGGTAATTAAAGAAACCCGATCAGTTGGGAAGCCGTTCTGTTTCAAAACATGTAGGGCTTCCTTTACTTTTGACACGCTGTCATAGACAGCAATAACACGTTGGGTAGGCATTTCTAACTCCGTCGATTCTGTAAGATATTGAGATTGGATTATCTAATGGCAATACCAATTCCATAGATGTGTTTTCATTCCTTCTTTTAGCTGTGCCAATATCAATACCCAACTTGAAGTACTCATGCGATGATAACTTTAATATTTTTTCTACAAAAGTTGCCTCTGATATGAGCCGACTATTTTTCATGCAAATAGTGCAATCAAAGATATCTAAAGTAAGATTATTGTGGGTTACAACCAAGGATGTTAAGTGATAGAAAATACAGTATCCCTTACGACCGATTGCAATAATAGTTTTCTATATTAAATTTTTACAGGTCGAGATGAAATTAGGATGAAATAGCGTTGCACAGCCGATATTTCGCTATAATGTTTCTCTATTCATCATGTAGATTCAGTCGTTAGAAAGATAATTAAAAAGTTTTCAACAGCTTAATATTCTGATACCAAAAATGTTGGAATTGCGGTTGTTGTTTCCACTAATGGAGTATTAAGAAATGCAACACGATCGCGATCGTCACGGACATTCAGAACACCAGCACAGCAGTACTACAAGCGTGCAAGACAAATCCAAAAACTACAGCGAACATGAAGGACGCGCTCGGCATGGCGAACACGACAAGCACGCCGGACACAATCCAGAAATGTTCAAGTGGCGCTTTTTTATCTGCTTGCTGTTGACGTTTCCAGTCCTGTATTTTGCACCTTCATTTCAAGAGTGGTTTAACTATCAGGCAGTACAGTTTCCTGGCTCGTACTGGGTTAGCCCGATTTTGAGTACAATAATTTACTTTTACGGGGGTTGGGTCTTCCTACGAGGAGCGTGGCGCGAGCTGAGATCTAGAATTGGCATGATGACCCTAATTGCCTTAGCAATTACCGTCGCCTTTGTTTACAGCTTGGCAGTCTCTTTTGGGTTACAGGGCGATCCGTTCTACTGGGAATTAGCAACTCTGGTGGATGTGATGCTGCTCGGACATTGGATTGAAATGGCATCGGTTCAGGGAGCCAGTCGCGCCTTAGAACATCTAGCCGATCTCGTTCCTGCTACTGCACATCGGTTGGCGAACGGGAGAATAGAAGATGTCCCTGTAAGTCAGCTCAGCGAAGGAGATTTGATATTAATTCGCCCTGGCGAACAAATGCCGATTGATGGTGAGGTGACTGAAGGTGCTTCTAGCGTGAACGAGGCATTTCTGACTGGCGAATCCCGCCCAGTTACGAAACAAGTCAACGATGAAGTTGTAGCGGGGGCTGTAAACGGCGAAGGCGCTCTGACTGTAAAAGTCACGCGCACGGGCGAACAAACAACACTCAGTCAAATTATGCGGCTGGTAGAGGAGGCGCAATCTTCGCGGAGTCGCTATCAAGCTTTGGCAGATCGGTTGGCTTATTGGTTAACCTTAATTGCAATTGGGGTAGGTGCGCTGACATTTATTATCTGGCTATCAGTAGGTCCAGCCCTGACTTTTGCCATCAATCGCGCTGTTACAGTCTTGGTCATTACTTGTCCCCATGCGTTGGGACTAGCAATTCCTCTTGTGACTGTCAATGCAACGTCGATGTCTGCAAAACACGGTATTCTGGTACGCAAGCGAGAAGCCTTCGAGCGTGCCAGAAGCATCAAAGCCATTGCCTTTGACAAAACTGGAACTCTGACTAAAGGTGAGTTTGGCGTACAGCGAATTTATGCTGAAGGTATTGGCGAGTTAGAGGCACTCTCGATCGCTGCTGCTTTAGAATCGCTATCAGAGCATCCACTGGCACAGGCAGTTGTGCGGGAAGCTGAGGCACGTAATTTGGAGATTCCCAAGGCGAATGAGTTTCAGGCGATCGCGGGGAAAGGCGTAGAAGGTCAAGTCAATGGCAAACGTTACCGAGTCGGTAGACCTGAGTGGGCAAAAGAGTTAAATCTCATCTTTGCTGACAAACTCCAGGCAGGATTGACAAACATTGAAGAACGGGGGGAGAGCGCGATCGCCTTGCTGGACGATCGACAATTACTCGCCCTGTTTGGGCTAGCAGATCGAGTCAGGGAACAGGCGCGTACCGCCGTTGAAAGGCTGCAAGAAATGGATATCCAAGTTGTGATGATTACTGGAGATGCCGAGGCAGTGGCAAAGACAGTTGCCACAGATCTAGGTATCGACCGCTACTACGCCCGCGTTTTACCCCAAGATAAAGCAGCAATCATTCGCAAGCTGAAAGCCGAGAAACCTACAGCATTCGTAGGCGATGGCATTAACGATGCAGCTGCTCTGTCTGAAGCTGACTTAGGAATGGCAATTGGAGCAGGAACTAACGTGGCGATTGAGTCAGCTGATTTGGTTTTGGTTAACAGTAATCCCTTAGATGCCACCTATGGACTCAAGCTCGCTAAGGCAACGTACAACAAAATGATCCAGAATTTATTTTGGGCTACGGGTTATAACGTGGTGGGAATTCCACTGGCTGCTGGAGTTGCCGCTCCATTGGGTATTTTGCTTTCTCCTGCCGTGGGAGCGTTGTTCATGAGCCTGTCTACCGTCATTGTGGCAATCAATGCCATGCTGCTCCGTCGAGTGCGCTTGACCTGAACATCCAACCTAAGTCAAGACACAACTTCTGTGTCCTTGACTGTGGTGTGAGAGCCAACTGTCTAATTAGCGATACTATCCAACCGGATTATTGTTTAAAACTAAAACGTCCGTTTACCTTTTCACCTTTAACATCGGCAGTAACTTTCATTTGATACTGACCAGTTGCTTTCCCAGGCAGTAAGGTCGTATAGTGCTTCCCGCTAGGATCGTATTTAAAATTTAAGTTTTTTTGGGTTCCGTCAGGCGACTGAACTTGAGCTGTGACTTTAGCGTTAGGAATTGCTTCGTGATTGTCCCCTCTTTGTAAATACAAATCTAAGTGAGTTCCCTTCTCTCCTTTTTCAGGTACTAGCTCTAGATGGTAAGGTCCTGCCTCTACAACCTGACCGCCTTTTTGATTTTTAGATGCACTTGCTTTCTCGACTAATTCATTCTTCGCCACTACAATTTCCGCAGCTTGAGTATTTAAACTGCTGGCATAACTAGTGGCGCGATCGCTCTGGCTAAAAGCCCCGAAAACGAGCAGTCCTACACTACCTAGAGCGAGCGCGCCAAATTGCAATAATTTCATTGATTGACTCCTGACTTGAAACGGTTAAAGATTGAAAAAATTAGCTAAGTAAGTTTATACTGTTGAGGTAAACAATCCACCTAGCACCACTACTGCCAATGGCTGCAAGATTTCCTTACCAGCACCAGTGCCAATTACCAGCGGCACCATTCCCAAAGCTGATGATAGAGCAGTCATCAGAATCGCGACAAGTCGCTCCATCGATCCCTCAAACAGAACTTCTCGAAGAGGCATTCCAGTTGCCAACTTGTTGTTGTAGTTGTCAACGAGCAGTAGTCCATTACGAGTAGCTACACCGAATAGAGTAATAAACCCTACCATTGAAGCCACGGAGATAATACCGCCACCCAAGGCAACAGAAATTACACCTCCCACTAATGCTAAGGGCAAGTTAATCATAATCATCCCCGTGGCAGGAATTGATTTGACGGCAAAGTAAATCAGTATTGTGATGGCGACGAATGCTAAGATTCCAGCCCAAATTAAGGTTTGGGTAGCTTGCTCTTGCGCCTGAAATTGACCGCCGTATTGAATGTAGTATCCAGAAGGCAATTGTACCTGCTGTTGAACTTGGCTCCGAATATCATTAATGACAGAACCCAAGTCTCGCCCTTGTACGTTGGCAGAAACAACGATTAGCCTGGAAACATTCTCGCGATTGATTGTATTCGGACCCGTACCATAGATAACTCTGGCAACCTGAGCTAGAGGAATTTTTTTTCCGTTGGGAGTATCTACTAATAAATTTCTAATAGTTTCTAGATTATTTCTAGAATTTTCTTGCAACCAGACAACGAGATCGAATACTTGTTGGTTTTCTAGGACTTGAGAAATGACTCGCCCGTTCAAAGCAGTTTCAATAGTTTGAGCTAAATCGCCTACGCTTAGACCGTAACGAGCGGCAGCTGGGCGATCGAACTGAATTTGTACCTGCTTAATCGGCACCTGAGGTTCTAGTTGCAGGTCTACAACTCCGGTAACGTTACGCATAGTTGACTCCACTTGTTGACCGATAGTGCGGAGTTGCTCCAAGTCGGGTCCAAAAATTTTCACGGCGATCGCGCTCCTGACTCCAGACAGCACCTCATCCATGCGGTGTGAAATAAAACCGCCAATATTAGCCGCGACTCCTGGTATTTTGGCAAACTCTTGTCGCAGAGTTTCAATACTTCCCTCTCGGTCTTTAAGTCCCTCCTGGCTCAGTTCTACATCTAGTTCCCCAAAGTTAACACCACCCACATCGCTATCGCCAGGGGCGCGTCCCGATCGCAATTGCAGTGCTTCAAACCGCTTGTCGCTTTTGAGAGCATCCTGAATTGCTAGATCGGCTGTATTAGTAGCTTCTAGGGACTCCCCTGGATACAAAGAAGTGGCAACGACTAGCGAACTTTCTTGGAATTCCGGTAAAAATACCCGCCCCAACGATGGTAATATCACCATTGCCGCTACAAAACCAGCAACAGCAGCAACCAAGACGATCTGGGGAAATCGAATTGAAAATCTCAAAGCCGGACGGTAAACTCGATGGGAAAATCGCGCTACCCAGGTTTCTTCATCTGGCAAGCGCCGATTCACTAACAATAGCGCGCACAAAGCTGGAGTTAGCGTCAGCGCCACTAGAGTTGAAGCCGCGATCGAAAGTAGATAAGATAACCCCATTGGTGTAAAGATACGACCTTCTACGCCAGAAAGAGCGAAAATCGGGGCAAAGACAACAGCAATAATCACTGTTGAAAACAGGACGCTGACGCGCACTTCAATCGAGCCATCAAATACTACCTGTAAAGGATTGACTGGCGTTCCTGCTTGCTGATTTTCCCGTAAACGACGGTAGACGTTTTCCATATCTACAATGGCATCATCTACTACCGAACCAATAGCAACAGCCAGTCCTCCCAATGTCATTGTATTAATGCCCTGTCCAGTCCAATTTAAAATCATCATCCCTAGTAATAAAGACAAGGGCAGGGCGCTCAGACTGATAATTACAGTGCGCCAATTCATCAAAAATAGAATCAGTACGATAGAAACGATGATAATACCATCGCGCAAGGCATCCTCCACATTCTTGAGCGAAGCTTCGATGAAATTTTCCTGACGGAAAGTCACGTCCACTTTCACATCTTTAGGCAAGCTGGCTTTAATTTCCTCCATTGCCGCTTCTACCGTACGGGTGACTGTGGGGGTGTCAGCTTGTGGCTGTTTATTAACAACCAAAACAATTGCCTTTTTACCATTGAAAGTGGCATCGCCCCGTTTGAGTTCTGCACCGATTGTGACATCAGCTACCTGACCGAGTAGCACGGGCGTACCATTTCGGGCTGTAATTGCCGATTGCTTCAGCTCGTCAATCGACGCAATCCTTCCAACTCCTCGCACTAACATTTCCTGGTCTGGGCCGATCAAGAATCCGCCAGGTGCGTTGACATTGGCTTTTTCAGTTGCTTCCGCCACCTCTTGTAAAGAGACGTTGAAGGCTTTGAGCTTGTCGGGATCGACTAGCACTTGATACTGGCGCACGTCTCCGCCAAAAATCACAACTTGAGTCACCCCAGGCACAGCCAAAAGACGGTTTTTTACTTGCCAATCCACAATCCGTCTTACTTCCATTAAGGGAGTAGTTTCGGAGGTAAAGGCATATTTAATCGCCGCCCCCAAAGGAGAGCTGATCGGAGAAATTTGTGGCGGCTCTACTCCTTGTGGCAACTGACTTTGAGCCTGTTGCAATCGCTCCTGAACTAGTTGGCGGGCGCGATATATTTCAGTGTCCCAACCAAAAATCACTTTTACTACAGAAATACCAACGGCAGAAGAAGAACGTACCGTTTCTACTCCAGGTGTGCCGTTAATCGCACTTTCTATCGGTCGAGTGACAAGGGATTCTACCTCTTCTGGAGCCAGTCCAGGTGCTTCAGTTTGAATTTCAACTTGCGGGGGGGCAAACGCTGGAAAAACGTCTAGCGGCATTTGAGTCAGGACGCGAAATCCCCACAAGGTAATAATGATGGAGGCAATGACCACCAGCCACCGTTGAGCGATCGACCATTTGACAATAGAGTTGAGCATTATCTTCTAGACCATAGCTGAAACAGCGGCTTAGCGATCGTTGTATTTGTAGTGAGGCACTGTATCTAATGTCCCAAACTCAGATGAAATCGAGATGAAATTTGTCGGGCGATTCAGTTGAAGTTTTGTGACTGCATCATCAAGGGCGAGCAACTCCTACACATATACCCCCTCAATTCGGCATATAGGTGCAGATCGTTGTGTTAAATTGTGCTTTTGCAGCAAAAGATTCAAAATATAGCTGCTAAATTGCAAAAGTGTGGCTTAATATGTTGCGAGTTTAATCTTCAGTGAAGACGCAAACAGCCTTCTTATTTGTAGGACAGCAGGGGCTAAAGTAGAAGCGAACGTTTCCGCTAAACTCGAATGGCTGTAAATCGCGATAAACCCGATCGTTGGAAAATAGACATAGCCCAGTCTGTAGATATGTACAACACTTGGTTCATGGATTTCGCTCCGCAAGCGTTTCGTGAAACTCGTGTTAAAGTTACTCAGGTTGTAGCATCGACACTGCAAGCTACTAATAATCTCAAAAATTTACAGCCAGAGATTCTGCGACAGAATCCAGGCGTGCTTCCGACACTCAGAATGTGTACCTGTCCGCCAATTGCCAGAGATCGGCTGATTGGGTTAGCTGGTGTGGCTAAAAGTGTCGTGGAGCGCATGGAAGTCGAAGGTAAATTACCCGTTCGGCTCACAAGCGATCGCCTTGATGAAGAATTGAGAAAAATCACAAATATTGTCTCAAGACTTGCGGATCGGGATATTTTTACCTGGCTAGATACAGACCAAAAACCGACAGAAAGCGAGATTTATCGTGCAGCAACAATTGTTGCAGATCGTTTGTGTGGCTCGTCAGCAGATCCTATCGTTCGTAACGCTCAAGAGGCAAGGCAACTACGGGAGATAGCAGCATGGTTGGATGGACGCGGTTATCGTCTATTGCCTGCGGCTCAAAGGGTACGGTTTGATGAAATGCTGCCAGGAACGTACAGCTTTCGGTTGAATATCCCTGTCAACTTGTCATCTGAGGATGGTAAAACAGTCAATATCCCTGTTGATGCAGTCATTATGCGTAATACTGCTCGACGTGGAGATCGTCCCTTATTGGTAGAAGCAAAATCGGCAGGCGACTTTACAAATGTCAATAAACGGAGAAAGGAAGAAGCCCGAAAAATCCAACAGCTACAGGCGACCTATGGTAATACAATCGAGTTTGTTTTATTCTTATGTGGCTACTTTGACAGTGGATACTTAGGCTACGAAGCTGCGGAGGGTATAGATTGGGTTTGGGAGCATCGTATAGATGATTTTGCCGGATTTGGATTATAAGCAACCTAGTAACATCGAACTAATCGAGGCTAAAAGGGTAATTGAGCAGACTCGACTTGATGCTGCTAAAAGTGCTGGGGAACGCAATCGTTTAGGACAATTCGCCACACCAAATTCTCTGGCGATCGAAATTCTTAATTACTCTAAAACTCTACTTCCACCCAATGAAAAAATTCGATTTTTAGATCCAGCAATCGGCACTGGCTCTTTCTACTCTGCTTTGTTACGAGCGATTTCTATCGAGCAAATTGAGAGTGCTGTTGGTTATGAAATTGACCGAGATTATGCTGAAATAGCACTAAAACTATGGGTAGATACTCCTTTAAAAGTTAACATTGCAGATTTTACAGAAAGTGTTCCCCCTGAAAAGGAGAATTTTAAACCTAATTTCTTGATTTGCAACCCGCCTTACGTGCGACACCATTATTTATCAAGCGAAAAGAAGAATTTTCTCAAAAAGCTAGGAATAAAAGCTACTGGCATTCAACTAAGCGGTTTAGCAGGTTTATACTGCTATTTTCTATTAGCATCACATAGATGGATGTCACAAAATGGACTGGCTTGCTGGTTAATTCCTTCTGAGTTTATGGATGTAAATTATGGAGAAAAAATTAAAGATTACTTATTAAATAACGTAACTTTACTAAGAATACATCGATTCGATGCTAATGATTTGCAGTTTAATAATGTTCTCGTATCTACATCAGTTATTTGGTTTAAAAATATAAAACCAACTCGCGACTACTTTGTAGAATTTACTTATGGAGGAAGCATTAGCAACCCAATTTTTTCAAAGAGTGTATCATCAAGCTCTCTGAAAAAAGCACCGAAATGGAATGAAGTTGCACTTTCAGGTACTCAAAGGTTAAATATCCAATCTGATATCAAGCTCTCCGATTTATTTGAAATTAAGCGAGGAGTTGCTACTGGAGCTAATAACTTTTTTATCCTCACGCCAGAACAGTGCAGTCGATTTGGTATTCCATCTGAATTTTTAACACCTATCTTGCCCAGTCCGCGATATTTACCAGATGATGAAGTATTTGCAGATGAACGAGGAAATCCTCAGATAAAGCGTCAACTTTTCTTGTTAACCTGCAAACAACAACCAGAAGAAATACGTGCTAACTATGCATCTATTTGGAACTATTTCAAACAAGGTGTAGAGGCTGGTATACCAGAGCGTTATTTGTGCAAGCATCGCTCATTATGGTACTTGCAGGAAACTAGATATCCTACCAAGTTTTTGTGTACGTATATGGGGCGACATCAATCTAAAAATGGTAAGCCTTTTCGCTTCATACTTAACCATTCCAAAGCAATAGCTCCCAATGTTTATCTCATGATGTATCCTAAACAACATCTAGCAGCTCTTCTGGCGACCGATCCCGAACTGCTAAAATCTGTTTGGAAAGCTTTAAATTCAATTCCTATACAAAGCCTGATTGGTGAGGGACGTGTTTATGGAGATGGATTGCACAAACTAGAGCCGAGAGAGTTAGCAAATACACCAGCAGAAATACTACTAAAAGCCTTAGAAAACTCTAGCTACACTACCCTTGAGGGCAAAAACTTTTATAGTAGGTTTTAAAGTCAAGCTTGTATATTCACAATCCCCATCATTCCTAGATCTTCGTGGTCAAGAACGTGACAGTGATAAACGGTCTTACCAGAAAAATCGCGGAAGGGAATGCGGATGCGGACAGTTTCACCTCCACGCACTAAAACAGTATCTTTCCAAGCGCGGTAGGCTTCTGGTTTCCCATTGCGCGTTATGACTTGAAAAGGATTGACGTGCAAATGGAAAGGATGATCCATGCGGTCTGGATCGACGTTAACTAATTCCCAATCTTCAACTGTATTCAACCTAACTTGGGCATCAATGCGATTTGGATCGAAAGCTTTCCCGTTGAACGTGAAGCTCATCCCCATACCAGGAGTCATTTCCTCCTCCATTGACAATTCTAACCGTCTGAGTGTCTTCGGTTCTGGTAGAGTTTCTACAGAAACGAGCTGTTTGGGTAAAGGTAAGGTAGAGACAGAACCTTGATAAGTCAGAGTTGCTAAAATTTGAGGATTTACCTGGGAACTTCCGCCCATCATGTGGCTGCTACCACCCATCATACCCATTTCATCTTCCATCATTTCCACCCCTCCTCGGTTGTAGGGTAAATTTAACAAGCGGTACTGCTTTGGTTCTCTCTGCCCACGCACCAAAACCTCTGCTCGTTCTCCTGGCGCAAGTAGCAGTTCTTTAAGTTCCACAGGTTCGGCTAAAGCTCCCCCGTCTGTAGCAATTAAGTAGAAGGGATGGTTTTCGAGAGCGAGTCGGTAGAACCGAGAAGGTGAAGCATTAAGGAATCGCAAGCGTAGTAAGCCCCCAGAAGCAATAGAGAAAGTGGGTTTGATTTGACCGTTGATAGTCAGTAGATCTCCCTCGCGCCCCATCATCATATCCATATGGTTTGGAGATTGGATGCGTCCGTTTCGATCTAAAGCAAAATCTTGTAAAACTAGAAATTCCTCTTTCGCAGCTTGAATTTCAGGAATCTCATCCAACTCACCCCGAACAATAAATAAACCTGCTAACCCACCAAATACTTGTTCTGCTACATAGCCGTGACGATGGGGATGATACCAAAATGTGCCGGATGGGTGGTTTTTCGGGAGTGTAAATTCGTAGGTCAAGCTCTCTTTTGGTGGAATGTCGAGGAAAGCATTATCTGCATTGCCTATGGGTGTAACGTGTAACCCATGATAGTGTAAGTTACTAACCAGAGCAGAGATTGGTTAACATGGAAGGGTAGCTAAGTCTGGAGTAGGCAATGAAACTCAAAGACGCTCGCCACATGTCAGCCTCTGCCCAAGAAGCACTAAGATATCGAGTCGTAAATGCAATTGAAAATGGCATGAGTAAATCAGAGGCATAAGAGCGTGTTTCAAGTTTCCCGTACAGCAGTGCATAACTGGACAAAAGCTGTAGCAAATGGTAGTGCATCATCGTTGAAAGCGAAAAAGCGTGGACCCCGCGCCAGCTCGCGACTGCTGCCCCATCAGGCAGCAACAGCGGTACGGCTGATGGAGTTGCAGTGTCCAGATCAATTAGGTTTACCATTTTATCTATGGACTCGCGAAGCAGTGCAACAATTTTTGGCAGAGCGTTTTGGTTTATCGGTATCAGTGTGGACAGTGGGGCGTTATCTGAAGAAATGGAGTTTTACGCCACAAAAA
>ERZ1066118.1797-NODE-1797-length-12023-cov-5.332470_pt1 | contig 12023 bp, 9 predicted proteins | sample MGYA00382765_ERZ1066118 | MGnify/ENA primary metagenome ERZ1066118 (study PRJEB33369, sample SAMEA5778348) | biofilm metagenome | biome: Industrial cooling water; feature: Water cooling tower basin; material: Biofilm | place: United Arab Emirates | collected...
GCAGCGCCGCCAGCCCGGAGGTGCCGACAGTCGATGAGACCGGGCTGCCCGGCCTGCACTTCACGCTGTGGTACGCGGTGTGGGCGCCGCGCGGCCTGCCGGACGCGACCGCCGCCACCCTCGCCTCCCACCTGCGCGAAATCGGCGGCGAGGCGGAGATCGCGCGGCGCCTCAGCGAACTCGGCGCCGATCCCTTCACGACCGACACGCCCGCCACCTTCGCGGCCGTGCTGCTCGCCGTGGCGCTGCGGGCCTTCGCCGCCTTCCTCGCGGAGGAGAACGCGCGCAACGGCCGCATCGCGGACGAGGCGGGCATCCAGCCAGAATGAACCTTCCAATCCTGATCGCCGGCGGCGGCATCGGCGGCCTTGCCGCCGCGCTCGGCTTGGCCAATCACGGCTTCGCGGTGCAGGTGCTGGAGAAGGCGGCAGCCCTCGGCGAGGTCGGTGCCGGCATCCAGCTCGGCCCCAACGCCTTCCACGCCTTCGACTGGCTCGGCGTCGGCGACACCGCGCGGGCGATGGCGGTGTATGTCGATCAACTGCGCCTGATGGACGCGCTGACGGCGGAGGAGATCTGCCACATCGACCTTGGCGAGGAATTCCGGGCGCGCTTCCGCAACCCGTACGCCGTGATCCATCGCGGTGAGCTGCACGGCGTGTTCCTGCGCGCCTGCCGCGAGCATCCGGACGTCACGCTCCGCACCCGGGCGGAGGTGGTGCGGTATGAGCAGGACGGCGGTTCGGTAACCGCTGTGCTTGTGGATGGCGAAGCAGTGCGTGGCGCCGCGCTGATCGGCGCGGATGGGCTGTGGTCACGGGTGCGCGCGCAGCTCGTGGCCGATGGCCCGCCGCGCGTCTCCGGCCATACCACCTATCGCAGCGTGATACCGACGGAGCACATGCCCGCCGAATTGCGCTGGAACGCGGCGACGCTCTGGGCCGGGCCGAAATGCCACATCGTCCACTACCCCCTGCAGGGCTGGAAAGCGTTCAACCTCGTCGTCACCTTCCACAACGGCGCGCCTGAACCCGTGGCCGGCGCACCCGCGACGGAGGCGGAGGTCTTCGCCGGCTTCCGCCACGTACATCCGCTGGCGCAGTCAATCATCCATCACGGCCGCGACTGGAAACTGTGGGTGCTGTGCGACCGCGAGCCGGTGCAGGACTGGGTGGAGGGCCGCGTCGCGCTGCTCGGCGACGCCGCGCATCCGATGATGCAGTATTTCGCGCAAGGCGCCTGCATGGCGATGGAGGATGCTGTGAGCCTCGTTCATGCGATGTCCACCCGCAATGACGTGGAGGACGCGCTGCGCGCCTATGCCGCCGGCCGCCTCCTCCGCACCGCCCGCGTGCAGTTGCAGTCGCGCGCGATCGGAGAGCACATCTACCACCCCGCCGGCGCTCATGCCGCGCTGCGCGACAGCGTCATGCGCGCCAAGAGCCAAACGCAGTGGCGCGACACGCTGGCTTGGCTCTATGGCGGCAACGGTCTGGAGATGAGCGCATGAGAGACGACCTGGTGGCGCACGCGGTGCGCGAACTCGTGCTCGCCAACCGCATCCTGGCGCGGGAGGACGTGATCGACGATTTCGGCCACGTCTCCCTCCGCCACCCGACCGATCCCGGCCGCTACCTGCTGTCGCGCAGCCGCAGCCCAGTGGCGGTGACGGCGGATGACATCATGGAATTCGCGCTGGACGGCACGCCGGTCGATCAGCGGGGACGGCGCATGTACTCGGAACGCGCGATCCACGGCACAATCTACATGGCGCGGCCGGACGTGATGTCGGTGATTCACCACCACGCCCGGCCGGTGATCCCCTTCACGGTGACGAAGCTCGAACTCAAGCCGGTCTTCCACATGGGCAGCGTGATTGGCCCGACCGTGCCGCTATGGGACAGCCAGGACGAGTTCGGCGACACCAACATGCTCGTGGATGACCTGCCGCGCGGCCACTCGCTGGCGAAGGCGCTCGGCGGCCACCGCACCGTGCTGCTGGCGCGGCACGGTGCCTGCTGCGTTGGGCACAACCTGCGCGCGGCGGTGTTCACCTCGGTGTACATGAAGGACAACGCCGCCATGATCCTGGCGAGCCTGCCGCATGGGCCGGTGAGCTACCTGACGCCGGGCGAGACCGAGAAGACCGCGGCGATGCTGCTGTCGGACATGCCGCTGGCGCGGGCGTGGGATTACTGGCTGACGCGGGCGGGGTTCGGGGGGGTGTAGATCGTCCTTCCTCTCCCGCGCAGCGGGGGAGGGTTGGGGTGGGGGTCAAGCCAGCTTCGTCAGCACGACCCGACCAGGATTGCTCACCCACCCCTCGAACCACCCGAACGCCTCCACTGCCCCCTCCACCATCCTAGCCCGCTGCTCCGGCTCCGCCCCGCATTGTTCCAGCGCGGCGCAGAACTCGCGCCACATCTCGCCATGCCGCGCCCCGTGGCCGAGCAGGAAGCGGCGGCCTTCCACGCCCGCCGGCAGCACGCCGTCCAGCGCCCGCGCGAGGTGCAGGCCGCCGAGGGTGGCGCCTTCCGTCACATAGAGGCACCCCATCGCGAACCCCGCATCCTCCATTGGTGCGAGATCCAGCACTCCGACCGCGTCCGGCTCATCCAGCGCCGCCAGATCCTCCCGGATCAGCCACGCCCGCCGCCGCGCGTCCACATCCACGAACGCGTCCAACGCCGGCACCGCCGCCAGCCGCGCTTCCAGCGGCGCGTGAAACCCCAGCAGCCGCCGCAGCAGCGCGGCGTACTCCGCGCGCGTGACGCGTCCCTCCGCCAAGTCCCGGAAGGCCGGCACCGCGTGTAGCCGTTCGTGCACCTCGCCCGTCGCCGCGCGCAACGCGGCGCGCGCCGAGACTACCGTCACTCCGTCAGGCATCCTCGCCCGTCCCACCCTTATTTACGGCGTGGCGCGCCAGCGCCTCCAGCACCTCCGCCGTGCGCGCGACGGAGGCACGGACGCTTTCCAGCATCTCCGGCATCCGCGCCACCTCCACCCCTTCCGCGATCTCCAGCGCGGCGAGTTGCGCGTTCTCCACCACCGAACTCAGGATCGCTTGGTAGGCCGGCACAGCGCCATCATCCAACTGCCGTGCGCGCAGCCGGTGGCTCTCCGCGATGCCTGCCTGAAAGCGCCGGCGCGCCGCATCCGCCGCCTTGCGGTCGGAGAGATCGTTGAAGAGGAACACATAGCCGAGCACCCGATCCGGCGAGGACATCACCGGATCGGCACGCAGCAGCAGCCGGCCGCCGGCCTCGCCTTCCCCCAGCCGCACCTCGCCCCGCCAGGGGTGGCGGTTCTCGAGCACGTCGCGCAGGCGGTGGCGCAGCGCGGCGGCATCGGCGAAGAAGCTCATCACCGCCTCGATACGCCGCGGCCGCGCGCCGCGCACCGCGGGCACCAGGCGCTCGAACGCCTCGTTCATCAGCGTCACCGCCCCGCTGGCGTCGCAGATCACCACCGCCTGCGCCGAGAGCGCCACCTGCCGCCGCACCTGGGCGAGCTGATCCTCCACGATCAGCATCCGCACGCTGCGGCATTGCATCACCACGTCGGCGGCCGTCTCGCCGATCAGCCGCGCCGCGGCGAGGTCGCCCGGTGTCCAGGCATCGGCCGAGCCCTCCACCACCTGATGCCATTGCGCGAAGGAGTTGCGCGGCGCGATCACCTCCATCCCGTCGCGCAGCTCCACGTTCTTCTCAGGGTTGCCGCCCCAAATGACGGTGCGGGGCCGCGCGGGGCGGAACCACATCAGCCACTCGCCCGGCTGCGCCGAGACCGGCGCCGCCAGCACCCCCGCCGCCACGGGCGCGAGCGCGGCGAGCGCCGGCGCGTCCTCGCCGAGGGTGGAGGTGGCGTGCACCGTCCCTGGCGCGTGCGTGTCCAGCCAGGCGCCGATGGCGCGCAGCTCCGCGGTACCGGGCACCTCGCCGGTGGCCTGCACCGCACCTTCGAACAGCAGCGCCGCGCCGGTGGCGCCGAGCGGTTGCAGCAGCGTGCCCGGTGAGTCGAACAGCGCGGCGCGCCAGTCGCCCTCGCGCGTGATCGCCTCGATCATGCGCGTCTCCAGCCGGCGCACCGCGATTTCCGCTTGCGCCTGCGCGAAGGATTCCAGCGCGGCGATCCGCGTGCCCAACGCCTCCGCGATCAGGTCGCAGGCGGCGCGCACAGCGTAGGGCACGCGCCGCGGCGTGTCGTGGTGGCAGGCCAGCAGCCCCCACAGCCGCCCGCCGACCATGATGGACAGCACGAGCGACCCCGCCACGCCCCTGTTCTTCATGTACTGCACATGCACGGGCGAGACGCTGCGCAACAAGCAGAGCGACATGTCGAGCTCCGCGCCGGTCTGCGGATTCAGCCGCGGTTCCAGCGGCACCGGCACGTAGGACGCATCGGCCACCACGCGCGCGCGGTTGCGCTCATACAAGCGGCGCGCGATTTGCGGGATGTCGGAAGCCGGGTAGCGGTTGCCGAGCAGCGCTTCCATCCCCGTACGCCGCGCCTCGGCGAAGACCTCGCCGTGCCCCTCGTCGCCGAAGCGATAGACCATCACGCGGTCATGTCCCGCGATCTCCCGCACCTGCCGCGCCGCCTCGTCGCAGAGCGGGCGCGTGGCGTAGGAGGAGAGAATGGCGGACAGCGCCGCCGCCACCGCCCCCGTCACCTCCGGCGCGTCCAGCGCCGGCTCCAGCTCCACCACCAGCCCGCCGCCGCGCGGGCGATGGATCGTGGCGTCGTACGCCGCCGCCGGGTGGCCGGCGCGCAGCCTGATCGCAACCGGCACCCCATCCAGCGGCTCGATCAGCCGCGGCGCCACGCGGGCCGCGAGGTCACCACCGAGGTCGCGAAGCCGCAGCCCGAGCACGCCGCGCGGCAGGCCGAGGAGCGCGCCCGCAGTCGCGCTCGCCTGGATCACCGCGCCATCGGCTTCCCGCACCACCAGCAGCAGACCGTGCGGCTGGATCGAGCCGGCGAGGTGGATCTGTTCGAGTTCGCAGTTGGAGAGATCCGCGCGGCCGAATGCCGGCGGCGCGATGGGCATCCGCGTCTCCGCCGTCACTGCGTGGCGCCCTCCTCGCCGATGCCGTAGCGGTCGAGCTTGACGTAAAGGCTCTGGCGGCTCAACCCGAGCGCGTCGGCCGCCGCGGTGCGGTTGCCGCCCGCGTCCTTCAGTGCCTGCTCGATGCAGGCGCGCTCCACCACCGCGGCGGTGTTGCGGACCAGGGTCGGCAGCGGCACGCGCCCCATCTCCCGCATGGCACTGCCGAGGGCGAGGCGCAGCGTGCCGGCCTCATCATCCGGCAGCATCCGCCGCCCGATGTCGCGGATCAGCAGCCCGACCGCGAGACGCCCATTGGCGCCGGTGGCGACGCCGGAAATCTCCACCTCCGCCTCCGTGCCGAGGTTGCCGGTGAGGACCGTGTGGAACAGCCGCGCCTCGCCATGGTCGCGCAGTTGCGCCAGCAGCACCTCCGCCCCCATGCCCGGTTGCGCCAGCCAACGGCCGAGCGGCTCGCCGAGGATCGACGCCTCGGTGCCCGCCTGGGCGAGGTCGAGGAAAGCGCGAGTGGCGCGGCGGATGCGGCCTTCTGCATCAGTGATGACGAAGGCATCCGGCATCCCCTCCAACAGGTCCTCGCCGCGCGGCGGGGTGACCGGTGCGGCAGCGGGTTCGGGGGTGGCGGGGCTGAGTTGCAGCAGGAAGACCGGCCCCGGCTCCCGCGTCATCAGCGATCCGCGCATCAGCCAGGGCGTCGCGGCCGTGCCGAGGTGGAACAGCGCGCCAGGGGAGCGGCCGTGTTCGCGCACGCGGGCGAGCATCTCGCGGAATGCGGCGCGGTCGCGCGGCGCGATCTCCTGCCCGAAATCCCAGCCGGGGGCGAGGCCGAGGCCGCGGATGGCGGCGGGGTTGGCCTCGATCACGCGGAGGTTCGAGGCGGAGACCAGCAGCACCGCCTCGGCCGAGGCATCGAACAGCAGGCGCGAGCGCGTCTCAATCTCGCGCAGCTTCCAGTAATCCTGCTCTCGCGCCTGTTGCACGGCGAGCAGACGGGATTGCAACTCCGCCACCGCTTGCAGGTTCTTGCCGACCGCGAGCAGGCCGTTGCCGGGATCGAGGCGGACGGTGGTGTATTCGATTGGCAGTTCGAGGCCGGAGGGGAAGCGCTGCGTCACCTGCAGGAACGCCGCCACGCCGCGGTCCTGCGCATCCGCCACCATGCGCCGCACCTGCGCTCCTGCGGCATCGCCCACCGTCTCCGTCCAGGGCCGGCCGACCCAGGCCTCAACACCCTCGCTCGCGATGGAGTCGGAGAGGGTCGCGCCGCGGATCACGCCATCCCGGTCCAGCATCAGGGTGACATCGGGCCTGGTGATCGCGACGCGGGTCATCTCGGGGCTTCCGAAGGCGGACATGGGAGGCTGCGGGCGTTCGATGGTGAAAGGAGAGCGAATGTCGCGACATGGCGCCGCGTGGTCAACCTTGACTGACAAACACCAGTGTAAATGCGGACGTCAATGACCTTCTCATTCCGAGTGTCATGACAGCTTGACACTCGCTCACGCCCTGCCTTCAGTGCAGGGATGGTCACGGGGCGAGGGCGCGTGGTGGTGATCGGTGCGGGCATCGGCGGCCTCGTCGCCGCGGCGCTGCTCGCCGCGCGCGGACGGCAGGTGATGGTGCTGGAACGCGCCGCGACCTCCGGCGGCAAGGTGCGGACAGTGCGGGTGGGTGACGCGGAGATCGAAGCGGGTCCCGCGCTGCTGACCATGCGCGACGTGTTCGACGCGGTGTTCGACGCGGCTGGCACGACGCTCGACGCGCATGTGACACTGCGGCGGCAGGGCGTGCTGGCGCGCCATGTGTTCGCCGATGGATCGCGCCTGCACCTGCCGGCAGAGGGCGCGGCGGACGCGGTCGGGCGTTTTGCAGGGGGGGAGGTCGCGCGCGGCTACCGCGCCTATGCGGACCGCGCACGCCGTGTATTCGAGGCGTTGGAAGGGCCGATGCTGCGCAGCGCGCAACCCTCGCGCCTTGGCCTCGCCGCCGCGGCGCCGGCGCTGGGGAGGCTGCCTTTCGTGACATTGTGGGACGCGCTGGGCGAGTATTTCCCCGATCCGCGGCTGCGTGGCGTCTTCGCGCGGGCGGCTGTCTATGTCGGCTCCTCTCCCCTGCAGGCGCCGGCGACCTTGATGCTCGTCTCTCACATCGAGCGCCTCGGTGCATGGAGTGTGGAGGGCGGGATGGGGCGGCTGATCGCGGCGCTGGAATGGCTGGCGCGCGCGAAGGGCGCGGAGGTGCGGCACGGGGCGGAGGTGCGGGAGGTGATCGTGGAGTCCGGCCGCGCCGTCGGCGTTCGGCTGGCGGATGGAGAGGCGGTGGCGGCGGGCGCGGTGATCGTCAATGCGGATGCGGCCTCGCTGCCCGCAGGGCGGCTCGGCGCGGTGGCGGCGCGGGCGGTGGAAGCGGTGCCGGCGGCGCGCCGCTCCTTCTCCGCGGTCACCTGGGCGGTGCGGGGGCGCGTCTCCGGCGAGGTCGCCGCGCAAACCGTGTTCCACCCGTCCGATCCAACGGCGGAGTACGCGGAGATCGCCTATCGCGGCCGGCTGCCGCGCAACCCCGCCGTGACGCTCTGGGCACAGGGCGGGGATCGCCTGCTGGTCAGCGTGAACGCACCGGCGCGGGCGGATGTGGCGCCGATCCCGGCGGAGGCGGTGGACGCGCTGGACACGACGGTGTTCGGGGGAATGCGCGGCGCCGGCTTGGAGATCGAACGCGATGGGCAGGACGTGACCACGCCCGACGCGTTCGAACGGATGTTCCCCGGCACGGGCGGCGCGCTGTACGGCCCCGCCGCGCAGGGCTGGCAGGCCGCGTTCAACCGTCCCGGCGCGCGCACCCGCTTGCCAGGTCTGTATCTGGCCGGCGGTGGCACACATCCCGGTGCGGGGATGGCCATGGCCGCCCTCTCCGGCCGCTTCGCCGCCGCGCGCGTGATCGAGGACCGGGCATGAGGGCTTGGCGGTTCGACAAGCCGGTGCCCGCGCGTGGCTATGAGTGGTGGTACGTGGACGCGCTGTCGGATGACGGGCGGCACGGCATCACGATCATCGCCTTCATCGGCACCGTCTTCTCCCCCTGGTACGCGCTGGCGCGCAGGGGCGGCGGCGGCGATCCGGAGGATCATTGCTGCCTCAACGTCGCGCTCTATGGCGCGCCGAAGCGCTGGGCGATGACCGACCGCCGCCGCCACGCGCTGCGGCGCGACGCGGACACGCTGGAGATCGGGCCAAGCGCGGTGGTGTGGGATGGCACGGCGCTGACAGCGCGGATCGAGGAGATGACGGCACCGGTCCCCTCGCGCCTGCGCGGGACCGTGCGGGTGTTCCCGCGCTCAGTGTCGGAGAGGCGCTTCGTGCTGGACTCGGATGGACGGCACGAATGGCAGCCCATCGCCGCGCGGTCACGTGTGGAGGTTACCCTGGACAGCCCGGCCCTCCGCTGGTCCGGCCCTGGCTACTTCGACACCAACGCCGGCGCCGCGCCGCTGGAACAGGATTTTCGCGAGTGGGACTGGTGCCGCGCGCCAATGCGGGAGGAGACCGCGATCCTCTACAACGCGGAACGCCGTGACGGCAGCCGGCGGTCGCTCGCGCTGCGAGTGACGGATGACGGGCGGGTGGAGGATGTCGCGGCGCCGCCGCCGCGCGACATGCCGAAGACACTGTGGCGCATCGCCCGCCCAACGCGGGCGGAGGCGCCACCGCGCGTGGTGCGGACGCTGGTGGACGCGCCCTTCTACTCGCGGTCGGAAATCCGCACCCGCCTGTTGGGGCAGGACGCGACGGCGGTGCATGAGAGCCTGTCGCTGGATCGCTTCAGGTCGCCGGCGATGTTCGCGATGCTGCCGTTCCGGGTGCCGCGACCTCTTCGCTGACCTCTCCTTCAAACCAGCCGACATCGAGCGTCGCGACTTCTCCGAACGGCACGCGGCGTTGCGCGGCCAGGCGCATGATCGGCCACGCGGTGTAGGGCATGGAGAGCAGCGGCCAGGGGTCGCGTCTGTGCCAAGTAGCATCGGGCGTGGTGAGCAAGTTGCGGAAGTTGCGCGCGAAGCCACCGTTGCGGCGGAACAGGGAAAGCTGGGTTTCCGTCAGGCAGGACCAGAACTGCTGCAAGCGCGTGACGGGGCGGAAGCGGATCGGCTGCGCGGTATCGGGCGCGATGATCGCGCGCGCCACGTCGCGCGGTTCCAGGAAGTGCAGGCCGCTGGTGGTGCGGGGGTTGCATTCGATGCCGTAGGGCGTGCCGTCGGCGTCCACGCGCAGGTCGAAGGAGATGAAGCCGGACCAGCCCAGCCCAGCGACGGCGCGGGTGATCCAGGCTTCGATGGCAGGGTGATCCACGCGCTCGAAGGCGATCGCGACGGTGCCGCCGAACTGGACCCCCCGATAGATCGCGGTGCCGAGCACGCGGCCTTCATGGGCCAGCGTGCAGGAGCTGAACTCCTCTCCCGCGATGAAGCGCTGCACGACGGCGGGTGCATCCTCGGCCGGCAACCTCGCCCCTTGCTCCACCACGCGCACGCCGCGGCCGGAGCAGGAATGCACCGGCTTCACCACGACCCGTCCCGCCGCCACGAGACGCAGCGCGGCATCGCTGCCGAGCGGCGCGGTTTCCGGCACCGGGATGTCCAGCGCGCGCATCACCTCCACGAAGCGGCCTTTATGGTGCAGGGCGAGCATGCAATCAGGCGGCATGGAGAGGACGCGAGTGGTGGGCGGGAGGAAGGGTGGCAGGTGAGCGACATGCGTAGCTTCTTCTGACACCGGGATGATAAGCGACGCGCCTTTATCCCGCGCGACGCGCGCGAGGGCCTCGAGATAGGCGCGCTTGCCGGCGGCGGGCGGCGGGATGGCGACGGACTTCACGACGGAACGCGACGCGCCGCAGAGGTGGCGCGGGTAGGGCTCAGCTACGACGACGCGCCAGCCTTCCAGCGCGAAGCCGCGGGCGAGGTCGAGGGCTTTGGGGAGGCGGCCGAGAGTTAGTAGGACGGTGTTCGTAGTCGGCGTTGTTGCGCTGACCCCCCCTCCCCAACCCTCCCCCGCGTCACGCCGCAGGCGTGCCTTCGGCACGACGGGGGAGGGAGCGGCACGGTTGCCCCCCCCCTCGCGGGAGGGGGCAAGGGAAGGGGGCGGCGCGACATCCGTCATCGTGGACATGACACCCGGCACATCACTTGCTCCGCCGGCCGCGTCGTCAGCCGCGCCGCCGGGCGCACGCGATCAGGCGCCAGCAGCGCGAAGTCGAACCGCCGGAACAGCCGCGCGATCAGCAGCACTGCCTCCACCTGCGCGAAGGCGGCGCCGGCGCAGACGCGCGGACCGATGCCGAACGGGATATACGCCCCCGACGTGATCTCCCCTTCCCGCTCCGGCGCGAAGCGGTCGGGATCGAAGGCGTGCGGATCACGCCAATAGCCGGCGTGACGGTGCAGCACCCAGGGCGCGACCATCACCAGCGCGCCACGCCGCACGGAATAGCCGCCCAGCCGCGTCGCCTCGTTCGCCACGCGCGGCAGGAAGGTGATCGGCGGGTATAGCCGCAACGTCTCCCGGAACACATTGCGCGTGAACACCAGCCGCTTCGTGTGCTCGAAGGTGATCGGGCCGCCGCCGGTCACCGCTTCAACCTCAGCCCGCAGCCGCGCGACCAGCGCGGGCTGGCCGGCCAGCAGCAGGAAGGCCCAGGTGAGGGCGCTGGCGCTGGTCTCGTGCCCGGCGAGGAACAGCACCCCAAGCTGGTCAATCAGTTCCTCCCGTGAGAAGGCCGGCTCACCGCCCTCCCCGCGCGCCTCGATCACCTGCTGAGCGATGTCGTCGAAGTGCGCCCCGGCGGCCAGGTGCGTGTCCAGCAATTCGCCGAGGTAGCCGCGGATGACCCGGCACGCTTCCAACACATGCGCGGCCTGGGGGATGCGCGTCCAGGCGCGGTCCATGATCAGGCGGCGGATCTCCACCTGCGCCACGCTGCGCTCGAACACAGTGAAGGCGTCGAACACGTCATGAGCGGTTTTCGTGGCGAGCGTGGTGGAGAAGACGGTGCGGCAGATGATGTCGGCCGTCAGGTGGCTCATCAGCAGGTCGAGGGAGAAGGGTTCGCTGGTAGCGGCGCGGCCGCGCAGCTCCTCCTCCGCCGCGTCGCAGCCCGCTTCCATGTCCGGGAAGGCGCGGTTCACGCGCATCATCGTCAGCGCCGGATCGATGGAACGCCGCTGCGCCCGCCAGCGCGCGCCGGAGGAGACGAAGATGCTGTCGCCGATCAGCGGCTCCAGCGCGTTCACCATCAGGTCGGATTTGGGGAAGATGCCCTCCGGATCCGACAGCACGTGCCGCACCAGCGCGGGTTGGTTGACGATGACGGTGCCGCGGCGCGACCAGCCGAGGGTGCCGATGGGGATGCGGTAGGCGTAGGCCGGCAGCAAGCCGAGCAGGTTGCCCTCGCCTTGCAGCAATTGCCGGATCAGCGCGATCACCGCCGGCCGCGGCGCCGGGTGCGGCGGGGTGAAAGAACGGAAGCGGGCGAAAGGCTCGATCATGTCCATGGCGAGGGCACCCGCGAACGGCCTCATTCGGACGCTTTACAAGCCAACCTGTCAAGTGGCATTGTCAATTGAGGTTGACACTGGAGTGCGCGAATGGAACTGCACGTCTTCCACGCGCTCATCGCCGCCCACATCGTCACCGGCGCGACGGGCGCGGTTGCCTTTTGGGTGCCAGTGATCGGCCGCAAGGGCGGCATCAATCATCGGAAGTGGGGTAAGGTGTTCTGCGTTGCGCTGCTCGCCACCGGCGGGTTCGCGCTGTGCATGGCGACGTTGACGCTGATCGACCCGATCGGTACGCACCCGCATCTGGAAGGCCGCTTCGACACGGACTTCATCCGTGGACTGTTCGGCTGGATGATGCTGCACACCGCGATCCTGACGATCAATCTGACATGGTACGGCTGG
>ERZ1066118.1799-NODE-1799-length-12014-cov-9.623547_pt1 | contig 12014 bp, 2 predicted proteins | sample MGYA00382765_ERZ1066118 | MGnify/ENA primary metagenome ERZ1066118 (study PRJEB33369, sample SAMEA5778348) | biofilm metagenome | biome: Industrial cooling water; feature: Water cooling tower basin; material: Biofilm | place: United Arab Emirates | collected...
GGTGTCGGCAGCCGGGCGGCGCGCTGTGTCGACGGCGGGGCGCCGCACGGTGTCCTGCCCGGCCGCGAGCCCCAGCGGGGCGGCGGCGGCGACGGGGCGGCCCGCGCTCCGCGGCTCGGCCGCCGCGGCGGTCTTCACCTTCACCGCCTCGAGCGCCTCGCAGTAGAGCCGCCCGAGGCCGAGGAACACCCGGCGGCGCGGCAGCTCCTTCGGCGCCGGTCGCTTGAGCGAGTCGGCCACCGCCCGGTCGAACTCCAGCTTCGCCGACAGGTACTCGCGGCGGCTCCGGATGTAGGCGTCCTGCAGCTCGCAGACCGACATCTCGCGGTCGCTCTTGTACTGCGCCTCCCCCGGCTTGGTCTGGTCGAAGCTCTTCGCCACGTCGCGCACCCGCACCAGGTTCGTGCGGTAGAAGATGCGCTGGAGCTGGTCGGGGCGCCCCTCGCCCAGCTGGACGATGCTGCCGTCGTGCAGCGTCAGCACGAGGTCGACCTTGTTGACGGCCAGGGCGAGCGCCCCGCTGTCGGCGCGGATCGTCCGCGGCGCCGTCTGGCTCAGGTCGTAGATCGTCACGTCGCGCAGCGTGTTCCGCTCCCGGTCGACGCGCGCGGCCCGCAGCAGGAACTGGTCGGTGACCTCGTTGATCACCTGCTCCTTGAGGGCGAGCGTCGGGCGCGCCCGGGCGATGTCGGCCTGGAGCGTGGCGAGCTGGTGGTTCGCCCGCGAGAGCACCTGGTCGTTGAACAGGAGCATCCCCACCGCGGTCGCCACCGAGGCGAGGAGCACCGGGCGGAGCAGCCGCCCCATCGACACCCCGCTCGCCTTGAAGGCGGTGATCTCGTTCTCCGCCGCCAGCCGGCTCCAGGCGTAGAGCACCGAGACGAGCACCGCCATCGGCAGCGTCATCGCCACGGTGAACGGGATCGACAGGACGAAGAACTTCGCGATCGCCTGCCAGGGGAGCCCCCGGCCCACGAGGTCGCCGAAGCGCCGCGAGATGAAGTTGAGCAGGAGCAGCGAGGTCAACGCCGACAGCGAGAAGGTCAGCGGCCCGAGATGCTCCCAGAGGACGTATTTCGAGGTGATCTTCACGGCCAGGGCGGGTAACTGCAAGACGGAGCGTGGCTTCCGCCGATCGGGGGGACCGCGGCGGCGGTTGTCGCGCTCGCCCAGCCCGGTATATTCCACCGGGTCCGGGGCGTTCCACAAGCCGCCCGACGGACCCCCTCCCGCCAGACGGCCCACCCCCCGCCGGGCGCCGCCGGCCGGCGCGCCGCCGATCGGACCGCCGCCGCCGCCGCTTCTGCACGGGGCGCACCGACGGTCCGGCGCCCTCCGGCGCTCTCCGGCTGCCGACGCGCCCCCCGGCTGCCCGGCGCCCGTCGCGCGCGCCGACCCGGTCGGCGCTCCGTCGTACCCCCGCCCCCCGGGTTTGGTGCGTTCTCTCCTTCGGTTCCTCCTCGGCGGCGCCCTGCTGGGCTCGGCGCCTGCCGCGGCACAGAGCCGACCGGGATCCCCACCTCCCCCGCCGTCGCCCGCCCCCGACACCGCCCGGCGCACCGTCCCCGGGGTCGACCCGGCCGGCGTCCTGCGCCCGCGCCCGTCGCCCCCCGCCGACAGGGCCCGCCCGGGCGCCGCCGACTCGGCCTCCCGCGCCCCCGCCGCGGGCGACAGCGCCCGCAACCCGCTCGAGGCGCTCGACCTGCAGGTCGACGGGCGGATGGAGTCCAAGCTCGAGCGCGCCCGCAACGAGCGGTGCACCGGCTCGTTCGCCCTGGCGCTCGGCTGCCGCACCGCCTTCCAGCCGAACTTCGACTTCCAGTTCAACGTCCGGACGAACGGCTCGGTCGCCGAGCGCCTGTTCCTCGACGTCGACTACGACTCGCAGCGCGAGTTCGACGCCAGCAACGTCATCTCGGCGCGCTACCAGGCGCGCGACTCGCTCGCCCGGCTCGGACGCGTCGAGGTGGGGAACGTCAGCTTCGCCGCCCCGGCGTCGCGCTTCCTCACCGCCGGGATCCCGAGCAACAACTACGGCGTCCAGGCGGTGGGGACGCTCGCCGGGGCCCGCTGGCGGGCGATCGCCGCCCAGCAGAAGGGGACCGTGGTGCGCGACCGCGTCTTCACCGTCGGCGACCGCACCGTGCAGACGATCGACCGGACGATCGACGACTACCAGATCGAGCCGCGCCGCTTCTTCTTCACCGTCGACCCGCGCCTCCTCCCCGGCTACCCGAACGTCGACGTCCTCAACCGCGCGACGCTCGCCCGAGTCGCCGCCGCGCTCCCCGACACGCTCCGCCCGACGCGCGTCTTCCTCTACCGCCAGCTGATCGGGGCGCAGAACCAGAACCCGCGCGGCCCGCGGCTGCGCGTGCGCGGGGCCCGCAACGAGACGCGCCAGACCTACGAGCTGCTGCGCGAGAACGTCGACTACTACGTCGATCCCTCGCAGCTCTGGGTCGCCCTCCTGCGCCCGCTGCAGCTCTCGAGCGAGCGGCTGGCCGTGGCCTACGAGGTGACGATCGACGGCCGGCGCACGCGGTACGTCGCCACCGGCGGCACGCCGGACCAGGAGTTCACCGCCGAGGAGCAGGTGGCGAACCTCGTCTGGGAGCCCGAGCTCTCGCCGCGCGATCCGGCGTTCCACCGCGAGCTGCGCAACGTCTACCGGGTCGGCGGCGAGGACGTGCGCCGCGAGACGCTCGGCCTGCGCGTCGTCACCGGCCCGGGGAGCGACCAGGAGCAGCCGGTCGACGCGAGCGTCGGCGCCACCTGGCTGCAGCTGTTCGGGCTGGCGCAGGCCAACAACCCGGCGCTCTTCGACGTCGAGAACCGGCTCTGGCCACGCCCGCAGGACCCGAACGTCAACGCCGCCGGCGGCGGCTCGGGCGGGCTCGGCGCGAAGCTGATCCGCGACTACTTCGTCGTCTTCCCGTCGCTGCAGCCGTTCGCCCGCGCGGGGCTCGTGCGCGGGGCCGCCAACCCGGCGAACGACACGATCTACACCTTCCCCAACGAGTTCATCTACTCGGCCCAGCGCCCGCAGAGCATCTACCGCCTGCGCGTCCGATACGAGGCCGAGGGACTGGGCGACGTCGGGACGCTCGCCCTCGGCGCCGTGCAGCTGCGCCCCGGCTCCGAGCAGCTCGTCGCCGGCGGGCGCGCCCTCGTGCGCGGCCTCGACTACACCGTCGACTACGAGCTCGGCACCGTCACCTTCATCGACCCGGGGCGCCTCTTCCCGACCCCCACGGCGCTCGTCGCCCGCTTCGAGGAAAACCCGCTGTTCGCCGTGCAGCCGACGCGCATCATCGGCGCCTCGGCGGAGTGGCGGACCGGCGCCGGGGTGCTCTCGCTGACGGCGATCTCGCAGTCGCAGCGCACCACCTTCAACCGCCCGCCGCTCGGCTTCGAGCCGGTGGGCTCGATGGTCGCCGGCGCCCGCGCCGACCTGGCGTGGAACGCCCCGCTCCTGTCGCGCTGGACGTCGCGGCTGTCGCGCGCGCTCTCCTTCGGCACCGCCCCCGACTCGCTCACCGCGGCGGCGCCGTCGCGCGTGGCGCTGCGCGCCGAGTTCGCCGCCAGCCGCCCGGTGCCCAACGCGGCGGGGCAGGCGTTCCTCGAGAGCTTCGAGGGGGACGGCGGCTTCCCCGTCTCGCTCTCCGAGCTGCAGTGGTACCTCGCCAGCCGCCCGGCCGCCACGCCGTCGCTCGACCGGGCGACCGGGAACACGGCGCTGACCACCGCGCGCGCCGGCGCCCTCGCGTGGCAGTCCTCGGTGCGCACGCTCGGCGGCGCCACCCCGTTCACCTACACGATCACCGACATCGACCCGTCGGTGCGCCTCACCGGGCGCGGCGTCCTCCCCCCCGAGGCGGCGCTCTGGCTGACGCTCTACCCGCTCGCGGTCGGCGGGCTGCCGGCGCTCGACGCCCGCGGCAACCCGGCGCCTGCCGCGTCGAGCGCCCCGCTGCCCACCGCGGCGGGACGCTTCCGCTGGACGGTCGACGGCACGCCCGCGGGGCGGCGGTGGCGCTCGGTGCGCACCGTGCTCAACGCCGGCGGCGCCGACCTGACGCGCGTCGAGGCGCTCGAGTTCTACGCCCTCGTGCACCCCCGCGGCGATCCGCGCGCCCGACGCAACCCGACGCTCGTCTTCGACTTCGGCGAGATCTCGGAGAACTCGGTCGCCTTCGCCCCCGAGTCGCTCGTCGTCCTCCCGCGCGCCGCCGCCGGCGGGAGCGCGGCGGGTGTCGACTCGCTCTTCGGCGGCCGGCGCCTCGTCGGGGCGGGGCGGATGGACACCGAGCGCGACTCGCTCTCGCGCATCTTCGACGCCTCGGTGCACGACCGCGGGCTCCCCGGCGACCGCGTCGACACGCTGCGCGTCGTCGACCGCACCGGCGCCGCGCCGGTGACGACGCAGGCCACCGACGTCGCCCTCTGCCGCGCCGTCCCCGGGCGCGTCGGGGTGCTGGGGGACCCGGGGAACGACTGCACCGTGCGCAACAACCGCCTCGACGAGGAGGACCTCGACCAGGACGGCACGCTCAACTTCGCCGACCCGGCCGACGAGCGCATCCGCCGCTACGTCGTCGACCTCGCCGACCCGGGGGCGATCACGCGCGACGGCGGCTGCGTCGCCACCCCCGCGGGGCTCGGCGACGCGGCGGCGGCGGCGGGCGGGGCGGGGGAGCGCCGCTGCTGGGCGCTCGTGCGCATCCCCTTCCGCCAGCCCTCCGACTCGCTCGGCGCCTTCAACCTGCGCCGCGTGCGCGCCCTGCGCGTGACGGTGGTCTCGGCGGCCGAGGAGCGCGACGACGCCTTCACCACCACCGCCCTGGCGCGGCTGCGCCTGGTCGGCGCGCCGTGGCTCAAGCGCACCGACCGCGCCGCCACCGGGATCGCCGGCGACTCGACCGGGACGGCGGCGAGCTGGGTGGTCGCGAGCGTCGTCGGCACGCAGGACTCGACGGCGCAGCTCCCCTACCAGCCGCCCCCGGGAGTGGGCGAGACCACCGAGCAGCGGCAGACCGGCTTCGAGCAGACCGCGGTGCAGATCAACGAGCGCTCGCTCCGCATCCAGGCCGGGGTGGCCGGCGGCACGCTCGCGCCGTTCGAGCGCGCCGAGGCGTTCTTCCGCTTTCCCGAGGGGTCGAAGAACCTGATGACCTACCGCACGCTCCGGCTCTGGATGCGCGGCCGCGGCAGCGGATGGGGGGAGGGCGGGGAGCTCAACGCCTACGTCAAGCTCGGGCGCGACGAGCACAACTTCTACGTCTACCGCACCCCGGTGAACGCCGGGCCGACGCGCGAGGCGTGGCTCCCCGAGGTGCGCGTCAGCTTCGACCGCTTCTACCGGCTGCGCGCCGCGGTGCAGGAGGGGTACCTGCGCGGCGGCGTCGCCCAGCGCTACCGCTGCACCGGCGCCGACGCCGCGCTCGTCGAGCGCTCGGGGGTGCCGCGCGGCTTCGCGGTGAACCGCTACGCCGCCTGCGACGGCGGCTACATGGTCTACACCGTCGAGCCCAACGTCACCCCCCCCAACCTCGCCGCCGTGCAGGAGCTAGCCGTCGGGCTGGTGCGCGTCGACTCCACCGGGCGGGGCGCCGGCGCCGTGCTCCCGGGCGACACGCTCGAGCTCTGGGTGAACGACCTGCGGCTGGGCGACGTCGAGGACACCCCAGGGGTAGCCGGGGAGATCGGGCTCGCCGTGCAGGCGGGCGACATCGCCGACCTGCGCTTCAACGTCACGCGGCGCGACCCGTACTTCCGCCAGCTCGGCGAGACGCCGACCTTCGCCACCGCCGACGCCGTCGACGTCGGCGCGCAGGTGCGGCTCGAGCGGCTGCTCCCGTGGGCGCGCGGCTTCTCCATGCCGCTGACCGTGACGCACGCCAGCGCCGCGGGGGCGCCGCTCTTCCTCGCCAACTCGGACGTGCGCGCCGGCGACCTCGCCGGGCTGCGCACGCCGCGCGACGCGACCACCTCGCTGGCGCTCACCGTGCGGCGCGCCACCCCGCTCGCCGGCTCGCGCTGGGCCCCGCTCGTCAACCACCTGGCGCTCACGAGCACCTACGTCGCCGGCGGGGCGCGCAGCGCCTTCCAGCGCGCCCGGCGCGACGCCTTCGCCGTGCGCGCCGACTACGACCTGACGCCGGCGGCGCGGCGGCTCGCCCTCTTCGGCGGCCCGTTCGGCGAGGTGCTGCGCTGGACGCCGACGACGCTCAAGCTGGTCAGCCACCTGACGCGCACCGACACCCGGCAGGACGCCTACCTCCGCCCGATCGCCACCCCCGACGACACGGCGCGCACCGTGCGCGGGCTCGACAACGTGTGGCGCAACGGGGTGGTCGTCGAGTTCCAGCCGCTCCCCGCCTTCACCGCGCGCTGGGACGCGAGCACGCTGCGCGACCTGCGCGACTACGGCGTCGCCGACGCCCCGCTGCTCCCCGACTCGCTCGACGTGGCCCGCGCCAGCGTGCTGCGCGGGGAGCGGCAGGCGCTCGTCGGGCTCGACGTCGGGCTGGAGCGCGAGCGAGCGATGACGTCAACGCTGCGCTTCGCCCCGGCGGCGCGCGCGTGGGTGACGCCGCGCGCCGAGGTGACGACGTACCACACGACGACGCGCGACCCGAACGCCCGGGCGCTGCTGCGCGCCGACGCCGAGCTGGGCGACACCACCGGGGCGCTCCGGCTGCCGCGCCGCGTCGGGACGACGCAGGTGGCGAGCGCCGGGGCGACGCTGGACCTCGGCCGGGCGCTCTTCGGCACCGCGCCGCCGCTCGCCCCCCCCGCGCCCGCCACCTCGCCGGCGGCGGGGAGCGCCGACGGCGCCCCGAACGGCGCGCCGAACGGCGCGCCGAACGGCGCGCCCGCGGCCGGCGACACCGCCGCCGTCCGTCCCACGCGGCGCGAGCGGCTGCGCGCGGCGCTGCAGCCGCTCGACGTGCGCGTCGAGCGCACGCTCTCGTCGAACCTCGACGCCACGGCGCTCGATCCGCGCTTCGGCTGGCAGCTGGGATACGGCGGGGTGGGGGCGTTCCGCGCGCCGGGGGGGCGGCAGGCGACGGCGGCCGGCGCGGTGACGCGGCTGGTGGTCGCGCACACCGTCGGCCTCCCCTTCGGCCTGGCGCTCACCAACCGCGCCGAGGCCGGCGGGACGCGCAGCTGGTGGCGCCGCCCGACGGTCGACCGGCAGGCCGAGGCCACCGGCGAGCAGCGCACCCTCCCCGACCTGACGCTGCGGTGGAACTGGCGCCCCACGTGGGCCGCCGACGTGCTGCAGGGCGCCAACGCCAACGCCCGGCTGCTCGTCCAGCGCCAGCTCACGCGCGCCCCGGCGGACAGCGGCGCCCCCGCGGACGCGCGCACCACGCGCGTGCGCAGCTACCCGGTGAGCGGCTCGCTCGCCTGGGCGATGCTCGGCGGCTTCACCACCGCCGGCGGCGTCAACCTCACGCGCCGCGTGGACGACCTGCCGGGGAGCCGCACCGAGGCGACCGCGCGCGAGACGACGTTCGAGCTGACGAAGGCCTTCCCGGTGCCGGCGCGCTGGGGGCTGCGCAGCGCCATCCGCACGCGCGTCGGCTGGCAGGGGAGCGCCACCGAGACGCTCCTCCGTCCGACCGGCGCGCTCGCCGGCGGGGTGGCGGGCGCCCTCGCCGGCGACCGCATCGTCCAGGCGGACCTCGGGCGGCGCGCCTGGTCGTTCAGCGCCAACTCGGACGTGGCCGAGGCGCTGACGCTGAGTCTCAACGGCACGCACGTCGTGACGTTCAACGACAACCTGAACCAGCGCCTCGCGCAGACGGTGCTGAGCGCCGTGCTGCAGCTCTCCTTCGGCGCCGCCCAGCTGCGGTAGCGCCGCGCCGGTCCGCGGCCGGAGCGCCGCGCCGCCGCGTCAGCCGACCGGCGCGTCGCTCGTGGCCGCGGCGATCGCCGCGCGCAGTTCGGCGGCCGACGGCGGCTTCTCGACGATCGCGAGCCCCGGCGGCAGGGCGTCGGCGTCGCCGATCGCCTCGGCGCTGTAGCCGCTCATGAGGACGATGGGGATCGTCGGCGACAGCGCGCGCAGCCGCCGCGCCAGCTCGACGCCGTCGACGCGCGGCATCAACACGTCGCTGATCACGAGCGCCCACGGCGCCCGCGGGGGCGGCGGGTGCCCGTGGGGCGTCAGCCGCTCGGTGAAGTGCTCGAGCGCCTCGGCGCCGTCGCCCGCCTCGACGACCGCGTAGCCGTCGCGCTCGAGCATGCGGCGCACGACGGCGCGCACCGCCCCCTCGTCCTCGGCGAGGAGCACGAGCGGGCGCACCGTGGCCGGCGCCGCGAGCCCGGGCTCGGGGTCCCGTGCGGCGGCGTCCGGCGGCGGTGACGCGGCGTCGCCGACCGCGGGGAGGTAGAGCGTGAACGTGGTGCCGGCGCCGGGCTCGCTGGCGACGCTCACGGCGCCGTGCATCTGGAGCATGATCCCGTGCACGGTCGCCAGCCCGAGCCCCGTCCCCTTGCCGAACGGCTTGGTCGTGAAGAACGGCTCGAAGATGCGCGCGCGCGTCGCCGCGTCCATCCCCGGGCCGCCGTCGCGCACGGCCAGCGTCACGTAGGGGCCCGGCGCGAGCCGCGCCTCGTCGGGGCCGGCGAGCGCCGCGGCCTCGGCGGCGTCGAGCACGCGCCGGCCGAGCGTCAGCGTCAGCGTCCCCCCCGCGGCCCCCATCGCATCGCGCGCGTTCGCCGCGAGATTGAGGAGCACCTGCTCCAGCTGCGTCGGATCGATCCGGACGAGCGCCCCCGGGCCGTCCAGCTCGAGCTCCACGGCGATGTGCCGCCCGACGAGCCGCTGCACGAGCGGGACGACGTCGCGCAGCAGCGCGCGGACGTCGAGCGTCTCGGGGCGCAGCGTCTGCCGGCGCCCGACGGCGAGCAGCTGCCGCGTGAGGGCGGCGGCGCGCTCGGCGGCGCGGACGATCTCGTGCACGTCGGCGGCCGCCGGATGCCCGGCGGCGAGGGCGTCGAGGGCGAAGTCGGCGTTGTTGCGGATGACGGTGAGCAGGTTGTTGAAGTCGTGGGCGACGCCGCCGGCCAGCCGCCCGAGCGCCTCGAGGCGCCGCGCGTGCTGGAGCTGCGCGTCGCGCTCCGCCAGCGTGCGCTCGGCGTCCTTGCGCTCGGTGACGTCGGTGACCACGCCGTCGATGTGCACCGCGCGCCCGGCGGCGTCGCGGGTGACGCGGCCGCGGTCGGAGAGCCAGCGCACGCTCCCGTCGGCGAGCACCACGCGGAACTCCGTCTCGAACGTCGTGCCGTGGGCCACCACCCCCTCGACCTCGGCGGCGAGGCGCGCGCGGTCTTCCGGGTGCAGCGGCTCGAGGAAGTGGTCGAAGTCGGGCGCCGGCGCGCCGCGCGGCAGCCCGAAGAGCGGCCCCATCCCCTCCGACCAGTGCAGCACGCCGGTCGACGGCACCCAGCGCCACGTGCCCATGCGCGCCGCCTCGAGCGCCAGCGCCAGCCGCGACTGGCTCTCGGCGAGCGCGTCGGCCATCCGCCGGCGCTCGGTCACGTCGCGCACCGCGCCGACGCAGCGCGTCGCCCGCCCCTCGGCGTCGCGCACGACGAGGCCGTGCGCCTCCAGGTGCAGCCAGCGTCCGTCGGCGTGGCGGAAGCGCACGGTCAGCTCCCACCGATCGCCGTGATCGCGCCGGAGCGCCGCGTACGCGGCGTGCGCCCGCGCCACGTCGTCCGGGTGCAGGCGCGCGTGGAGCCACGAGACGTCCGGGTCGATCGTCGCCGGCTCGTAGCCGAGGACCGCGGCGACCGCGCCGGCCCACGCCACGCGCCCGTCCAGCAGGTCGGCGTCGACCAGCACCTCCCCGGTCGCCTCCATCGCCAGGCGGTAGCGCTCCTCGCTGCGGCGGAGCGCCGCGGCGGCGGCGACGCGCTCGCTGACGTCGCTCAGCACGCTGAGCACCGCGAGCAGCCGGCCGTCGTCGTCGCGCAGCGCCCGCCCGCGCGCGTCGCACCAGCGCACCTCCCCGTCGGCCCGGACGATGCGCAGCGTCGTCGCGTAGGCGTCGCGCGTCCCGTCGACCAGCGACTGGAAGCACGCCGCCGCGCGCGCGCGGTCCTCGGGCGCGAGATCGTCGAGCACGGGGCGCCCGAGGCGCGAGGCGACGTCGTGCCCGGTGATCGCCTCCCAGGCGCGGCTCAGGTAGCGCCAGCGCCCCTCGGCGTCCACCTCGACCACCGCTTCCTGCACCGCCTCGAGCACCGCGGCGTAGCGCGCCTCGCTGGCGGCGAGCGCCGCGTGCGCCTCGCGCAGCCGGGTGACGTCGCGGGCGACCAGGAGGACGCTCGCCACCGCGCCCTGCGGGTCGCGCTCGGGGACGAGGCACGCGTCGAGCCAGCGCGGCCCCCCCTCCGACGGGTAGAGCACCGTCAGCGAGGTCGGCGTCCCGCCGTCGCGGGCCCGGGCGGCGGCGTGCTGCCAGGCGCGGGCGATCTCCGGGGGCGCGTGGACCTCGCCGATCACGCGCCCGAGGAAGGCGTCGGGCGGCCGGCCGGTGGCCCGCGCGATCTGCGGGCCGACGTAGCGGTAGCGCAGCTCACGGTCGACGCGCGCGACCAGGTCGGGGGAGTTCTCGACGAGCGAGGCGATCTCCTGCTCGTGCTGCCGCAGCGCCTGGTCGGTCTGGGCGCGCGTGATCGCCACGCTCGCCAGGTGCGCCGCCTCGGCGACGAGCGCCAGGTCGGCGACGTCGGGGACGCGCGGCTCGCGGTAGTACACCGCGAACGTGCCGAGCACCGGGCCGGCGGCGCCGCCGCGAAAGCCGAGGATCGGGTGGCTCCAGCAGGCGCGCAGCCCGAAGCGCTCGGCGAGGGCGCGATGGCGCGCCCACAGCGGGTCGGCGCCGATGTCGGGGGTGACGACGAGCGCCGCGCGATGCGCCGCCGTCCCGCACGAGCCGTGCGCCGGCCCGATGGCCAGCCCCTCGGTCTCGCGCACGTAGTCGGCCGGGAGCGACGGCGCCGCCCCCGGGTGGAGCACGTCGCCCACCGGGTCGCGCAGCAGCACCGAGGCGAGGGCATCGGCCGTCACCGCCTCGATCGCCCGGCAGAGCGCGTCGAGCACGGCGCCCAACGGCCGGTCCGTGGCGATCATCTGCAGGACCTCGGTCTGCGCCGCCGCCCACCGCTCGCGGCGCACGCGCGCCGTGACCTCGCAGCCGTGGAGGACGACGACGCCGGCCTCCTCGCTCGGCACCGCGCAGACGGCCACCCACCGCCCCGGCGGCACGCGCACGGTCACGCGCGGCGGGGGGACCGGACCACGGCGGGCGAGCGCGTCGTCGATCAGCGCGCCCAGGGGGGTGCCGCGCAGCGTCGGGTGCACGTCCCACACCGAGCGGCCGACGAGTGCCCCGGCGGGGACGCCGAGCAGCCGCGCCGCCGCGGCGTTCAGGTAGGCGTAGCGCCCGTCGAGCTCGAGGACGACGAACGCGTCGTCGAGCTGGTCGAGGGCGTCACGCGGGAGGGCTCCACCATGGGCCCGGCTGTCGGTCGCTCCATCCACGGCAACGCTCCGGCATCGACGGGCGCCGTCGGGCGGAGCCGACGCACACCCTGCGTCCGCCAGCATTGCAAGAGGCACACCTGCCGTGTCGGATGCGTGTGTGGCGTCGACGCAACACCCCGCCCACGCGTGGGGCGCGCGCGTCGCCGGCCCCGCGGCCCAACTGGCGGGGCTCCCATGCATCGGAATGATCCGCCCGGCAATGCGCGGGTGCGGTCCGGGCGGCGCGGCGGCGCATCCTCCACGCACCCCTCTCGTCCCTCCAGCCGGAGCCCTCGCATGCGACGCGCCCCCCGTCCCACCAGTTCGAGCACAAGCCACACGGGTCGGCCATCGCCGCGGGCCGGAGCGGCCGCCGCGGCTCCGGCCCGGGGCGACCGGTGGTCGGCAGGCCACTCGATCGGGGGGGCGCCGTGACGCCCGCGGAGCGCAAGGCGCTCCTCTTCCT
>ERZ1066118.1801-NODE-1801-length-12000-cov-14.311344_pt1 | contig 12000 bp, 10 predicted proteins | sample MGYA00382765_ERZ1066118 | MGnify/ENA primary metagenome ERZ1066118 (study PRJEB33369, sample SAMEA5778348) | biofilm metagenome | biome: Industrial cooling water; feature: Water cooling tower basin; material: Biofilm | place: United Arab Emirates | collected...
GGGCCCCGCCGGCGCCGAGCTGCCGGTCGGCGGCCGGGGCGGGCGGGGGGAGCATCCCCATGCGCTGCTTCATCGCGAGCAGGCGCGAGTCGGCGTCGACGCCGCCGGCGCCGCGCTCGAGCTGGCGGAACTCCTCGCTGAGCTTGTCGCCGCGGAACTCGGCGTCGATCTCCGCCGAGGCGGCGACGCGGCGGACGTTGTTCTCGATCTTCTCCTCCATCCGGGCGAACGCCTCGAAGGCGCTCTTCTCGGAGAGGTGCGACATCGTCTCCTGGATGCGCTGCTGCGCCTCGGCGCGCCGCTGCTTGGCCAGCAGCAGGTTCCGCTTGCGCTTGGCCTCCTCGATCTTGTCGGCCAGGTCGCGCAGCTGCCCCTTGAGCTGCTCGGTCTGCGCGAGCTGCGCCTGCCACTCCAGGTAGAACGCCTGGGCGCGCTCGGCGTACTCCTGCTGGCGCACGAGCGCCTGGCGCGCGAGGTCGTCGCGATCGCTGCGGATGGCCAGCTCCGCCTTGTTCTCCCACTCGGCCGCCTGCTGCCGCTCGCGCTCGAACTGGTCGCGCAGCTTCTTCTCGTCGGCGATGGCGACCGCCACCTGCTGCTTGGCCCGGATCAGCTGATCGTTCATGTCCGTGATCAGCTGGTTCAGCATCTTCTCGGGGTTCTCCGCCGAGGAGATCAGGTCGTTGATGTTCGACCGGAAGAGCGTCGAGATGCGATCGAAGAGTCCCATCGTCAGCGCGCCTCGTGGACGGCGTCGGGCGCGGCGCCCCGGGCGGCGGCGACCACGCGGTGCGTAGCGGTGTGGTACTGGTAATCGCAGATCGCCGCCAGCTCGCGCAGGTGCGACGCAAGGGCGACGGTCATGCTCTCGAAGCTGGCCTGGAACTCCTCGTAGTCGAGGTGCGCCAGCTCGAGCGCCTCGCCGAGGACGACGCTCTCCTGCTCGATGCCGTAGGCGCCGTGGAGCAGGTCGGTGGCGTTGAGCTCGAGCAGCCGGCGCGCGAGCGCGTGGGCGCGCTCGTCGGCGGGCAGCTCCATGACCTTCGCGCGCAGCACCACGACCGGCGGCGCGTAGGTCACGACGATGTCGAAGTCGAGCACGCCGCCGGGGCGGACGCGCCAGAGGCCGGGCTCGACCTCGCTGTACGTGACGCCTTCGGCGGTCAAGCGGTCGAGGAACCGCTCGACGTCCTCGCGGGAGACCATGCAGGCACCTGGGGGTGAGGGAATGTCCTCCGTACGGTCGAGCCGGCAGGGGAAGTTTCGCCCCGCGGCGACACGCCGGGAAGGTAGCGCGGCGGGCGGGGCGCCGACACGTCGACGACACGCGCCCGCGCCGGGCCGGCAGGCGGTCAGCCGTCGGCGCGCTTGATCTGCACCAGGCGCTCGCGGGCGAGCCGCCGCCCGGAGGGGGTCGCCGCGAGCCCGCCCCCCGCGGTCTCGCGGTAGCGCACGTCCATCCCCCGGCCGATCTCCCCCATGGTGTCGATCACCTCGTCGGCCGGGATGGCGAACTCGATCCCGGCGAGCGCCATCTCGATGGCGGCCAGGGCGATGGCGGCGCCCGTGGCGTTGCGGAAGACGCACGGCAGCTCGACGAGCCCGCCGAGCGGGTCGCACACGAGGCCGAGCGTCCCCTGCTGCGCCAGCGCGACGGCGTGCAGCGCCTGACGCGGGGTCCCGCCGAGCATCTCGACGGCGGCTCCGGCGGCCATCCCGGCGGCGGCGCCGGTCTCCGCCTGACACCCTCCCTCGGCGCCGGAGAGCGAGGCCCGGTCGGCGACCACGGCGCCGATGAGCCCGGCCGTGGCGAGCGCGTCGACGAGCGCGTCGTCGCCGAGCCCGCGCGCGTCCGCGAGCCCGGTGAGCACCGCCGGCAGCACCCCGGCGCCACCGGCCGTGGGGGCGGCGACGATCACCCCCATGGCCGCGTTCACCTCCTGCACGGCGAGGGCGCGGGCGAGCACGTCGCGGAACGGCGTCCCGGCGAGCGGCCCCGGGGCGCCGCGGGCGAGCTTGGCGGCGTCGCCGCCGACGAGGTGCGAGCGCAGCTCGCCGGTGAGCCCCCGGGCGACGGCGTGGCGCATGACGGCCAGGGCGCGGGCGAGCGCCGCGCGGATGTCGGCCACGGGGCGCCCCGAGTCCTCGGCCTCGGCGGCGAGGGCGACGGCAGCGAGCGTGGTGCCGCGCGCGTCGGCGTCGCGGACGGCTTCGGCGAGCGAGCGATACATGCCGAATGGTACACCGCGGCGCGGCGGACCGTGCGAGGGAGCGCCGGCGGCCGGACCGCCGCGCTCCCGGAGGCGGTCGGGCTGCGTCCTCAGCCGTGCATCTGCAGCGCCTGCCGCAGCAACGGGGTGAACGTCGCCTGCGCGAGCCCAGGATTCTCGGCGGACAGCAGCCCTGCCGCCCGTCGCGCCCCGTCCGCGTCGCCGGCGGCGAGCCGCGTCCCGACGTTCTCGACGAGCGCCCGCTGGAAGATCTCGACGAGCCGCGCCAGCCCGGTGTGGAACGCCTCCTCGCGGTCGGCGTCGCCGACGACGTGCGGCCACTCGCGTTCGTAGACGGCGCGGACGCTCCGGAGCATGCGCTCGCCGTCGCGCGAGGAGCTCTCGGGGTAGCGCCGGTAGCGCGTGACCGGCGGCCCGGGGTGACAGCGCACCCGGAAGCGGCGGACGATCCGCAGGTAGAAGTCCAGGTCGTCGGCTCCCCACGGATCGCGAAATCCGCCGACGGCGACGGCCGCCGCGCGGCGCACCATGACGCTCGACGGAGGGATGATGTACCAGTCGAAGCGCAGGAGGGTGCGGTACAGGTCGGGGTCGTCGTGCGGCGGCTGCCACTCCCAGCCGAGCGGGGTGCCGTCGAACGCCATGTCGTCGCGTGCGCCGACGACCATCGCGCTGTCGGCATCGGCGGCGAAGGCGGCGATCCCGGCAGCCAGCGCGTGCCGGTGCAGGTGGTCGTCGGCGTCGAGGAAGACGAGCAGGTCGCCGCGCGCGTGGGCGATGGCCAGGTTGCGGGCGACGGCGGGGCCGGCGTTGGCCTGCCGCAGCGTGCGCGCCCGCGGATGCCGCGCCCCCCGCTCCGCCACCCCCGGGTGCGGGGAGCCGTCGTCGACGACGAGCACCTCGAGGGCGGGGTGCGTCTGCGCGTCGACGGTGTCGAGCGTCTCGTCGAGCAGCGCGAGCTGTCGGTCGTCGGCGACGCGACAGGGGGTGACGACCGTGACGAGTGGGGGCGTGCCGGCCGGGGGGCGACCCACCGGCGCTACGCGCTCACCTTGTCGAGCCGGAACGCCCAGCGCACCCACGGCAGCGCCCGGATGGCGTCGCGCACCCGCTCGTCGGGCGTCTCGTCGAGCTCGAACACCATGAAGGCGTCGCCGCCGCGCTGGCGGCGCGACACCTTGAGCGTGGCGATGTTGAGCGCGTGGTCCGAGAGGATCGTGGCGATCCGGGCGATTGAGCCCTTCACGTCCTCGGCGACGAGGACGATCGTGTGGTGATTGCCCGTGACCTCGACGGGAAAGCCGTCGATCGCCGTGACGAGCACGCGCCCGGCGCCGAGCGAGGAGCCGGTCATGACGCTCTGCCGGTCGCCGCGGGCGACGGTGAGGCGCACGGTGTTCGGATGCACCTCGCTCTCCTCGCCGAGCGTGGTCTTCTCGAAGCGATAGTCGAGCCGCTCGCGCTCGGCGATCTCGAGCGCGGTGCGCAGCCGCTCGTCGTCGGGGCGGAAGCCCATCAGCCCGCCGACGATCGCCTTGTCGGTGCCGTGCCCCTCGCCGGTGCGGGCGAACGAGCCGTGCAGCTCGATGCGGGCGCGCTCGGGGGTGCCGCCGACGAGGCCGCGCGCGAGGAGGCCGAGGCGGCAGGCGCCGGCCGTGTGCGACGAGGACGGGCCGACCATCACCGGCCCGATGATGTCGAGCAACGAAACCATCTCAGCCTGCCTTGCGCTGCCGGAGCGCGGGGAGGAGGGGGCGGAGGTAGTGGCCGGTGTGGCTGGCGGCGACCTGGGCGACCGCCTCGGGGGGACCGGCAGCGACGATCGTGCCGCCGCGCGTCCCGCCCTCCGGGCCCAGGTCGACGATCCAGTCGGCGGTCTTGATGACGTCGAGCGAGTGCTCGATGACGAGGACGGTGTTCCCCCGGTCGACCAGGCGGTGAAGCACCTCGAGCAGGAGGCGCACGTCCTCGAAGTGCAGCCCGGTGGTCGGCTCGTCGAGGATGTAGAGCGTGCGTCCGGTGTCGCGCTTGGAGAGCTCGGTGGCGAGCTTGACGCGCTGCGCCTCGCCGCCCGAGAGGGTCGTGGCGCTCTGGCCGAGGTGGACGTAGCCGAGGCCGACCTCGTCGAGGGTGGTCAGCTTCTGGGCGATGCGCGGCTGGTTCTCGAAGATCCCGCACGCGTCCTCGACCGTCAGGTCGAGCACGTCGGCGATCGAGAGCCCGCGGAAGCGCACCTCGAGCGTCTCGCGGTTGAAGCGCTTCCCCTTGCAGACGTCGCACGGCACGAAGACGTCGGGGAGGAAGTGCATCTCGATCTTCACCAGGCCGTCGCCCTGACAGGCCTCGCAACGCCCCCCCTTCACGTTGAAGGAGAAGCGCCCCGGCCCGTAGCCGCGGATCTTCGCCTCGGGCATCTCGGCGAACAGCTCGCGGATCGGGGTGAAGAGCCCCGTGTAGGTGGCCGGGTTGGAGCGCGGCGTGCGGCCGATCGGGCTCTGGTCGATGTCGATGACCTTGTCGACGTGCTCGAGCCCGAGGATCCGGTCGTGCACGCCCGGGATGACGCGGGCGCGGTAGAAGTGGCGCGCGAGCGCCCGGTGCAGGATGTCCTCGACGAGGGTGCTCTTCCCCGAGCCGCTGACGCCGGTGACGGCGACGAAGCAGCCGAGCGGGATCTCGAAGTCGACGCCCTGCAGGTTGTGCTCGCGGGCGTTCTCGACGCGGATGACGCGACGCGGGTCGCGCGGGCGCCGCTCGGCGCGCACGGGGATCGCGCGGCGCCCGTCGAGGTACTGCGCGGTCACCGACGTCGGGTGGCGGAGCACCTCGTCGACGGTGCCGGCGGCGATCACCTCGCCGCCGTGCTTGCCGGCGCCGGGGCCGAGGTCGATGAGGTGGTCGGCCTCGCGCATCGTCTCCTCGTCGTGCTCGACGACGATGACCGTGTTGCCGAGGTCGCGCAGCTGCTTGAGCGTCGCGAGCAGCCGCCCGTTGTCGCGCTGGTGCAGCCCGATGCTCGGCTCGTCGAGGATGTAGAGCACGCCGACGAGGCGCGAGCCGATCTGCGTGGCGAGCCGGATGCGCTGCGCCTCACCGCCGCTCAGGCTCTCGGCCGAGCGGTTGAGCGTGAGGTAGTCGAGCCCCACGTCGACGAGGAACGACAGGCGCTCGCGCACCTCCTTGAGGATCGGGCCGGCGATCTCCGGGTCCAGTCCGGGCCGGCCGTCGCCGCGCACGGGCACCGCGGCGAAGAAGTCGCGCGCCTGCGTGATGCTCAGGTCGACGACCTCGCCGATGTTCTTCCCGTGCACGGTGACGGCGAGCGACTCGGGCTTGAGCCGGCGCCCCGCGCACGCGTCGCACGGGGTGGGGATCATGTACGCGTCGAGCTCCTGCCGGACCGTGTCGCTCGACGTCTCGTCGTAGCGCCGGCGCACGTTGGCGAGGATCCCCTCCCACTGCACCGCGCCCGGCGAGGCGGCCTTCGCGGGCGCCTTGCGCGCGGACGCGCTCTTGCCGGCCGCCTTGGCCTTGGCCGGGCCGGCGGGGGCGCCGGTCCCGTGGAGCAGCGCGTGGCGCGCGGCCTCGGGGATCTTGCTCCACGCCGCGCGCAGGTCGAAGCCTAACGCCGCCGCCAGCCCCGGCAGGATGGTGCGCTTGAGGTACCCGTCCGGCTCGCCCCACGGCAGCACCACGCCCTCGAGGATGCTGATGCTCGGGTCGCCTAACACCAGCTCGGCGCTGACCTCCTTGCGCGTGCCGAGCCCGCCGCACTTGGGGCAGGCGCCGAACGGCGAGTTGAACGAGAACTGCCGCGGCTCCAGCTCCGGGAGCGACGTGCCGCACACCGGGCACCCGTAGCGCTCCGAGAAGAGGTGCACCTCGGGCTCGCCGGGCCGGTCCTTGGTGTCCGCGGGGTCACCGCTAATCGTGGCGTTCGGCCCGCTCGGGTACTCGACGACCTCGACCAGGCCGCTCGCCAGCTTCAGCGCGGTCTCCAGCGAGTCGGTGAGCCGCCCGCGGTCGTCGCGCCGCACCACCAGCCGGTCGACGATGACGCTCACGTCGTGGTTCTGCCGCTTGTTGAGCGCCGGCGGGTCGGCCAGCTCGATCAGCGCGCCGTCCACCACGGCGCGCACGAAGCCCTGCTTGCGCGCGTCCTCGAACAGTTCGCGGAACTCGCCCTTGCGCCCCTGCACGAGCGGCGCGCGCACCTCGATGCGCGTCCCCTCCGGCCACGCGAGCACGGCCTCGGAGATCTGCGCGGGGCTCTGGCGCTGCACCGGGCGGCCGCAGTTGGCGCAGTGCGGCGTGCCGGCGCGCGCCCACAGCAGGCGCAGGTAGTCGTACACCTCCGTCACGGTGCCGACGGTGGAGCGCGGGTTGTTGCCCGCGTTCTTCTGCTCGATGCTGATGGCCGGGCTCAACCCCTCGATCACGTCGACGTCGGGCTTCTCCATCAGCCCGAGGAACTGCCGCGCGTACGCGCTCAGCGACTCGACGTACCGCCGCTGCCCCTCGGCGTAGATGGTGTCGAACGCCAGCGAACTCTTGCCGCTCCCGCTCAGCCCGGTGATGACCGTGAGCTTGTCGCGCGGGATGGTGACGTCGATGTTCTTGAGGTTGTGCTCGCGGGCGCCGCGGACGATCAGGGCTTCTTCGGGCATAGACCCGGAAAGGTGGGCGTCCGGGGGCCGGGGGACAAGACGCGCTATCGGGGGCTGTTCGGGCCGGATGCGACCGGCGCGGCCGCTCTCGCCACCATGCCACCGCCACACGCGCCATGACCGACGCCGTCGTCGTGCTCACCACGCTCCCCTCGGAGGAGGAGGGAGCCACGCTCGTGCGGGCGCTGCTCGCGCGCGGCCTGGTGGCCTGCGGGACGCTGCTCCCCGGCGCGCGGTCGCTCTACCGGTGGGAGGGGGCGATCGCCGACGAGCGCGAGACGGTGGTGCTGCTGAAGACGGTGCCGGCGCTGACGGCGGCGATCGAAGGAGCGTTCGCGGAGCTCCACCCGTACCGGGTGCCGGAGCTGCTCGTCCTCCCGGTGCAGGGCGGGCTGCCGGCGTACCTCGGCTGGATCGCCGGCGAGGTGGCAGATGCGCTCCCCCCTGCCCCACCGCGTCCGTAGCGCCCCGGGCTGCCCGGCCGCGCTCCGACGCCGGGCGCCCCGGCGCGCGACGCTCAGGCGGCGAGCGTCGTGCCGCAATCGGTGCAGAAGCGCTGGCCGGGGGCCTCGCAGGCGGCGCCGCAGGTCGCGCAGCGCCCGGCGAGGAAGCGGCCGCACTCGGTGCAGAAGCGCGCGTCGGGCTCCGGGCGGGCGCCGTGCACGGGGCAGCGCGCCGCCCGGGCGCGGTAGGCGCGCAGGGCGCTCTCGACGGCGTCGTCGTCGGTGCCGCCATCGAGTCCGGCGGCGCCCACGAGCACGGGCTCGGCAGCGACGACGGTCGCGGGGGCTACGGGAACCGCGGGCGCCCCGGCGGCGTCGCGGGCGCGCAGCTCGGCGAGCGCGGCGCGCGTGTAGCTGGTCTTGAGGGCGCCGTAGTCGGCCTCGGAGAGCTTGCCCGTGGCCCGGTCGAACTCGATCTCGCGCAGCGCCTCGATGGCGCTCGACTGCTCCTGCGCGGTGCGTTCGGCGGCCGAGAGCGGCTCGGCGTCGGGCTCGGGGGGGGCGCCGTGGAGGAGCGGACCGAGCACGAGGGCGGAGGCGCCGAGCGCGAGCGCGGTGCCGACGCCGATCGCGACGGCGGCCTCGCCGAGGGCGAGCATCAGCGGACGTCCTCGCCGCGCACCACCGCCTCGAGCCGGGCGAGCTCCTCGGGGGTGGCGTCGAGTTCGTCGACCGCGCGGCCGCGCGCGCCGTTCCCGGCGGCGTGGTGGGCGTCGTGGCTGGCGAGCTGCGCCGCGTGCTCGGCGTTGACGAGCGCCGCGCGCCGCCCCCACTTGCGGATGAGCGAGGCGAGCACGACCGCCCCGGTGCCGAGCGCGGCGAAGGGCATCCAGTAGCCGGCGAGGTTGAACCCCTCGCGCGTCGGCGCCATGCGCACCTTCTCGCCGTAGACGTCGGTGAAGGCGGCGATGATCTCGTCGGCGGTGTAGCCCCCCTCGACGAGCGAGACGACGTCGCGGTGCATCGCCGGCGAGACCTGGCACGAGAAGTCGGTCGTGCGGCAGGTGTAGACGTCGAGGGTGCACGAGCACTGACACTTGATCGTGTGCTCGAGGGCGTCGCGCTGCTCGCGCGTCAGCTGCGCGGTGGCGCCCGGCTTGGGCGGGCGGCGCACGGTGCGGGCGGCGTCCTGGTTCATCGGCACCGCCTGCGAGCCCTCGGCGCGCGTGACCTCGACCGGCTCCTGCGCCGCGAGCGGCCGCACGACCCAGCCGCCCACGGCGGCCGCGGAGACGCCGGACGCGTAGCTGGCCGCCAGCGCGGCGACGAAGCGGCGGCGCGGCAGGGTGTAGCCGGCGAGCGTGACGGCGTCAGCGGCCGACGGAGCGGCGGGGGACTCGATCGAGGAGCGGGGGGACCGATCGGCGGCCCCCCCCGGCTGCTGCGCGGTGGGCATCACGAGGTGCGACGGGGAGACCCGCCCGGCGGACCGGGCGGGGGAGGGGCGCTCAGCGGCCGGCGGCGGCCGGCGCCGGCGGGGCGCGCTCGGGGAGCGGCCCCCCAGGGACGCCGCCCGCCGACGGCGGGAGCACCGTGACGTAGCCGCTCTCGCGGGCGCGCTCGGCCTGCGGCCACATGACCACGAGCCCGCCCAGCCCCATGACGATCCCGCCGAACCAGACCCACCAGACCAGCGGGTTGAAGGCGATGCGGAGCTCGGCCCGGTCGGTGCCCGTGACGCCGGCGAGGACGACGTAGACGTCCTGCTTGGGGCCCTCGAGGATCCCGACCTCGGTGGAGGGCTCGAAGGTGGGCTGGTCGAACTTGTCGACGTGCTGCCGCTTCTCGGAGCTGATGACGCCGACGCGCTCGCCGTCGCGCGTGGCGTCCAGGCCGACGCCGGTGACGTAGCGGTTGAGCGCCTTGTACTGCGAGACGCCCTGGCTCACGAACGTCCACTCGTGCCCCCAGGGATCGGTGGTGCTGAACTTCTCCCCGGTGCGCAGCGTGACGTCGTGCTCCTTCTTGAACACCATGCCGGCGAAGGCGGCGAACATCGTCACCATGCCGAAGTGGACGACGTAGCCGCCGTAGCGCCGGCGGTTCTTCGCCACCAGGCGGACGAGGGCGACGGCGGGGTTCTCCGCGTACATGCGCACGCGCGCCGAGGTCCCCTTCCAGAACTCCTGGCCGATGGTGGCGAGGACGAAGCCGGCGAGCGCGTAGCAGACGACCGCGTAGAAGTCGCGCATCCCGAGGGCGACGAGCGCCGCGCCGGTGGCGACGCCGAAGAGCGCCGGCCCGGTGAACTGCCGGCGGACGTTCTGCACCGAGGCGCGACGCCAGGCGATGAGCGGGCCGACGCCGGTGAGGGCGAGGAGGAGCAGCCCGAGCGGGACGTTGACCGTGTTGAAGAACGGGGGGCCGACGGTGATCTTCTCGCCGCGCACCCACTCGCTGAGGATCGGGAAGAGCGTCCCCCAGAGCACGGAGAAGGAGATCCCGACGAGGACGAGGTTGTTGTAGAGGAAGGCGGCCTCGCGACTCACCATGCTCTCGAGCTCCGCCTTGCTCGCCAGGTCCGGGAGGCGCGTGGCGACGAGCCAGGCGGTGGCGGCGATGCTGACGGCGAGGAAGCCGGCGAACCAGTTCCCGACCGGGCTCTGGGCGAAGGAGTGGACGCTCTGGATGACGCCCGAGCGGGTGATGAAGGTGCCGAGGATCGACAGGAGGAAGGTCGTGACGACGAGCGTCACGTTCCACTTGCGGAGCATCCCCCGCTTCTCCTGGATCATGATCGAGTGCAGGAACGCCGTCCCCGTGAGCCACGGCAGGAGCGAGGCGTTCTCGACCGGATCCCACGCCCAGTAGCCCCCCCACCCGAGCTCGACGTACGCCCACCACATGCCGAGGGTGATGCCGATGGTGAGGAAGAACCAGGAGAGCAGCGCCCAGCGGCGCACCGGGGCGAGCCACTCCGCGTCGAGCCGGCGGGTGAAGAGCGCGCCGACGGCGTAGGCGAAGGGGACGGCGGTGGCGACGTAGCCCAGGTACAGCATCGGCGGGTGGATCGCCATCCCGGGGTTCTGCAGCTGCGGGTTCATCCCGCGCCCGTCGGGCGGCGTCCAGTCGAGGCGCTCGAACGGGTTGGCGCCGAAGCACATCGTCAGCAGGAAGAAGAGCGTCACGACGCTCAGCGTCCCGGTCACGTAGGGCATGAAGCCGCGCGTGCGCTCGCCCCGGTTGCCGCTGAAGACGGCCGCCGCCGCGTAGCCGGCGAGGATCAGCGTCCAGAAGAGGAGGGAGCCCGCCTGCCCCGCCCAGAAGGCGGTGAAGGTGTAGACCTTCGGCAGGTTCGCGCTCGTGTAGCTGGCGACGAACTTGATCGAGAAGTCGTGCGTGAACAGCGCCGTCCACAGCCCGATCGAGGCGAGGACGACGAAGCCGAACGTCGCGTAGAGGGCGCGCTCGCCGCTGACGACGAGGTCGCGCCGCGCGCCCGTGGCGCCAGCGAACGACACCGTCGCGCTCCAGGCCGCCATCAGGAGGGCGATCCAGAGCGCGAGCTCGCCGAGCGTGACGAGGGCGGAGGCGAGGGTCGCCGTCATCCGGTCAGGTCCGCGCGCCGGTGGCGGGCGTCGCCGCAGCCGCCGGCGCGGGCGCGCCGCCCGGCGCCGCGGGGGCGTACTTCGGCACCCCGGCCGGGTGCTCCCCGCCCCCCTTCTCGGGGGCGTTCTCGTAGCGCGAGGCGCACTTGGCCAGCAGCGTCGTCGCCTGGAAGACGCCGTCGGCGCCCAGGCGCCCCTCGACCACCACGTCCACCCCGTCGGTGAAGGTGTCCGGGGCGATGCCGCGATAGCGCACCGGGTAGGTGACGGTCTGCACGGCGGTGTCGACCATGACGAAGGTCAGCGAGCGCCCGCTCGGCTCGCGGACGATGGAACCCTTGACGACGCGCCCTCCGACCTTGACGCCGTTCTCGCGGAAGGAGTCGTCCTTCGCCACCTTCTCGGCGAGCTCGGCGGGCGTGAGGAAGTACTGCGCGGTCTCCTTGGTGGAGGAGAACGCGAGGGTGGCGGCGGTGCTCAGGATGACGAACCCGCCGACGAGGAACTTGGAGCGCGCCTTCATCTACCCTCTCCCCCGGACCGCGAGCGGCCGGTGACGCGAGGTGGTGAACCGGCGACCATCGTCGCCGCCGGACTGGATCCAACGGGGAATGAATATAGGAAGCGCGGTTCGCCCCCGATACGGCGGCCGTGCCTCGCCCCCGTCGGGCGTTCGCCTACAAACGCAAGCTGCTGCACGGTCGCGGGTTACCGCGCCTGGTCCCGGTACCCCGCGCGGGGGAGAACGGTCGCTCCGAGCGCCACGCCGGCGGCGTCCCACGCGAGGTCGCGCCAGGAGAAGCGACCGCCGACGCGCCGGTCGCGCACCTCCTTCGCCACCGACACCGCCGCCGCGACGCCGAGCGCGGCGCCGAGGCGCGGGGCGCCGCGACCGCCGACGAGCGTCGCGCCGGCGAAGGCGACGCTCTCGACGTGCAGGGCGACGACGAAGTGCCGCAGCTTGTCGCCGCCGAGCCAGCGATCGTCCCCGACCGCCGGCGCGCCCCCGACCTGCCCGGTGGGCGAGCGTTCGAGACGCCCTCCACTGTTC
>ERZ1066118.1802-NODE-1802-length-11987-cov-6.410158_pt1 | contig 11987 bp, 10 predicted proteins | sample MGYA00382765_ERZ1066118 | MGnify/ENA primary metagenome ERZ1066118 (study PRJEB33369, sample SAMEA5778348) | biofilm metagenome | biome: Industrial cooling water; feature: Water cooling tower basin; material: Biofilm | place: United Arab Emirates | collected...
CTATCTCTATTGCTAAATTTATGGCTTTAGCAAACCATTTTTTCTTATTTAATGGAATCAACAGGTATTGTTGCAAACTGGATTTTCAAGGTTCTCGGCTTGGTCTGCGAGGTGGTTTTTCAACCTTACCTCTCGCAAGCGCAACGAGAATTATAGGCATAAGGGACACCCCATGTCAAGCCCCTCCGCACATCGCTTCGTCTTCATCTACACTTAATGTCTTTTGGGGTGAAATCTAATTGTTGAAACAGCAGCTTTACGAGCAAACTCGAGACCCAAAAAATAGCCTCTCGTGTCATATCCCTGTCAGCAAGGTCAAGCCTCACCCCAAAATCTTGTCTGCCAAAATAGTTACCACTCAAAACAACTTGATTGAACTAAAAATCCCGAGACACCTCGAGCTTGTAATAGCAAGAGAAAATGACTAGCATGAGCGTGGAGAATTTTTAGGAGGAACGACCATGCTGCTCGAGGATTTCAAACCCAGCTCAAAACTCGTAACGAAAGTAACGCACGTTGAAAAGCCACGCTTCCCCGTCATTGACGCGCACATTCACTTGGGCGCATCCTTCGGCGGAAACTGGATAAAACAACCTCTACAAAATCTCCTCGGCGCAATGGACAGTGCCAATGTTCGCGCTGTCGTTGACCTTGATGGCGGTTGGGGTGAAGACATTTTAGATGCCCACCTTAAACATTTCAAGGAAAAAACCCCTGAGCGGTTCGTGCACTTTGGCGGGGTGGACTGGTCACGCTGGCAAGACGAAGGAAACAGGTTTGGAGAGAAAGCAGCCAAACGGTTTCGTGAACAAGTCAAACGGGGTGCCGAAGGTCTAAAAATTTGGAAACCCTTTGGTTTACACGTCAAAGACCAGCACGGCAAGCTCGTTAGAGTTGATGACGAAAGGCTCGAGCCGCTTTGGGAAAGCGCAGGCGAGTTGAACGTTCCTGTTCTCGTTCACGTCGCTGACCCTGTAGCGTTTTTCGACAAAGTTGACCACACGAATGAACGTTGGGAAGAACTAGGCAACCACGAGGACTGGCGGTTCACGAGTCCACCCTTTCCAAGTTTTATAAGCATCATAGAAGATTTTGCAAACCTCGTTCGTCAGCATAAATACGACCTTTATTGGTGCTCACGTCGGTTGCTACGCAGAAAATTTCGGCTGGGTTGGCAATCTTTTAGACGAATGCCCAAACTTTTATGTTGATATTAGCGCACGGTTAGGTGAAATTGGGCGACAACCTTACACGGCGAGAAAATTTTTTATCAACTATGCAGATAGAATCTTATTTGGCACCGATGCTGACGCGAGACTCGAGACCTATCAACTCTATTACCGTTTTTTAGAAACGGACGACGAATATTTTAATTACAATATCAGCGATGTTCCGAAACAGGGACGCTGGTATGTTTACGGGCTTCACCTCCCTGATAATGTTTTAGAACACGTCTACTTTAAGAATGCAGAAAAAGTTATTTTCAAACAGTCAAAATTAACGCAAAAATAACCGCTCTCGTTCCGACACTATTTTAGTGTTGATTGTTGAGGTAGTAACACTGTCTCGCTCGTAACTTGAAAAGGTCTAGTGTGAAGACCATTTGAAAAGCTCGAGTAAAAACCTTAGAATGCGGAACAAATAGAATAGGGTGGGGGCACTGCGTGTCGAGCAACGTTGATCTTCTGGTGGTTGGTGAAATTAACCCTGATCTTATCTTACAAGGCGAAGACCTCACACCTGCGTTCGGGCAGACAGAAAAACTTATTCAAAAGGCCGCCCTTACGATAGGTTCGTCTTCGGTGATTTTTGCTTGCGGTGCCGCGAGACTGGGTTTGAAAGTCAGCTTCGTGGGCATCGTCGGTGATGATGTTTTTGGCCACTACATGCTCTCCGAAATGCAAGAGCGTGGCATAGACACGACGCACTGCATTATCAGCAAACGAGAAACGACGGGCTTCAGTCTCATTTTTTCGCAGCCACACGACAGAGCCATTCTTACCCACGCAGGGAGTATGGCGAGTCTGCGCTACGCGGACATTGACCAAGACCTGTTTAAGTGCGTGAAACATCTACACTTAGGCAGTTTTTTCATGCTAAGCGGTTTGCAAAAAGACACGGCCAAACTTTTTGCGGCTGCCAAAGCTGCGGGACTTACGACCTCACTAGATACGAACTATGACCCGCTAGAAACTTGGGATAGTGGGCTTCCTGGTGTCTTGGAACACACCGATGTCTTCCTGCCGAACGAGACCGAAGCCTTACACATCACGCGCCAAGAAAGTCTCGAGAAAGCCTTGGAGAAACTCTCAGATATTCCGACACTTGCCGTCAAACTAGGTAGTAAGGGAGGATTTGCAAAACAAAAAGATAAAACCGTTACGGCCCCATCCCTTGACATCAACGTGGTAGACACCACTGGTGCGGGTGACACGTTTGATGCAGGCTTTCTCTACGGCTACTTGAACGGCTGGAGCCTCGAGCAGTCCCTGCAACTCGCCTGTGCTTGCGGTTCGCTCTCTACGCAAGGTGTGGGTGGTACAGGGGCGCAGCCGACATTAGAGGAGGCTCTTAAAGCATTAGAAGGTAACTCAAGGCAGTAAACAAACTAGCCCAAAACCTCCTCTGACAGTTAAACCCACACCACCATTACTACTCCTATCTTGTATCAAAATAATTTACACCAAAATAGATTATGGTGAGTTAGCTTGATGCAAATTAGGTTGGTGTAAATTAGCTTAATTTTAAGATAAACTTACTCGCTGTAAATCATCTTCTTCGTCATCCCGCCATCAATTACAAAGTTCTGTCCCGTGATAAAACCACTTTCTGGAGAAAGAAGATAGTACACCATTGCAGCGATATCATTAGGTTGACCCACCCGCCCCACAGGGTGTTGCCCTTTATCTTCTTCGCTGTGTTTTACTTCTTGCTTCACGTGCTGCCAGTCCCTCGTTTCAATCCAGCCAGGACTGATGCAGTTTACCCGCACGTCTGGACCCAAACTAACAGCAAGGGCGTGCGTAAGTGCTACAACACCGCCTTTTGAAGCTGAGTAGGCTTCGGTGTTTGCCTCAGACATCAAAGCTCTAGTCGAGGCGATATTTACGACAGCACCCCTCGAGGCTTCGAGATGTGGGACAGCGTATTTTGTACAGAGGAAGATACTCGTCAAATTTACAGCTAAAACGTGATTCCATTCGTCCAAACTCAACTCTGTAAGTGGTTTATTGATGCCGATGCCAACGTTGTTTACGAGCGCATCAATGCGTTCAAATTTTTCCACAGTCGTTTGGATGAGATGTTGAACGTCTGCCTCGTTTGAAACATCTGCCTTTACAAACGTCGCACTAGAAAGCTCAGGGGCAGCTTCTTCAGCTACATCAGCCGCAACAACTTGAAAACCTTTTTCCTGCAAGTAAAGCGTGACGGCGCGGCCAATTCCTTGTGCTCCGCCTGTCACGATTGCAACTGGAGTTTGTTTCAAGACCTCTCCTGTCGCCGCTTCAAACTCTCTTACGATTTGTCAAACACTCTTGCCAACAGTGCGCGAATCGGCTTATCAGAAAATCGCCGTGACTCGCAGCCGTCGTGGTCTTTGCAGCGCGACACGTAGAAAAACCTGCGCCCGCTCGAGTTCGGGACTTCGACTTTCAAGACATCTAGGTAAGTTCTCGGAGCACTGCGCTGGCAAAAATCACAGCAAAGGTGGGTGGAGGGATTGCCCGAGGTATTCAGCGGCTCGAGGGTGAGCAAACGTTGGTCTTGGGCTGTCAGGATTTGGATGTTGCCACGCTCATCGGGAACGACGCGGTACGTGGGTGTCTTGGGAACCAAGGGTTCTGGAGTCGCAGGGAAAAGCTCGAGGACAATCTCCCTAGCTGAGAACGTTTGTTGTGGTTCGTCACTCAAGGTAGAAGTAGTATACCCCAAAAAACTTTAGATAGGGACTTATTTTAGACACAGCAGCATAATAAGAGGAAAGGGAAAAGAGGAAAGAGGAAAGGGTAAAACCAAAAGTCTCTTTCCTCTTTTCACCCTGAAAATCCTGTAGGCTAATTTCAACCACACGGGTTTTGGATTTTCAGGGTGAAATTCTCCTTCCTCTTTCCTCTAATTTTTAGGGTAAAAACACGTCCATTAGCACGTCACTAACACTGGCTTCAACTGCGTACACAGGATCACTTTCCTCTGGATAACGCACAGTGTAGACGTTCCAGCCTGCGACAAAGTTTAGCGTAACTCCTTTGCCTGTGATGGTCACCGCCTGGTCAACATAAACGAGGGTGAAGAAACCGATGGGGTTCTCGAGGCTCGCTACACCGATAAACACGTTATCCGAGGAGCGGTCAAAGACGTTGTTGCCGTCGGTGTCTACATACATGTTGATTTGCCCTTTGGCGAAATTCGCACCTTCGGGAGAAACGGTGTACTCGTTTTGCAAACCTGGCAGTAGTACAGCACCATTACGAAAGGGTGTTAATTCTTCAGGATTCACTCCTGCCGTTTGAATACTAAAGGTTCCAGCCGTGAACGTTCCGCTAGCAGTCTCGCGTTGCCAGGCGTTGTCACGGTCTACTAGGTGAATAGCAACTTTGGTGTTGGCAGGTGCCTCGCCTTGAACTTTGGCGATACCGCTCAAGGTTGCCTGTTGTTGAGCTAAGGATATTTCTGTGAGGGAAAGAAGGAGCAATAACAAACTAAACATAAATCGTTTCATAACATCTCTTTCTCCAAGGTTGAGGTGTGTTGCATTGGAGGAAATTATCACACTTTTGTCGTCTCGTGTAGAGCGTTCAACCTCGTCTTCTAGCTTAACACAGCTACTAGAACCCACCCTTTAGTCAGCGTTCACCCAGTCTTCACGCACCTTTTTGGGGTGTCGTTTGGATGCTATCACGCGCCTTAGAAGCCTAGTCACAGGAAAGATGAGAGAAGAGGTCGTATGGTAAGCCCTATGCAGAGTCTGCGAGTGCAGAAAAATAGAGGAAGGGAGAATGTAGAAGGGAGGAGGGAGAAGAGGTTCTGGGTTTTCTTTCACCCTGTAAATCCTCCCAGGTAGTTTGTAGCTAGGTGTCTGCGGATTTACAGGGTGAAACTCCCTTCTCCCTCCTTTATTCTCCCTTCTTAATTAAGAGCTTATAGACAAAACATTCAGCAACCTTGATGATACACCTATGCTTCAAGTTCTTATTTGGCTCGGCACGATTACCTTTGCGGCTTCGGGTGCTCTCACGGCGATTGGGCAACGTTTTGACCTTATTGGAGTGTTAGTCCTCGCCTCGGTGACGGCAGTAGGTGGGGGTGCTATTCGGGACGTGCTGGTTGGAAAACTGCCGCCCGCCTCACTTCAGAACGAAACGCTGCTTTGGGTCGTGTTTGCAACCGCACTTTTGACCTTTTTCTTTCACCGCTACATCGAACGTTTAGGCAGGTTGCCTTACTTGCTCGACACGCTCGGACTTGCTCTTTTTGCGGCCCTCGGAGCGCAGCAGGGCATCACTTTCGGGCTGGGGTTTTGGGGAGTCGTGTTCACGGGCACGGTCTCGGGGGTAGGCGGGGGTCTACTCAAGGACGTGCTCTCGAGACAAATCCCCGTCATCTTCTACCGCTCGGGAGATTTTTACGCCTCGGCTGCGGCAGTTGGCTCGGGGGTCGTCTTTTTGCTGCATCCACTCGAGCCAACGGTAGCACTGCTTGCAGGAGTCGTGACTACGATAATTATGCGCGTGGGCAGTAGGTGGCTAGGGCTTACTTTACCCATCCCGAGAGAACAGTAAAGCGCGAGCACTCAAACCTAACCTGCGAATCTTTGAACCGCTCTGCACGGCTTGCCCCGAGAATTTTCTATGCTTGCTTTCTAGCGTCATCGTTTCGTAATTTTTCACATCTCGAGGCCACAACTTGAGAACTACATGAAATGAAAATAATTTATCTGAGTAACTTTTTTGACACTCTCGAGGAAGTGTAATGTAGGCTCACATATGAATTAGAAAATCTATGAAAAATATAATAAAAGCTGATACTTACACGACTTTGCTTTGCTGGAGTAACATCTTTCACTTCTTCCTAAAATCCGAGATTTGTCACACAGAATACCCATCTCTTTCTGATACATTAACCCCGTTATGGCAACCCACACTCACTTTATCCGAGGTCTTCTCACGCTCTGTCTTGCTTGTGCTTTTTTGCTTAGTGCTTGCAACCTGGCTCCTACCGAAGAAACAAAACCTATTTTGTTTGGGGCCTATACCAGAGGCAACATCAACCTCGATATGGAAGCGGTGAAAACGCTCGAGCAAGACCTAGACCACCAACTCGACATCGTACAGTGGTTCACTGATTTTGACCATCCCTGGGAAGCGGACACCATTGCTACGGCTTCAACCCTCGGACGAATCCCGATGATCACTTGGCAACCCAATGACCATCCCCTAGACGGCATCATCGCGGGTGAGGAAGATGCCTACTTAAAACGCTGGGCGCAAGGTGCCAAAGCCTACGGCGGTGCTGTTTACATCCGCCTCATGCCCGAGATGAACGGCGAGTGGGTTTCTTGGAGTGGTGATGCCGAAAAGTTCAAAGCCGCTTGGAAACACATCGTTGACCTTTTTCGGGATGAAGGTGCAACTAACGTCAAATGGATTTGGGCACCCAACTGTGTAGACGAACCCAAAACCGACCCGAACTATTTTATGGAAAAGTATTACCCTGGCGCGTCTTATGTAGACGTGATTGGTTTGTCAGGCTTTAACTGGGGCACGGTCAAGGACTATCACCGTTGGCGCACTTACGAGCAGATTTTTACGGCTCCTTACGAGCGCGTGACTAACCTTGGCTCACAAGATGTCTGGATTGTCGAAACTGCCTCGACTGAGCTGGGCGGTGACAAAGCTGCTTGGGTAGAAGATATGTTTACTTCAAAAGCCTTCCCGAAAGTGACTGCAATCATCTGGTTTAATGAAGCTAAAGAAACCGACTGGCGGGTGCAGAGTTCGTCAGCGTCGCTCGAGGCCTTTAGAAACATTTTAGACTCAACCGAAGAAAGCCGTGAACTGCTGGCGACGAGCTACCTGAAGTGAGACGTGAAAGGTAAAACGTAAGATGGTTTTTCTTCTTATACCTTACGTCTTACCTTTAACTATTTATTGTGGTAACCGTGACAGTGCTTCCTGTGCTCCTGGAAATTCTGGGTCAAGCTCGAGGGCACTCTGGTAGGCTTCTCTAGCACGTTGAATGTCACCCGTGCCATTTCTTCTTTCATAGGCTTCGCCTAAGTAAAAAAGTGAGTCAGCCGTGACGGGGGGCAAGAGTGCTCCTTGCTGCGCTCTTTTTACTGCCTCGTCGTAGTTGCCTTGCTGCACGTAGGCTCTCGAGAGGTACGTGTAGAGGGGCGGAAAATTGAGTGCCCCAGGCATCTCGAGGGCTTTCTCGAGGCGCGGCACGGAAGCCTCGACCTGACCGCAGTCAAACTCAGTTATTGCTAAGTTCGAGAGGGCATCTAAGAGTTGTGGGTTTAGGTTTACGGCCTGGGTGAGTTCATAAACGGCTTCTTCGCAGTTGTCGAGCCTTTTATGAATGACCCCAACGTTCATGTGGGCAATGGCACTGAGTGGGTTGAGAGTGACCGCACGGCGGTACGAGGCAAGGGCCAGCTCGAGTTCGTCTAAATCGCGGTAAACGCTCCCCAAGTTAATGTGCATTTGGGCCACATCACGACCACTCAAAGTCTCTGAACTAGCCGCTAGGCTCACGGCCCTTTCGAGAGCTGCGCGGGAGCCTGCTAGGTCATTGTTGAGATAAAGCGAGACACCTTTCGCGTTTAAGACCTCGGGGTTGTTCGGCTCGAGACCTTCCGCTCTGCCTAACAGCGTGAGCGATTCGCTGAGTTCATTCGTGTAGCGGTCTTTGTCCGACTGAAACTGTCTCTGATAGGCTTCCGCCAAACGGACGTGCGCCACGACGTTGTCAGGAGCAGCACTTAACACCTTTTGATATTCTTCGATGCCGAGTGCGACAGCACCCTGACACACGAGTGAACGCCCCTTGCCGAGCATCGCCTCGACGTTCGTAGCATCTAGCTTGAGGGCCTCTTGAAACTGGTACTGGGCGAAGGCACAGTCGCCTTGAGCTATAAACGAATTAGCACCACGAATATAATCTTCGGCAGTTCGGTCTTGGGCAAAGCCTACACAGACCAAGCCGATCAAAATAAATACGACAGCTCGAGTTTTCAAATCTTCCCTCACAAATCCTCCCACGACACCTGTCTCCTTTGCGACGTTGTGTTTTTAGGCTACAGCAACGCAGCAACTAACGTACTGTCGGCTAGTTGCTGGCTTTACCCAACATCATTATCGTTTGAGGTGAGAACGGCGTGTGGCCTTTCTTGGCTAAACGTTAAGCGAAATACCAGACGAGGGACGAGAGACAGGAGTCAAATAGAATTTCTGTTTCCCTTGTCTCCTGTCCCTCGTTTCCTATCTCTTGTTTGCTTTTAGTGAGATTCGAGCAGAGAATTAGATCATCGTCTGTCTTCTATACCCTTGGAACGCTTCGGCACGTTCAAGGCACTCAAGCGTCGCCAGTTTTGTTGCAGTTTAGTTTTGAATGAATGATAAGAAGTTCGTAGCCTCGAGGATTTGGCCTCGAGCAGGTCTGCCAAATCATCCCCGTTCGTGCCGCTCGGCACGGTCAAGCGGGGCAGCGCGAAAGGGTCATCGTGGCGAGTGCTGAGTCTTTCCTCTAGGGTGCAGGCACTTCTGAAGCCAACTTCCTGAACGAGACCTTTTAGGGTTTCGTTATAGCTTCCGTAAGGATAAGCAAAACTCACCACGCTCTTGCCGAGTCTGTCCTCGAGGGTTTCCTTGCCGCGCAAGATGTCACGACGGGCGACCTCGAGGGGAACACCGTCTAGGTCGAGATATTTATGTCCGTGCGCGGCGATTTCTACTCCCCGCAAGTCTCTCAGGTCATGCCAGGAGAGGAGCGGCTGCTTGGCATCCCTGCCCCCCAGCCAACGGCTCTTGTCCCCGACATATGCTGTCGGCACGAACAGGGTTGCTTTGAAACCGTATTTTTCCAAGAGTGGGAGAGCCAGCTCGAAATCCGCAAAGGCGTGATCGAAGGTGAGGGCAACTCTTCTCGCAAAAAAGGAAAGCCCTTGTGAGCCGTATTCTTCCATTGTCAGCGAGACAAACTCATTTTCTCTGAGTAAGGCAAGATGTTCCTCGAATAAGGCTTTCTCGAGGCTGTACTTAGCGGTTCTGTGACCACTCGTCAAACTATGATAGGTCAAAATAGGTGTCACCGAGGTCGTCATGAATCAATTAACCTTTATTTCTAAAACTCTGAGCGTAAGCCACGAAACCTTGCAGAAAGCCCCGACGCTTGGCGGTTTTCAAGGTTCTAGGAATGGTCTTGGTGACTCGATGTTTGGAACCTAAAACAGCATGTAAAACCCTGGGAATGAGCCTTGCAAATGTCGGGGCGAGGCGTGGCTGCTCACGTAGACAGCGCAGATAAAACGCCGCAAGACCTAAGCCCTCAGCGCGTAGTTGCAGTTGCAACCCTACTACGTCTCGAGGGTGGTAGTGACGCACGATGGCGGAAGGCTGATAAACCACCGTCTGGCCTGCTAGCAGCAGGTCAAAACAGACGGCACTTTCTTCAATGCCTGAAATGGGTGTGCCAGTTTCTAAAGTCGTGTCGAAACCAATTTTACGAACGACAGAGGTCTTGAAAGCCACGTTGCTACCTCTACCAAAAAGTGGGGCGGTGAAAAGAATGCTCTGTTCGTGTGTTGAAAGGCTAAAACTCTGTGGTGTAAAACCACACGCCTCACTGGAAACTGCCAACTCTTCACCCCAAACTTGGGCCTGAAATTCCAGTTCGGCAGGCACGACGGCTCCAGAAATTGCCGCAACGTTTTTATCACGTTCAAACCCTTGGGCCAGCCTCAGCAGCCAGTACTTGTCAGCTACTTGATCATCCTCGAGAAAAGCAACAAATTGACCTTTGACATAGTTTAACGCAGTGTTACGACTAGCAGAAGGCAGGGGCACGTAGTGAAGGGGCATACCTACCTCCTTCAATCTCTCCACGACTTGCCGAGCAGCTTCGTTTTTAGAAGTGCGTTCTACCACGATGATTTCGTAACGGGGATACTCGAGGGCGATGACAGACCTCAGACACCGTTCTAAGTTATCGGCGTGGGTGCGAGCACAAATTACTATACTGGCCAAGGGCGCACGACCTAGAAGGGCCTCACGTTTGGCCCTGAGACTCAACCCCAACGCCTCTAGTTGCGGGTCAGCAAGACCATCAGCAGGAGCTAACCCGTGACGTTTTAAGAAGGTGTTGACGCTCGGAGCGAGTGCCCCCCAAAGCTCTGCGGCGAGGTCTTCTGGCGTTAGCGAACGCTCGAGCGACACCATCACTTGGGCGATAGGGTAACTATGAAGTCTTACGAGGAGTAAAGCCTCATTGTAACGACCTCTCGAGTTCACTCCCAAGGACGGCAACGGTTCGGAGAGTTCAACGTCCAAGACTTGCCTGGGGTGAAAAATTGCCCTCGTCTCTTTGCGCTTGAGTTTGCCGCGTTTAATGCCTGTGAGGGCTATTGTCATAGGGAACCCCCAGAACCTGAGCGCAAAGATAAAAGTCTCGTGGTCTTAGAGGCTGACCCACACATTATAGACCAACACACCGTAGACAGAGCCATAAGATGACAGAAAGCACGGCTCCTAATTCTGACGCTAATCCTCCCAGACTGCGCCAACAACTCCCGCCGAGCTTGTCCTCCCAATCTGAGCCTTATGGTAAGGCGGAAAGACAAGTTGCTGAGCGCATTCGTCACAGGGATAGCTAATCAGCTAGTCAGCATTTCAGCCAAAGCCTCCACACTGAAATGCTCATTTGTAGAGTCACAGTGTAATCTATAATAGCCCAAATTACATTTATCTGTAAGAGTTGCGTAAGTTTTTTTTGCTAGGGTAAGGATTGTTTCGGAACCGCTTCCGAAACGAGGAGAATGTCACTATGATTACTACAGAGAGAACACACATAAAGCGTGAAAAATTTATCGAAATTGTTCAACAAGCCGAGGACTCGCTCGAGGTCCTCCAATATTTAGAAGCTGCTAAAGCAGAAAGCGATAAGTGCCCCCCGATGTCGTCCTTGCTCGCTTCTTATCTTATCACCGACTTGTACAGCGAACAGTCCAGCAACGAAGCCAATATCAACCGCATCACCACGAACCTAGAAGCAGCCGCCGATGACCTTTTGATGATTAGCAAGTTGATTCGCTCATTAGCATAAGTTATTGAGAGTACCAAGTGAAGAGTACCGAGTTCCGAGAAAAATAGTTTCACTCGAAACTCGGTACTCGGAACTCGGAACTTCCTTTTACTGCTGCCCCGCTACAATCGCTTCAGCTAATTCCTGACGTGAACGCTCCAACACCCTTACGTCCCTCGTCCAGTGATACCAGTCTGCTACAACCCTTTGAACGGCAGGCTCGAGTACCTCTCGTTTTCCTAAAGTTTTTAGAAGCTGCCCATATTCATAATCTTCAACACCCTCCCGCAACCACTTCAAACGGATGGACGGCACGACACCGTTGACCCCTACCGCTTCACCAGGATAGAGCAACATGCCCTCCCCTGCGGGGTAGTTATTCGGGTCTCCTGTGACTTTTAAGGCCCTCCAAGGGTCTTCTGACCAATTATCCACACGCCAATAAAGTAGACCCGTCATGTCGTAGCGCAAGTTGACAAATCCTGCCAAAAGCCGAAAATCAAAAGCACCATAGTTTAAGGCCCACTGCGGTTGGTATGGCTCGCCAGCAAGTGCCGTGTATGACCACACCTCGTCACCTTTTGCTTGGACAGCCTGAACCGTAGCGAGCGCACCTTCTGCCATGAGTTGCTCGGCGTAAATCACCCAGACATCCACCGCAGACCTCGCCTCACCTTCGTAGAGGTCAG
>ERZ1066118.1804-NODE-1804-length-11981-cov-5.047711_pt1 | contig 11981 bp, 8 predicted proteins | sample MGYA00382765_ERZ1066118 | MGnify/ENA primary metagenome ERZ1066118 (study PRJEB33369, sample SAMEA5778348) | biofilm metagenome | biome: Industrial cooling water; feature: Water cooling tower basin; material: Biofilm | place: United Arab Emirates | collected...
GTATAGGAGGTTACAAAATCTTCAAGCTCTCTTACAACAGTCAAAGTTATTCTTGAAGAGGTCTAATGAATTTAGATGATTTCTTGCACCACGGAGGAACAAATTTGGCTTCTGTTGTGGCGGAAATTGATTCAACGGTTGGACTTGATGTCGATGATGTACTGCTTGCAGTCGGCTCGTTGGTGGAAGGCTTAGGAAACACCAAATCGGACTTAGATATCTGGTTGATAACTCCTCGTGCCGAACATCTACTTCCTCGCCAAGACAACATTGGCTTGGTAATTGGCAGATGCTTGGTCGATGTTAAGATTCTGAGATTATTTCAGTTTGATGAACTCCTTGCTCGATTTGATACCTGGTCGCGTGCGCCTTGGGATATCACACATGCAACTAATTTCACGAGTGAGGAGCGAGTGTTGCTACACAGACTGCTACATGGGCGACTCATTCTTCACAATAATCGAACAGATCAAGTCACGGTGCGGAGGCCAACGCAGATAGATGTAGCACGCCTTAAATTGCACGTCGCTCGCCACATATCGAGAACTATCCAGGTTGATATGATCGGATACAGGGATAGTGGCGACTATCGTTCATTAGTGTTCGCAGCACAGGAGTTGTTAGGTCATGCTATAGATGCTCTATTAGCTGGCTATCAGCTGACAAACCCGCTTTCCAAATGGAGAAGTCGGATGTTAGACTTTGTTCCCTCAAACTGGGAGCGTTCGCTCCCAGTTCGCCCAACAGGACTAACAGTTGGTCAGATATTTTGGCAGTTACATAGAGCACCTGAACAACCAGATGATAACTTGTCTATTGAACATGCATTTCGGATCACAACATTCGCTCGTGCAGTGTTTGTTTGGGCCGAACTTCAATTGCTAAAGGGGACAGTTGCACAACACGAACCTGTCATCTGGGCATACGAACCAGCCATTTGGTCACAATTGAAAAGTCAAGGTTCTGACAATACTCCTTTACCGACTCTGGACTTTGATGTAGATTTCTTACTGGCGGATGGACGGGTGACTGTGGCACGGCTTAACGAGTTTGGTGAGACGGTCAGCATGTCGATGCATGAGTTTGCCCTATGTCTATTGTTTGATGGCACTACAACCGCCCGCGAAGCCGAATTTGTCGTTTATGGATCACACGGAGACGGGGCAGTAACAAGCATTATTAACCGATTGACCTCTCTATTGGGGTAAAACTAGCGAAGACACTGTTGGCAAAACATTGCTTAACAATCTTAGCAACTGTCGGTGGAACCATAATATATGCTGTTTTTACGCGTTTATGCTTCCAATTCTGTAACTATACCCAGAAAACTTTTGGGTATAGTTACATAGATGCTTGCAACAAGAGGTATATATCTTCGCCAAAATAAAATCCTAACCAAAATTTTGGCAAAACTGGCAAAACTGGCAAAATGAGCGTTTAGCTTACAAGCTAGCTTGGACTCTCAAATCCTTTATACTATCGGCAATACGTAAAAAAACCTTGTGGGAACCTTGAAGGAATTTTTAGAACTGCTCTAATTCTAATGCTACAGCAAAATTTCTGTATGCTTTCAACTCAATCATATTTCCGCTAGGGTCACTCAACAGCATTTTCGCTTGCTCCGTATCTGTTCCAATATTATAAACTGTTGGCTTGAGTTTGAAATTTACCTCGCGTAATGTGAGGCTCTCCGCTAAAGTTTCCCAATCCTCCCACGACAAAATAGCACCAAAGTGACGAACACCCTGTTTCTCTTCTGGAAGTACCTCCGACGGTCTTTCGTGCAAGGTTAGTTGATTCCCTAAAAATAGAATGTCAACCCATGTGTCTCGCTCACGACCAATCTTTGAACCAAAAATATCTACATAGAACTTTTTTACCTCTTCTAAATTGTGTACTGGAAATGCAAGATGGAACATTGAACAAATCATGAAACATCTCCTAAAACTTATTGTTTGTACATGTCGGGGAAAGCTTTTCGGAGGCTATCGAGCTTTGGTGATTCAAGCATCGCAACATAAAAATTATGCGAATTGACAACGATTAGCTGCCCTTTTGTTTTCCCTTGATCACAATTGTACCCCTCATCTCATCGAGCTAAAGTGCAGGCACCATGCTCACGTAGCTGTTCCTGAATACCCTTGACCCAATGGATTACGTCGTTAAGCACATGGTGATTCTGCTGTGGACGAGCGGCGCCAATTTGGAAGAACATTACTCCTTCAGTCGGTGAGCCAAGGAATGTCATCCGCGTATTAACAAATCCTTCAGGAGAGACCGCTTGGAAGTTGCGAGTTACTTCGATACCACCCGGCTCATATACAGAACCATCAGCCGAGCGGTTACACCAAATCCGTATGAAGCCACGCTTAAGTAAGTTGGTATACAGCAAAGAAGTATCGCGATGCAGATAGGTTTTATGTAGCTTCGCGTCGATAAGAGTATCAACCAGATAATTAGCACCAGTTTCTGAGCCAGTGATCTGAAAACAACTTTGCTTGACATCAACCGACAACTTTGGACGCGGTCCGGTGGAAATGTCGAGAATTTCTGCCTTAATAAGAGCTAGCATTTTTTCCATTGCCGCTAGACAAGCGCCATTTGCCAGACGATTATGATAAGGTAAGTACTTTTCTAGGAAGATCCGGTGGGAGTTTGCAGTGAGTCCACCAAAGTCGATCGCGTAAGCGATCACTGTTCGCAGATCGCGCCAAATTCCATCACATGCGGCTTTCGTGGGGTTTCGTAAGTTACCCTGTGCTGCCTGAAGGTGATCGTATTCCATATATCTAATCACTTCAAGATTATACTCCTCAGCTCCTTCATAGCTGTCTCGGTTAATCGGAGTAATCATCCTTTCCCAGTCAAATACGTGTGCATATGGGTCGAGTGGATGTTGCCAGGGTGATATCCATTGTTTTGCTATTGCTCTCACTTGTTCGCTTTGATTCCAGTAAGGTTCAGCTTCAGCGAGGAAATTTAGTCCCAGCACCACGCCAAAATAGGTGCGAATCAGATTATTGATGTTGAGCGCAGGATAACGTTTCTCTAACAAGGCTAGGGATACACCCTGTAGAAATGAATCAACAGCTGCGAGCGCTATGTCAGCTACAGCACGCGCGGAAGTACAAAGATAATCAACCCCTTGCACTAAATCCTCATGTACCACCAACTTGCGGGAAATAAAGGTGCTGAAGCGGTGAGAAACAGCCTTGACAAAAATTTCGGAGAAGTCCTGACCAAAAAGGGTTTTATAGTAGAGATACATCATTTCCAGCAAAATTACTGGCAGGAGGTGACGCTCAAAATCCAATTGTTGTCGAATACCAATTTTATCTAACTCAACTGGTACACCAACTACTTGGCGCAACAAATCAATTGTCTTCTCAGTTAGAAATATACCCTTATGCTCAAGTTTCGCTGGGTTGCTCTCTTTAGCATTGTATGGGCGTGCAGTCGTAAAAATTCCACTACGGCTAATCCCGATGATTCTCTTTGGCTCACGACCACTTGGTATGTAGATGAGGCTGTTAGTACTAAGATCTGTGGTAAAGCGACCACCACGACCCTCCGTCAAGTACAGTATCACGTCAATTGCGGTAAGACCCAGACCAACACAACCAACAATCTTGTCAGACCCTGTCATTTCACTTCTAATATTGATTTCCAGTGGGTAAGCATAAGGTACATACTGAACTTTTGTTTGTTTATCTGAGAAATTCTTTAACTCTGCTTCTAGGCTTCCAGGCTGAGGGTGGTTGGAAGAATGTCCTGTAAGGAATAGGACATGATCGGCGGGAATAGGTCCTAAGTTAGAATCATCAGTGATCAGAAAGAAACGACCATCACGTTCCTCTATATCCTTTACCTTCTTCTGGTGCAGATACACCGTGACGCCGGGTACCATCTGTAGCAATGATAGGTATTTTGAAAACATGTCCATTAGAGCCAAACCATGTATATAACGCTTTGGCCAGTCTTCCTGGGTAAGATTAAATTGTTCTTCCTTGCTCTCAGCATACTTCTCCACACACCATTCATGGAGTGTTGGGCGAAGATTTTTAGGCAGTAGGTAATAAGCTTCAATGTTAGTTTCGTCGGCGGCGAAAGCAATCTGACCAGCAATGCGGTTGAGGATACTTGTTTCTGGCTGAACTGGGCTATGGACTGAACCAGCACCGAAATAACCTGTGGTCTCAAAAATATGCAATTCAAGCTTGATCGCTTGGTAGGTCGCCCCAATTGTAGCGGCTAAACGTTCTACAACATAAGTGCAGGTAGGTCCGGCACCTATGATAGCAAGACAAAATGTGTTCAAGCCTGTCATACCGTAGACATCTCCTTGAATTGTTTTTGCCCACCCTTATTATGATACCTGGTATTTCTGCACCGTATCCCCTCTCTGATCTGCTTCAATGATCTTCGAGGTAATAGCTGAAGGCTTGCCGATACAGATGCGTGCCATACGTTCTCGGTGTTCGACATATTTTTTATGCCAGTTTAAAGGGTCGCGGGCATATATCTTCTTATTGTATCGGTCAAGAAAGCTCTCAACCAGTTCTTCCAGTCTCGTTCCCTCAATATCGCTTAACTCCAAAGTTGACTTGGCAGTATCGATATGTAATGCATTTTCGTAAGTTATGATGCCGTCTAAAACTGCCTTCTCAAACAGCTCAGAGCCAGGTATTGCTTGAGCGATGAAGACATTTATTGAGTGAAAAGGCAACTTTTCAACATATTTAAAGCCCTGAACGATGTCCTCCTCGGTTTCTCCCGGCATCCCAACTACTAAAGTTCCATGCATGAGGATTTGCTTGTCTTCTAAATAGGACATAAGGTTGGGAATTTGATTTAGGTTCACGGGCTTGCGATGCCTGTTTTTCAGAGTCTCAGCATTGCCACTATCGATTGAGAGGGTAATTTGATAAAGTCCAGAGTCAATCATCAAGTCGAGAAGGTCTTTTGTCAGGGTATTCACCATAATACCGTTGGGCGTACACCATGGAAGATTACAGTCCCTAAGACGCTCAAAAAATTCTAGCGACCGCTTATAGTTAAAGGTCAAATTATCGTCAGCGAACTGGATCTCGTCAATGTCATACTTACTCTTGTAAAATTTGATCTCAGAAATTACATTATCTGCTGACCGAGTACGGTAAGACTTATTAAAATTAGTGCTAGCGCAAAAGGTGCAGCCCACTGGACATCCGCGTGAGGTGAGGATTTGCATGACTCGTTTTCCTTTGGGATAGGGAGAAAAAGGAACATTATGCTCAAAGTACCGAGCAAGCGGAACCTTATGATATGCTGGGAAGGGCAATTCATCAAGATTTTGGATTACTTCAAGCTGTGGATTAACGAACAGCTTGCCATCAACCCAACCGGCGAAACCATCGGCATGGAGGTCGATAATTCCTTCCTTGAGGTTCTCTAGAAAATAAGCTACCCGTTTCTCTCCCTCGCCCCGGATAACAAAATCAACTACGGAACGACCATGCCGCAATGCTCCCTTCAGAAAAATCTCAGTGTAGATGCTGGCGTGCAAGCCACCAGCAAATACGATTGTCTCTGGCTTTTCCTTTTTCACCAACTCGGCATAGCGGTAGAGATTATTAAGATCCGAAGAGTAAATCATCGAAAAACCAACCACTTCGTAATCATGCTCACGAATAAAGCAGCGAAAAGCCTCCTCGCTCATCCCGAATTTCCAAATGCCGTTCCCTACTGACTCCTCACAGTTAAGACCTTCAACAATGCAGTCAAGGATATCAACTTCGATCCCCTGATTTTCTAGGTAAGCTGCTATATAGCACAGTCCCAATGGCGGGATAACTCGCTTTACAGCACCTTCGTATAGACACATTGGTGGCATCACCAAAAGTGTGCGCGGGTAGTTTCCACAAGACACACGGTACTGAAAAGGCTTTGCAACAAAACGCTGCCAAGGGCTTTTCGCTGTCTCGTCCTTTGTCGCAAGATATTTCCGCAGGTCGCTGTTCTGCGGTAGGTTCTTGTCAAGATCCCTCTGTTTTATTTGTAGGTCGTAGTCAGATAGGCTATCTTCTTTTGCATTCATAACCCCGTCCTAAGTGATAAGCTACTATGCAGCTAAATTGAATAAAAAGTGAATGCGACTAAAGTCGCACAATTTGCTTATATCTCTGAGCTAAAACCGCCAAGCTTTACGCATCAATTTTGTAAAGATTTTCTTTAAGGTACTTCAAAAATTTTAAACTTATAATTATATTTAATCATTAAATGCGTACTTATCATATTAAATTTTATGAAAATAAATACCCAGCAATGCGGATTCAATAAAGAACAAAACTGGTGACAGAACATAGTAGATTGAAGAAGTGGGTGATTTGGGTACAGTATCATGATGGGAATCTACTCTCCAACGTGACTTTCAGAGAATTATTTCGGAGGTTGGTAAACCCGGAAATTCACCAAAACCCAGAGGAAATTCGACTGGACGGGTGAGGGGTCAGACCCAGACAAAACGAGTTATATCATGTCCTGTAGCTTACCCATAATAAAACCGTTAAGCTGCAACTGTGACTTGAGGCCACCAATACAAAGTCCTTCAGCGCTTTGTTGTTCTGGAGAATGAGATGGCATTTCAACAACATGAATACCCTGCGGAATATCTAGTTTTTTGGCGGTGTGCCACCCCACCCAGCGCAGTGTCGAGAACCAAAACAATTTGTTTCTTATCCCCTACATCAAAATGTTGGGCAAAATCAACCAAAACTTGATTAAAAATTTCTGTATCTACTCATAGTAATATCCACGCCTTAGTTTCTCCTGATTGCGGGTGAACAAAACCAGTCGATTTCACTTTATGCGCGACAAACGTGGACGCTCAACCCCTATAAATTCGTTCTCAAAATTTCATGTTGTCCGCGAACCCACACGCGAAACCACACCAAAATTAACTTCATGTGATATAGCAGGATAAATTTGCTGAGATGCACGTTGAAGATGTTGGCTATCATCAATTTCTGCCCACAATAAATCAGTTAAAACTGTATAATAAACAGAATAGGATTGAGCCACAGCAACCAATGCGTCTGTTTCATAATCAACTTTCATAGTAGATGTAAATTTTTCACCAGCGTATTGCAACATTTGTTTAAATAGAGTCAGAGAAATTTTAGACACACCCACTAATTCTCCTACAATCAGCTCTCCTAACTCATCCTTCTTTTTAGACATGGCAACTATGACATCACCATTAGCTTGCACGTAAACTTCATCACCCGCGTTGGTTTGACCGGAGAGTAAAACTACATTTTCTTTACCAAAGGCTAGTACACTTTCTATCGCTCGCTTTTCAAAAATTAAATCTGATTCTAACAACAAAAAATCATTATTTAAAAGTTCCCTCGCACACCAAAGAGAATACATACTGCCGGAAGTAGCATACTGAGTGTTATGGACAGTAACGATTTCTGGATATTGCTGTTTTAAATCCTCGTAAAACTCAAAGCAGTGACCAGTAACAATAATAATATGTTGGATTCCACAGTTTCGCAACCGTGCAATACTTTCCTCAATTATTGGTCGTTTTCCTAACTTTAAGAATCCTTTAGGTCTGGATTTTCCTAATTCTTTTAGCCTTGTGCCCATACCCGCAGCGAGAATAACGGCAGTTTGGATTTTCATAGAGTTGTTGTGGTTCTGGTACGGTCAAGCAATATTTTAAAATACTTTACCAAACGGTTTACGTCTTCCAACTGTAGTTCACCCATATTAGCTACGCGAAAAATGTCATTTTTTAGTCCTCCTTGACCAGCATAAATGATAAAACCAGCTTGCTTTAAACCATCATGCATTTGCTCGTAACTGCACCCAGATGGTAACTTAAATGACCTTAAAACGCAGCTTGTAACTTGTTCATCAAGAAAAGGTTGTACCCCCAATTCTTTTAATCCACGATAGATTTCTTGTGAACGAATTTTGTATTCACGACATCGAGCTAGATAACCTCCAGTGTCTTCTAATTCCTTCAGTGCTTCTAATAAACCATAACAAACATGAACTGCTTGAGTAAAAGGAGAATATCCTTGTTTTTGTTCTTGATAATACCGATACAAATCTAAATAAAGTGTACTGGCACCTGATGAACGTTCATTAAAAACTCCTCGTTTAACTAGTACAAATGAAACACCTGGAACACCGTGCAAGCACTTGTTAGCTGTTGCTGCACAAGCTTCTAAATTCCAATCAGCAAAAGCGATTTCTTCTGCACCAAAACTCGATACACAATCTAGCAATAAAGCTACCTGATAGCGTTTGCACAATAACCCTAGTGCTGCAACATCATTTAGTCGTCCAGTGGTAGTTTCGTGGTGAACAGCGATGACGTGGGTAATTGCTGGGTCTAGAATAAGGCAATTTTCGACCTCTTGCAAATTCATTGCTTCATGCCATTGAGAAGTAACAACTGAATGTGCTTTTCCGTGGACAGAAACCATACATGCTATTCGCTCACCGTACACTCCATTGGTAACAATTAAAGCTTTGCCTTGCTTAGGTATGAGGCTCTCAAGCATTGCTTCCACGGCACAAGTACCAGAACCAGTTAGTAGTACGGCTTCGTAATCACCTGCTGCTTCTGGGTAGATACTAGCTAAACGATGCTTGATATCCAAGGTGAGAGAGGCAAATTCTGGCTCCCGATGACACAAGTCCTCTTGTAATAAGGCACGACGAACCTTTTCTGATAAAGTGACCGGACCTGGGTTAAGTAAAATTGTATGGTTCATAGCGGAAGAGAACACTATTTATTTATGAATTGGCGTAGGCGTTGAGCTACTTGAGGGGGTGTAATATCAGGACGGGGTAATCCTTGGGGAGTACCAGGTTTAATTTTAACGTGCAAAAATGATAATCCTTGTTTATGATTTTGAATCCAGTCTTTTACAGTTTCTGAAGTATTGGTTGACAAGACGTTTTCATAACCACAGCTAGCAGCAATGGAAGAGAAGTTGATTGAGTGAGATACGGTTGCTTGCCCCCCAGTAGATTCGTGACACTGGTTATCTAGTAAAATATGACATAAATTAGCAGGTCTCTCATAACCTATAGTTGACATTGCACCTAAACGCATTAGTGCTGCACCGTCTCCATCAATAACTATTACTCGTCGTTGAGGTTGAGCTAGTGCTAAACCCAGCCCCAAGCTAGATACGCAACCCATTGAACCGACCATATAAAATTGATTATCTTGGTCTGCAAGTGCATACAATTCTCGTCCGCAATAACCTGTTGTTGCTAGTATTATGTCTGTGAAGCAACTTGCAGCTTGGACTGCTTGTAAAATCTTGTTACGAGTATATTCAGCAATTTGTTTGCTGATTGTTATATCAGTACTAGCTGGTTGAGGCTTGCAACTAACTTCTTTTGGTAAATCGTTTTTTGACACCGAACCCTTTTTCATTACCAATGCATAGGGGCGTTGATGCTCCTCCATATACTGTATGGCTCGGTCAAGAACAGTTTCAATTTCCTCAGCCTGGGTTGGGAAATATTCCCAAGGAATTTGCATTAATTCCAATAATGGTTGAGTTATGGTGCCCATAAGGTGGTGCTGTGGTTCGTCGGCGCCTTCTTGAGGGTTTCCCCGCAAGGTAACGATTATAAGAATGGGAATTTTAAAAGTTTGGTTCAAAGAAGTTAGTGGGTTGACTGCATTTCCCAAACCGGAGTTTTGGAACATTGCTACACTTCGTACCCCACCTAATTCTGCACCGGAGGCAATAGCAATAGCATCTCCTTCATTTGTTGCCCCTATATATCGCAGTTCACGGGAGTTAATTACATAGTTAATAAACGGTTCGAGGAAAGAGCAGGGTACTCCCGTATACAATCCAAAATCCCGTACTTTTGCTGCCTGAATAAAATCTTGTGCCTCAATCATTAAAAACTTCCTGCCGTAATCATATCTTGTACTTCGTCCACATCTAGCCAGTCACCAGTAATATAAATAACGTGGATAGGATATCCTAGTGCTATTAATTCATTAAGCAATGTTGGCATTCGTCCTATTGTTGTTATCTGATCTTGTTGCAACAACATCTTCAGTGTGTCCCACAGTACAGGTTGTATCGCACGAGAAACTTTAAGCAAACCTGTCCATATCCCACATCTATTTTCTACTGGCATTTCTGAAGCTATCTGCTTAAAATATACGTCGGTATAGAATGTTTGCTGAGAATTTGGTAGCGAGTTCACCACGTAATCTGGTCTAACTTGATGGGGGTGGTCGCTCCACTTAGAATCAACTACCACGACTAAATCATGATTACTTTCCAATAGCATTTGCAAAATATATTTTTTATATAAAACATCTCCGTAGCCGATAATCCAATCTTTTTTGCCTGTAGTTACATTCGCTAAACCTTTATATAGGGAGAATAGTTCTCCCGTACTATGGTATTCATCATTATCGACATAACGTAAACTAGGCAGATTTACCGTGTTTTTTTTATAACCACGAACCACAGTAATGTCTTTGATACCTACGGTTTGATAAATCTCAACTATCCGTCCTAGAATTGGCTTACCCGATAAATTTAACATACACTTAGGCAAGTCTGAAGTTAATTCCCCTAGCTCAATTCCTCGTGAAGCTGCTAGAAGAGTGACGCTAACTGAGTTTGTAACACACGGTAGATAACGCTTTTCTGCTTCCAGAAGCTCTGTGGCACCTTGCAAACGAAAAACTTCTGCGATACTGACAATTGATTCTTCAACAGCAAGAATATTTTCTGATGCTGCAAGATTTTGAGCCATCTGCTGCATTGCTGTAATGGCAGTACGTAACATTTGGTTTGCCCAGATAGCAATCGAAAATTTGTAGTCTCGGAATACGTGGACGGGAGTAGTATAATATTTTGTTGGCACAATTACCACCGGACAGCGGGCGTCCCACTCCCGTTTAAACTCTAAAATTTCATCTGCTGTGTGTTTTGAGCTGTGAATGAGAATACCATCTGCCCCTGCCTGATGATATTCTGATGCGCGCAGTAGAGCTTCTGATAAACCCCAACCAGCGATTAATGCTTCCACGCGCGCAATTACTACGAAATCATCATCTGTTTGAGCATCTTTTGCAGCTTTGATTTTGCCACAAAATTCTTGAATATCAGCTAAAGGCTGCACTACACCGTTAATGAAACTGTTAGTTTTTGGAAATAATTTATCCTCAATACATACTCCAGCAATATTACGTTGCTCTAACTTTTTGACCAGCCGCTGCACATTATTAAAGTTTCCGTAACCTGTATCCCCATCTAATAGAATCGGAATCGAAGTAGAATCAGACATGAATTCAACAACTTCTAACACTTGAGTCCAACTTGCTTCATTGTTATCTCGTACACCCAATTGGGCAGAAATTGACAGTCCACTTGCCCAAATTCCTTTGAAACCAGCTTCTTCTGCTATTTTAGCACTGATAGCATTATGGGATTCTAGTAAAAATTCTAGTGACTCACTCTCAAGTAAATTTCTTAATTTCGTAGTTTTTTGCATAGTTAAACCTTTGTGGCTTTCACATTCAAATAAATAGTTGTATAAAAAATATATTCACATATTCACGTTTACGCATATCTACGTATAAACACAATTAATCGTGTCTCTATAACGCAATTTTTTAAGAATGATTTAAGAATGATTTAAGAATGCTATATTTTTACATTATAATAGTCATTTACGCATCCAGCTTCACCATTATTACCTGACTGCCTGACAAATTTATGTAAAAGGCAGTGAAATCAAATGCTTCTATTGGGTAGCACCTGATCCCATGTAAATGTATATCACATGTTATACACATAAAGTTAAATTAGATAAAAATATATAACATATAAGCCAGCACTATCTTAAACTCCAGTGATAAACTTATGACAGGTATTTATAGAGGATAAATAATGCGTGTTTGCTTGATTCCAACACCCAGACTGAATAAAGAC
>ERZ1066118.1805-NODE-1805-length-11975-cov-70.932215_pt1 | contig 11975 bp, 14 predicted proteins | sample MGYA00382765_ERZ1066118 | MGnify/ENA primary metagenome ERZ1066118 (study PRJEB33369, sample SAMEA5778348) | biofilm metagenome | biome: Industrial cooling water; feature: Water cooling tower basin; material: Biofilm | place: United Arab Emirates | collected...
TGAGTGATGAGTGCTGAGTGCTGAGTGATGAGTGCTGAGTGCTGAGTGCTGAGTGCTGAGTATTAGGTATCTCCTAACTCATAACTCCTAACTCCTAACTTTACTCAGCACTCAGCACTTTCCACTCAGCACTTTACTTTATCCCACAACATGAATTGGGCCAGCAATACTGCCACTCAAAAATTGTCGAATTAATGGATTGGATGTTGTATCCATATCGCTTACGTGTCCTTCCCATTGCACCCGACCTTGGTAAAGAAACACAAGTTTATCAGCTGTCCGGCGTATCGTACTATCTTGGTGGGTAACAATCGCATAAGTACTACAAACTCCTTGGGTACACTGCAACTGACGTATCAAATCTTCGATAACCGTTGAAGCGATGGGGTCTAAGCCAGCTGTAGGTTCATCATATAACAAAACTTCAGGTGCCTCGTTGGGACTATCAGGGTTAGAAATAATCGCACGTGCAAAACTCGCACGTTTCCGCATCCCTCCCGAAAGTTCCGATGGATATTTATCTGCACTTCCTCCCAAACCGACCATCTCTAACTTCTCATGTACTATATCTCGAATTCGCTTTCTAGATAACTTCGAGTGTTGATACAGCAAAAAACCCACGTTTTCTTCCACAGACAGCGAGTCAAACAATGCAGCTTGCTGAAACACCATACTAATTCCAATCGGGTCAGCACTATCCTCGATTAAACCCTTTCGTCGCACTCCTTGTACATAAATCTCTCCACTGTCAGGTGCTGTTAACCCCGCAATTACCCGTAATATAGTTGATTTTCCAGTTCCTGATGGGCCAATTATTCCCAGTGCTTCACCTCGATAAATTCTTAAATCTATATTATCTAATACTTTATTATTACCAAATGCCTTGGAAATACCTTTAAGTTCTATTAATGGTTCAGTCATGGCTAAAATTAACTATTAACTACTGTACGGGCGGGTTTATCTATATGCTGGTAAAATAAGAAGTTTAGGTGAACCTGCCCCCAACATGTTTAATTTTGATGTCATAGTTATTGGTAGCGGTATCGGTGGGTTAACAGCAGGTAGTTTACTTGCACGTTATGGTAAGCGTGTGGTTGTGTGTGAAAGTCATACAATTGCCGGTGGTGCTGCACATAGTTTTAGACGACGTGGTTTTGAATTTGATTCTGGACCCTCCTTTTATTGTGGTCTTACAGGCGCCAATAGTCTGAATCCTGTAAAACAAGTATTAGATATTTTAGGCGAATCTATAGACGCTCTTGCATATGACCCATTAGGACACTATCATTTTCCAGAGAATACTGTCCCTATTTATAGCGATAACTCTCTTTATCTCAAAGAAGTATCAAAAATAACACCACAAGGTGCTATCGAACTTCAACATTTTATAGATAAAATGCTTCCACTGTATGAATCTATGAAAGGAATTCCGACTATCGCTTTACGTACAGACTGGCAGATGATACCTATATTACTAAAAAATTATTTACCTTCACTACTGAAAATGCTACCATTACTGCCACTGATACAAAGCTCAGTCGGTAGTGTAATGGATGCAACAGTTACAGACCCTTGGGTGCGGCGCCTAATTGACTTAGAATGCTTTTTATTATCAGGCTTAAAAGCACATGGTACTATTGCGCCAGAAGTAGCATTTATGTTGGGAGAACGTTCTCGTGCAGGAGTTGAATATCCTTACGGTGGAAGTGGAGCAATAATTCAGGCGTTAGTGCGCGGCTTGGAACGTTGGGGTGGTACGCTTCGTTTAGGGTGTCACGTAGAGCAAATTTTGCTTGAGTCAGAAAAAGCTGTTGGAGTCAAGTTGAAAAATAATGAGATAATCAGGGCGCCTATCGTTATATCAAACGCGACAGTTTGGGATACTTATACAAAGTTATTAAATCCAAACGACTTACCAGCATCATATCGTCAAAAAGCATTACAAACACCAGCAGTCGAAAGCTTCATGCATTTACACTTAGGAATAAAAGCTTCTGGTTTAGAAAACTTAACCGGACACCATGTAGTAGTTCACAGTTCAAAGCTTGATATAACAGTCCCAGGAAACACCTGTATGATATCAATTCCTACCGTCTGGGATACTAACTTGGCGCCACCAGAACATCATGTAGTTCATGCGTACACATTAGAATCATATAAAGGATGGGAAAGAAACGAAGAGTACGAAGCAAAGAAAAACTCAAAAGCACAAACACTATATAGAGCGTTAGAAAGAATCATACCCGACATTAGGGAACGTGTAGTATTAGAACTTATTGGAACACCATTAACACACGCATATTATTTAAGAAGACATCAAGGAACCTACGGTCCAGCAATAGAAGCAACAAAAGGAATGTTTGAAGGCGCCAATACACCCATCAAAGGATTATACCGCGTTGGTGACAGCACCATGCCTGGTATCGGAGTCCCCGCCGTAGCTGCTTCCGGAATACTATGCGCGAACACCCTCCGTAATAAGCACTTCAGTGCTTAACACAAATCATATTATAGCGCCAGATAAATAAAATGTCATTCAGATTCATCGGATGTAGTAGCAACATTATCTAACTGAACTTTATTATATAAATCTGGTATCTCAATTTGAAAAATAATCGAATTTAAAGTAATGCTTTTATCTTCTTCATAGTATTCACGGAAAGAGCAATTTTGCTTACCAGTTTTATGGTAATGCTCAACATGAATGTGAGTTGGGTCAATTAACAAGTACTCTTGAAAAGTCTTAATTGTACGGCATGCCTCAAACTTACCCTCTTTGTCGTATGCTTGAGTTGATTTCGATAGCACCTCAATGATAATTTGAGGGTTGGTAACAATATCAGTACGCTGCATCTTCTAACCTAAGATACTCCTCAAAAGTGTAGAATTGTTGCTGAGAAATTAGCATAATGTTATAGCCGAATGCATATGCTTTGATTGTATAGACAATTTTGAAAACACTGTTTATATAATTTTGTGCGCCAATGGCGCACAAAAAATAGCTTAATAGTCATTGTGTACTAGCTAAATCGATTTAACAACTCTTCGCGCGATAACTGTAGCAGTAGAGGACTAAATTCTTCAGGTGACAGCAAAGCTATGGGTTGAACAATCGAGCTTAATTCATTATCAAGGGCGCCGAACCTAACTTTCAAGAGATTTTCTATAGTAGCACGGCGTTCTACTTGTACTCCTTCTTGCCTAACATCAGCCAATTTTTGCTCGTAAAGAGGTGATAACTGCATAATTAATTTCCTTTCGTCCTTATCTTTTTTTAAATCTTCTCGAACTTCTAAAGTCGTTTTTAAGCTTAATAGTAGCTCAATGGCTTTTTTCCGCAGTGCGTTGCTTTCAGGAAGTGCTTCGAGTTCCCTCACTGCTTGTTCCCGCACTCTTCCTCTTCCTAAAATTCTTAACCATAGTGTATCTGGAGTACGAGGTAGTTGATGGATGACGATAACTACACTTTTGAGTGTGTCACCAAGGAAATATACTCCTCGACCCCAGTTGTCCTCATCGCTGTTTGCATTTAATCCTCCTAATATGGCTTTTGAAGCAGTTGGTGTTAAAATCCATAATCGAGGCAACCCAGATTCTAGAATGCGAGTTTTACTCTGTCGTTCCATGTCAGCAAACAAGGTAAATAATTTACCCATGCAACTGCGAATTTCTGAACGAGTCGCTGCGTTTCTAAACGGTTCTATTAATGCGGGTTGTAATGCAAGGCGCCCTAATAACCCTATTTGCATTGTACCTTGTGGCGGTTGTGATGAAGGCGCAAAGTAAACGTCTATTTCTCTAATTTCTGCTGGTACTTTACAACTTGTTTCAACTTTGCCTAACGGTTGTAACAATTCTTTAAGATAACTTTTAGAAAATTCATCGTATGGGAATTTGGTCATTAGCTGGTAATTAGTATAGTACCTCTGCACCTGTATGTAATAATAGCTAAAGCTATTCCATAGGTTTTCGGTTTTGCAATATCTTTAAATCTATTCAACGTTTCCATTACATATTGCTGCAAAATTAAAAATGATAGATATTTACAAGGCTTTGTGTAATATCTTATTCTAATGTTCTATAAGTTATGACAAGCCTTAAGTCCTTTTAAATTTTTATAGTATGCTGACTTATCCCAATTTAGAACAAGCGCTGAAGCATCACTTTGGTTACGACAATTTTCGCCCAGGACAGCGACAGATTATCGAAGGCGCCTTGCAAAATCGGGACTTACTCGTAATAATGCCTACAGGTGGAGGAAAATCACTGTGCTTTCAGCTACCTGCGCTAATTCGACCTGGGTTAACGGTTGTGGTGTCACCGTTAATAGCGTTGATGCAAGACCAAGTGGAAGCACTGCAAAAGAATGGTATAAATGCAACATTTCTTAATAGTAGTTTAAGTTCACATCAAGCTCGGTTACGCGAACAAGCTATTCTCAATGGTAAAATTAGATTACTTTATGTGGCACCAGAGCGGTTAATGAGTGAAAGGTTTTTACCGTTTTTGGATTTAGTTCAGCATCAAATAGGAATTTCGAGTTTTGCGATAGATGAAGCACACTGTGTATCAGAATGGGGACATGATTTTCGTCCAGAATATCGTCAATTAAAATCGCTGCGTCAAAGATATCCAGATGTTCCGATGGTTGCACTGACTGCGACAGCAACCGAACGAGTACGTTCAGATATTATTGAGCAATTGGGATTGAAAGACCCAAATATACATCTTACCAGTTTCAACCGCGAAAACTTATTTTATGAAGTTCGCACCAGAACCAAAAACGCTTATGCTGAATTATTAGAAATGATTCGTGAGAGTGATGGTTCGACAATTATTTACTGTTTGACTCGTAAGCAAGTAGACGAACTAACTTTTCAACTGCAACACAGCAAAATATCTGTTTTAGCTTACCACGCTGGTTTATCTGATGAAGAACGTAGCAGCAACCAAACTCGTTTTATTCGTGATGATGTGCGTGTAATAGTCGCGACAATAGCTTTTGGGATGGGTATTAATAAACCGGATGTACGGTTAGTAGTTCATTATAACTTACCTCGGAACTTAGAAAGTTATTATCAAGAGTCTGGACGTGCAGGAAGAGATGGGGAGTCATCGAGGTGTACTTTATTTTTCAACGTTGGTGATATAAAAACAATTGAATGGAGTATTGCACAAAAAACCGATGAACAAGAACAAAAAATCGCGCGTCAGCAGTTGCGGCAAGTGATAGACTATGCTGAGACTAACGTTTGTCGTCGTACAGTTCAACTTGGTTATTTTGGTGAACGCTTTGCTGGTAACTGTGGAGCATGTGATAACTGTCGTAACCCTCAACCAACTCAAGACTGGACGTTAGAAGCTATGAAGTTTTTATCGTGCGTCGCGCGTTCTAAAGAAAAATTTGGCATGACGCATGTTATAGATATATTACGCGGCGCCAAAACCGAGAAGATTAAGTTATATGAACACGATAAACTTTCGACATACGGTATTGGTAAAGATAAAACAGTAAACGAATGGCGAACATTAGCACGTTCATTACTACAGCAAGGTTTTCTCGAACAAACTACTGACGGATATTCTGTATTAAAGCTGAATGAACAGAGTTGGGAAATAATGCGGCGCCAGCGTACAGTATTAATAGTAGTACCCGCAGCGCAAAAAGTCGCTTTACAAGAACTAAGTGGAAATAATGTAGAAACCGAATTACTATTTCAGAGATTACGTTCACTACGTAAAAAGTTAGCAGATGCTCAAGGAGTGGCACCATATGTTATCTTTGCTGATTCTACGTTAAAATTAATGGCACAATCACGACCGCAAACCAAACAAGCATTTAGCAAACTTTCAGGAGTTGGTAGTCATAAATTAGCAGAATATGGAAGCCAATTCGTCAACGAAATTTGTGCATACTGTAGAGAGAATAATTTATCATCAGAAAAACAAGAAATAACTCCGATTGTAAATAATACAGCAACAGGCACAGAAATAATGAGCTTGCAATTACATAAAGAAGGTTTAAATATCAATGAAATAGCGAGAAAACGTAATTTAAAACCTTCAACAGTAATGCGTCATTTAATTGATTTAATGGAAAAAAATCATGATATAGATATAAATTTATTAGTACCAGTAAAAAAACAGCAGGTGATTTGGAAAGTATTAGATACTCTAGGTGATATTTCACTGACTCCAATAAAAGAATATCTTGGTAATGATTATAGCTTTGAAGAAATTAGACTAGTTAAAAGTAAATGGAAAAAAAACTCGAAGAAATAATGGTTCTTCAAATATCAGTTCGTTTAGCTCGACCCCAAGATGCAGAACAAATGCATCATATTCACGTTAACTCAGTGCGTCAACTTTGTGCAATTGACTATACAAAAGAGCAAATAGAAGCTTGGGTAGGTCATTTAAACCCCGAAACACTTCGTCAATACATAATAAATGGCGCCAGATATGAAGTACAATTTGTTGCAGAAGATGAAAATGGCACAATAATAGGTTTTTCAGCTTTTGATAAAAATGGAGATATTAATGCTGTTTACGTTCATCCGGACTATACACGTCAAGGAGTAGGGAAACAGCTACTTAAAGCAGTAGAAAACGAAGCACTAGCTCATAACTTCACAAAGCTACAAATATCAGCATCGATAACTGCTCTTCCTTTCTACAAAGCAAATGGTTATAAATTTATTAAATATTCATCACATCGCTTGCGTTCTAATGTAAAAATACCATGTGCCTTACTAGAGAAAACACTTGCAACGGATGTAACGGATGTAACGGATGGTTAATTTTAACTTTAATTAAATATTAAATTATATAGTGATGTGTTTTTTGGATGTTATATTTACCTGAAATTAAAATAATGTCATTTTTAGGTAATTATTTATACTCGAACAAAATTTAACATGTCAAAGATAATAGGCATCGATAACATGACTGTGGAAGCAGTAAACAACGAGCTATCGAAAGGTGCCAAGTTTGTAGTATTTCCTTACTGCTTCTCGATAGTGATAATGTCATTCAAACGGAGTTCTGATATTTACTTTATTAAAGCAGGTGAAGGCGCCTTTGGTAAGAGCATTCCGTTTTTACTAATTTCATTATTCCTGGGATGGTGGGGAATACCTTGGGGAATTATTTACACGATTCAATGTTTGTTTGATAACCTTAGAGGTGGAAGAGATGTTACAGAGCAGGTAATTTCAGCATTAAGGCAAGAGTAATTATAGAAATTTTAATTCCTCTAATGAGATTTTCCATCGCTACCTAAATATTCACGATAACCGCAAATTTTATCGCCACTGACATCAAAAGAAACAGCAATACGGTTTTTGTAAGGTTGTCCCCGCATTATTCCTTCGTCTCTAAATTCAAAAACAACTGTTGTTTCGCTACTGGTGACTCTTTCTAGGCAAGTTAAGGTGATACTTGAGCCAAAAACTTCATTTACGTATTCAAAAAATTGCTTCGCTCTTTCTTTGCCAGTATTTAAACCTTGATATGGGCCGATGGGGAACCAGAAAGTAAAGTCATCACTAAGCATATCTAAAAAAGGATTCCAATCACCAGTCCCTAAGCCATGCATTAATTTGTCAAAACCTTGTTGACCAACTTTTAATGTATTATCTGAAGTTTCCGTCATTATTTTACCCAATAACAAATACTAGTAACCTATTAACATCTAACAACAATTTTACCCCAATTCTATTATATCTATAAATTTTATTACTAAATTGGATATTTCTTCAACTTGTTGATTCATCATTAAGAATGTTCCACCTTCTATTTCTACAAATTTGGCTTGAGGAATTATTTTGGTAATAGAAGTTCGATTCTCTGGTTGGGAAAAACCCATTTTTACAAGCGCTTTAATGTCTTCTGTTCCCGATAATACAGCAGATTTTGTGTTAATGCGGTACATGTAGCGACATGTCGCGTCTCTACAAGGTTTTGGGCAATTTTTCCCAAACTTTCATATTCAGCCCCATTCATTTCTAAACAAGCTTTGTCTTGCCAAACCTCAAAAGACTCTCCCATAGGGAAACCCGTCAGAAAGTATTCTGGTAGAACTATTAAACGACAGTCGAAACCAATAAAAGCAAGACTAACAGGTATTTGTTGCGCTAAACGGTTGATACTTTTTTGCATTAAATCACGGGCTTCTTGACGGTCAGCAGCCAAATTGACCGCATGACAAGTCATTTGCAACGCTAGAACTCTGTAAGATTCCATATTGTTAGCTTTTATATTGCGTGCAGTCTTATATTAAAGGAATATAATGTAAAAACCCGGTTACATGTGAACCGGGTTATGTATCGATTTGAACTAGCTGTGTATTTATGGGAAATAGATGTTTAATTTTCAGTAAGTAGGGTGGGCACTTCTTGACTGGGCGCCTCTGATAATGTTTCTGTTAAAGGTGGTTTGATTTTCTCTGCTCTGTCAGTGAGTAGCGTTGACAGCAACTTTGGTAATGCGATGCAAACAGTTGCACTAAAGAGTGTTAGGAGTAAACCCTCTGTCAAATTCAAAGCCTTCCCCCTTTTTTTATAATTGGTTCTATTTATCAAGTGTGCAGCATATTGATTAATATATGTTCAACCGAATGTTTGGAATTTCTTTTGATAACTATAAGTTTAACTTAATATTAATTTTTGTAAACATAAGTCAACATAATATTAAAAAGGGAGATACTGCCCCTTGTAGGCAATCTCCCCATCAAGTTGCTCTACAAATTTGGAGAACATCTCTCGCAGAAGTGCGGGCTGAATTTACATGATGGAGTGGTTTTCAAGGTATAAGTAGCACAGAATGGAAAACTACTAACTTTTGGCTTATGCTTTTGTTTTTCTTTTTGAAGAACAAGAACTCGACTTTGTTTTATTGATTGATTGCCAAGAGCCAAAATCATTGAAACCATTCGCGGCAACACAAGGCAAGTAATTGTGCTGACCAAAGTTAGTAATACGATATCTATTGAATTCATGTCTGGTTTACCTCTTAATGAATCGTAGTAGGCTGTGTGAATTTTACATTTTAGGTTTTAGACCTTGGGTTAAAAACAACTCAAGGCCTAAAATTCAAAATTTAAAATAGATGTGCGCTGCGGTCGTTCAGAGGGCATGTAAAGACACGATTAATCGCGTCTCTACATAGCGCGGGTTTTGAAGCATCACTGTTTCTTTATATCAGCCTAACACAACATAGAGTTTAATCAATAGGTGAATTTATTTTGATGTGGAGAAGTCAATGTCATAAAGTTGTGTCTTTTTAAGTAGGTTATGCTATTTCTGATGCGGAATATGCTGGAAACAGTATTAGCTTAATTTTTAGGTAATAGTAGGGTGAGGTGGTTATGCTAAAAACATATGATGACCAAAATTTTTGGTGAGTTATAGTTTGCGCGAAGGTGAAGAACGCGAAGCATTTGATTGATTATTTAGATGTTGAGACACTGAGCGATATATGGCGTGAAGTAGCAAACCCATGTTAGGCATGTTGTGGCAGTTTATGACCCTCATCCGAAATCAGAAGTTGTTTTAACTTACACTCAATTCAATCAAAAAATTCAGTGTTTTGTGGCTGATTTACACGCTTTCTTGATGGCAACTGGTGATAGAAGCGTTTTAAAGCTATGCTAACGACCTGATTTTAACCGGACGTGTAAAAAATACTATTGTATTAACAAATAGTGAGAACTATTGAGCCATAAGCAATTGAGGATGCAGCAATAGTTCTTGACGGCGCCTTAAGCTATGTATACAAAAAGACAATGTTACACTGGCAGGCAGCCAAAAAATAAACTTGGAGAGTAAAATAATCCTGGATTTATTTCGTCGAAAACTTAACCTTGAGGTGCAAAATCGTCCTGGCGTTCCGTCCGGACGACCGTATAGGCACCTGCACGGTTAATTTTAGAGCCATTTTCGACAGAAAATGGTTTAATGACACAAACATTGAAGGTGAGGCGCAATTAGTTGTAATGGAACGTCCCAGACGATACTATTAACAACATGTTCGCCCTCACCTCCACAACTGTTAACTAATGAGTGAACGTGAAACTTTATGGATGTCTCCAAGCAACTACTATTAAAGCGTGCTGTCAATGTCAAAGCGATTGTTACTACGCTTTGGAAAGAAGAAGTACAGCAGCAACTTCAGGGTCAAATAATCCAAATTGACCAACAGCTACAACAACTCGATGTTCAAGGACAACGGGCAATAGCAGAAATTCAAAAACAAGGTTTGCAACCACCCGGACCACAAACCTTACAGCAAATAGATAATATCCAAGCGCAAGTCAACGAGAAAAAGAGTGAGTTATTAGAACAAAAGAACCAAAGCTTGCAAAATCTCCAACAGGTTCAGCTATTAGAACTCGACCAGGAAGTAAATCAATTCCAAATGGAAGGTTTTTTCCGCGTTGAACCAGGAGATAACTTAATTAGTAAGTTACAAGTCGAAGTAGTCATCCGTGATGGAGTCGTCGAAGAAATTCGCGGAGACATCTAAGAGAGTGAAAAGTGCTGAGTGCTGAGTGCTGAGTGCTGAGTGCTGAGTAGAGTTAGGAGTTAGGAGTTAGGAGTTAGGAGTTAGGAATTAAAGATATTACTCAGCACTTTCTACTCAGCACTCAGCACTTTCTACTCAGCACTATTCTCTGTGCTATTTCGTTTTCCCACCCAGACTATTTGCCACATAGGAGGAGAGGTAGCGAGTATTGTGCGTCCAAAAGTGCTGAGTTCGACGCGGTAGCGAACTGCATCGCGAGAGTTTTTAACTAGGTCGTTTTGAGTAATTGTTACTAAAGCTTGATTGGGTTGTGGGTAAGCGACCTCGACTTTTCGGGGTTTACCCTCAATACGATTTGTATCAAATGCTTCCATTGCTAATGATGCTGGGTCTGAACCTTGGAGCGCGGATTTGATACTTTCTAAAGGTATCTTTTTATATTTTGCGCGTTCCGGATTAGCTGCAATGTCAGCTTCTATTGCCACAGGGGGTTGTTGCGCTTGTGCGTTCTGATTGGTGTAAATCAGTGAGGATGAATTAGAATTGTTAAAAACAACGCTAGCGCTGATTGTGGCAAAGATACTGAGTATCAAAATAAAAAATATCTTTGACTTTGCCGACATAACAAAAACGTGTGTGTGAGAAGGTTTAGTTATCAACTTTGCATTCTAAGTCTATATACAGCATTTCCTCCGGTCGTTTTATAACTTTTATATATAAATCACACTTTGGGGAGAGAGGTCAGGAAAAAAAGGCTTATACAAAATTTATAGACATAAACATTATTAAGATGGTTCCTCGTGCGAAGAAGCAAGCTACAATTCGATTTGGCACAATTTATAATTTATCGATTAACCTAACCACACAAGATGAGCATTTACGAAGTATTCATGCCCGCACTTAGTTCCACCATGACCGAAGGCAAGATTGTTTCCTGGGCAAAATCACCTGGTGACAAAGTGGAAAAAGGCGAAACTGTGGTGGTTGTCGAGTCTGATAAAGCTGATATGGATGTGGAATCCTTTTATGAAGGATACCTTGCCCATATCATAGTTCAAGCTGGTGATTCGGCGCCTGTTGGGGAAGCGATTGCTTTTATTGTTGAAACCGAAGCGGAAATTGCCACTGCGGCAGCACAAGCAAAATCAACCGCACAACCTGTTGCTTCTTCAGTTGCTGCAACAAACGGCGCTTTTTCAACCGCAACTGCACAAACCACAACAGCAAATAACGGCTCAAACCATCGCGAAGGTAGGGTTGTAGCGTCACCACGCGCTAAGAAATTAGCAAAAGAGCTAAAAGTCGAGTTGGATAAAATTACTACTGGTAGTGGTCCTTTCGGTCGTATTATTGCTGCCGATATAGAAGCTCTTGCAGGCAAAGTTACAACCGCGACACCAGTGGTTGCTCCTGTAGCTCGTGTTGAAACACCAGTTTACACACCAGCACCA
>ERZ1066118.1806-NODE-1806-length-11966-cov-6.121484_pt1 | contig 11966 bp, 9 predicted proteins | sample MGYA00382765_ERZ1066118 | MGnify/ENA primary metagenome ERZ1066118 (study PRJEB33369, sample SAMEA5778348) | biofilm metagenome | biome: Industrial cooling water; feature: Water cooling tower basin; material: Biofilm | place: United Arab Emirates | collected...
GGTTTTGTATGTAGTTGAGGATATAGTTGGAGCGATCAGCATGTTTAATTTGAACTTCTCTGTATAAATAATCAAGGATTGCGAAAAGTGTACTAGCTCCTATTCCAACCCATAAAAATACTTTACTTGTATATTGAAATGACAAACCAACCAGAGCAGATACTAGAGTAATAGATAAACCTTTAATAGTGAATTGAGTTGAATCAAGATTGCTAATTCTACTCTGGTCTAATTCATATATCTTAATTAAGAGTTCATAACTATTGTTTTCTTTCATATCTTTAACGCTTAAATAGCTAGGTTCATCGACAAAATTCTCCTTTGTTCACTAATAATAATTGTAACTGTAGCGGTAGTGTAGCAGTAATGTTTTACTAACAGACGCAATCTTGTAGAAGAACCATCACTAGCGTGTATGGTTTGGTACTACCAAATCGATTCCCATCTGTGACTCATAAGCCAGCAGGGAAAGTTTACAGCTCATAGCCTCGTTCCTTGTTGCTGCTGGCATTGACGTTGTTGGCTCTGCTCTCGTTGTTGCTTTTGCAGATCGCTCTGCACTTGTTGCCGAAAATCCTTCAGCTTTTCTCGTTCTTCTGGATTGGGGTTAAACACAACAATTTTGCCACCATTTACTCTCAAAATTTCTCGATTGTCCTCAACAGTGGCGATCGCTACTATATCCCCTCGTTGGGTAAATCGCCAGTTCGTCGCTTCAAATGCCCAAGTCCCGTCTGGTTGTAAAGTCTTGACATCCTTAACGATCTGCTTGAGCAACATCTGCACAGCTTGGGCTGTTTCCCTAGCTTCACTATAAATTAGTAGCTGCTCGTTCCAGTCTTTACCATAAGCAGGCTGAGCGCGGGTAGCTTGAGGCAATACTTCGATCGCCTTCTGCGCCATCTCCTCACCCGCTTTATCAGCATCATAAGCCACTATCACCTGACCACCATTTGCCAAATGCCGCTGCAAAAACTCAGTGGGGATAGAACCAGCGCCATCGCCAGAAATAAACATGGTCGTCCCAGTTTTCTGCCGAGCGAGGGCAGCTGCCGACATCGCATCAATTGGGGATTCAACCAGCACAATCCGCTGCAACTGCCCCTGACCTTGACTGATGATAAACCAGCCTTCATCTCGGCGGCTGCCAGTTGCCAATCCCTTGAATTCACTATCCTTGTATGTTCCGCGCAAACTAGCTCCGGTCACTTCACCCTCTAGACTCTTGCGTAGAAACACTGCATTCTGCTTCGCATCTGCATAAATTAGACCCTGGCTATGCAAATCATCCACTAAGGATGCAGGTAATCCCCGTTTTTCAAGCAGATATTGCCGTACCGCCGACCACTTTGACTTATCTGGAGTTGGTGGCTGGAATGGTTGACGATCTGACTGGGAAGTGGCTGGAAGTTGTGGCAGTTGCTGCGGCAGCGATCGCTGTGGCGGCAGACTACTACCACAAAAAGATAGCCAATCCAGGGCTTGCTTGAAGTTAGATCCCTGTACGTGCATCACCAAGTCTATAGCACCATATCCACCTTTCATTGCCAGGTGATCGTAAAACTTTTGGTCGTTGATGCTGACGATTAGATCGGCACCTCTCCACTTGTGCTTGTCGTGGCGGTCTGGTTCTAGACCGAGGCGTGCTGCTACCTCTTCTAAGGGAATGTCACGCACAGTATTTGCCAGTGCTGTAAGGCTTTCACCAACTTCCCTAGATTGCCTGCCAACTTCTTTAAGCTGTCGAAAATGGTTATTAAGCCCCGATCTTGTTTGTCTGCTCGTGGATTGAAGATCTTTGCGCTTAACTGGTTCGCTAGTGCTTGTAGCTTGCGATCCGCTGGCATTAGGGCGTAACTCAACTGCTCCTGAGTTGCTGGGGTTTGAGTGCTGACTCGTTCGCTCGTGCAGTTCCGCCGTTCTACTATCGCCATCAAGGTGTGAAACAGCGCGTTCTCTCATACTTGCTTCATCAACCATTGGCGACTGTTGGGATTTGAGGGGTTCGTGAGTTTCCCCAAGTGGATGATTTAAATTGCGATCTGTTTTTACAGGTTGCTCTACCGAAGTTGGAGAGCCGCTGGGCAAGAAGGGTTGAGTGCTGGTTGTTGGGTGCGATCGCTCCACTGCCCCCTCGAACAGCTCGGTTGTCTCTAGGACATATTCCAAATCACTGTTTGGCTTCGGAGATATCGCCTCACTTTTCACAGGCGATCCATCAAGCACGACAGATGCAGGTTGTAATGTTTGGCTAACTGTGACTGCTGGCTGGGTTGCCATCTCTTCTCTTACCGAGCGGCGCAGCAGTTCCAGGGGATTCTCCTTCGTCCTGCTCTTCTGCGCCCGTTCCATTAGGTCGGCTTTATCTTCGGTGTAAATTTTTAACTCATGCTTAGCTCGACTGACCGCTACATAAAAGCTTTCCTTACCCATCGTCGAGTCGGTGGCGATGAAAACTCGGTCTGCGGTTTTGCCCTGGCTGCTGTAGATGGTAGAAACCAGTGCATAGTCTAGCGCCAGGGGCTGAGTGAGGCTAATTTTATCTGTCGAGCCATCCTTGTACTGAATTTGGGCATTATCCGGCTCTATTGCCACCACTGTAAATTCTTGTCCGTTGCGACGGCTCTTCTCTCGGTCGTTGCGCGTCCACCGCAGGCGATCGCCTACCGCTATTTCGATAGGCTGCTGGGTGTAGACCATCTTGCGGAAAGTCATCGGGTCTACAGTGTATCTTGTGCCGTTCATAGCTCTCAGACTCAAGCTGTTTTTGTCCAAAGCTTCAACGATGTAGGGCTGGAATTTGGTCAGTCCCAGTCGTTTATACTCTCGGATGGGAACGACCACATCCCCGACAGCGTAGTGATGGGCATATCTCGCCTGAACTTGCGTCAGGTCTTTGGGCTTCAACTGCGTGAGGTTGGCGGTTGCACCCAGGATTCCTTGTTGCTTGAGTTGCTCTCGAACTCCCAGGGTGATGTCTAAGCGTTCCTGGTTTGTTCCAGCCAATACTATGGTGGTTTCGCGCTCGTCTGCTGCTAATGCTATGTAATCTCGGACAATTTGCGACAATCGCTGCTTTTTGTCAGGAATGACGGCGATGCGGTTGGAGCAGTCTAGGCGCTCAAATCCCTGCACGATTTTGCCAAAAGCGATCGCCTCCACTGCTGCTTTTAGATCGAGAATGCGCTGTCGCAGGGATCGATCGAGGTAAGCAGTCTGCATCTGGGCATTCTGAAGCGATCTAAACGGGTTGCCTGCCTCTACTCCACTTAATTGGCGGGTATCTCCAACCAGTATTACTCTAGCTTTTTCATGAGTAGCTCGTTGCAGCAGGGCGTAGGCATCTTTAGCGCCCAGTAGCCCAGCTTCATCGACGATCCAGATTTGCTTGGACTGGAATCCCTCTAACTCCCCAGCAGCCAGCAGAGAAGCAACGGTAGTAGATTCAATCCCAACCTCTTGTTCCAAAACCTTCGCCGCCTCGGAACTGGGAGCGTAGCCCTTGAGGGTGTACCCACAAGCTTGGGCAATGAGTTGAAATTCGTTCAAAGCGTGAGTCTTCCCAGCTCCAGCTACTCCTTGCCACGCCACAACTCGGTCAGTGGTAGTGGTGGAGAGCGCGATCGCCTGCTGCTGTCCTGGGGTGAGAGCTTTGTTTTCCAGGTAGCGTTCTACTTGCTCCTTTGAAGCAATCGGCAGTACCTGAGCTTTAGCTTCCTGCATCAGTCGAATGGTAGCTAGTTCGCGCCCCAGAGCCTGCTGCGTTGTATAGCGCCGCTCGAAGGTTTGGATCAGTTGAGCATCGCGATCGATAGCAGTCTGGATGGCAGTAAAACTAAACTGCCCAACTTCCGCCAAGACAAACTTTTCAATCGCTTCGCGGTTGAATCCAGCTTCTCGCTCGCTACAATGCAAAATCCCGTCTCGGACTGCGGTAGCGGCATCTTGAAGCGCAAACCTCCCAGGCTGCGGTACTGGATGCTTAATCCCAAAGAACTCAACTTCTGAGTGCCACCAAACTAGAAGTTCCTCGCGGGCTATCTCTTCTCCCTTGGGCTGGCGCGTTGCCAGACACGCGAGTTCCTTGTCGCGACGGCTGGCATTCTCTCCCACCAAATTGACGATCTGCTGGCGGCGGGTGGAAAAAGCTTTGAGCTGTTCGGTGGTATAGCCTTTAAGTTCAAACTGTCCGTGCGCTCGCGGCTCGATCTCGTAGCCCAGCCGTTGCACTTCACAAGCTAATTCATTCTGGTAAATCTGACCGATGAGCTTACTGTGTCGCCAGATCGAATCGGCGTGCAGACTCTGCCACTTGCCATTCTCCAGCTGGGTCGTGTTGATGACAACGCAATGGGTATGCAGTTGCGGCTCTTTCTCTCGGCTCGTATCGTGGTGGTACTGAGCTACAACAAGTTTTCCGGTAGTAATGCTCTGCCTGTCACCTTTGGTTCGCACTCGCGTCTGTGCGTAGCGAGACTGCACCAACTCTAAAGTTCGGTTGACGGCAACGCGGTGCGCTGACTCTAACTGCCGATCGCCACCAACCAGCGCTGCTAAACTCACGCTCTTGGGGGCGGAGAAAGTCATGTCTAGTGCCGCTCGGTTCTGACCTTGGGTGTTTTTCTTTTTGGCTCGTAGCTGCTGACCGTCTGAGCTGTAGCCTTCCAACAACACCTTGAACTGTTGCTTCTGCACTTGCCCGCTCAGACCGAGCTGTTCTGCACCGCGACCCCACCACTGCGAGGCTGACCGCGTGGCAGACTTCGAGTAGTAGTTGTCTTTGGAGTAGTAGTGCTGTCCCTGAGCCGCAGAGACATTTCTCATGCTCAACATAGAGGAGTCCAAGCGCGATCGCGCTTATTTAGGTGTTGGAATTGGAGCTAAGCAAAGTTGGGTTTTTTACCAAAACTTCTCGTCGTTCTTACTTAATTCAAATGATTATATAGTATACTTTTTTACAGTAAATTCCCGCCCAAATTTGGGCGTAATGTGTGGGAAAAATTCCGTGGCTCCACCAAAAGGTGTTTTACGTGTGCAGCGAAGCCACTCTGCTTTGAGAGTGGCGCAGCTCCAGAGAGAATGTAGGGATGAATTTTATTAAGAGCTATCTCACACCTGACTCATAATTAGCTCGCACCTGACTCACTACTGACTTATAAATGATGTATTTTTGCTCCTAATTTACTTGGTAGAGATTGTCACAGGTCAAAATTTAAGGTATAAATATTTACATCAAACGATTTATTAGCTCAGAAATGACTTATAAGTAGCTCAAAGTTAACTCCCAACAACTCATAAATAACTCACGCATAACTCAAAAATAGTGCTGAATGGCTACAGCTCCTGCTCAGAGGCAATTTCAGCCATTCTAATTTTTCAGATCTATACAGTAAGTTTATCCAGATATCGTAATTTAATTTCTCGTATCGTCCGTTGAGGCGACAAAGGTTTTTGCATGAGCGATCTACTAGTCGTGTTCGATCCTGGCTCATCGCTGACGAAGATTTTCTATGCGGTTGGGTCATCTAAACCGGAATGCTTGTTGATGGAGCCGGAGGTCATACAAGTTAGCAAGGAAAGCATCGAGGCTTATGAAAATAGTTTGGTCGGTCAACCCAATCCAGAGGATTGTGCTTGGATTTCGGTGGACGGGAAGTATTTGGCGGTTGGGTTCTTAGCGCGGACGCAATTTCTTGCGAATCGGGGACTGGACGAGCTGAAATACGAACGAGCCATTTATAAAGTATTAGCTGCTGTGGGCGCGATCGCCGAACGAGAAGCGATGCCAAGTGGGTTTAGTTTGAGTTTGGGGCTGTTGCTGCCTTGGGGGGAATACCAAGATCGCGAGCGGTTTGAGCGGCTTGTAGCCCAAGCGCTAGCCAATTTCAATTTCCGGTTTCAGAATTTTTCTGTTTCTCTGGAGTTATTCGATTGCAAGCCAGAAGGAGGCGGTTTATTTCTGGTGCGACGGCGACAGCTAGGGGAAACCTTTAACCAACAGGATACCTCAGTCTTGGTAATTGGCTATCGCAATGCCTCCTGCTTAACCGTTAAGCGCGGGTCAGTCATCAAGGGAGATACAAGCGATCTGGGGTTTGTGAGATTAGTCGAGAAAGTCCAGCAACGGACTTCAGGACAGAAGGCAGAGCAGTTGGCTCCAGCAATTTACAAAGCTGGAGCTAAGGTGCAGCCGAAAGCTTTGAGCGACCTAGCGCGTAGTTCCACTCCCGCTTTACGCCAGGAGGAAGTAGCTCAAATTGCCCAAGCTGTTAAGTTGGCTAGGGCGGACTACTGGAGAGCATTGTCTAACTGGCTCTACAACAGCGTTCCTTCCCAGCTAAATGAAGTGATTATTTCCGGTGGGACGGCAGGCTACTTGCGCTCCCAACTGAAGGAGTATTTCTCTTATACAGCGATCGCTTGGATTGATGAGCTGGAGTCAAAAATTCAGTCAACATTTGGTAGCAGCGTAGGAACTGCATCTTTGAGTCTTCGGCTGACGGATGCTTACGGATTGTTTCTGTTTCTGTCAAACAAAGTAGCCAAGGTGAAAGCAAGTGTCTAGAGAAGAGAAGCGGGTCAACTTTCACTTTCGCTGCCAGGTTTACGCTACATCAGAAGATGGCAAGCTGTTTAGATATCTCCAGTCGGACGACACGGAATTTTCATTACGGGAGATGATTGCATGGGCAGTTTCGGGTTATTGGATGCCCTTTGCTCATAGATATCATGGTGACTTATCCGATGAGGAGCTAAAACTTAGCGCCCAGAGGTCTATCCATCGGCTTCAGCAACAAATTCTCTATCTTGAAGAAAGTTTTGGGCTAAAGCCGACAGTAGAATCCAGAGTTGGCAATTTAGATAAACAAAGCTTACCTAACTGGGTTGAGCGAGCGCAGCAGCTGGGTGAATCTAGGTTAGCTCATCGTTCTAGCTGTTTGGAAATAGAAAATGCTACGACCACCCTTGATGCCAAAAACGCGCTAGCGAATAGCGATGACATTGAAGGGAAAGGGGAATGGGATGATGCGGGAATTTGAGTGCAAACATTTTTAGGTAATAATCATGGCTCATACAGAACAGGATTTGCAAAACCAATTCGGTCTGTCCAAAGATATCGTGCGTAAAACCCTCAAAGCCTGTGGTTTGTCTGTAGAACAGGCAACGTATAGCGATGAGGAAATCCAATCGCGGTTTTTAGTGGCGAGGAAGTTGCTCGATGATAAGGTTGCCCACACCTATGCTGATGTAGCGGACTACTTCAAGCAACTCAATGGAGCAAAGTCAGAGGATGAAACATTGGAAATGCCCCAATTGCTATCTCTTGCCTCCGAGCAATGTGGCACTCGGATTTCATTAACCCAAGCAGTTCGCCTGCTGGAAGTTTGTGGGTTGGCTGACAAAGATCGATATACTCCAGAGGAAGTAGAACGTTTCCTCGAAGCATGTAACCTGCACAAAGGGCAGGGTAAGACAATGGCTGAGGTAGCGGCTCACTTTGGACAGCAATCCGGTACTGTAGAAAACGCACAAGCTATCCTGGATGAAATCATCGGGCTTGTAGGACAGGTTTCTGATACTCAAGCCGAGCGCATCAGATCGCTGCTGCCACAACTCGCAGCCGAACAACTGGAGCAAATTAAGGTGTTGTTTTCGCGCATGACAATGCAACGACTGCGGGAGATGATGACGAGCGGTGAAATGGATGCCCAGTTTCAACAAGTTTGGAGCCGCCAATCGGGAAACGACTTCGACCTCGTGGCGCGGTTCAAGTCAACGAGGCTGAACCAACAGAGCCAACCCAAGAGCTTGCCTGGTTTGTCGATGAATTCATCCACCAGCGACTAACGATTGTCTTGGATAAGGACGAGCGCAAGTTGCAGCTAGAGCAAAAACACCAATACCTGAAGCGACAAAGGGCGGAGCAATTCCACAAGTCGCTCAACTCATTCCTCAACACGATGAGGAAGTCTGTCAACACCTGGACATTTGTGATCTTGTGGGCAGTTACTGCTTGTGCGGGTGGTTGGATTGGCGGGATCAATACGCCACTAGGGGTAACTTGCTCGGCGCGGACGAGTCTGTGCTATCAAGCCAGGATTCGGGGCATGAAGACGGCGATCGCCGAGCTACCAAAGCCGCAGTGTACCAAAACCCGTAAGGGATATATGTGTATTCTGCCAAGTGACATAGGCACGAAACCTAACAGGTAGTCCAGGGGTAACCTGTTTGCATGATTAACATTCCACATTAAGCGCTCTCGCTGACAGCAATTTCAGGAATCCCACTTTTAGAACGTGGTTAGCCAATCTATCTCGATCGTCGGCAAGGGAGACGGTAGCGATCGCCCCTTGCCCTCCGACTGTGAGAACCATTGCTACAGTGTGGGCAGTCCTCCTTTATTAGCGCATCAACTTTAGTGGTCAACCGCTCCCTGACAAAACTCATTTGATGTTGCAACACTACATTGGGCTGATACATTCCCGCGAACATCATCAAAAAATCATTCACTGCCTGTTCAGCCGATTTCACGTTGAGAGTGATGACACTTGGTTCTGCAATGTCTTCATATTCGATGTATCGCTGTGCTTTGCGTTCGGATTCACTTAGGGCTTCTTCCTGCAATCGATCCGGTGGAATTAGCTCATGGCAATGTAGACAACCTCCACCAGCAAACGGCAGTACTGGACGAGTCACCGTGAAGATATTGCCAATCTGACCTGTGGTTCGATCGACAGGCACTTTAGCTCCAATTTGAACCCCAGGAATGAGGTATTGATGGACTAAGGAATTGAAAATTAAGCGACTTTGAATCGTGTCCGTTGCCAGGAAGATATAGTCTGCATCTACCAGATGTCGTGCGGTTGCTTCATCTACAACATTGCCAACAATCGCTGCATAACGAATTGACGAATTAGCTTGTTTGGCAACCCGACGAGCAACATGAACCTTGTACCGAGAAAACCGTTTGCCCAGTTTTTGCAACCAGGGATTGCGCCGTTTGACCAACCACTCCATTGCATCCCACGAATTTGAACCCACGACACGAGGGCGGTTCGTTAGCTCTATACGATCGAAGTCGATCGCCACAATATGACCAACACCCAGGTACGCTAACCATTGATTAATCAGTGAACCACCCCCTCCCAGACCGACGATCCCAACCTTTAGCCCAGACAGAATTTCTTGTCCAATATCACCAAATAGCCGAGCATGGCGATCGTACATGGGGTCAGCAGACCGAGGACGGGGTTGGGGAGAAGGGTAGAGTCTGCGAATGTGGGAACCGATAATCGTCATGCGATCGAGGGGAAAACGACCGGAGGGAGTCCAGATCTCACCTGCGACCGCATTCCTTGCAAACACCAAGGCACCGACTGGACCACCACGAGTAATATCCAGCAAGGCTGGGTATCCTCGTTCGTGGGATGCCAGGTCATCAGTGGAAAAACCGACTTCATCCTCCCCACCATGACAGTGGACTGCCAGATAACACAGGTTTTCAGCAGCGCAGTAGCCTGACTTTTCAGCAACAAATCTGGCAGTGAGGGCGCGATAGCCGTAGGTTCCAGGTACGTAATCAATTCCGTCCTGAGCTAGAAAAACTTCGCGGGCAAGGAGACGAGTGCCACGCGGGGTTTCTACAATGCCTACGGCGATGATTGCCCCGTGTTCGTCGCGATCGCCAGGAAACAAGTGACGGTAGAGCTTTTCAAACAGGGGCGAATCGATTCTCAGTTCAATTGGCTTTTTCATAGCGACCTCAGCCATGCAAGGACTTTGGCAAGTTTAGTTGCGGCGGTGTCAACAGTAGGATTCCAACGGTTTGCTCGCCGTGAGATCTGAACCGTATTCCGGTTATTCCAGCACACAGGACTGGATAACCCCGTTCCCCATGCCTGTCCGTCCGTGCGACGAACCGCGCTATCCATAAAGAGGGGGTATACATCCGCATGAGGATATTGGAAGCCCAACAGAAAGCCAATCCAACTGGTGGAAGGGGTGTATTGCTCGCCAATCGGTAAACTGTGAACAATGATGTACGCCCCTCCCTGAGATTCTGGCTGAACTTCGACGGTATGCTCTGAAAACGCCTGCCGGATTTCGGCGATCGCCTGTTCTACTTCAGGGGTCATACTGCCTCCTACGAGTTGTCATCTGGAGCAGTTGCTCGGAATACCTGCCCTTTATGTACGTTCACAGTGTCGCAGTCTCCAATTTGCTTCAGAGAAGAATTATCTTTCACCTCAAACAGGACGAAATCTTCCTGGATCGCCACGCCCTGCTGAATAGCGGTACGTTTAATCTCCAATCCTGTTGTCTTGTGTTCGGAGAAGGTAACGGGTCGCTCGTTAAGGATCGCGGTTACAGTTTTGTGTTCCTTCGCCCGTTCTTCTGCTTCTCTTCCTGTTTCTATCTTCATCTAGGAACTCCTGAAATTTTCAATTACCCTGCTGAGAGTCAGAATTCAAGACAGGGAAAATTAACCAGAAACCATTTCACGCAAAAATCCTGTTTATGTTGAAATGGTTTCCTACAACAGGATGATAGCTTTGGCAAATAGGATCGTCAACACAAACAGGAAAGTAATATCCTTTTGTGGGATAGTTGATGTATAAAAATAGTTATGGGAAGTGAGTAAGGAATGAGCTTAGTTGAATATGTTGGCAGGCGAATTAGGGAGTTACGAACGGATTATGGAGGCGGAGAGGGGCTATCTCAGGAGGCTTTGGCAAAGGCGATTGGAATAACTGCAAACACTATCTCTCGATGGGAAACAGCAACCTACCGCCCCACGATTGAAGACCTTGAGCGATTGGCACGGTTCTTTAGCGTGTCGATTTTAGAGTTCTTTCCATCGGAGGAAACTCCTGCAAATGACCAAATTACTGCACTGTTGCGTGCAGCCAAACAGTTATCTCCTGATGACCTTGAGGAGTTACACAAATATGCTGAATTCCGCAAGGCTCGCAGTCTGCATAAGCAGGCAGATAAACCAAAACCAGGGCGCAAGAGGAAGAAAGCTGAATGAGTCGGACGCATTACTACGAGGAGATGAAGGCACTCGCCCGCCAGATCCGCTTAGAGCATGGCTTGACGACTCCACGAGTACGCAGGTCCGATCTTCGACGCATCTATAAGCCATACGACATTCAATTTGATTTATGGCCCTTAAAGGGAGCGCCCTCTACAGTCAAGCTCAAAAGTTTACGGGGTGCTTTTTTCTGCGATGAGTGTGGTGTGACAATTATGGTCAACCGTTTTCTTCCTGACGCGCCTGCGATTTTCACGATGGCACATGAATTCAAGCATTTTCTGGTTGACCGCGACATTGGTACCCTGTGGTGTGGCGACGACAATCAAAACGAAGAAATCGAGATCGGTGCCGAAGTTTTCGCTGCAGAACTTATGTTTCCAGAGCAAGATTTCAGGGACAACCTGATTCAAATGGGGATTAGAAAAGGTGAATGCACTCCAGAGGTACTAGTTCGACTCAAGCGTGAAACTCAAGCAACGCTTTCTTATGCTGGACTGGTTAAGAAAGCAGAATTTCTAGGCTTTGCCCCACTTGGCTCCCTAGCCAGAGTGAAGTGGCAGCAAGTGGAGGAACAGATTTATGGTGAGCCTGTTTACAAACAGCTCCAACGTTACCGCAAGCAAACTAAAAAAACTGCCTGGTAATTCTTTAGAAGAAGTGCTCATTGTGGGTAATCTTTATCACTACTCAGCAAAGGATGGGGTAATTAAACAAGATATGGACACAATACAATCAACACTAGATGTGTCTCCGTCCGCGCTCTGGGTTTACTTTTTCAGGATGGCACTTTTCAGGATGGCACTTACTTTGACTGCATAAATCTCGTCTGTCACACAAATAGATCTATAGGTAAGTCACAAAGGAGATTCTATGCACTCTGATTTCTGGTCAATTTTCACCGCCGCCGCTTTATTACTTGAAGTTATCC
>ERZ1066118.1808-NODE-1808-length-11961-cov-6.774651_pt1 | contig 11961 bp, 10 predicted proteins | sample MGYA00382765_ERZ1066118 | MGnify/ENA primary metagenome ERZ1066118 (study PRJEB33369, sample SAMEA5778348) | biofilm metagenome | biome: Industrial cooling water; feature: Water cooling tower basin; material: Biofilm | place: United Arab Emirates | collected...
TGGCTTTTGGTGCTTCGGAGAAAATAGCGTTGTAAGAGTCAAATCCCTCTTGGTCGGAGACCGCACCTATTTGGAAGACACCCGCGCCGCGAACATTTTGCAAAATGAACCACCGTTTACCTCCAGCAGTTTCTTTAGAAATTGCTTCATTGATGATTTTGAAACCGTCACTAAAGTCAACTTTGGATTCTCCCTTGCGACCGAAGTAGCCAATTTTGACTGCATTCATTTCTTTAGCAGAACCAATGTTTTCGACCACGGCACGTAAAACGGCCTCGTTCCATTGGCGTGGATTTTGGGCACATATTGGCGTCCAACCCAAAAAAGCAAAAGTTGTTAAATAGATCATCCAGCGAAGTCCTTTTTTCATGTCTGCTCCTACAGTTACAAATTTACTCTGTTTTTGCCGATTCTAAATGATTGGCGAGACAAAACTATTTATCACCTCTAATTTCTCACAGCGCTCCATGCAGTTAATAATGGTCTCCAAATGGAGGGATCATTTTTTAGTGAAATTAATGGGCTTTGCGGTTTATATTTTGGCATTTCATTCACCGCAAATTTCCTATATCGAAGTTGGTATGCTTCCCAAAGAAAATGATTGAACACTGGAAAATCCACCAATACCTTTTCTCCGTTTTTCGTAATGCCATCCTTGGAGTGCTTTTCCAGTTCCTTTATAACATCTGAGAGCGACGTATCGTTCCCTCGCGCTAATGACTGCTCTCCCTGAAACGCAGGAGATATTAGGTTATTCGAGGCCATCCAGAGAGAATTAGCTCCACCGGACATCGTATTGTTAAAAACACCAACTAGGCCTGTTAAAGCAATGTTTGAACTCACATGATCGGCCGAGAAATTATAATTATCCGGCGCGCTCACTCCTAAACCTCGTTCAGGCAAACTCCTACGGTCAACGCCTGCCCTATTTTTTTGGGCTAACGAACAGATGTCGAGCATGTCTAAATTGGCCCCTGTGATCTCGATAATTTTAGCTCCTTCAAAAATGCTGACAATGTATGAGCGGAAATCCTCGTCATATTTTTTGCTTTTCTCGCTCCACAATAGCTTATTGTTGAAGGCACTATCGAGTGCTTTGGAATCGAGAGATGTCAACCTTTCTTTAAAGGCTTTGTAGTAAACATCTTCATTTGGATTTGGAGTGTCATCTACAATAAATCCTACGCCTATGACATTGGCCATAGATACGAGACTCTCTGCTAACCACGTCTGTTGATCGGCAGGGACTGTGTGTATCCACCCTTTTACATTATCAATTAAAGATGCCCATTTACGAGAGTGTGCTTCAATCTTTCCTGAATCTTTTGGGGTTGGCGGAGCCAAGAGTTGTTTTACTAAACCGTTCTTGATTGAATTGTATGCCGTAGTTTTTAAATCTGTTCTATCATCGCCTTGGGCGACCGGACTGAAGATCAGAAAAAGAAAAAGGGAGAAAACGACTGATTTATTCATTGAAGATCACATTCAGGGGTTACCGAATTCAAAGGCAGCTGTCACATCAGGATATTTTGGATTGCTACTTTTCTGAGTGGGCTGAGCCTCTTGTTTTTGACTGGGACTAAACCAAATCGCGGCTCTACTTATGGCGCGCGCAGAGCCTCCGCCAACTGTTTTGCATACAGTTTGTGCTACATACGCCCGTAAAAACGTATAAGGAGACGTAGGCGACACAAAGGTGCTGCCTTCAGGGTTTTGAGAGTCTCCTGTCAATATGCCAGGCGCGTATCCACCTGTCTCTTCGCCAACGACAGGTGGGGAAAATTCGATAGAGGGCAATGTTACAAAAAATAAAGAGACACTGGGAGCAGTAAGGGTGTAGTTAGAACTTCTACCGGTTTTGACTGCACGATAAATGCCACGGTTTCCCAAAATCGACTCATCTGTGTTTTTCTTCATGTAAAACCTTACTGCCGCTTCAGCAGAGGCACTCTCTCCTATAATTTCCCCAATGTGAGTAGATGAAACACTAACTTCTAAATATGGCTTGTATTGAAATTTGAATTTCGAATTGTATAAACGCGCATCACCAGTTGAAGCCTGGCTTTGAAAAATTGTCCCAAATTTTTCAAAGCCTGTACTCATTTGAACCACTTTCCCATCAGGAACTTTCCGGAATTCCATATGTTCTTTTTTCCATTCCTGTTGTATGGAACCATTTGCATCATGTGACCATACATCGATCTTGACGCTTTTTGGGGGCAATCCAAACCACAAAACACCATCAGGCATGTCATCAGCCTTTGTTCTGACTGTGCCTTTGCGAACCCAGTTGGGTTTGCCTCCTTTTTTGTTATTGAATTGGTTTCCAGTGTCGTTCGTTTGAGCGCACACCACGGATGAAGTAAGAATACTGATCGTGATTGTGAGGAAGATGCGTTTGCAATGAATTACAGATATCGTCATTTTCTATCCTTGAGTTGATTGTCTCGGCTCAGCCTATACGCCCTTGAAGACCGTATGTGATATCGTCGATAATATCAAATTCTACATTATCGACGATGAAGTAGTCATCCCACCAAATCGTTTGATTGACTTGATATGTTCCAAGCGAGTCTTCGTCGCTTACATTTCCCCATTCACTGAGTCCTTGGTAAGCACTCCAACCAGAAAGATCTTCGTCATCACGAGCAAAGGTTTCGGGCCAGTAAGCGTCGTCCAGTTCGCCATCACCGTCAAAATCGTAAGAGGCAGGCACCAATTCCCAACCGCTAATCGAAGTGTTTTCCATAGACATGGAATGGCCAGCAATCGCTCCGAGACTATACGACATCTTAAACGTCACGGTCGAGGGCACATCATAGTCAAAGTAAGGATCGAACGTCCAAGGATCGGGATGTGAATTCCAGACTTGATTCACCGAAGCCGACGCGCCTTCGTCCTCAATTTCAATGACCGTCGCCTGTGTGCGGTGGCCCGACAGCATTTTGCCTGTGGCTTTACCGTCTTCGCCGGTTTCCGCTTCGCCTTCACCGTCGTTGGTGCAGGAAGCCGTTACGCCTGAATCTGGCCCCAAACCGCCCGATTTGATGGTTGGGGTTGGCACTTTCACGCCGGGCACGGGGTTTTGGCCGTCCGAGGCGTGGATGGCGTAGGTGGCTTTGTGACCGTCGTTATCCACATTGCCCGCTGCAACTTCGGCATCCACGAAACTCAGCGAAAGAGAATATACCACAACAGTGCATGAACGTGTAATTGCGTCATCATTTCGGTCGCCCGTTTCTGTTTCATCAGTTTCAGGATCGTCGGCGGGCAGAGGTTTGTCGTCAATGGTGCAGCTAATGGTGTAGCGGCCTGGAGTTGTTGGCGCCTTCCATTTGGCACTTTGCCCTTTGACGGAACTCACTTGTGTTTGGCTCGGCCCTTCAAAAGTGCCACCCGAACACGTCCATGTGTAAGTCAAATCGTCGCCACTTGTGCCCGAAGGATTGTCCTCGCAAGGCAAATAATCTTCCTGCGTCCAGGCATCCGAATCGGTGGCGCATTCCAGAGCGCACTTCAAACGGCAGCCCGGTTTCACATTGGGCGTTTTGGGATTGACCACCGTTTGGTTTTGCGGTGCCGTCATGCGGCCATCCTCAATCGGCTTGCCCCCTTCGGGCGGCGGGCCAGATGTTGTGGCCTGATTGCCGTCTTCATCCGCCACAGCTCCGATGGGCAAACCTTTTGTCCAATTTTTTGGCGCGGGCGTTGGCGTGGGGCCAGGCGTGGCCTCGACATTGGGCGTGGGATTGGGGCAGCCCTCTTGAGCGTGCCCGATTTGCGGGGCAACCACACAAAATGTGGTCGCCGCCAGCAAAGAGAAAGTGCGCTTGGAAGCGCGAAGGGAAAAAGGTGTCATCGAAAAGTTATCGAATGTCCGCAGGGCGAATTGTCACCGCAGTTGGAGGTTTGGTTGTGGTGGCGATTTTTGGAGCGCCGATTTGTTTGAGTTGGTTTTCCTGCGCCATGCGGCTCAGATAACCTCGCACCGTGCGACGGCCATTTCCCGAAAAGTTGGGGCCGCCATTATGCGCGATGGCCGCCTCGTCGTAAGGCAGTGCCGCCTCGATTTCGCGCGCCGTTGTCAGGCGTCGCTTCTTTTGCATCTCTTCCCATTTCGAGAAAACGTTGAAGCCGTAGTAAGACCGTGTGCAAGCGGTCGGAACCCGCGAAAGGCGTGTGCAATCGCGCCGCTTCGTGCCACTTGGCCAGCGGCACGTAAAACCGCCGACTTTCGCTCGCCCACCACTGCGGGTTCTGGGTGCGGGCACGCTCCAGCTCGTTCCATAGCTCCGAAACCGTCGCGGCTTCGGGGCGGTTTGGCTCGACATCGGCAAACGCGCGTGGCGCTTGCGAGAAATATGGTTCCGGCTCTTCGCCACCGCTGCGCTCGTCCACTTTGTCCAAAAAAACGCCCGCCAAAATGGTGTTGAACGAGTTGTTTTTCGCGTATTTCACGCACAACGTTTGCGGGCCGCGCACCAGATACTTCTGGTAAACGCCGCCCCAAAAATCGCGCTGGCGATGCCGCGCCGCTTCGGGCCACCCATCGAAACCGCGCACATCTTCGAGCGCCACGCCGCGAGGTTTGGTGCGCAGTGAAATCGCGTAGTCGCGCGCCCGATTGAAGCCGCTGTGCCCGTCTTTGTTGTGGTTGTAAAACGACACAACCCAAGTGCCACTTGGAATTTGAAGGTTGGCATAAACGTCCGGCCCTTCTTTGGTAAGCGGATATTCTTCGCCGTTATCGTCGACTTCGCTTTGGCGCCGCGTTTCGTGCGGTTTGGCGAGGCCCAGTTTGTGGCGGCTTTGCGCGTAAATGGCGGGCATCTCCAAAACGCGACGATAATCGCTTTGCAGCCAGTGAACCCAATAGCGCAAGCTGTTGCCTTTTTCGCGCGGATCCATACACAGGTGATACCTGATTTTTTCGCTGCCCGCGCCCCACACGTAATCGCGCGGCGAAAGCATCGCGCACAAAATCGCGGTGTGGCGCCCATAGCGCCCACGCCAATCGCCCTGCGTCGTCCAATCATCGGGCAAAGACGCCACAAACGGCGCATCGCTCGCCGCCGCCTTTTCGTTGGCAGCTTTGGCTTCGGCGAGTAGCGCTTCGATTTGAATTTTGTCGGGAATTTCGGAGGCTTTGGGGTGCGAAACCGCGCGCAGCGTTTGCACATCGGGCAGCACTTTCCAGCCACGTCGCAAACGAATCGCTTCTTTTTCGGCGGCGTTGGGCACAAAATCGGGAATCGGCGCCGAAAGGCTCAAGCCGTCCGAATACGAAGCGATGAGAGCGGTGCCATCGCCCAGAGGCAAAAGCGTCGAGACGTAAGAAAAGGCCCAGCCGTCCTCTTTTTGCGAGGCGAAATGGGTTTGATGCGAAAGCGGGCGGCGCACCTCGAAACCAGCCAAACGGTAGCCAATCCAGAGCAAACCGCGCTCGTCTTCGGCGATGTTGGAAACATAGTCTTCGCGCAGCAGCTCGCCGCCCATGTTGCCGATATCGGTTGCTTTGCGTGGCGCATAAAGCCCTCCTAATTTCGCACGGTAGTCGCGGCCCCGCCAAAATTCAAAACTGGCGCCGAAATCATTCGAGACCGCGAGGCCACACGTCGTCGCCACATAAATGCGGTCGTCGTCGGCCACGAACACATCGTTGATGAAATTCGAGGGCAAGCCTTTTCCGCGCGGACGGTCGGGAAATTCGTCTGGCCCTTTGGTTTGCGTCCAGATCGAGTAATTCGATTCGCTACGCCCCACGACCAAGCCATCGCACTGCGTGCCGACGTAAATGTTGCCGAGCGAATCGAACGACAAACACGAAATTTTGTTGGTGGGCAAACCCGAAGCCTGAGTGAAATGTGTCCACTGCGCGTTTTTCTGGTTGTAGCGCGAAAGTCCGGCATTGGTGGCCATCCACACATCACCGTTGGTGGGATTGCACGCCAAAGCAAAAATCCGTTCGCCCAATGGCCCTTCTAAAACGCCGTAATTTTTCCAGCTTTGGCCGTTCCAAACCGAAACGCCACTTTTCAAATGCCCGACCCAAACGCGGTTCAAACGGTCAACGCACAGGGCGTAGGCGTCGTTATCGCCCAAGCCGTCTTTGGTGGTGAATTGTTTCCACTCTTTAGTTTGCGAATCGAAACGCCACACACCTTTGTCTTCGGTGCCCAACCAAACGTCGTTGCGGGCATCACGCGCCAGAGACACGCTAAAAGGCGCGCCATTTTGCGGATCGAGACGTGTTCCAGCCCAATGCTGCTTCTCGGGCTTGGGAGCGGCGAGCAACTCGCCCCCCCGATTGGTAATAGAAATGGGGCAACCAGAAGGAAAGCACGGGAAGATTTCATAAATTCTGTGCTTGAATGTAAAGGAATTTCAATTTTGTGTCAAGGCTTTTTTAACTGGCATGCTGATTTATCGCCGCGCAATCACAAATTCCTCCAAAATTTGGCCGCCGATGAGATGTTCTTCGATAATTCGCTCGCAAATTTCGGGCGTGACGCGGCCATACCACACGCCGTCGGGTTGCACGCATAAAATCGGGCCGCCGACGCACAGTTTCAGGCAATCGCTTTGCGAAACGACGAGCGAAACGCCCGATTTTCGCAGTTCCTTGGCGCGCGAATGGAGCATTTTGGCGACGGTTTTCGCTTCGCCTTTGTCTTTGGCGCAGCCGCTCGAAACGCAGAAAATGACGTGGCGGCCTCCTTGATTGAAACCGCTTTTCGCGGCTTTGCGAGCGAGTTTTTGGCGGGCTTCGTCGTCTTTGTGTTTCATGGTTCGCGCTCGAAAAGTATCAAACTTGCAGCCAATTTCTTCCATGAATTCACTTTTTGGCTTTGAAACCGAATATGGCATCGCCGTCGAAGGCGCGAGCGCGCACGATTTAATTTCGCACTCGCGCGAAGTCGTGAAATCGTTCGCCCAAACGGGCCGCGCGTTCGCCGCGCCCTGGAACTACAAAAGCGAAGACCCGCGCGCCGATCAGCGCGGTTTTCGCGCGCACGCGCTTTCGGTCGATCCCGTTGACGCGCAGTTCGACCGCCCCGGCGAACGCGCGGCCTCGCCCGAAGCCGACCGCTGCGACCACGTTCTGGAAAATGGCGCGCGCTTTTACAACGATCACGGCCATCCCGAATACGCCACGCCCGAATGCGCCGATTTGCGAAGCCTCGTCGCGCACGATAAAGCCGGCGAGTTAGTCGCGCTCGAATGCGCGCAAATTTACGCCGCGAAAATCGGAAAATCGGTGCAAATTTTCAAAAACAACACCGATTTTCACGGCGCCAGTTACGGCTCGCACGAAAGTTACTTGCTGCGGCGCGGCGTTTCGTGGGACGATGTGACACGAAATTTGGCGCCGTTTCTGGCCACGCGCATCGTGTTTTGCGGAGCCGGAAAAGTCGGCTGCGAGGAAAAAGGCGTCGAAGTGCCGTTTCAAATTTCGCAGCGCGCCGATTTTTTCCAAACGCTGCAAAGCGTGGACACGCTGCACAACCGCCCACTCGTCAACACGCGCGACGAACCGCACGCCGACGCCAACAAATTCCGGCGTCTGCACGTCATTTCCGGTGACGCCAACATGAGCCAGTGGGCCATCGCACTGCGCGCCGGAACCACGAATTTGGTGGCCGCACTGGTCGAAAGCGGCTGGAGTTTTCCGCTCGAACTGCGCGACCCAGTGCGCGCGATTAAAACGCTTTCGCGCGACCAAAATTTCAGTTGGAAAATCGAAAATACCGACGCGATTTCGGTTCAGCGCCTTTATTTGGACGCGGCAGCAAAACTCGATTTGCCCGGCAGCGAGTGGATTTTAGCTGAGTGGGACGAGGCGCTGCGCGATTTGGAAGCCGATTTTTGGCGTTTATCCGACCGCGCCGATTGGGTCGCCAAACGCGCGCTTTTGGAAGGCTTCGTCGAAGCCGAAAACCTCGATTGGACGCGCGACCGCGAAACTTTGCAAAGCCTCGATTTGGCGTATTGCAACGTGGACGAAGCCGAAAGTTTGTATGGCGCGCTCGTGGAAAACGGCCAGATGCGCGAATTGGTGAGCCGCGAGGAAATCGAGGCCGCCCAAACCACGCCGCCCGAAAATTCGCGGGCCAAAGCGCGCGGCGAATTCGTGAAATCGCGCGCCAGCGAAGTCGCGCGCATCAGTTGGGGCGCCGTCGAACTCAAAAACGGGCAGCGATTGGCGTTTGAGATTTGAGTTGGTGTTTAGCCCCCTACTCTGGCCTCAAAAGTTCGCTGACGACGGCGCCGAGATGCGCGCCGAAAACGCGAATCGCGGGGTTTTCTTCGCGGCCTTTGCGTCGCAAAAGCGCAATCGTGCGGTGTGGGCGCGGATTGGTGAGCGCCACGACGTGCCAGTTCAGATTTTTCGAGCCGTGCAGCGCGTCGTAAAGCATCGGCGCGGGCAAAATGGCGGGGATTTTGGCGGCAATCGAGGCGCGCAAAACGGCCTCGCTCGACGGAAATTCGGCCACGACGCGCAGCTCGATTCCGGCGCGCGCGGCGCCGTCTTCTAATAATGCGCGCAGCGGCGACGAGGGCGAAACGCAAAACAGCGGCACGTTTTCGAGTTCGGCCAAGCGAGCGCGCCGGTTTTGCGCCAATCGGTGCGAAGGCGGCGCCCAAATCGCCAAATCCTCGTCGTAAAGCGGCTCGGCCATCACCGACGAAACCGGCAGCGTGCCAACGGCCAAATCGAGTTCTTCGCGCGCGACGGCCCATTGTAATTCAAGCGCGGGCAGCACTTCGACGCTGATTTCGAGCTTCGATTCGCTCACCGCGCGCGCCACGACATCGGGCAAAAGATAGTCGGCGGTGCCTTCCAGAGCGCCGATTTTGAGTTTTTCGCCCGGCGCGGCTTCGGCCTCGCCCAGCGCGGCGACGGCCTCTTCCATTTCGCGCAAAACGCGCTCGGCGTAGGGCCGAAACTTTTCGCCCGCCGCCGTGAGCTGCACGCCGCCCGCGCCGCGATGGAAAAGCGGCGCGCCGAGTTCATCCTCCAACTGCTTGATTTGTTGGCTCAAAGTCGGCTGCGAAACCCACAATTTCTGCGCGGCTTTGGTGAAATGCGCGGCGTCGGCAACGGCCAGAAAATACCGCAAGTGGCGAAGTTCCATCGCCCTTTAATTTAAAAAACCCGCAGCCTTTTCAGGTTGCGGGTTTTCGGCTGTCACGAATCACGACATCAATGGCCGTCGCCCGCGTTCGCATCGGGCACCGTCAGTTTTTCGACGGGCGTTTTCGAGAAGCGCGGGCGTTCCAGAAGCGAATAAAACTCGCCGTCTTCCCAGCGCGCGCGCACGTCGTTGCGATGAAACTGCACGGCGTAAGCGAAGCGCGGCTCGCGCGTGAAATTGGGGCCGCTGCCGTGCAGCGTCAGGCGCGAAAACGCGATGATGTCGCCCGGATTCATCCGAATCGGCAAAAACTGCGTCGGCTCGACTTCGACGGTGCGGTGCCCGTCGCCATCGGGGTTTTGCACCGCGCTAATCGTGCCGTTCAGGTGCGAACGCGGCACGACGTTCAAACACCCATTTTCGGGTGACATCGGCGAAACCGCCATCCACAAATTCACCGAAGGGCCATCGTGAAAGGTGTATTGATTGTCTTGATGATAGTGAAACGTGCCACCGCCGCCGCCCGCTTTCACGGCGGAAAACGGCATGTAAATCGAGGCTTCGCCCTCGACGAGTTGCGAGGCCAGCGAGCGCAAATTCGGCGAATTGATATACGAATCGAGCGCGCTATCGCGCAGGTATTGGCCGCTTTGAATCAATTTTCCGCTCGCTCCGGCGTTGTTGCAAAGCTGCTCGTAAGTGCGGCCCGCCGAGGCCATGATGTCAATGAGTTCCTCGCGGACTTGCGCGGCGATCTCGCGCGAAATCGCGCCCGGAATATACAGGTAGCCTTCTTCGCGGTAAAAGCGAATTTCGTTCGGCGTGAGCTGCAACTCCACCACCGGATCCATCAAAATTTCTGCGGTTTTCGACATGGTTTTTCTCCTGACACATTCCATTTTCGCGCACGGAATTCAACCGCGAAATGGAATATCGAGCCGCGTTTTTATAAAATCTGCTCAGCATGACCGGCGATTTAGCGTTTCTTCATTTCTCGCATTACCCCGATTGCCGCGCGCGCGTGGACAAACATTTCGACGATTATTTCTCGTTTCAATTTTTGGAGTCGGGCGCCGTCGAACTGTTTTACGACGACGAATTTTTCGATTTGCGTGGCGGCGGTTGGTTTTGGCCAGCGTTTCCGGGGCCGCGCATCCGCTTTCACTCGGCGCGCGACGTTTCGACGTGGAATCACCGCTACGCCGCGTTTCGCGGGCCGCGCGTGGCGAGCTGGAAAAACGCCGGAATTTGGCCGCAAAAACCGCAACGCGCACCCAGATTGGCGCAAAACATCGCGCTTTTCGATGAAATTCTGGAGCTGATTCGGCGCGGCACGCCGCTGGCGCATCGCCGCGCGGTTCACGGCCTCGAAAGTTTGTTTTGGGAGCTATGCGACGCGCGCGACACCGAAGGACAAGCGCTCGCCAGCGAACAGTGGCTGCAAAGCTGCCGCGATTTTCTGCGCGAAACGCGCGATTTTTCGCCGAACTACGAGGCTTTGGCGCGCGAGCTGGGCATGGGCCTTTCCACGCTGCGCCGCAAATTCAAAGCGGCGACGGGAGTTTCGCTGCACGAAGCGCTTTTGCAAAATCGGCTCGATAACGCGCGTCAACTGCTCGGCGAAACCGATTTGCCGCTCAAAGCTGTGGCGCACGAAGCGGGCTACGCCAACGTCCACTTTTTTTCTAATCAGTTCAAAGCCAGAATCGGAGTTTCGCCCGCGCTTTATCGCAGAAGTCGGCAAATCTAAAATCACGAATCGTTTTCGGCTTGCGACGGGCTGTCGCCGAGCGATTTTTCCCAGGCGCGGCGGCCTTTGAGCGTGCTCAGGCCCACGACCACGCAGCACGCGCCCCAAAAAAGCAGTGAAAAAACGACGAATCCTTTGAGAAATGGCATCAGTTCGGGCGCCCACGCCCAAAGCGCGACCGCACCTAAGAGGAATAACAAAAATCCGGTGGCCAGCGTCATTTGGCCGCTCTTTATACAGGAAAATGTCCAAAAATGGGAGTTATAAATTATTCCGCGTTTTCGCGTTTGGTTTGGCCGCTGAGTTCGGGAAATTGGCGGTCGCGCGGGTGCGCGGCGGCGTAAACCTTTTGCAGTTGCGAGGTCGAAACGCGAGTGTAAATCTGCGTGGCCGAGAGCGATTTGTGGCCCAAAAGCTCCTGCACCACGCGCAAATCGGCGCCGCCTTCGAGCAAATGCGTGGCGAATGAATGTCGCAAAACGTGAGGCGTGACCTCGAAACGGATGCCCGCCGCGCGGCCATAATCGCGCACCAAAACGTAAATCGCGTTGGGCGAAAGTCGCGTGCCGCGCCCGTTGATCCACACGGCTTGCGTGGGTTTCGGGTCTCTTTTGGCGCGTTTGAGCAGTTCGCCGCGCCAATCCTCGACGTAAGCGCGCAGCGCGTCGAGGCACGGCTCGCCCAGCAGCACGAGGCGCGCTTTGCCGCCTTTGCCGCTTTCGATGCGCGCCTCGCCTTTTTTCCAGTCCAAATCTTCGAGGTTGAGCGCGGCGGTTTCGCTCAGGCGCGCGCCGCTGGAATAGAGCCACTCCAAAAGCGCGCGGTCGCGGCGGCCCAGCGGCGAACGCGCGTCGGGAAGTTCGAGCATTTGCTCGATTTCGCGCAGTTCCAGAACGTTCGGCAAATTTCGCGCGATTTTTGGCGCCACAACCGCCGCCGCCGGATTGGTCAGCACGCGGCCTTCACGCTCCAGCCATTTCCAAAATGCTTTAAGCACCGAAAGTTTGCGGCTGCTCGAACTTTTTTCGTAACGGGCGCCCAAATGCGCCACGTAACGGCGAATGAGATTGTAAG
>ERZ1066118.1809-NODE-1809-length-11960-cov-6.802100_pt1 | contig 11960 bp, 12 predicted proteins | sample MGYA00382765_ERZ1066118 | MGnify/ENA primary metagenome ERZ1066118 (study PRJEB33369, sample SAMEA5778348) | biofilm metagenome | biome: Industrial cooling water; feature: Water cooling tower basin; material: Biofilm | place: United Arab Emirates | collected...
AGTGCTACAAGGTTGAGGAGTTTGCGAGAACGTTGAGCACCAACGAGTAGCCGGCGTCGATAAATCGCGCCGCTCCGCGTTGCTGCTTCGGCGCCGCTCCCTGCGCCGTACTGGAGTACGCCTCAGTCCCTGCGCCTCGCGCGGCTCGATCTGCGCGATTTCTCTTAGGCCGGCGCGATAGCCGGAGCAGCGGTTCTTCGAACCCAGCGACCCGCCTTGAACTGCACGATTTCTTAGGCCGGCGCGGGCTTCAGGATGGTGGAAGAGCGAGAGGAAGGCGCTGCGAGCTGACGGTATTTGCGGCTTCGGATTGCGTATGGTGATCGGCGTGGTGGTTTGGGAGCTGCAGCTTCCAGGATGCAACACCCTGAAGGAGAAGCGGTCGGTTCTGAAGAGCTTGAAGGATCGACTGCACAATCAGTTTAACGTCTCGGTCGCTGAGACGGCGTATCACGACGAGCATCGGCGCGCGGAGCTGACTGCGTGCGTCGCTTCTACGGACAGGACACATGCCAACTCCGTCCTCAGCTCACTCGACCGGTTCGTCGAGGTGGCACCGGGGCTAAGAGTTGGTGATTCATACACGACGTACTATTGAGCTATCGGCGATGTCCTACCGCTCAGAGCTCCTGCCGGCGCCGGATAAAAGGCGCAGAGGCCGGGTTCGGTGAGGGACGCGTCCGGTAGCTGAGTCATTTATATGCCGCAATATCGCCGCACAGACCGGATCAACGAGCAGCTCCGCCAGGAGATCTCGTTGCTGATCAGGTCCGAGGTACGCGATCCCCGCGTTGGGCTCGCGACGATTACCGAGGTTGAGACGTCGCCCGAGCTCGATCATGCGAGGGTGTATATCACCACTCTCGGCGACGAAGACGAAAAGGAAGAAATTCTCAGCGGTCTGAAGAGTGCCGCACCGTTCATCCGTGGCCAGCTCGGCAAACGGCTGCGCATGCGCAGGATTCCCGAGCTCCACTTCCAGATCGACAAGAAGCTGGAAAACGCGATGCGGATCGAGAATCTGCTCCGCGAAGCGCTTCCTCCCGACACCCCAGCCTCGGACGAAGAGGCTGCGAACGGATGAGCTCCATCAACGGAGTTCTGCCGATCGACAAGCCTGCAGGTCCCACCTCCCACGACATTGTTGCCCGAGTCCGACGGGCGCTCGGGGTCCGTCGTATCGGCCACACCGGTACCCTGGACCCATTCGCGACGGGTTTGCTGCTCCTTTGCGTCGGCTCCTCGACCCGTCTGGCTGAATACATCAGCGCTCAGTCGAAGAGCTACTCAGCCCGTATGCGCCTTGGGGTCACGACCGATACGGATGATCTTCAGGGCTCGACCATCGCCAGCAGCGAGGGGTGGCGTCACTTGTCGGCCGACCAGCTTCTTCGGGCTTTCGAGCAGCAGAAGGGAGAGCTTCAGCAGGTCCCACCGCAGTACTCCGCGAAGAAGATCGATGGGGAGCGCATGTACGACGTGGCGCGTCGCGGCGAGGCCGTAGAGCTGGCCGCCGCTACCGTGACTGTTCACGATTTGCGAGTAACGGCAGTGGAGCTCCCGCAGGTCGACTTCGAGGTTGACTGCTCAACCGGGACCTACATCCGCTCGATCGCCCGGGATGTTGGCGCCATGCTCGGCGTCGGCGGTCATCTGGTCGCCCTGCGCCGTACTCGCATAGGCAGCGTTCGTGTGGAGGATGCGGTCAGCCTTGATCAGCTCTCCGATCCTGAAGCTGTGCGTACCCGGCTCATCGCTCCTGCGGCCGCCCTTGGCGAGATGCCGCGGGTCACGCTGGACGCGACACAGATCGGGGCAATCCGGATGGGGAAGAGCGTCGGCGCCGACGCTCAAGCGCCGGAAGGCACTCCCATCGCCCTCGTCAGCGTGGAAGAGGAGCTGGTGGGGATCGGTGAGTGCCTCGGTCAACGGCTTCACCCGCGGAAGGTCTTCAGCGAATGATCTCCGCTGATGGCGCCATGCCGCCGCTACTGCCGAGCGACGACCCCGGGGCGGTCGTGACCGTGGGAACCTTCGACGGAGTTCATCGGGGTCACCATGCAGTGCTCGAGGAGATCAATCGGAGAGCAGCACGTACAGGTCGGCGCAGTGTGCTGGTTACCTTCCATCCACACCCCCTGCGCATAGTGCGGCCGGAGTTCGCCCCGCGCCTTCTGACGATTCCTTCCGAGAAGAAGGAGTTCCTCGCGGAATCGGGGGTTCAGTACGCAATCTTCCTCGAATTCACTTCCGCCCTGCAGCAGTACTCCCCTCGCCGATTCGTGACCGAGATTCTTCTCGGCCGTCTTGGGATGAAGGAACTGGTGATGGGCTACGATCACGGCTTCGGCAAGGATCGCGAAGGAACCGTCGATACGATGCGGGAGCTCGGAGAAGAGTTCGGCTTCGCGGTCGATGTCGTGGGGGAGGTCCGCGTAGGGGGCGACGCGATCTCGTCTTCCAAGATCCGGCAGGCACTCGAAAGGGGTGATGTCGTTGCGGCTGCTGAGGCGCTGGGCCGGCCCTACTCGCTGCAGGGAAGGGTCATTGAGGGGATGAAGCGTGGGAGGGAGCTCGGTTTTCCGACCGCGAACATACAACTGGAAGACGCTGAAAAGATGCTGCCAAAGGAAGGCATCTACGCGGTCCACGGACTGATCGGCGCCGAGAGAATACCTGGATTGCTGCACCTGGGCCCACGTCCCACCTTCCCCGGCTATCCGCCGTCAGTTGAGCTGTACCTCCTCGACTGGAGCGGTGATCTGTATGGCCGGAGCGTTCGCGTCGATTTCTGCGCTTTCATGCGGGAGATCGAGCCCTACAAAAGTGCGGATAAGCTCGTCGAGCAGCTTCACCGCGACGTAGAGCATGGTCGCGCGGTGTTTGCGGATCCTGCATCAACGGCTTGTGGGAAGCTGGGTTCCTGATTACAATTGACGGCTATGTCCCTCTCCAGAAGAGGGTTGATAAACTGCTTTTCGAGTAGCGTAGACTCTCGAGGAGGCACCAGAGGTAATATGGCGATCGATCGCGACGCAGTAATCAAGAAGTACCAGATGCATGAGAACGACCGTGGCTCTTCGCGAGTTCAGGTCGCTTTGCTCACCGAGCGGATCAATCATCTTACGGGCCATTTCCGGGCGAATCACAAGGACCACCACTCGCGTCGTGGTCTTCTCCGGATGGTAGGTCAGCGCCGCCGGCTGCTCGACTACATCCGTCGCACGGATCTCGAGCAGTATCGCGCACTCATCGCCGACCTGGGTCTCCGCCACTGATCGTCGTTCCAATCGGCAGGTCTTCAGGAAGTCGCGAAAACACGGGGTTCAGCAGAGCGATGCGCAGCATCGTCGCGCTCGATCCCTCGGGGTTCTCCAGCGACCCGATCAGTTTCAAGACTTGTAACTGACGTAAAACTCCATCGCCGCACGGTGACTGCCGTACGGCGATATTTATGCTCCTCAGGGAGGGTATTCCGGTGCGTGTGGGGATCCGGGTGCCAGGCGAAACCCCCACAAATAAGAAAGCGGACAAGCAACAATGGCAACGAGAATCGAAAGGCAGTTCGCCGGGCGGCCCCTCGTCATCGAGACGGGGAAGATTGCGCGCCAGGCGCACGGGTCGGTGACGGTTCAGTTCGGCGAGACGATGGTGCTCTGCACGGCTGTAGCGCAGGAGAACCCGACCAACCTTCCCTTCTTCCCCCTGACCATCGAGTATCGCGAGCGGACATACGCCGCGGGCAAGATTCCGGGAGGATACATCAAGCGTGAAGGTCGCCCTTCCGACAAGGAGATTCTCTCCGCCCGCGTCGTCGACCGGCCCCTCCGGCCGCTCTTCCCCGAAGGTTTCCTCCACGAGACGCAGATCTTCATTTACGTGATCTCTGCGGACCAGGAGAACGACGCGGACGTGCTGGCGGTGGTGGGTTCATCGCTCGCGCTGAACATGAGCAAGATCCCCTTCAACGATCCTGTCGCAGCCGTTCGCATCGGCCGGATCCAGGGGCAGTGGGTGCTCAACCCGACTTTCCAGCAGCTCGATTACTCCGACCTCGACATCGTCGTTGCCGGTACCGACAGCGCCATCCTCATGGTCGAGGGCGGTGCTCTCGAAATTCCGGAGGAAGTGATCGCCGAGGGCCTTCTCATCGCCCATGAAGGAATCAAGGAGCTGATCGGGATTCAGCGCGAGCTGCTCAGCCAGCTGGAGAAGCCCGAGGAGATGCCGTGGACGCCGAAGCTTACCGAGCCCTCATTTGCGGAGCGGGTGATCTCGGCGGCTAGTGGTGGTATTCGTGACGCACTTCGGATTGCGGGCAAGCACGAGCGTGCCGCTGCAGTTTCCGCGGTGAAGACGCAGGTGAAGGCGACGTTCGAGGAGGAGGCACTCGCCGGCGGCATCGACATGGGCGGACTTCTGAAGGAGACGGAGAAGCGCGAGATGCGCGAGATGATCCTCAATGAGGGTGTGCGCGCTGACGGCCGCACGGTCGACCAGGTGCGTGACATCACCATCGATCTTGGCATTCTTCCGCGAGCTCATGGCTCCGCGCTCTTCACGCGTGGTCAGACGCAGTCCCTCGGTGTGGTTACGCTCGGAACGCCCGCGGACGAGCAGCGCTACGAGACGATCGACTCCATGACGGAGCAGACGAAGAGCTTCATGCTGCACTACAACTTCCCCCCCTTCTCGACCGGTGAAGCCAAGCCGATGCGCGGCACCAGCCGCCGGGAGATCGGACACGGATCGTTGGCAGAGCGCGCCCTCACAGCCGTGCTTCCGGCGTACGAAGAATTCCCGTACACCGTACGCATCGTCTCCGACATCATGGAGTCGAACGGCAGCTCGTCGATGGCGACGGTCTGCTCCGGCTCGCTGGCGATGATGCAGGCGGGCGTGCCGCTCCGCGCCGCGTGCGCGGGTGTCGCAATGGGTCTGATCAAGGAGGGTGAGCGGGTGGCGGTGTTGACCGACATCCTCGGGAGCGAGGATGCGCTCGGAGACATGGACTTCAAGGTCGCGGGAACGCGTGATGGCGTGACCTCGATCCAGATGGACATCAAGATCCAGGGTCTGACGCTGGAGATCATGCGGGAAGCGCTTACGCGGGCTCAGAAGGCGCGTCTCCACATCCTCGATGAGATGGACAAGGCGATCAGCCAGGCGTCCACTGAGCTGTCGGTTTATGCTCCGCGCATCATCACCGTCAAGATCAACCCGTCCAAGATCGGCGAGATCATCGGACCGAAGGGCAAGACGATCCGCGGAATCCAGGAAGCAACGGGCGCGACGATCAACGTCGAGGACGATGGCACCATCACCATCTCGTCGCCGGGTGGCGAGGGTGGCGAGCGCGCGCGGAAGATGATTTCCGCGATCACGGAGGAGCCCGAGGTCGGCAAGATCTACGAGGGCGTGGTGAAGAGCACGACGAGCTTCGGGGCGTTCGTCGAAATCATCCCCGGCACTGAAGGCCTCTGCCACATCTCCGAGCTGCAGGACGACCGCACGGAGAAGACCGAGGACGTGGTGAAGAAGGGTGACGTGATCTCGGTGAAGCTGCTCGCGATTGACGAGAAGGGTCGTCTGCGCCTGTCGCGGAAGGCCGCGCTTGTGGAGCTGGCGGGCGGCGCAGCGTAAGGTCTGGAGGTGACGTGGAACGGGGATGTGCCGGCTACGGTGCATCCCCGCTTCTCGTTCCGGAGGGCAGGGGGGTCGCGGAGGGTTGCTGGTTGGTATCTTCATCCCGGGTGTGGGAGAGTGAGAAAGGGGCACCGAGCCCTGCCCTTCCGTGGCAGTGGTTCATTGCGCCGAGGGGCGCGAGCCGACTTCGCCAAAACGGTGATGCATCGTCCGGATGGACCGTGGATCTCCGATTTCGCGAGGATGACGGAGAAGGGGAATAGAGCGGAGAGAGTTGCGTGCAGGCGATGCCCCCCTTGGCGGCTAATGTTGGACAGAGCCTATGTCGATGATTATGAGCGAAAAGGAGCGCGTGCGATTCATCAGGATGCCGAGCAATCCGGAACTGCCCCTTCCGGCTCGGCAGACCGACGGATCGGCTGGTTACGACGTGAGGTCGGCGGAGCCGGACCTGATGCTTCAGCCTGGTGAGCGACGGGCAGTTTCTACCGGTCTGCGGATGGAGCTGCCGCCTCATCTCGAGTGTCAGGTTCGCCCGCGGTCCGGGCTGGCCCTCAAGTACGGTCTGACATTGCCGAACTCTCCGGCGACAATCGATCCTGATTTCCGTGGAGAGCTGAAGGTGATTCTCTGGAATTCGGGGACCGAATCGGTGGAGATCGCCAGAGGAATGCGCATCGCACAGCTAGTTTTTGCGACCTTCGCCACGCCTGAAGTTGTGGAGGTCGAAGAACTGAGCGATACCGATCGGGGGGAGCGAGGGTTTGGCTCAACTGGAGCGGGTTGAATGCCCGGAACCAGGTGACGGTAGGCGGCACACTCCCTGCGTCGAAAATGGCGCCGTGACTGGGTCGCGGAGGAGGAGAAACGCTTGCCAGCTTTCTGAGCCCTCGGTACTTTTTCGGCTTCTGAATGACCTAATTACGGCGGGCGGGAATGGGCGGCCTGCCCTCGACGAGAGCTTCCCGGGAGAGAAATGGCTCTGCGCTGGTTTACGCCTGGTACCTTCATACCAGTAAACGACATCGCTGTCGATCTAGGCACGGCGAACACCCTCGTTTACGTCAAGGGCGAAGGGATCGTCCTGAACGAGCCGTCAGTCGTCGCGGTAGAGAAGGCGACGGGCAAGATCAAGGGAATCGGACTGGAAGCGAAGCGGATGCTCGGCCGGACGCCGGAAGGCGTCGCGGCCGTACGCCCGCTCAAGGACGGCGTCATCGCTGACGTGGACGTGACGGAGATCATGCTCCGCTACTTCCTCGAGACGGTGACGTCGAAGCGCTTCCTCAAGCTGAAGCCAACGATGGTGGTCGGTGTCCCTTCCGGTATCACCGAGCTCGAGCGCCGAGCCGTACGCTCGAGCGCGCATGCCGCTGGGGCGAAGGAAGTCTACATGGTCGCGGAGCCAATGGCTGCCGCGATCGGCGTCGGGCTGCCGGTCGAGACGCCCACCGGTAACATGGTCATCGACATCGGTGGCGGAACCACTGAGATCGCAGTCATCGCGCTCTCCGGGATCGTCTCCGACACCTCGATCCGGGTGGGCGGCGATGAAATCGACACTGCCATCGTCACCTTCCTCAGGAAGAATTACAACCTGATGATCGGTGAGCCGACCGCCGAGGCTGTGAAGATCCAGATCGGATCTGCGTACAGCACCGGGGACGAGCGGGAAATGGAAGTGAAGGGACGCGACCTCGTGTCGGGTATTCCGAAGACGGTGCGTGTGCATTCGCAGGAGATCCGCGAATGCATTCAGGAGCCGATCCAGGCGATCGTCGAAGCCGTGCGTCGCGCACTGGAGATCACGCCGCCCGAGCTCGCCTCCGACATCGTCGATCGCGGCATCGTGATGACCGGCGGCGGCGCGCTCATTCGCGGGCTCGACCAGCTGATCGCACGCGAAACGAATCTACCGATACACGTGGACGAAGAGCCCCTAACTTGCGTAGTGCGTGGCGCGGGGCGGATTCTGGACGATATCAACAAGTATAGAGGAGTGTTGGCGACCTGAGCGCGTTCAGACCTTACCTCGGAGAAGGCGGCGAGAGAGGCCGCAAGAAGGATTGGCGGATTGGCGCTGTTTTCGTGGCGCTGGCTCTGCTCGTTCTCTTCTTGCCCACCGCGCGGCGGGATGCATTCGCCCGCGGAATTCGAGGAACGGTCCTGCGCCCGGTGCTGGCGCTCCAGCAAGGAGCAGTCGAACGCAACATCCTCTTCGACAATCCGGCACAGCTGCGTGCGGAGCGCGACAGTCTTGCCGCCTTCCTGGTTGGTCAATCCACAGTCGTTGCGGAGAACAGGCAGCTCCGGGAGCTTCTGGGGCTGCATCAGCGCCTTCCGCCGTCATTCGTCCCCGCCGAGGTCGTTCGCATCCCTGACCGTGGCTCCGAGGGCTATTTCCAGCTGACCGCGGGAACTGCTCAGGGAGTGGTCGCGGGTGCTTCGATCGTCGCGGCACAGGGGCTGGTGGGACGGGTGCGTGAGGTCGATAGTGGTGTTGCGTATGGGATCGACTGGACTCACAGCGAGTTCAGGGCGAGCGCTATGACAGTGGATGGAGAGATTTATGGGATCCTCGAGCCGAGACGTATCGGCGGCGAGGATCTTCTTGTTCTTACAGGTACTCCGCGCCATGTGGAGCTGCCGGAGAACACGCAGATCGTGTCCTCGGGTCATGGTGGCGTCTTCCCGCGCGGTATTCCGATCGGCGTGGTGATTGGACCGGAAGGTGGAGAAGAGGGCTGGCAGCGCAACTACGTTGTCCGGCCGTACGTTTCGCCGTCCGAGATGTCGTACGTGCTGGTGCTGGGCGATTCGCAGCGGACTCTGGAGGGGCAGGACCTGGCGCTGGTCTGGGGCATCCGGCCAGTGCAGGTGCTGCCCGACAGCGTCCGGCCGGACTTCTCCGACCTCCCGCCGGTGCCCGGTGGCGGGCAGCCTGCTGCTCAGCCGGCCCCGCAGGCCCCGACGCCGCTCGGAGTTCCTGCCGGCGGGGGCGCGGCGCCAACGCCTCCGTCCGCGCCAGCGCAGCAGCCGGCGCAGCAGCAGCCGGCCCCGCAACAGCCAGCCGATCAACCGGAGCCGGAGCCGCAGGGAGCTCCGCTGCTGGGTGACCCGGTTAACTAGCATGACCAGTGCAAGGATAAGGCGTCAGCTCGGGCGCTCCCCGCAAGTTCTGAAGGAAGTGAAACAGCGATGAAAGGGCGGGTAGGGTGGGGGTATTGGGTGTTTGTCGCCCTTCTCGTGGTGCTGCATTTCCTCCTGCGCGTCGGTCTGGGCTATGAGCAGCTCGCGCCGGATCTACTCGTCGTTGCAGTTCTCATAGCGGCCAGGCAGCTACCTGCTGGATTCGCTGCCGGCGTCGGATTCGTCCTCGGTCTACTGGACGGGGCTGTGGTTCCTACCGCGATGGGTGCGAGCGCTTTGGCCCTCACCATCATCGGCTTCGCAGGTGCTCGCTCCCGCGAGCTCTTCTCCGAGGACAATTACCTGCTGTTCGCCCTTTACCTGTTCGCAGGGAAGTGGATCTTCGACGTGATCCTCTTCTTCGCAACGGGGGAGGTGTTCCGTCCCGGCGCATCGTATCTGCTCCTGGTGTCACCGCTGTCGGCGCTGTACGCCGCGGCGGCGGGGCTGATCAGCGTCACCATCTACCGGGCATTCGCCTGATCCTCATCCGATGATTAAGCGAACGCGTCACCTGGTTCTCGGTGACCCGGTCATGTTCGGGCTCGTTCTCGCGCTGACCGGCTTCGGGATCGCAATGATCTACAGCGCTGGCGTTCTCGACGTACCGAGCTCCATCGTCGCAGGACTGTGGCGCAACCAGCTGCTCTGGTTCGTCATCGCGATGCTGGTCACCCCGCTCGTCTTGCGGGTCCCGGTGATCTGGCTGGAGTGGGCTGCGCAGCCGATCTATGTGTTCTGCGTGATCTTGCTGGTGCTCTCGCTGATGTTCGGAACCGGTGCGGGCACCGCGGAGAGCGTGAAGGGCTGGCTGGCTGTTGGGCCGGTGCGGATTCAGCCTGCGGAGTTCGCCAAGATCGGCGTGATTCTGATGCTGGCGCGGGTGCTCGGCACGTGGAGAGAGTCTCCGAAGACGCTTTGGATGCTGTGGAAGCCAATCGCCGTCGTGCTGGTGCCGATGGCGCTCGTGATGGGCCAGCCGGATCTCGGATCTGCGCTCGTCTTCACGTCCATCATGCTGGCAATGCTCTTCTGGGCGGGAACGTCGCTGTGGGCGCTCTTCTTCCTGGTGAGTCCGATAATCGGCCTCTTCCTCTCGATAAGTGTCTGGGTTTGGGGAGCCTACTTCATCCTGCTCGTCGCACTCCTCGCGTTCGTTTACAAGCCTTATCTCTCTGAAGCAGTCGCGGTCCTGGTCGTCAACGTAATCGCCGGGACGGTCGCGCTCCCGCTGTGGAACAGCCTCGAGACATATCAGAAGAATCGCTTCCTCGTCTTCCTGGATCCCAACATCGATCCGCGTGGCGCCGGCTACAATCTGATCCAGTCACGGGTGGCGATAGGAAGTGGCGGCTGGTTCGGGAAGGGATTCCTGGATGGAACGCAGAAGCGTCTCGCCTTCCTGCCTGAGCAGCATACCGACTTCATCTTTGCGGTCATCGGCGAAGAGTGGGGCTTCATCGGGGTCGCCGCTGTGCTGACAGCTTTCGGCATGATCTTCTGGCGCCTCGTGAAAATCGCAGAGGAGGCCTCCGATCCCTTTGCGAGTCTCGTCCCCTTCGGCTTGTTCGGCAGCTGGTTCGCCCACGTACTGGTTAATACCGGCATGACTGTAGGTGTGATGCCTATCACCGGTATTCCGCTCCCCTTCCTCAGCTACGGAGGATCGTTCCTACTCGTCAATCTCCTGGCGATGACGATCATCCAGAGAATCGCTTCGGAGTCTAGAGGTAGAGTCTAGCGGCCTCCGCGCAGCTCTGCACGGCCCCCCGATTCCCCCACTCTCTCGCGCGTATCGGCTCCTACCCTATATCTTCAGCTCTCCCGCGAAGGCTTTTTCATCAGCCTTCCTATCACGACCGTTAGGACGGATGCATGGCCATGGCTTGGTTCCGCAAACCCAAGACGAAGCTTCAAGCCGCTGACAAGCGGGAGCTGCCGGGTGACGTCTGGGAGAAGTGCCCCTCATGCTCCGAGATTCTCTACAGTGAGAAGCTGCGAGAGAATTGGAATGTCTGTCCCGCCTGCGCCTTCCACCTCCGTCTTCCGGCTGCTGATTACGTACGACTTCTTCTCGATGAAGAGACCTGGGAAGAGCACGACGCCGAGATGCGGTCGGGAGATCCGCTCGGGTTCGTCGACCTCAAAGCTTATCCCGAACGCCTGGTAGCGGCTCAGCGGAAGACGGGTCGAAAGGACGCGCTGATCGCCGCCGCCGGAACCCTCGACGGAATTCCGGTTCAGACGGCAGTGATGAATTTCGACTTCATCGGCGGATCGATGGGTTCGGTGGTCGGGGAGAAGATCGCGCGGGCGGGGCTTCGATCGCTGGAGCGACGCGAGCCGCTGATCGTCATATCTGCATCGGGTGGCGCGCGCATGATGGAAGGCATCTTCCCGCTCATGCAGATGGCCAAGACCTCGGCTGTTCTGGCGCGGCTCGACGAGGAGGCGATTCCGTATGTCTCCATCCTCACCGATCCGACGACAGGCGGTGTGACGGCCTCGTATGCGATGCTGGGTGACATCAACTTCGCTGAACCAGGCGCCCTGATTGGCTTTGCGGGCCCGCGCGTGATCGAGCAGACGATCAAGCAGGAGCTTCCGGAGGGCTTCCAAACCTCGGAGTTCCTTCTGGAGCACGGGATGCTGGACCGGATCGTCGACCGGCGTGAGATGAAGTTCGAGATCTCCAGGGCTCTGCGTCACATGCTCGGCTTGCCCGTGAGCGAAGCAAGGAACGGGAACGGGGCAGACCGTCCGACGTGAGCCTGGATGATCTGACACCGTGGCTCTTCGCGCGCACGAGCGGTGGAGTTCGCTGGGGGCTCGACAGGACCGAGAAACTGCTTGCCGGTGTGGGTAATCCACACCGGCTTTTCCGTTCTATCCATATCGCCGGGACGAACGGCAAGGGCTCGACGGCGGCTCTCTGTGACGCGGCTCTACGGGCCGAAGGAAGGCTGCGGATTGGTCTCTATACCTCTCCTCACCTCGTCTCGTTCAACGAGCGAATTCGGGTAGATGGGGTGCCGGTCCCGGAGACGGTTCTAGCGGAGGTAGCCGAGCGGATGAAGCCGGCAATCGAGGCCGAAGGAGCGACGTTCTTCGAGGCGACCACCGCG
>ERZ1066118.1811-NODE-1811-length-11942-cov-6.625641_pt1 | contig 11942 bp, 8 predicted proteins | sample MGYA00382765_ERZ1066118 | MGnify/ENA primary metagenome ERZ1066118 (study PRJEB33369, sample SAMEA5778348) | biofilm metagenome | biome: Industrial cooling water; feature: Water cooling tower basin; material: Biofilm | place: United Arab Emirates | collected...
CGGCGGGGCTGGTTGTAGTTCTTGACCGAGATCCCCCCTTGCGCCTTGATCCGCCGCACATGGGCGAGCGCGTCCTCGTAGCTGTCGATCCGCGCATAGACATCCGGGGCTTTGGCGCCATAGATGATCTCGCCCGTAGAGAAGATGCGCGGGCCGAGGGTGAGGCCTGCGCGCTGGCGTTCCGCCGCGGCAAAGACGGTGCTCGCCTGCGAGGACGGGTTGTGAACCGTCGTCACCCCCATCGCGAGATCCTGGATCAGCGCCCAGTTCTGCTGCGGGATGAGGTCGCCGACGCCGTAAGCGCCGTGCGCGTGGGCATCGACGAGACCGGGCATGATGGTCTTGCCGCTGGCGTCGATCATCTTCGCATCGCCGGGGAGTTTGATCTTCACGGTCGTCGCATCATAGACCCCGGTGATGCGGTCGCCCTCGATCACGATGAGGCCGTTCTCGATCACCCCCGCGTCATCGGCGGCGAGGCCCGGACGCATGGTCAGCACCCGCGCGCCGGTGATGACCGTGGTGCCGGCGGGCTTGGCCTTCTGCACCGTCACCTGCAACGGAATGCCGGTTGTGGGCGGGGTGAAGCCGGGCGTCTTGTCGCCTTCCGCCTTGGGCGCATTGGCGAACAGCGCGGGGATGCTGGCGCTTTCCAGCACCGGCCCGATCGACCAGAACAGCGTGTCGCCGCCATTGGCCCAGCCGAGATAATCCGCGCCCCCGCTGCTGACCTTGGTCACCGGGAGCGATCCGCCCGTCTCGCCGACATCCACCGGCTTGCCGCCGGGGACCAGCGGCATGGCGAAGACCTCGTAATTCTGGCGGAAGGCGATGGTGCGGCCATCGGGGGCGATGCGCAGATCGTTGGCAAGGTCGCCCTTGGCGTGGGTGCGCTTCGCCTCGCCATTGAGGTCGGTCGAGACCAGCGCGAGGTTGCCCCCGTCGCGCGCAACCATGAACAGGCGGTCATTGCCCGCGCCCCATTGCGGGTTCGCCCCGTCGCGGGTGACAGGCTTCGCCTCCCCGCCGCCGACCGGCATCACGTAAATGCCGGGACTTTCGGAAAAATCGGGCGAGGTGAGGTAGCCGCCCTCACGCTTCTCGAAGGCGATCATCGTGCCATCGGGCGAGAAGGCGAGGTTGCCGTAATGCCCCGGCCCGCTCACCACGCGGCGGTTCTGGCCGCTGGCATCGGCGATCACGATCTCGCCCAGCTTGTCGTCGCTCCAGCGGACATAGGCGAGCCTGCTCCCGTCGCGGCTGAAGGCGGGGAAGGCTTCGAGCGCGTCGGCGCTGTCACCCGTCAGCGGCGCGGGCGCATCCTTGCCTCTCGCGGATTTGGAATAGAGTTTGCCCAGGCTCTCGAACACCACCCGCGACCCATCGGGCGAGAGCGTGGCGAAGCGCGGCATGGTGGTGGTGAAGGTTTCGGGCGCAACGTCGATCACCGGATGCGGCGCATTGGCGATGCCGCGGCTGTCCTTCACGCGGAACGGGATCACCGCATGGCCCGATCCGTCGCGGCCCACGCGGTTGAGCTTGCCGCCGGCCCAGAACACGATGGCGCTGCTGTCGGGCAGCCAGTCCATGTTGGGATAGACGCCGGTGACCGCCCAGGTTTCCTGCACGTCGAGATCGAGCTTGCCGTAGATCATCCGCTCGCGCCCGCTGGCGAGGTCCTTCACCCACAGCTGGGTCTGGTCCTTGTCACGCCGGACGAAGGCGATCTCCTTGCCATCGGGTGAGGGCGATGGACGCACCGCGCCGCCATAGCCGCTGACCGCTGTGGTGACTTCGCCGGTGGCGAGGTCATGGCGCTCGATCGCGAAGATCCCCGCGTTCGAATCCTGCGCATATTCGAAGGTGTTCCCGGGCGTCACGTTGCGGGTGTAGTAGATCGCGCTGCCATCGGGCGCGAAGACCGGCTCGCCGAGCTCCTTCTGCAAGGCTTCGTTGGCGCGCTCCACGACCTGCACCCCGCCACCGCCGCTGGCGTGGTAGAGCCACACCTCGCCCGTCCCCGCAGAGCGCTCGGTGGTGTAGTGCTTCTTCGCGGCGATGAAGCGCCCGTCCGGCGACCATGCGGGCTGGTTCAGCAGGCGGAAGTCTTCCTTGGTGACCTGCCGCTTGTCGGTGCCATCGACGTTCATCACCCAGATATTGTCCCCGCCGCCGCGATCCGAGGTGAAGGCGATGCGGGTGCCATCCGGGGAGAAGCGCGGCTGCACATCCCACGACAGGCCCTCGCTGATGCGCTTCGGCGTCCCGCCTGCGATGGGAAGGGTGTAGATATCGCCGAGCAGGGTGAAGGCGATGGTCTTGCCATCGGGCGCAACATCGACATCCATCCAGGTGCCTTCGTCGGTATCGATCGCGATCTGCTTGATCGTGGCACCCTTGGGGGCCTCGACGCTCCACTTCTCGTCGGCCTTGGCGTCCTTCTTGGGCGCGGCGGCGAGCGGGGCGGAAATGAAGGCGGCGCCTGCAAGCAGGGCGGCGGCGAGAATGCGCATGGAAAGTCTCCCTCTGTCGGCGCGGGAGACTAGCGGCGCGCAAGGATATTGCTAGGGGCGGCAATGCTGTTGGTCGATTAGAGACGGCGGCTGAGGGGGCCTCGAGAATGCTGCAACGGATCACCAACAACTTCGCCGCGCTGACGCTGGGGGGCGTGGCGCTCGCTTGGTTCTATCCGCCCGCCTTCACCTGGATGACCGACGGCAGCATCCGCTTCGCCGGACAGCCGCTGCTCAGCCTCGCGCTGGGTGTCATCATGCTCGCCATGGGCCTGACGCTGACCTTCGAGGATTATCGCGGCCTTCTGAACATGCCCCGCGCCTTCGTTGCCGGGGTGGCACTGCAATATACGGTGATGCCGCTGTCGGGCTTTGCCGTGGCGAAGGCGCTGGGGCTGGAGCCGGGGCTGGCGGTGGGCCTCATCCTCGTGGCCTGCTGTCCCGGGGGCACGGCGTCGAACATCGTCACCTACATCGCGCGCGGGCATGTGGCGCTGTCGGTGGCGATGACCATGGCCTCGACTCTCGCCGCCGTGGTGCTGACCCCGCTGCTGACGGGGTGGCTGGCGGGGGCCTATGTCGAGATCGACCGGCTGAACCTGCTGGTAAACATGGTGGGCGTGGTGCTGGTGCCGGTGGTGCTGGGCACCCTGCTCAACCGTCTGTTTCCGCGCGCCGCGGAGGCGGTGAACGGGGTGCTGCCGCTGGTCGCGATCGTGCTCGTCATCCTGATCGTCGGCGGGATCGTCGGCGGCTCGAAGCCGCAAATCATGGAGCACGCCGGCGTGCTGCTGCTGGCGACCTTCCTGCTCCATTCCTTGGGCTTCGGGCTTGGCTATGGCCTCGCCCGCGCGCTGAAGCTGGGCGAGACCGAGGCACGCACGATTTCCATCGAGGTGGGGATGCAGAATTCGGGGCTCGGGTCAGGGCTCGCCAAGACCCCCGCCTTCGCCGCGCAATTCGCCGATGCGACGCAGGCCGCGCTCGCCCCGGTCCCGGCGGCGATCTCGGCGGTGTGGCACGTGCTGATCGGGAGCCTGCTCGCGGGGATCTGGCGGCGGCGCTCCTAGCCGTACATCCCCCGCTTCGGCCCCAGATACCCAAACAAATACGCCCCCACTTTCCGCATCTGGATCTCCTCCGAACCCTCGGTGATTCGGTAGCGACGGTGGTGGCGGTAGATGTGCTCGAAGGGCTTGTGGCGCGAATAGCCGATGCCGCCGTGGACCTGCATCGCCCGGTCGGCCGCCTCGCATACCAGCCGGTTCGCCCAGTAATTGCACATCGAGACCTTGTCCGAAATGGTCTTCTCGATCGCCTCGTGGGGCATGTTGTCCATCTCCCACGCGGTCTTGAAGATCAGGAGGCGCAGCATTTCCGCCTGCGTCGCCAGCTCCACCAGCGGGAACTGGATTGCCTGATTGCGCGCCAGCTCCTCGCCGAAGGGCTTGCGTTCGCGGGCGTATTTCACGCTCTCGTCGATGCAGTAGAGCGCCGCGCCGCAGCTGCTCGCGGCCTGGCGAATGCGGTTCTGGTGGACGAAGCTCTGCGCCAACGCGAGGCCCCTGCCTTCGACGCCGAGGATGGCGCTATCGGGCACCCAGACATTGGTCACCGACAGGCGCGGGTGGTCGGTGGGCATGTTGAAGGTCCACATCCACTCCTCGATTTCGAGGCCGGGGGTGGGGTTGGGGACGAGGAAACAGGTGATGCCGCTCGCATCCCCCGCCTTGCCCGACGTGCGCGCGAACATCGCGCAGTGGGTGGCGACGTGCATCCCGGTGATCCACATCTTCTCGCCGTTGATCAGCCAGCCATCCACCCCGTCGCGGGTCTCGCGCACCGCGTGGGTCTCCATGTGGGTGGCGTCCGAGCCGTGATGCGGTTCGGTGAGCCCGAAGGCGACCCGCCGCGTGCGCTCGAACCCGCCGAGGATGAATTCCTGCTTCTGCTCTTCCGTCCCCCACTGGTCGAACATGGCGACGAAGGGGAAGTTGCCGACAATGGAGTGTTCGTTCTGCAAGTCATTGTGCAGCCCGAGGCCAGCCCTCGCGAAATGCTCGCGGATCACCGCCATCCAGAGGTTGCTGCCGTCCTTCCCGCCATAGCGCTTGGGGGCGGAGAAGCGCCAATGCCCCGCCTTGTCGGCGCGGCGGGTGGCCTCTTTCAGCAGTTCCTCCCACTCGTGCCGGGGGAGGCCGCCCGCTTCAAAGTCCGTGCGCGCATATTCGCGGCGGTGGTCGAAGAAGCGAATGTTGTCGTCCTGCGCTTCGAGCGGCTTGATCTCGGCGGCGATGAAGGCGTCGAGTTCGCCCAAATAGGCTTGCAGGTCGGCGGGGATGGCGAAGTCCATCAGTTTTCTCCAATCCATTTCTGGCGCGCAGCGCTGAGCGCGGGATACTTCGGGACATCCTGCGCCACCGCAGCGAGAATGCCGCCTCGCAATTCCGCCAGCACGTCCGGATCGGAAAGGCTGGCATTGCCCGCCAGCAGGCGCGCCGAGAGGTCCGGGTTCTCGGTCACGGGGATCGAGCCAAGGCTGAAGCGCGAAATCATGCCGAGTGCATTGCGCGCCACGGCATACTGGAAGCGGTCGTGCCCTTCGAAGCGGTTCTTCACCGTGCCAAGCCATTCGAAAATCGCCTGTGCAAGTTCGCCATCGGTCGCCTCGCCCTGCGGGACAGCTGGAATGTCGAGGACGATGGGCCGCGCCCGCTCCGCTTCCGGCGCGTCCTCCTCGATCAGCAGCAGCAGATCGAGTTCCTGCTCGCTCGTCCGGCGCGAGATGACCACGCGTTCTAGCATCCGGTCCGCGCCCGAGCGCCATTGGGCGGCCATCTTGAGGCACCCGAGCGCCCACCACACGGTGCGGTAGATCGTCCAGAAGCGGAAGCGTGCAAGGTCGATGGTCACCCCCGCCTCGGCCTCGTAGGCGGCGATGTAGTCTGCGATGCTCCCAAGCCCCAGCGCAGGCCGGTCGTAGCGGGCGAAGCGCCACACCGCCATGCAGCCGAAGGCGAGGTCTTCATGGGGGTCGCCGAAATGGGCGATTTCCCAGTCGAGCACCCCCGTCAGCCGCGAACCTTCGACCAGCAGATTGCCCATCCGGTAATCGCCGTGGTTGAGGACGGGTTCGATCGGCGACGGGCAATTGTCCTCTAGCCACTTGAGGCCCAGCGCGATGATCGGGCGATCCCCGCCCGCGTCCATGAACTGCGCTTTGAGATCCGCGATAGCCGCGTGGTAGTTCATCACCGGCACGCCTTTGGGCACGTCGCCGGGGCGCAAGCGATGGATGCGCGCCAGATCGCGGGCGATGCCGCGCAGCAGGCCATCGGGCTCGTCGCACGCCAGAACAATCTTGGGATCGGCCGTCCCCGGCAGCGCGCGCATCACGAAGCCGCTCCCGAGCCCGTCCGCCTCCTCCAGCACCGCCACCACTTCCGGCGCGGTGACGCCCTTGGCGCGGGCCGCCTCGATCAGCGCAGCCTCGGTGGAATGCCCGTAAGGCCGCCCCTCCATGAACGCGAGGCTCGGCGCGCGGCGCAAGACGTAGTCGGAGCCGCCAGCGGCAAACCGCCAGCTTTCCATCACCGCCCCGCCCGTCAGGCGCTGCGGGTCACATGACAAAGTGCCGAGACCGACGCGGGCGCACACCCGCGTCAGCCCGTCGCTCAGTTCTTCAACCGTCATCCCCACGGATCAGGCGGGGACGTTGTCCTTCTTCACGGTGATCACCTGCGCGTAGGTGAACTCCTTGAGACCTTCCTTGCCATATTCGGCGCCGAAGCCCGACTGCTTGTGCCCGCCAAACGGCGCGAAGGGCGAGAGGTGGAGGTATTCGTTGACCCACACCGTCCCGGTTTCGAGCTGCTCGGCGATCTTCACGCCGTTCTCGGGGTTGCCGGTCCACACCGCGCCTGCAAGGCCATATTCGGACGCATTGGCGCGGGCGATCACCTCTTCCTCGGTCGAGAACTTCATCAGCGGCATCACGGGCCCAAACTGCTCCTCGGCCACGATCCGCGCATCCTCGGGCGGATTGTCGAGGATGGTCAGCGGCACGAAGTAGCCGGTGCCGCTCGGATCGACATTGCCGCCGAGCAGGAACTTGTAGCCGTTGTCCTTGGCATCCTCGATCAGCTCGAGCACGCGCTCGTACTGCTTCTTGTTCTGGATCGGGCCGACGCCCGTGCCCTGCTGGCTGCCGTCGCCGACCTTCACGGTCTTGGCATATTCGACGATCGCGGCGCTCAATTCGTCATAGATATCCTCGTGGATATAGACGCGCTTGGCCGCGACGCAGATCTGCCCGGCATTCGAGAAGCTCGACCAGAACAGCTGCTCGGCGACCTTCTTGGGGTCGGCGTCGGGCAGCACGATCGAGGCATCGTTGCCGCCCAGTTCCAGCGTGATGCGCTTGAGGTCGGCCGAAGCGCCTTCCATGATCTTCTTGCCCGTCGCGGTTGAGCCGGTGAAGGTGATCTTGTCGATATCGGGGTGGCTGGTCATCAGCGGGCCGAGATCATCCTCGCCAGTGATGATGTTGACGACACCCGCGGGCACCTTGTCCGCGATCAGCTCGGCGATGCGCAGCGTGGTCAGCGGCGTGAAGGGCGAAGGCTTCAGCACGATGGTGCAGCCCGAAAGCATCGCGGGCGCGATCTTCTGGATCGCCATCATCACGGGGAAGTTCCACGGCACGATTCCCGCGACAACGCCCACCGGCACGCGGCGGGTGCGGCTGAGGCGGGTGTCGCTGTCCTCGTTGATCTCGTCATCGAGGCTGAGGGTCGACTGCGCCGCACTCATGCCCGCAGCGCCGTAGATCTCGCCGCGCGCCTGATCGTGGGGCTTGCCCTGCTCGCTGGTGAGCAGGCGGTAGAGTTCCTCGGCATTGGCCTTGATCGCGCCCGAGATCGCCATGATCGCGGCGCGGCGTTCTTCGATAGGGGTGTTCTTCCAGGTCTTGAACGCGGCGCGCGCGGCGGCAACGGCGCGGTCAAGCTCGGCCTTGCCGCAGGCGGGGACCTGGCCGATGACCTGCTCGTTCGCGGGATTCACCACGTCGAGCCAGCGGTCGGTCGCCACCATCTCGCCGCCGATCAGGTTCTTGTACTGGGTGACCATGTTCGTGTCCTCTCTTCGCGATTGGTGGAGTCGTCTCTCTTCCCGTCAGGTTGGCGCGTTGCATTGAAAAACGCAATCTGTAGCTTTCGCCTGCACCGCTAGCGCGCGCCGGAGGCCGGATCACCTGACGATTGCGCTATTGGCGCAGGCGCTTATGGAAGCGCGCCATATAAAAAGAACGAGAGGAAACCGAAGCATGACCGACCCCCGCCCCGATCTGGTGCTGTACGGCAGCCCCCTTTCGCCCTTTTTGCGCAAGGCCGCAGGGGTCTGCATCGCAAAGGGCGTCGCGTTCGAGGTCGAGGGTGTCAACATCTTCGCCCCGTCGCCGTGGTTCCTCGACATTTCCCCGATGAAGCGCATCCCGGTGCTGCGCGACCGTTCGGTGGCGGAAGAGGGCGTGGCGGGCACGGTCCCGGATTCCTCGGCGATCTGCGCCTATATCGAAAAGAAGCATCCCGCCCCGGCGCTCTACCCCGAAGACCCGATGGATTATGCGCAGGCGCTGTTCATCGAGGAATTCGCCGATACCTCGCTGGCGGTCGCAGGCGGCATCGGCATCTTCCGCCCGATCTTCTTCGCGATCACCAAGGGCGAGGAGCCGGGGCTGGAAAAGGCGCGCGATGCCTGGGCGAACCAGCTTCCGCCGATCTTCGACATTCTCGAAAAGCGCCTCGATGGCCGCGCCTGGTTCGTGGGCGATGCGCTGTCCATCGCCGACATCGCGGGCGCCTGCGTGCTGATGCAGATTTCGCTGGTGGCCGAAACGCCGCTCGACAGGTGGCCGGGGCTTGCGGCGCACTTTGCCGCGATGGGTAACCTTCCGCTCATCGCCGGGCCCTATGCCGGGGCTGAAAAGATCGTGCGCAAGGCCTTGCCCACCCCCTTCGATCTGACCTAAGGCCTTGGCGCGAGTGAGAGGATAGCGGGGCACATGGCCAGCGAGTGGTGCATCGGGATCATCGGCGGATCGGGCCTCTATGCCATCGACGGGCTCGAGGACGCGCAGTGGATCGCGATCGAAACGCCGTGGGGCGATCCCTCCGACGAAATCCTGTGCGGCACGATCGAGGGCGTGAAGGTGCGCTTCCTTCCCCGCCACGGCCGCGGGCATCCGATCAGCCCCACCGATCTGAACGCGCGCGCCAATATCGATGCGCTGAAGCGCGCCGGCTGCACGGATGTTCTCGCGATCAGCGCGGTCGGATCCTTGCGCGAAGAGCTTGAGCCGGGGCGCTTTGCCGTGGTCGAACAGTTCATCGACCGCACCGTCCACCGGCCCGGCACCTTCTACACCAGCGGCTTCGTCACCCATGTCTCGATGGCCGATCCGGTGTGCCCGCGCCTGTCCGAAATGGCCGCGCAGGCGGTGATCGCGGCGCAGGGCAAGGTCGCGGTGGGGGCGACCTATCTGGCGATGGAAGGCCCGCAATTCTCCACCCGCGCCGAAAGCCGGATGTACCGCCAGTGGGGCGCCGACGTGATCGGCATGACCGCGATGCCCGAAGCCAAATTGGCGCGGGAGGCGGAGCTGCCCTACGCGCTCATCGGCATGGTCACCGATTACGATTGCTGGCGTGAAGGCGAAGCGGTCGATGTGGCCGAGGTGGTCGGCCAGATGCAGGCCAACGGCGCGCTAGCGCGAGCAATGGTGCTGAACTTCATCGCCGCCCTGCCCGAGGTGCGCGAGCCTTCGCCGATCGACACCGCCCTCGACGACGCCGTCATCACCGCCCCCGACGAGCACGATCCGGCGCTGATGGCCAAGCTCGACGCGGTGGCCGGGCGGCTGTTCGGGTAGAGGCGAGTGTCTGATTTCGCTGAATTGCTGACAAAAGCAGACGTTTGTCTATCGACCCCGTACCTGCCGGTCAGCATCCTCGACTTGTTTCAACGATTTGATAAAACAGTGCGATGCAATGTGCACGGCCGACGCCACCGAAATGCTTTTTCACTGCGTGGGTGTTAGCTTGGGCGACAGCGGTCTATCTGCCTAGTATCCTGATTGCTCTGCTGTCACTCTCGCCGCTCGTCTCCGGTGGAAACCTGTTTTTGGATACCTTTGAAGTGGCTGACGAGGTTTCGCCAGCAGCGAAGCTGACATTTGGCTTCCTCTTCGGTGCCTCTTTGATTTTGGCACGCGTTGGCGGCGCGGGAGGCAAACTGTCAGTCAATGTTTCGATCGGTGCGGCCAGTATTGCGCTGGTTGTGGCTCTGCTTCCCGAATACTGGTCGCGTGGCTTCGGTGTCGGTTTGACTGGTGCGAGGTTTGACCTGCTTCCGACCGCCATCTATCTGATCGGCGGTCTCGCAAGTGGCGCCGTTTTCACACTGACCGAGATAAAATGCCTATCCCGCGGTCAAGGTCGTGCACCGCATCAGTCCCGCAATCATTGATTGCCAAGGCAGCTAACCACCCACTTTCCGCCACTCGCGCAGGCCATCGGTCTTCGCGAAAGCTGACGCTTCCCCCCTATTGCAGCGTCACGATTTCCTCGCCGCCGTCGTGGCGGCCGTAGAACTGCATCAGCTGCACCAGCAATTCGCACCGCGCCGACAGCGTCCCGGCCTCGAGCAGCGCCTGCTTGCTGGCCGGATCAAAGGGCGCGATCTGGGACACGCCGTTGATCAGCGAACGATCGTCGAGCCTTTCGACCGAGTCCCAGTCGACGCTATAGCCCTGCGAATCCGCGAAATGCCGCGCCTCGCGCTCGAACCCGCCGCGCTGGGCGTGGGTGAGGGTTTCGTCTTCGTCCTCTGTGAAGATGTCCGCCTCCACCTGGCGGTAGGCGGTAGTCACCTCCAGCTCGCGCACCATGCGGAACCGCGCCGTGCCTTCGAGGATGAGGTTGTAGCGCCCGTCGTCCATCGCCTGGATTTCTCCGATCCGCCCGACGCAGCCCACGTCGAACAGCGGCGCGCCTTCCACGGCACGCTGAGGCTGGATCATCGCGATCAGCCGGTCGCGGATCAGCGCGTCGCCCACCATCGCACGGTAGCGCGGCTCGAAGATGTGGAGCGGCAGCTGCATGCCGGGAAACAGCACCGCGCCCGTCAGGGGGAAGATGGGAAGCCTCTTGGTCATCCGAACAATACGCGCGAAAGCCGCCGGCGGACGCCGACCACCCATTCGTCTTCAAGCCCGGTGGCTTCGAAGATCTTGAGCAGCTTGGTGCGCGCGGCCCCATCGTTCCATTCGCGGTCGGCGGCGATCATGGCGAGAAGGGTGTCGGCAGCGGCATCGCGCTGGCCTGCGGCGAAGGCCGCCTCGGCATAGGCGAGGCGTGCATCCATCCCGGCGCCTTCGGCCTCGGCAGCGGCACGCAGGGCGGCGAGTTCGCCATCGTCCACCCGCTCGCCCGCCAGTTCGAGAGCGCTGCGGGCGGGCGCAATCGCCGCATCGGTGGCAAGGCGCGGATCGCTGTCGATCACTTCCATGACCTGCCTGGCCTGATCGACCTCGCCCAGCATTACCAGCGCGCGCACCAGCCCTGCATGGGCCGGAGCATGGCCTTCGGCGAATTCGGTGATCTGCGCGAAGATTGCGGCGGCGCGCTGCGCATCCCCGGCGGCGAGCGCTTCCTCGCCCATCTTCACGAACTGCGCGATCTCCTCGGCCGAGGGGCCCTGCGGGGACGCGCCGTCGTCTGCCCCCGCCTCGACCGGAAGCTGGGCGAGCAGCTGATCGAGCATCGTCTTCAGCTGCGATTCGCTGCGCGCATTGGTCAGGTCCGCGATCGGCTGGCCCTGAAACATGGCATAGACCGTCGGGATCGATCGCACCTGGAACTGCGCGGCGATGAACTGTTCCTCGTCGACATTGATCTTGGCGAGCACCACGCCCTTGTCGGCATATTCGGCCGCAACCTTTTCCAGCACCGGGGTCAGCGCCTTGCACGGCCCGCACCACTCGGCCCAGAAATCGAGCACGACGAGCTTGGTCTGCGAAGGCTCGACCACGTTGCTGCGGAAGCGGTCCACGGCCTTCTGTTCTTCGATGCTCAGTCCCATGCTGGCCAAGGTATCTGCTCCTGCTGTCCGGTTGCGCCTGTGTGCGGCTTTGCGGCCCCCAATGTGGGATGCGCAAGGCCGCTTGTGAAGCGCGCGCGTGTGCTGGCCGCTCGCCCCAATGCGATCAAGCACAAATAGCCGCAATTTTGCGCTTGCAGGGTTGGAAAGGCGCTGCTAATCGCGCCGCCTCTCCGGCAGGAACCGCGGCAACGCGGCATTCTGTCAGCGCCAGTGAGCGGGCGTAGCTCAGGGGTAGAGCACAACCTTGCCAAGGTTGGGGTCGAGGGT
>ERZ1066118.1815-NODE-1815-length-11911-cov-5.399545_pt1 | contig 11911 bp, 12 predicted proteins | sample MGYA00382765_ERZ1066118 | MGnify/ENA primary metagenome ERZ1066118 (study PRJEB33369, sample SAMEA5778348) | biofilm metagenome | biome: Industrial cooling water; feature: Water cooling tower basin; material: Biofilm | place: United Arab Emirates | collected...
GAACGTCAGGCCGGTTCGGCGTCGCCGTGGACGAAGTGGTGGACCAGGGGGTGTCCGCTGCGGTCCAGGTCGGCGGCGGGGCCGCGCCAGGCGATGGCGCCCTCATGCAGGAGGGCGATCTCGTCGCCCACCGTGCGGGCGGAGGCGAGGTCATGGGTTATGGTGACGGCCGTGGCGCCGAGCCTGCGCACCTGCTCCAGGATCAGGCGGTTGATCACGCCGGCGTTGATGGGGTCCAGGCCCGCCGTGGGCTCGTCGAAGAAGAGGATTTCAGGATCGGCAACCACGGCGCGGGCTAGCGCCACCCGCTTCTGCATGCCGCCCGACAGGGCGCCGGGACGAAGCTCCAGCGCCGACTTCGGCAGGTTCACGCGGGCCAGGGTCTCGGCCGCGCGGCGGCGGGCCTCTCGCCGGTCCACCCCGTCCGCGTGCACGAGGCGGAAGGCCACGTTCTCCCAGACGGTGAGGCTGTCGAACAGAGCCCCGCCCTGGAACAGGGCGCCGTAGCGGCGCGCCCGCTCCGCCGCCGGCCGGGCCGTGACGTCGACGCCGTCCAGCAGCACGGCGCCCGCGTCCGGGCGGATCAGCCCCTGCGCCACCTTGATGGCCACCGACTTGCCCGAGCCCGAGCCGCCCAGCAGCACCAGCGAGCGGCCCTCGGCCACGTCCAGGTCGAAGCCGTCCAGCACCTGCTTGGGCCCGAACGCCTTGCGGATCCCGCGCCAGGCCAGCTTAGGCGCTCCGCTCACGTGAACAGGCTCGTCAGCAGCACGTTGGCGGCGAACACGAGCACGGCGGCGCTGACCACCGCGTCGGTGGTGGCGCGGCCCACGCCGCGCGCCCCGCCCTGGGCGTGGTAGCCGTGCCAGCAGCCGGTGAGCGCCACCAGGAAGCCGAACACCGCGGCCTTGATCAGCCCGCTCAGCACGTCCCAGGGCTGGAGGTAGTCGAGGGTGCTCCGAAGGTAGACCACGCCGTTGAAGTCCAGCGTGGCGGTGGCCACCAGCCAGCCGCCGGCGATGCCGATGACGTCGGCGACGACCACCAGCAGGGGCAGGGCCACCACCGCCGCCGCCAGCCGGGGCGCCACCAGGTAGCGGAACGGATCGGTGGAGAGGGTCTGGAGGGCGTCGATCTGCTCGGTGGCGCGCATGGCCCCGATCTCGGCGGCGATGGCGGCGGCGGCGCGGGCGGCCAGCATCAGCGCGGCCAGCACGGGCCCGAGCTCGCGCGTGATGCCCAGCGCCACGATCTGGGGGAGGAACTGCTCGGCGTTGAGCCGCCCGCCCGCCGTGTGGATGTTCAGCGCGAGGGTGGCGCCCGTGAACAGGGCGGTGAGGCCCACCACCGGCAGGCTCCACCAGCCGACGGCCATCAGCTGGCCCAGGAGCTGGCGCCAGAACACCGGCGGAGCAAACGCCGCGGCCACGCCCCGCGCGCCGAACAGGGTGGCCGAGCCCACGCCTCGGCAGAGGGCGAGCGCCGCCGCCCCGACCGCCGCGACCGGGTTCACCCGGTCTCGCCCAGGTAGGTCCGCTCCGCCCGGCCGCCGGCCCGGACCAGCAGCTCGTAGGCCAGGGTGCCGGCGTCGGCGGCGGCTTCGTCGACCGGGCGCTCCGGGCCGAACAGCTGGACGCGGTCGCCGGGCGCCACCGCGGGCGCTTCCGTCAAATCGATGGCGAGCAGGTCCATGGACACCCGGCCGAGGACGGGGCGAAGCGCCCCGGCCACCCAGGCGTAGCCCCGCTGCGAGGCGCTGCGCAACACGCCGTCCGCATAGCCCGCGGCGATCACCGCCACGCGGGTGGGGCGCGTCGCGGTGAAGGTCGCGCCGTAGCCCACGCTCTCGCCCGGCGGCACGTGACGCACCTGCAGCACGGGCGCATCCAGGGTGGCGACGGTCCGGATCGCCGGGTGGGGCGCGCCGAACGGGCCGCCGCCGTAGAGGCTGATCCCAGGGCGCACCTGATCGAAGCGGAACCGTTCGCCCAGGAAGCAACCGGCGGAGTTGGCCAGGCTGACCCGGGCGCCGGGGAAGAGCGGCGCCACCCGAGCCAGGGCCGCCGCCTGGGCGTCGTTCAGCGCGTGCTCGCCGTCGGAGGCGAGGGCGAGGTGGCTGAGCAGCCAGCGCACGTCCAGTCGGCGGAGGCGGTCGCCCTCCGCGAGCGCCCGCGCCTCCTCGGGGCGGAGGCCCAGACGGTTCATGCCCGTGTCCACGTGGACCGCGCAGGGGACGGCGGGATAGGCGGAGGCCCACAGCTCGATTTGAGGCAGGCTGTTCAGCACGGGCGTCAGCGCCGCGGCCCCGAAGCGCGCCGGCTCACCCGCTTCGGCGACTCCGTCGAACACGAGGATGGTCGCCGGGCGCTTAGCCCCTAGGGCGGCCCGGAGCGCCTCGCCCTCATCCAACCGGGCCACGTAGAAGGTCCGCGCCCCTTCCGCCCAGAGACGACGCGCGACGGCGGCGGCGCCCAGGCCGTAGGCGTCGGCCTTCACCACGGGCGCCACCTCGGCCGGACCCGCCATCATGCGCAGGGTGGCGTGGCTGGCGGCCAGGGCGTCAAGGTCGACGGTGAGACGGGCGCGAGCCATGGCGCCCGCCCTTAGCCCCCGGCGAGCAGGGTTGAAACCGAGCGGCGGCAGCCGAGCTTATGGGCGCATGAACAACGACCGGCTAAGGCAGACGGCGGTGGTGTTCGGGGCGGCGGCGCAGATCGTGGGCGCCCTGCTCGTGCCGCTCGGGGTCCAGTCGATCGATGTCGGCTCGCGCACCGAGCTCGTCCGCACGCCGGTGGTGCCAGCGGGCTACGCCTTCTCGATCTGGGGCGTGATCTTCGCGGCCTGCGCGGCGTACGCGGTCTGGCAGGCGCTGCCGAGCCAGCGGGCCGATCCGCTGCTCCGCAGGCTGGGCTGGTGGACGGCCGCCGCCTTCACCGGAGCTGCGGTGTGGGAGGTGCTGGCCCAGGGCGGCGCGGGCGACGCCTGGCTGAGCTTGGTGCTGGCCGGCACGGCCGCTGCGGCGCTGGTGGCCGCGGTGAGGCTGGCGCGCTGGCCCGAGCCGCAGACGGGGGCTCGCTGGTGGCTGGTCGCCCTGCCGATCGGGCTGTTCGCCGGCTGGGTGACGGCGGCCCTATTCGCCAACGTCTCCACCGCCCTTGAGGCCGCGCGCGCGGAGCCCTGGCCGGAGGGCGTCTGGCTGCTCCTGATCGCGGCGGCGGCGGCGGCCCTGTCGGCGGCCCTGGCGGCCGTGCGGGGGCAGGTGGCCTTCGAGGCGGCGGCGCTCTGGGCGCTGGTCGGCGTCGCGGCGGCGAACTGGCCCGGCGGGCGGGCGGCCTACGCCACGGCCATCGCCGGCGTGCTGCTGGTGCTCGCCGCGGGCGCCTGGGCGCGAAACCGACAGAAGCGGGCCGGTTCGCCCGTGCGCTGAGGCGCGACGCTCGGTAGAGGGAGTCGCGCCATGATCCGCAATCGCCGCACGCGCATCGTCGCGACCCTGGGTCCCGCCAGCCGCGCGCCCGAGACGGTGGAGGCGCTGGCCCGCGCCGGCGCCGACGTGTTCCGCCTCAACTTCAGCCATGGTTCGCACGCCGACCACCAGGCCGCATTCGACGCGGTGCGGGCGGCGGAGTTCGCGGTGGACCGACCCCTGGCGGTGCTGGCGGACCTGCAGGGGCCCAAACTCCGGCTCGGCCGCTTCGCCGAGGGCTCCATATCGCTGGCCGAGGGTCAGCGGCTCCGCTTCGACCTCGACCCGGCGCCGGGCGACGCGACCCGCGCGCCCCTGCCCCATCCGGAGATCTTCAAGGCGCTCAAGCCCGGCGCCCCCCTGCTGCTGGACGACGGCCGTGTGCGGCTCCGGGTCGAGGCCGCCGGCCCCGACTGGGCGGAGACCACCGTGGTGCGCGGCGACAAGCTCTCGGACCGCAAGGGAGTGGCCGTGCCGGGCGGCGTCATCCCCATGTCGGCGCTGACCGACAAGGACCACGCCGACCTGGCGTTCGCGCTTCGGCTGGGCGTGGACTGGATCGCCCTCTCCTTCGTGCAGCGGGCGGCCGACATGGCGGAGCTGCGCCGGCTGGTGGAGGGGCGCGCCGCCGTGCTGGCCAAGATCGAGAAACCGGCGGCGGTTGAGGCGCTGGAAGAGATCCTCGCCCTTTGGGACGGGGTCATGGTGGCCCGCGGCGACCTCGGCGTGGAGCTGGAGCCCGAAGACGTGCCCGTGGTGCAGAAGGTGCTGCTCCGCGCCGCTCGCGATCGCGGCATCCCGGCCATCGTGGCCACCCAGATGCTGGAGAGCATGATCTCCGCCCCTACCCCGACGCGGGCGGAGGCCTCCGACGTGGCGAACGCCGTGTACGAGGGCGCCGACGCGGTCATGCTGTCGGCCGAGACGGCGGCGGGCGAGTACCCGCTGGACGCCGTTTCGGTGATGGACCGCATCATCACGCGGGTGGAGCGCGACCCGAACTGGCCCACCCTGATGCTCGCCGAGCACCCGAGCCTGCAGGAGGAGCAGACCGACGCCCTGGTGGCCGCCGCCTCCCACGCCGCCCACACCGCCTCCGCCTCCACCATCGTGGTGTTCACCGTCCGGGGCGAGACCGCCCGGCGGCTGGCGCGCACCCGCCCTCTGCAGCCGGTGCTGGCGCTGGCCGAGGAGCCGGCGCTGGCGCGTCGGCTGGGTCTGGTCTGGGGCGTGGAGCCCCGCATCGCGGAGCGCCCCATGGACCTGGAGGGTATGACCCGGATCGCGGTGGAGGCGGCCCGGGGACTGGGCCTGGCGCCCAAGGGGCGGCGGCTGCTGGTGCTGGCTGGCGCCGGCTACGACAGCCCCGGCGTCAGCGACGTCCTCCGCCTGGCGTACGGGTGAGGTTTTCCAACCACCAAGAACACCAAGGTCACGAAGGGTTAGTTCTCAAACAGGGAGGACGCGCGGAAGCGCGTCAGGATCACACCGAATTCAAGAAGCTGCCGATTGACCGCACCTCGTGCTCTTCGTGACCTTCGTGGTTCGAGCGGGCCGATTGGGTCACCCGAGCGGGCGGACCCTGAGGCGGGCGGCGTCGAGCTGGCCGGTCACCTCCACCCGGGCTCCCGACGGGAGGGCGTCGGCGCCGTCCAGTTCGGCGGTCCACTCGGCCCCGTCCACCAGCACGCGGCCGCGGCCGCCCTCAAAGGCGGTGACGGCCCGGCCGCTGCGCCCGAGCAGGCGCACCGCGTTCACGTCGTCGCCGTCCGCCTCGCCCCGCTCCCGCCGGAACAACCGCCGGCTGGCCAGGGTGGTGGCCACGCTCAGCCCCGCCCAGAGCGCCAGCTGCTCCGCCACCGACATGTCGACGCCAAGCGCGGCGAGCACGCCCATGAAGCCCGCGCACACCGCCGGCCACAGGAGCCAGCTGGAGCCGGTGACGATCTCCCCCAGCAGCAGCAGCCCGCCCGCAGCCAGCCACAGCCAAAGCGGATGGGTGAAGGCGAAGACCTCCTCGCTCACCGGAACGGCCCGGCGTAAAGCCGCGCGCCCTCGGCGGTGAGCGCCTCCAGCTCGGCGAAGGCCGCCTCGTCGACCGCCGTGAAGTTGAAGCAGCTCTTGCCCTGCATGCGCTTGCGCAGTTCCGGCGAGATCCCCTGCGCCAGCGCCGGGTGGGTGTAGACGGGCATCAGGTGGTAGGCGACGTAGCGCTTCCGCTGCACGGCCCCGAACCAGACCGGCTTGCCCTTCTCGGTCCAGCCGGTCTCCAGGGTCAGGCCGGCGTCGTCGTCGGCCTTCACCGTCATGTCGGGGGCGGCGCGGCGCATGACGGCCTTCAGCGCCTCCAGCACCGGCCCGAGGTCGGCCTCGCCCTTGGCCATCACTCGCCCGCCGGCAGGTAGCCGCGCTGCACGCGGGACTGCGGCAGCGGTTGCGGTTGAGGCTGTCCACCCTCGCGATTGGCGGCGAGGAGCTCTGTGACCCCGCTGAGCGCCCCGGCCAGCGAGCCGAGCTCGGCCGGCACGATCAGCGTCTTCATGTTGGGGGCCGACGCCAGCTGGCCGAAGGCCTCGACGTACTTCTGGGCGATGAAGTAGTTCACCGCCTGCACGTCGCCCTTGGCGATGGCCTCCGAAACGTAGGCCGTGGCCTTGGCCTCCGCCTCCGCGCCCCGCTCCCGCGCTTCCGCGTCGCGGAAGGCGGCCTCCTTGCGGCCCTCGGCCTGCAGGATGGCGGCCTGCTTGGCGCCCTCCGCCCGGGTCATGGCCGACTGCTTCTCGCCGTCCGCCTCGATGATCACGGCCCGCCGCTCGCGCTCAGCCTTCATCTGCCGGGCCATGGCGTCGGTGATGTCGGGCGGGGGCACGAGGTCCTTGATCTCGATCCGGGTGGCCTTCACCCCCCAGGGGCCGGTGGCGTGGTCGATGGCTTCCAGCAGCCGGCTGTTGATGATGTCCCGCTGGCTGAGCACCTCGTCCAGGTCCATGGAGCCGACCACGGTGCGCAGGTTGGTCTGGGCCAGCTGGGTGATGGCGAAGTTCAGGTTGTCCACCCGATAGGCCGCCGCCGCGGCGTCCATCACCTGGATGAAGACGATGCCGTCCACCCGCACCATCACGTTGTCCTTGGTGATCACCTCCTGCTGAGGGACGTCCAGCACCTGCTCCATCATGTTCATGCGCCGGCCGACGGCCTCCACGAAGGGCGTCAGGAAGCTGATCCCGGGTTTGAGCGTGCGGGTGTAGCGGCCGAACCGCTCCACGGTGAACTCGCGCCCCTGGGGGACGATCTTGACGGTGCTGAACAGCACGGCGGCCGCCAGCACGACGAACACCACAGGCGCCAGAAGCTCCACGACCATCCCTCCGACCGACGCCGGCCACGCTAGCGGGAGTCCCGTGCTGGAGCTAGCGCGCGGCCGCCGTCTCCATGCGCCCGGGGGAGAAGCTCTGCGCCAGGTCGCGGCCGCGCGCCGCCGTCCGGCGCACCGCCTCCCGCGCCTCCGCCCCGCACTGCGGCCAGGCCGCCTGGCCGTCCAGGAAGCCGATGTTGAAGCTTTCGCGCAGGCGGTCGGCGAAGCGGTCGTCAGGCGCTTCCAGCTCGATCAGCCGGGCCATGCGGTTGCGCCAGGTCATGTCGCCTTCGTTCCCGCAGACCAGCCGCAGGGCGTGCGCCTCCCCCAGCGTGCGGGCGAGGTCGGCGAGCCGGCTCCGCTCCGCGGGCGACCGCTCGCCCGCCCCGGCCGCCGCGGGCGGGGCCGCCGCGAGGGCGAGCGCGAGCAGCAGGGCCGCCGGTCTGAGCATGGCGCCATCCTCTAGCCCAAACTTTGCCGAACCGTTCAGCCGGCGCGACGACGCGGTCGGCGGCGGGAGGCGCTAGTAGGCCGCTTCCTCGAACACCGGGCGGACGTCGCCCGCCCAGGGGCCGTGGTAGCGCTCCAGCAGGCGCTCCGCCGGGGTCACGCCCGTGGCCGCGATCGCCTCCAGCTCCGCCAAGTAGCCGGTCTCGTCCACCAAGCCCCCGCTCAGCCGCGCCCGCCGCTTCAGTCCCTCGCGCGCGATGGCGAGCAGGTCCTGGGCCACCGCCTGCAGGGTGCGGCCGCCGATCTCAGCGCGGAGCCCCAGGCGGGCGGCGTCGGCCCGCAGCCGCTCGTGCTCCTCCAGGCTCCAGCCCTTGCAGAGGTCCCAGGCCGCGTGCAGGGCCGCGTCGTCGTAGAGCACGCCCGCCCAAAGCGCCGGCAGGGCGCAGATGCGGCTCCACGGCCCGGAGTCGGCGCCGCGCATCTCCAGAAAGGTCTTGAGCAGCACCTCCGGGAAGATGGTGGTGAGGTGGTCGTTCCAGTCTTTCAGCGTGGCCCGCTCGCCCGGCCGCTCGTCCAGCGTCCCGTCCAGGAAGCGGCGAAAGGCGCGTCCTGACAGGTCCACGTACCGGCCGTCCCGCTTGATGAAGTACATGGGCACGTCCAGCGCGTAGCGGGCGTAGGCCTCGAAGCCGAAGCCGTCGGCGAAGACGAAGCCCAGCATGCCCGTGCGGTCCGGGTCGGTGTCGGTCCAGACGTTGGCGCGGGTGCTCAGGAAGCCGCTCGGCCGCCCCTCCACGAAGGGCGAATTGGCGAACAGCGCGGTGGCCACCGGCTGCAGGGCCAGCGAGGTGCGGAACTTCAGCACCATGTCGGCCTCGGAGCTGAAGTCGAGGTTCACCTGCACGGTGCAGGTGCGCAGCATCATGTCGAGGCCGAGCCCGCCCCGCTTGGGCATGTAGGCGCGCATGATGTCATAGCGCGCCTTGGGCATGACCGGCACCTGGTCGCGCCGCCAGAGCGGGGAGAAGCCGAGGCCCAGGAAGCCGAGCCCGAGTTCGTCGGCCACCGTCCTGACCTCCTCCAGGTGCCCGCCCGTCTCCGCACAGATCTGGTGCAGGTCCTCCAGCGGCGCGCCCGAGAGCTCGAACTGCCCGCCCGGCTCCAGGCTGACCGAGGCGCCGCCCCGCTCCAGGGCGATCAGCATGCGGCCGTGCCGATTGTCCTCGAACACGGGCGCCCAGCCGAACCGCTGCAGGCCCTCCAGCATGGCCCCAATCCCGCGCGGCGCGTAGGGCACGGGCTCCAGCGAGCCCAGCCGGAAGGCGAACTTCTCGTGCTCGGCCCCGATCCGCCACGCCGCCTTGGGCTTGCAGCCGACCTCAAGCGCGGCGGTCAGGTCGTCGAGGGTCAGCGGACGGTCGTCGACCTCGGCTTCGGCCATGCAGCTGCTCCGCCCCGCTTGAACGCCGCGTCCTTACGCCGTTCAGATCGAGGGCGGCAAGCCGTCCCGCCAGTCGCCGGCCGCCGCCTGCCAGAGCGTCAGGGCGGCGACCGCGGCCGTGTCGGCCCGCAGGATGCGCGGCCCGAGCGAGACGGCCGTCACGTACGGCAGGCTTATGAGGCGCGCCCGCTCCTCCGGCGCGAACCCGCCTTCCGGCCCGATGAGCACGGCGGCGGGCGTGTTTCGACCGATGCCCTTCAGAGCCTCCAGCACGGCCGGCGCGACGCCGGCCTCGTCGCAGAAGACGAGGGCGCGTCCGTGCGCCCAGTCGTCCAGCAGACGCTCGAGCGGCTGAGGCGGCGCCACCTCCGGCACGTCGAGCCGTCCGGTCTGCTCGGCCGCTTCGACGGCGATCGCCTGCAGCCGGGCGACGTTGGTGTGGTCGGCCTGGGTGCGCCGGGTGACGGCCAGCCGGACCCGCGCGGCCCCGAGCTCGGCGGCCTTCTCGACGATGGTCTCCAGCCGGGCGCGCTTCACCAGGGCCGCCACCAGCTCCAGGTCGGGGCCGGTCGTCTGGACCCGGGTCCGCTCGACCGCCTGCACCCGGCAGCCCCGCCTGCCGGCCTCCGCGATGCGGGCCCGCCACTCGCCATGGCGCCCGTTGAAGAGCAGGAGCTCGTCCCCGACGCCCCGCCGCATCACGGTCAGCAGGTAGCGGGCCTGCTCGGGCGTGATGTCCACGGGCGCGCCCTCGGCCAAGTCGCCGGCGACATGGAGGCGGATCATGCCTCGGCCGCTTGGCCCGGGGCGCGGCGGCGATCAAGCTTCCCTGCCCTTCGCCCCTCGCCTATCTGCCCGGCCGTGAGCGCCGCCGACCAACCATTCGACCTCAGCAGCCGGCGCGGCCGGGTCCGCGCCTACCTGGACTACCTCTGGTCGGACCACGCCTTCCTGCGGGTGGGCTTCCAGAACGCCCACTGGGTCAGCCCTGAACTGGTGCGCACCAACCAGCCCTGGCCCTTCCAACTGCGCTGGTGGCGGGACCACGGGGTCCGCACGGTGATCAACCTGCGGGGGGGATTCGACGCCAGCTTCTACGCGCTGGAGCGGGACGCCTGCGAGCGGCTCGGCCTGGAGATGCGCGACTTCACCGTCACCTCGCGGGAGGCGCCCTCGCGCGAGCAGATCCGGGGCGCGCGCGACCTGTTCCAGACCATCGCCTACCCCGCCCTCATGCACTGCAAGTCCGGGGCGGACCGTGCGGGGATCATGAGCGTGCTCTACCGCCACTTCCGCCTCGGCGAGCCCATCCGGGAGGCCGCGCGCGAGCTCGGCTTCCGCTTTCTCCACGTGCGTCAGGGCAAGACGGGCGTGCTGGACTACGTGTTCCAGCGCTACCTCGAGGACGCGGAGCCCCGCGGCGTCAGCTTCATCGATTGGGTGGAGAGCGACGCCTACGACCCCAGGCGCCTGAAAGCCGAGTTCCAGGCCGCCTGGTGGGGCACGACCCTCACCGACCGCCTCCTTCGCCGCGAGTAAGTCCAACACCTCTCCCCGGCAGGGGAGAGGGGTTCCCACGTTGGAACCCTGGGCTCCAGCCCGCAGGCGCGCAGGATGCGCGCGGTCCTTGAGCTTGGCCGATCTGCCGGCCGCCGTGCTAGGCGGGGGCGGGCGCCGGTCCGGCTCCGGCGCGTGAGGGATCGTGCGATGAGCCCTGAGCTCCTGTTCCAGGCGTTTGTCTACCTGGCCGCCGCCGTGGTCGCTGCGCCCATCGCCAAGCGGCTCGGGCTGGGCTCGGTGCTGGGCTATCTCATCGCCGGGGCGGTGATCGGGCCCTACGCCCTCGATCTGGTGGGCCGCGCCGAGGACACCCAGCACGTCGCGGAGTTCGGCGTGGTGATCCTGCTCTTCCTCATCGGGCTGGAGGTCCGCCCCGCCCTGCTCTGGAGCATGAAGGGGGCCATCTTCGGCCTGGGCGGGGCGCAGGTGGCCCTCTCCGCCCTGGCGCTCGGCGGCGCGGCCCTGGCCTTTGGCCTGCCCTGGCGGGAGGCCGTGGCGGTCGGCCTGATTCTGGCCCTGTCCTCCACCGCCATCGTGCTTCAGACGCTGGAGGAGCGCGGCCTCCGTCAGGGGCCGGTGGGCCAGACCGGCTTCGGCGTGCTCCTGTTCCAGGATCTCGCCGTGATCCCGCTGTTCGCGCTCCTGCCCCTGCTGGCCGTTGCGGGCGCGGGCCACGCGGATGCGGCGGACCACGCCAAGGCCGGCGGCCTGCTCGCCGGAGCGCCCGCCTGGATGCAGGCGGCCGCCGTGCTGGCGGCGGTGGCCGCGGTGGTCGGCATCGGCCGCTACGCCATCCGGCCGGTGTTCCGCTACATCGCCGCCGCCCGGCTGCGCGAGATCTTCACGGCCGCCGCCCTTCTGCTGGTGGTCGGGGTCGCCGTTCTGATGCAGGCCGTGGGGCTCTCGCCGGCGCTGGGGGCCTTCGTGGCCGGCGTGGTGCTGGCCGAAAGCGAGTTCCGGCGCGAGCTGGAGACCGACATCGAGCCCTTCCGCGGCCTGCTGCTCGGCCTGTTCTTCATCACGGTCGGGGCCGGGCTGGACTTCGGCCTGGTGGCCAGTCAGCCGCTTCTGATCGCGGGCCTCGTCGTCGGCCTGATGCTCGCAAAGGGCGTCGTCATGTTCGGCGCAGCCCGGGCGGCGGGCGTCCGGCGCGAGGACGCGGGCATGGTGGCGGTGTCGCTCAGCCAGGGCGGGGAGTTCGCCTTCGTCCTGCTGGCCTTCGCCGTCGGCGCGGGCGTGCTGGGCGCGCCTGTCGCCGCCCTGCTGACCGCGGTGGTGGCGCTGTCCATGGCCGCCACGCCGGTGGTGATCGGGGCCTACGCGCGGCTGACGGCGCGGAGCGTTGGCTCCCGCGACGCGCCGGAGAACGACCCCTTCGACGATCGTCCGCCCGACGCGGTCATCGCCGGCTTCGGACGCTTCGGCCAGATCGTCGGCCGGGTGCTGAACGCCAACGGCTTCGTGACGGCCACGCTGGACAGCTCAATCGAGCAGATCGACCTGCTGCGCCGCTTCGGCCGTCGCGTGTACTACGGCGACGCCACCAGGCTCGACCTGCTCCGGGCCGCTGGCGCCGAGAAGGCGAAGGTGCTGGTGGTCGATGACGTGGATACCAATCGAATGGTGCTGTCCGCGCAAT
>ERZ1066118.1816-NODE-1816-length-11907-cov-5.333699_pt1 | contig 11907 bp, 10 predicted proteins | sample MGYA00382765_ERZ1066118 | MGnify/ENA primary metagenome ERZ1066118 (study PRJEB33369, sample SAMEA5778348) | biofilm metagenome | biome: Industrial cooling water; feature: Water cooling tower basin; material: Biofilm | place: United Arab Emirates | collected...
ACCCAGGAGAGAGAGACCATGTACGTTCCCCCGTATGACGCCGTCCTCGGCAGCATCGGCACCTCGCGCGAGGCGATGGAGACAGCGGAGGAGGTGACCATCCCCGCCCAGCTCTTCCGCTTCCTCATGCAGATCGCGGTCGCGCATTCCGACTTCAACGAGGCCGGCTACCTCCGCACCAACCCGGACGTCGCCAAGGCACTGGACTCGGGCGAGATCGAGAGCGCGCGGCTGCACTACGTCGGCTTCGGCTACTTCGAGGGGCGTACCGGCGCGACGCCGGACGTGGATGAGCGCTGGTACCTGAAGGCCTACCCCGACGTCGGCTCCGCCGTGCGGGCCGGCAAGATCGCCTCCGCGGCCGAGCACTTCACCGTCGTCGGCGCCAGCGAGGGCCGCAGCCCGAGCGTGCGCTACACAAATGACGCGGAGCAGTGGAAGAAGATCCTGCGCGCCGCCTGATCCGCGCCGCAACGGGGCGGGCCGCCGGGCCCGCCCGCCTGCCGTATCGACAACGAACGTCCCGGACGGGGCAGGAGGAGACAGCATGACCCGAGACCCCCACGCGGCCGTCCGCATCTCGCTGCCCGGCAAGCGCGTGTGCTTCTGGGGCGCCCCCGCGCACGCCGCCCCGCCCGGCCCATTGCCGCAGCGCTTGGAGGCGACCGGCGCGAACACCGGCAACATGATGATTGGCTACGGCCTATTCCACGCCACCGACGCAGCGGAGAAGGCGTTCCATCCGGGGTTCGGCACCATCCCGCCGGAGCACCTGCACGAGCACTTCGACGTCATCTTCATCCCGGCGTCCAACTTCGTCTCGCCGTCGGTGGACCTGACGGGGCAGGCCGACTACTTCGCGCGCACGCGGCTGCCGATCTTCTGCTTCGGCCTCGGTTCGCAGATCCTGCCGGGCGGCGACCGAATGCTGAAGCCAGGCACCGACCGCTTTCTGCGCCTCGTCTCGGAGCGCAGCGGCTCCATCGGCGTGCGCGGCACCTTCACGGCCGAGGTGCTGTGGGGCATGGGCATCCGGAACGTCAGCGTCGTCGGCTGCCCGTCACTGTTCGCGTTGACGCCGGCGATGCTGGAACGGCTCGGCGCCGCGCGGCCCTCGCTCGACAAGGTCGTGCTCGGCTTCTCCAACAACGTCCGCGGCCACGCTCTGGCGCCAGAGGGTATGCGTGCGGGCGAGAACGCGCTGTTTCAGCGCATGCTCGGCGAGAACGCCTTCTACGTTATCCAGAACGAGAAGCCGGAGCTCGACCTCCTCGCCGCAATGGAGCGCGGCGACACAGAAGCCGCCAACGCCGCGATCGAGCGCATTGCTCGGCTGTTCGAGGTCGCGGCCGGCCGCGCCGATCTGCGCCGCTTCCTGGAAACCCGCATCCGCGTGTTCTTCTCGGTGGAGGACTGGCTCGGCTGCACCCGCACCACCACCGCCGCCATCGGCACACGGTTCCACGGCAACATCGCCGCGCTGCTCGCCGGCACGCCTGCGCTCTTCCTGGTGCACGACATGCGGACGCTGGAGTTGTGCGAATTGCTGCGTGCGCCGCACCTTGTGCTCGACCGCGCCTGGAGCGCGGAGGAGATCGTGGAGCGGCTGCTGGCGATGGATTATGGCCCCTTCGTCGCGCAGGTCCCGCGCGTGATGACCGAATGGCGCCTCTTCCTCGCCCGCAACGGCTTGGCCGCGGCGGAGCCAGTAGCCGCGGAACGGGAGCCGGCGCTGGCGGCCTGACCGCATGCGCCCGACCCGGCGCGGCCTCCTCGCCGCGGGGCTGCTCGCGGCGATCCCGCGCGGCGCGCGGGGCGCAGATCATGTCGCGGTCGGCGCCATCCGCTGGGACGCTTGGCAGGCGCCCGGCTCGCCGACGACGGAAGCGGTGGCGCGCGCCCTCACCCCGCCGCGCTACCACTACCGCCTGCCCTTCTTCGCCCATGTCGCGCCGGACGGGCGCGTGGCGATTGAGGGCGGCACGCAGGAGGTGATGGACACGGAAATCGCGCAAGCGCGCCGCGCCGGCCTCGACTACTGGGCCTTCGTGCATTACCCGCGCGAGAGTCCAATGTCGGCAGGGCTGCGCCTCTACCTCGCCAGCACGCGTCGCGCTGGACTGCGCTTCTGCCTCGTCTCGGAACTGGCGCAGTGGGGCACGGCGCGCGACCGCGGCAACCCGGTGCTGGACTGGCAGGCCGAACTCCTCGCACATCCCGACTATCAACGCGTGCTCGGCCGGCCGCTCTACTTCCTCGGCTTCCTGTCGGATGCGATGATCGCCGACCGCTGGGGCGGCGTGCCCGCCCTGCGCGCCGCGGTGGACCGCTTCCGCGCCCGTTCGGGCAACCCCTACATCGTGCTGATGGCCCGCCCCGATCCGGGACTGCGCCTGATGCACGACCTGGGGGCCGACGCGATCGGCGCCTACGCCATCGCCGAGGCCGAACCCGCCGCGCCGTACAGCCGCCTGGCCGGGCTGGCAGAGGCGCGGTGGGAGGAGTACGCCGCCGCCGGCGCCGCCGTGGTGCCGACCGTCATGTCCGGCTGGGACCGCCGCCCGCGGATCGAGCAGCCGATGCCGTGGGAGCGATGGCAGCGCGCCGGCGCCGGGATGGATCGCTACTACGTCGCGCCGACACCTGACGAACTCGCAGCCCACCTCTCCCGCGCGCTGGAATGGATCGCCGCCCACCCCGGCGCCGCGCCGGCGCGCGCGGCACTGATCTACGCCTGGAACGAGAACGACGAAGGCGGCTGGCTGGTGCCGACAATCCCGTTCGACGACAGCCGGCTGCGCGCGATTCGCCGTGTTCTGTGTCCGCCGGCGCGCGCTTGCGTCTGACGGCTAGAGCAGATCGCCGCGAGGCGGCATCGCCCGAAGGCGTGAGGCTGCTCTACAAACTCGACCTAGCGCATGAAGCCTGACGACCGTCAGGCTTCATGCGCTAGGCCGGGAGCGTCGCCGCGGCAAGCGCGCGCAACACGGCCCCTTCCCCGAAGCGTTCGCGCACATAGTCCGACCCTGCGGCCGATGCAGCTTCTGCGCGCGCGTCATCGCGGTGCAACGCAATGATCCGATCCGCCATGTCCCCGGCTGAATCTACCACCAGCCAGCGCAACGCCTCCGGCAGGTCCAGACCCTCCGCCGCGATCGTGCTCATCACGCAGGGCACGCCATGCGCCAGGCTGGCCAGCACCTTGCCCTTGATCCCCGCGCCGTAGCGCAGCGGCGCGGCCGTGCAGCGCAGACGCGCCAGCACCGGCGCGAGGTCGGGCACGTGGCCGGGAGTCTCCACGCGCGGGCCGGCCAGGATCGCAACTTCCCGCGGCATGTCGGCGCCGACCAGCAGGCAGGGGACGTCCGGCAGCTCGGCCCAGGCGCCCGGCATCACCTCCCGCACAAGGCGAATCGCGGCGTCCACGTTCGGGCGATGGCCGTAGCCGCCGATGAAGCCGACACCGGCACGCGCCGATACCGGCACGGCCGGCGCGTGGACCTCCACCGTCCAGGGCACGACATGCACGCGCAGCCCCGGCAGGCGCTCCGCCAGGATGGCCGCCTCGGCCGGCGAGTGGACGACAACCGAATCGGCCAGCCGCGCAGCGTGAAGCTCCGCCGTCTCGCTGCGAGCCGCCTCGATACGCCGGACCGCATCCCCAGTCGCCTCCGCCTCGCGCGTCAGGCGGAGGAAGTGCAGATCCGCGGCGCTGTAGAGGAGATGCGCGTCCGGGTACAGCTCCCGCGCCAGCGCGGCATAGCGGGCAGCAACGGGGCCACGGTGGAGATAGATCAGGTCCGGCGCCGCCGGCAGCCGCCGCAGCGCCTGCTCAACGGACATGACGTGCGGCGCGTGCAGGCAGGCGATGCCGAGGCGTTGCAACGCTTCCGTGTAGCAGCCTTGATGGGCGGGGTTGGAGGAGGGCACGAAGGTGACGGCGTAGCCCAAGGATTGCAGCAGCCGCATGTGCGCGAAGGCAGCATTCGATCCCGCGTCGCGGTCAGGGGTCGGCACCACCTCGTCCACGAAGACGGCGCGACGGGTGACCTGCCGCTCGGCTTCCAGCTGCGGCTCCTCGCCGACAGGGCGGTGGCCCGCCAGCACGTCGCGCCAGCGGCGGTAGAAGACCGGCTGGTTGATCGCCTGGAAGCGCTTCATCCCCGCACCGGTGTCGCGCCCGGCGGTGCCGCCTTCCAGGTGGAGTACGCGCGACAGCGGCTGCACCACCACGCGCAGCCCGGCGTGTTCGCGCACCCGGAAGCAGAGGTCGGTGTCCTCGTAGTAGCCGGGCGCGAAGGCCTCGTCGAAGCCGCCCAGGCGCTCAAACAGCGCGCGCGGGATCATCAGCGCGGCGCCGGAGACGTAGTCGGCATCCCGGAGGTGGCCGAAGCGGGGGTCCTCCGGGTCCTCGCCGGCGCCCCAGTTCATCGCTTCCCCGAAGCGGCCGACAATCCCGCCGCACTCGCCGACTCTGCCATCTGCGGCAATCAGCTTGCTGCCCGCCACGCCGATGCCGGGGTCGGCGAAAGTGCCCAGCAGTTCGTCCAGCCAGCCAGGCACCACCTCCGTGTCGTTGTTGAGGAACAGCAGATGCGTCCCGCGCGCCGCCGAGGCGCCGGAGTTCGCCGCGCGCAGGAAGCCGCCGGCCGTGGCGCGGCGGATCACCCGCGCGCTGCGGAAAACGAGGTCGGCCAGCAGCGTCTCATCCGTGGAGCCGTCATCCACGAGCACGACCTCGAACTGCGCCGCTGCGGGCGCCGCGGCGATGGCGCGCAGGCAGCCATAGGTGAGCTCGAACTTGCCATGCGCCGGGATCACGACCGAGACCTCGGGCGCGTTGGCTGTCGGCAGGGCGATGGGCGGGAAGCGCGCGAGCATCCCTGCCGCGAGCGCGCCCAGCGGCCCGTCCGCGCGCGCCATCTCGTCGAGCGGGTCGGTGCCTCGCAGCGCAGCGCGGGCGGCGGCAGCATCGGTCAGCAGCCGCGCCACGAGGTCGAGTGGCGCATCGAGACCGTCCGGCGAGGTCGCCGCGCGCAGGGCGCCGCCGACCGCTGCCTCCAGCGCGCGCGCGGTGCTGCCATCCAGTGCGCGGGCCGGCGCCTCCATCGGGCGCGGCGAGCCGTGCAGGTCGGCGCCGCCATCGGCGAAGCGCACGCTCACCAGTTCGCGCGCCGCCTCCATCAGCACGCCAAGGCCGGCGACCGAGAAGCCATATTGGCCGGTGCCGTAACCCGTGCGGCGCAGATCGTCGCGGTAGGTTTCGGCGGCGAGCCGCAGCACGAAGCGGCCGCCGATGAACACCTCGACCTGCACTGTGGCGGCGGGCTCCTCTGGGCACCAGGCCCAGCCGGACACTGCGCCACCCTCGATGCGTTCCACGAACCCGCTCAGGCGGTGTGGGGACGGACGGAAGGCTGCCGTTCCAGCCGACTTTGGAACCGGGCTTAGAAGGCCGTCCACGGCCGCTTCAGGCCGCGTCGCGCATTACCCAAACGGGCTGCACCGCGCACACCTCCAGTTCGATTGCGACCGGCTCGCCCACGAGCAGTTGCGAGGGCAGCACCGCTTCGCCATCCGTCCAGCGATACACGCCGGTCCCGTGGCGCTCCGCAGCATGAAAGCCGCGTTCCAGCGCGGGATCGTCCATCGCCACCGACGTCACTGCGCCGTCCGCCCCGATCATGCGGATGGCGGAGAGCGCGACGCCGAGCATCCGCCGGTCGGTGCCGCCGCCGGAGAGCGCGGGACATGCAGAGGTGGAAATGATTTGCACGTCCAGCGCCCCAGCGGGCAGCGCGAAGCGGTGCGTGCCAGGTGCGGGCAGCAGCACGGCTCCATCAACGTGAAGGCGCAGGTCACCACCCCCGCAGGCCACCATGGGGAACGCGGCTTCCGCCCGCGCGGCAAGACGAGTGCGGATCGCAGCAGCCTCCGGGCCTTCGGCGAGCCGCGGTGCGCAGCCCTCGGCCGTGTGACGCGGCGTGAAGTGCGGATGGAGGTTCACCACCTGTGCGCCTTGCGCCTCGAACACGGCGCGCGTTCCCATTTCAAGGTAGCTCTCTGCCGGCGCGCCTTCGGCGAGCAAGACGCCATGCGCCGGCAGTTCGATATGGAAGTAGGTCAGACGCTCCGGCCCGCGCTCCTGCACGATGCTGCGGCCGTTTGCTAGCAGCCCGGCCGGGACCAGCGCGCCGTCTACCAGCAGCGCGTGCTCCGGGGAAACGAGCAGGTCGCGGCGCGGCACGCCATCCGCCAGCGCGCCGGCGCGAATGCGGACGGGCCGGACCAGGTCCGGCCAGGCGTGGCGCGCGATCTCCACCGTGCGGCGTCCGATCCAGGTGATCGGCGCAGTGCCGCCATCCGCGAGCACGACGATGTAGCCCTCGCGCAGATCCTCTACCGCGATCTCGCCTGCGGTAGTGCAGATGCGGGTGCCAGCCGCGAAGCAGGGCACGGCGGAGGTGTCGATGACGCGATCTATGAAGCGCAGACGCTCGATGTTGACGAGCGTGTCGGTGCCATCTGCCAGGGCGGAGCCGGCAATGCCTTTGACCGAGATGGTCCCACCCTGCAGCCGTGTTATCGAGTAGTTGCTCGCGACGTCGGTGAACACCGCAGTGTCGCGGCCTGCACCGCCATCCAGGAAATCGTTGCCGCTGCCGCCTGCGAGCGTGTCCTGCCCCTGGTTGCCGAACAGCCGATCATCACCCGCGCTGCCGATTAGCACATCAGCGCCCTGACGGCCAATCAACTCATCATTGCCGGCACCTCCTTCGAGCGTGTCGGGACGCTGCGTGCCGATGAGCGTCTCGCTCAGCGTTGACGACATGAGAGGTCTCCCTGCAACTTCCAATGAGCGCGGAACGCTCATCTCCGGCACCTCTGAGGTAAGCAAGACGGTGACGTTGGCGCCACTTCAGATTTGTGGAGAATTGTAGAGCCGTGCGGGCGTCGTGGTGGATGCGGAGGCGCTTGGGTGCTGAGGCGGGTAACAAGCGAGTAGTTGCTGGGCTCGGGCGTTATCGCGCCAGCTTCGCCCACACAGCCATTACAGTCCACAGGCCACCAACTTGGTAACGCCCCCCCGAGCGCTGAAGGCGGCAGAGGCTTGGCAAGGCATTTCCTTAGCGGCGACGAACAGTACCCTTTTGGCGAAGCGGCGCGCGTGCTGCGCTTCGGCGAAGCCGAAGGCCGGGCGGAGACGCCGATCACGGCGGAGCAGCTGCTCGTACCGCGCCGCCTGGACGACGCCGGCAACGACCTCTGGCGGGTATTCACCGCGTGCAAGAGGACGCTGTTCGTGGCGGGCTCACGACATGGGTTGCGACGCGCAGGATCAGCCGTGTGCCTCGGCCCGGCGACGCTTCGTGGCGACATGAGCCGGTCCGATGGGCACGGTGCCCATCAGACCGGCAGTCCGGCGCGGCGCGCGCTGTCCACACCGGCACCACAGTCCATGATCGCCCTTGCCGCAGCGCCGCGGCACCCACTACTCCTCGCGCATCCGCACCGACCAGGAGGTTCGCGCCCATGATCTCCCCGGCCTCCCGCCGCGGCCTGCTTGCCGCGGGTCTCGCTCTCGGCGCCGTGCCCGCCGCGGCGCAGGCGCGCCCGCGCATGACCATCGCGCTCAACTGGATCCCGAACGTGCAGTTCGCCGGCCTCTGGATCGCCATGGACCGCGGCTACTTCGCTGCGGAAGGGATCGAGGCGCGCTTCACCCCGGGCGGGCCGAACGCGCCCGATCCGCTGGTGGCGCTCGCTTCCGGCAATGCGCAGCTCGCCACCTCCAACTGGCTGCCGTTCCTTGATGCCGTCGGGCGCGGCAATGACTTCGTCATTCTGGGCGCCACCTACGCTCGCAGCCCGGGCGCCCTCTGCTCCATGGCGCGCCGCCCAATCCGCGAGCCGCGCGACCTGGTCGGTGCCCGCGTGCTGGCGCAGACGCCGAGCGACCGGCTGATCATGACCCGCCGGCGCACCATCGAGTCCAGCCGGGGCCAGGTCGTCGGCTTCCTGCGCGCCTTGGCGCGCGGCTGGCGGGAGAACGAGGCCGACCCGGCCGTGGCCGCGCGGCTGGCCGTGGGGCGCTACGGGTCGGAGCTGGGTCTCAACCTGGCGCAGCAGACGCGCCAGAACGAGCTGCAGATCCCCCTCGTCCCGAACGCCAACGGACCGCGCGTGATCTGGTTCGACCCCGCGCTGCTCGGCGGCTCCATGACCGAGATCGCGCGCGCCACCAACCGTACCGTCCCGCCAGCCGGGCAGATCCTCGATCTGTCACTCATTGAGGAGGCGCTGCGCAGCGGCTGAGCCGGTGGACACCACCCCGTTGGCCACGGCGCGGGAGGCGATCCGGCTGAATGCCGTCGGCAAGACCTTCGCGCTGGACGACGGCACCCGGGTGCATGCGCTTCAGGACGTGTCGCTCTCCGTCGGCACCGGCGAGTTCGTCGCCCTGATCGGCCCGAGCGGCTGCGGCAAGAGCACTGTGCTACGCATGATCGCGGCGCTGGAAGTACCGGACTTCGGCCGCGTGGCGGTGGAGGGGCGCGACCCCGCTGAACTCTCCCGCGCGCATCGCCTGGGCGTTGCCTTCCAGGACCACGCGCTGCTGCCCTGGTTGACCGTCGCCGCCAACGTCGCGTTGCCCTTCCGCCTGGCCGGGCGCGGCGTGGATGCGCGGCGCGTAGAGGAACTCGTCAATCTGGTCGGCCTCGCCGGCTTCGAGGCGGCGCGGCCCCGGCAGCTCTCCGGCGGCATGCGCCAGCGCGCCTCCATCGCGCGCGCGCTGGTGCTGCGGCCGGACGTGCTGCTGCTGGACGAACCCTTCGGCGCGCTGGACGCGGTGACGCGCCGCCGCCTCAACATCGAACTTCAGCGCATCTGGGCAGAGAGCCGCGTGACGACGCTGCTGGTGACCCACGCGGTGGAGGAGGCGCTGTTCCTGTCGGACCGCGTTGCCGTGATGAGCGGCCGGCCCGGCCGCATCATCCGCGAATTCGCCGTGCCCTTGCCACGCCCGCGCGGGCCGGAGGTGACGCGGACGGCCGCGTTCCATCGCCTGGTGGATGAGCTGACGCTGGCGTTGGAGGGGGAAATCTGATGACCCGCACCCGCCTCCGCGCCGTCACCCTCGGCACACTCGGCATCGCCGCCTTCCTCGGCGCGTGGGAGGCGATCGGCGTCTGGCGCTTCGCCGGCCTTACCTGGCCGCCTCTGTCGGTCGTGCTCGCCTTCCTGCTCGATCCCGACCGGCGGCCGCTGTTCCTGCGCGCGATGGATGCCACCTTCACCAACGTCGCGCTCGGCTACGCGCTGGGCGTCGTGCTCGGCGTCGGCGGCGGGGCGCTGGCCGCGCTGGTGCGCGCCCTGCGGCCGGGGCTGGACCGGTTGGTGGCAGTGGTCCATGCCATCCCTTCCATCGCGCTGGCGCCGGTGTTCATCACCCTCATCAGCCGCGACGCGACCGGCATCGCGATCACCGCGCTGGCGGTGTTCTACGCGATGTACGTCGCCACCACCTCCGGGCTGGCGGCGGCCTCGGCGGCGCACCGGGATCTGTTCGCGGTGCTCGGCGCCCCGCGTGCGCGGCGGCTGCGCCACCTCGACCTGCCGGCGGCGCTGCCGGCGCTGACCAGCGGGCTGAAATTCGCCATCCCCGGCGCCTTCATCGGCGCCATCGTGGGCGAGTGGTTCGGCGCCTCCCGCGGCCTCGGCCTGCTGATGGTCAGCGCCATGCACAACTTCCAGATCCCGCTGCTGTGGAGTGCGGTGCTGCTCACCTCCCTTGCCTCGCTGGTGCTGTTCGGCCTCGCCACCCTGCTGGAGCGCTGGGCCGGCGCGCGGTTCCGCTGATGCGGCTGTTGCGGACCGCGCTGTCGCGCTACTGGGGCGTGGCGCTGGTGATCCTGGCCTGGCAGGGCTGGGTGGTGGCCTTCGGCGTCAACGCCATCGTGCTGCCGCGCCCGATGGACGTGCTGGCCGACATCGCGTCGAATCCGGGCGTGTACCTCGCCAGCGGGGCGCAGACGCTCGGCGTGGCGGCGGCCGGCCTGCTGATCGGGATGGCGTTGGGTACCGCCCTCGCGATCCTCGCCTGGGCCTCGCCGCTGCTCGGCGGGATGCTGACGCCGCTCGGGCTGGTGTTCTCCTCCATCCCGGTGGTGGCGCTGATCCCGGTGGTGGCGCGGCTGCTGGGCTACGACGTGCGGACCGTGGTGGCGATCGTCGCCGTCATTTCCTTCCTGCCCGCCTTCGTCTTCACGGCCTCCGGCCTGCGCGCCCTGCCGTCCGGCAGCGCCGACCTGTTCCGTGCCTTCGGCGCCGGCCGCTGGGTGCGATTCACGCGGCTCGTCCTGCCCGCCGCGGTGCCGGACCTGATGATCGCGCTGCGTCTGGCAGCGCCCACCGCCATCCTCGCGGCGCTGCTGGCGGAGTACCTGATGGGCGCCAGCGGCCTGGGCTACCTGTTCCGTGCGGCGGCCGAGGATTTCGGCACGGAGCGCGCCTTCGGGACGAGCGTGGTCGCCACCGTGGTCTCCGTGCTGCTGTTCTCTGGCGCGCTGGTGGCGGAGCGCGCGGTGGCGCGGCGGTGGAGCTGACGCGCCGCTACCCCGGAAGCGCGTCACGGTGGCGCGGCCAGTCGTCCAGCAACGCCTCCATCACGCGGTGCCCGACCAGGAAGGCGTTCTCCAGCGAGGCGCGCAGCCCGCACACGGCCTCCCCCTTGTGGCTGCCGAGGCCCTGCGCGACCGTCAGGCCGGGGCGCGGCACCACGTAGTTGGACGCGGTGCGCAGCATCAGCAGCCGCGCGGAGTCGGCCCGCCCGGCGCGCGCCAGCGCGTGCAGCGCCAGCGTGATGCCGGCATCCTCCATCGCGCTCACCACGAAGCGCGTCTCGCCGCCCGTCCAGTACTCCACCCAGCGCCGCGCCCAATCCAGCAGCGCCGGCCCATGCCAGAAATCCGATCCGCCGAGCACTGCGCCGGTGATCACCGCAGGCGGCGCGGCGCCCATCGCTGTGCCGGCGAAATGCGCTCGGAACCGCGCGGTCTCCGCATCTTCATGCAGCGCCAGCCCCCCCGTCACGCCGCGCGCCCAGCCGACCAGCCCGGAATCGAGCCGCCAAGCCTGCCGCCCCATGCGGGAGACCGCCGGCGGCGCGTAGGGTTCCGCCTTGCCGAGCGGCAGGCGCCCGGTGCTCCACTCCGGTGGCGCGTCCAGCCGGTCCACCTCGTGCATCAGGTCGCCATCCACAACCCAGTCGAGCCAGGCGGCGGAGCCGACCGACATCCGGTCCGGATCGGCGCCGCCGATGCCGGCCATCAGCCAGTACGCGCGCGACAAGTCGAACGCCGGATGCAGGCCGAGCGCCGTAACGGCCGCAGCCGCGGCGGCGTTGCCGACGCCGGTGACGAGCGCGATTACCCCGCGTTCCCGGTCCAGCCGCAGGTCGCCCGCGCCGAAGGGAAAGGGCATCGCTTCCTCCAGCGGCAGGCGCGCGACCCAGCGGCGCATCTCGCCGTCGGTGAAGACGGACTCACCCGCCGCGGGCTCGAACATCGTGACGATCACCACCTTGATCGGCAGCATGACCCTCGCATCCTTTTGCGTGTTGCCGTGATGGGACGTGCGTCTCAGCGCCGGCGGCGTGGACTGCTCCGATTGCCGCGCCGTCAGACCAGAGGGCGCCGCCGCTCGCCCGCCGTCGCGCGCTCGAAGGCGTGGCCGGCGCGCAGCACCGTCGCGTCCTCGAACGGGCGCCCGACGATCTGCGCGCCGACCGGCAAGTCATCCACCCCGTAGCCGGTGCACACGGACGCGACCGGCTGGCCGGTGAGGTTGAATGGAACGGTCAGGTTCGGCGCCTCCAGCGTCGCCCATTTCGACACCTGCCCGAAG
>ERZ1066118.1817-NODE-1817-length-11902-cov-61.289356_pt1 | contig 11902 bp, 7 predicted proteins | sample MGYA00382765_ERZ1066118 | MGnify/ENA primary metagenome ERZ1066118 (study PRJEB33369, sample SAMEA5778348) | biofilm metagenome | biome: Industrial cooling water; feature: Water cooling tower basin; material: Biofilm | place: United Arab Emirates | collected...
ATGTTTATTTGGATGCTATTAAGCTTGGGTATGGAGGTAATAATATTACAGGTGTAGCTCGGCTTTTTATTTAAAAGGTAATCGCGCATTGTAGAGACGCCATAAATCGCGTCTCTACATTAATATGTTTTTTGCAAATCATATATAATTTCAGAATATAATATAATATATAGAAAGTGAAAATTACTATCACAACATGAGAGCTACGGCAGGGGCTAAATAAATTGAAATGTCTCAATACAAACACGACCGCTTCTTCAAGTTTTACATCCAATCATTATATAAAACTAAAGGGAATACTCTGCAAAATATCCAAGTCCGTAACGATGAAGACCTGGAAATCGATTTGATGTTCATGGCAGAGCGAGAAAAAGCCGGATGGCTTTCTGAAAATTTAGGTTTATTCGATTTATTAATGCAAGAATACCCAACACTTGTTATCGAGCATTATAGTTCGTACTTAGAAGAAACAGATATTGATAAATCGATAACCCGCAAAAATCTGTACTGGTATAGAAAAGAAAAAGAACTGATAGAAGGCGCCAAAAGCCAACAGAAATCAACAAATACTACAAGACTGTCGAAAGAAGTAAAAGAACAAATAGAAAATCAAAACCCATTCACATGGATTATCGCGGTAAATTGTAGTGAAAAACTCTTGAAAAGGTGTTGCGCTCAAAAGGCAACTGAGTTAGGAGAAGGTGTATATCGACTACCACCAATTTTGCGGATGGGGATTGTGATTATCGACCAATTGGAAGATAGTCCAGAAACGATATGGTTAAAAATGTTAGGAGAGTGCGGCTCGATTCTAAGTAGGAGCCTCTGGAAACCAGAGGGGTATTGCTTAGGTAAGAAGTAAAAGTAAAGTCTCTTTACTTTCCAAATTATAACTGTCCCTGAGATGTGAGTGACCAAAAGTATCCTAGAAATTGGAAGTCTCATCCGTAAAGAGATACGTGACTCCTTACCTGACCAGACCGAGTGGACTCGAAATTCCACAGAGTGACGCTGGTATCAGGGCACAATCAGAGACTATGCAGGTACGTCACACTGGTGCTAATGGGGAGGCGATAAGGTTAGCGCGACGTGAAAAGTCGTATGAGTAAGGAAACTTACGAACTGAACTGGGAAGCCGACTTCCATCAGAGAGCAGAAATCTGGTTCCCACGTAAACAGGTCACTGACCTGGGGGCACACTTAAGCTGGTAACGGTAAAGGTGGAACGCAAGCCCACGAAAGCCACATGGTAGAAATACTACTACGTCCGAAGTCACGGCGACCAAATGATGGCAAGGGAAAGATATTAAGGGTTAAGGTAACTGAACCATTAAAAGCTCCGTTATTCGTCATATATGGGTGAAACCCGCAGCCTGTGGGATATGACTTGACCACACCCATAACCAAAAGGTAGGAGAACGGATTTTGGAATTATCCAGCCAAAATCAACTGCCAAAGCTTCTCCCGGAGTATAGATGGAACCCGTAGTATCGTATGTTCAGCATATGAAACACGGTAAGCCCCAATTGGTCTGGTGATATTTTTAATACTTCAGTATCAAGGTCGTAAGACGGAGAAATGCCAAGGGGGGTATGGGATGGTGGAAAAAGCAAATGCCTTTTTGTAATGAAAAGGATAGAGGTTGAGAAAACGACATTATCTCACGATGAAAATTCGGCAGAATTCCACCTGGTCTTAGACGAAAAAAGAATCATCAGTAAGAAGTAAATGTACTTTTATGAGCAGTAGGCTTGGCAACAAGATTGCAATAGAGGGCGTTATAAAATCATGGGCTGACATTAATTGGCGGTCTGTAACTCGTAACGTAAAGAAACTGAGAATGAGGATTTTTCGTGCTACACAAGCGGGCAAATTGCGTAAAGCAAAAAGCCTGATGAAACTGATGCTTCGGAGTACTTCAAACATACTTCTTGCTATCAGAAAAGTGACACAGTTAAACCAGGGTAAAAAGACTGCTGGTGTCGATGGCTTTATTGCCCTAACTCCTACAGAAAGAGTCAAGCTAATTGACCTAGTAAGAGGACATAAACCCAAAGATATATTACCTGCAAAAAGGGTATATATTCCCAAGGCAAACGGCAAATTAAGACCGCTCGGTATCCCCATCACGGTTGATAGAATAAAACAGGCAGTAGTACTTAATGCTTGGGAACCATACTTTGAAACTACCTTCGGGTCACACAGCTACGGGTTCAGGTCGGGAAGGTCTACCCTAGATGCAATCGAACAAGTATTTAATAGATTTGCAGCTAGCAAAGATGAATGGATACTTGATGCCGATATTTTAGGGGCATTCGACAACATTAGCCACAATTTTCTATTAGAAAAAGTCAAAATGTTGCCGGGAATAGACTTTGTATTTGGATGGCTACAAGCTGGATACCTCGAAAAAGAAGTATTTAACAAAACAGAAGCTGGAGTGCCACAAGGTGGTATTATTTCTCCACTTTTAGCCAATATTGCGCTAGATGGAATTGAGAAATATATAAGCGGATTAACCTGCCAAGTTACATACTACCGGAAAGACAAAGATGGAAATATTAAAATCAGTTCCAGAGGTAATAATAAAGGCAAACCATGCGTAATGTATGTAAAAGAAACCTGTCCATTTGGTTTCATTAGATATGCTGACGACTTCATAGTTACAGCCCCTAATGCTGAATGTATGGAAGCAGTTATACCTCATATAACCGCCCTACTTCAAATTAGAGGGTTGAAACTTAGCCCTGAAAAAACCCAGATAAGACATACCGAACAAGGTATTGACTATCTTGGTTTTAATATTAGAAAAGTTCATGGTAAAACTATTACCAGACCGGAGAAAGAAAAAGTCCTCAGTAAACTTAAAGAAATCAAAACATGGTTAAAAAACAACATTAATGCAACTGCGGAAGCCGTAATACATTATCTCAACCCAATCATTAGGGGATTTGCTTACTATTACAGAACTGTTTGTTCCAAAGAGGTTCTCAGTTACTTTGATAACCAAATATGGAAAGCCCTATATAGATGGGCACGAAGAAAGCACGGTGGCTTAAGCCGCAAAAAAGTATGTAAGAAATATTTTAATGTTGGCATCAAACACCCAAACTATAACAAATGGGACTTTCTTACTATCACAAAAGACCGTAAAGGCTATGAAAAAGTTCTCGTACTCTTCAAAGCCAGTACCGTCCCAATTGTCAGACATATTAAAGTAGCTGGAAACAATTCTAAAGACGACCCTACCCTGAAAAAATACTGGCAACAAAGGGCGATGAATCTTGGCAATCAACGATTTGCACCAAATAGCAAATACGAGAAGATAGCCCAGAGACAAAAGTATAAATGTCCAATATGTGGTGAACACATCCATGACGGAGAATCACTTCATCTACACCATATTATCCCTATTAATAAAGGTGGTACAGAAGAATTGAAAAATCTAACTTGGATGCATGAAGCCTGTCACAAAATAGCACATACCAAGAAGTCTAAAAAGGAAAAATCTGAACCAACAATTGACAATTGGGTAGTTACTGAGGCTTGAGCCGGATGATGCGAAAGTGTGCGCCGTGGTATGCGCTGATTGAATTACCAACACAGTTGGTTGGAGTTCAGGGTAACTGACTCCAAGGCGAACAACTAACCTAGACTTGAAAGAGCGAGGGGAAAAGAGCATGTTCGTAAAGCGGGGAGTAATGGAAGACGTGTAAATTACAGTCTCGCAACGCCTGAACGATATGGCTAAAGCTGAATTGCTTGAATCCTAATATCCAGAGGTGGAACTTCACATCCTTCGGTAGCACGTCTGTACACCGATGTCATCTGTAACCGTAAATTAGACTTTTGTTTATGGTACGCCCTGACAGATGAGCGATAAGTAATGAACTTATTTAAGGATATGAGTAGAAGCCTAAGTCGTTCTAAACGTTCATCAGCAAAGGAACACGGGATTGCCTACGGGACGCGAGTCCTATGGTAACGGAGTTCCAATAGTAGTCATGGGAGTTACGCCCCATCAAGGAGAACGGGAGAGCCGTTTACAGGGCAAAGTGGAACAGGTAATTAGATGTAACAGAAGTCGAGAGGTACGCGGGATGCGAACAGCCGAAACGATACTGAACATCATACGTGAACGCGGACAACGTGGGTTGCCAGTAGAAGATGTGTATCGACTACTATACAATCCAGACTTATATTTACGTGCCTACGGCAAGCTAAACAGCAATGCGGGTGCAATGACACCTGGCGCAACACCGGAAACAGTGGATGGGATGTCCCTGGAGAAAATTAACACTATCATCGAGGCTCTGAGATATGAGCGCTATAGATGGACACCAGCGCGACGTACTTATATCCCAAAGAAAAACGGTAAATCAAGACCTCTTGGTATGCCTTCCTGGTCAGATAAATTACTTCAAGAAGTAATTCGTTCAATACTAGAAGCCTACTACGAGCCACAATTTAGCGAACACTCCCACGGTTTTCGCCCAAAACGCGGATGTCATACAGCACTTCTAGAAATTACCCAAAAAGGTCGAGCCACAAAGTGGTTTATTGAGGGAGATATCAGTGCATGTTTTGACAGAATAGACCATACTATCTTGTTAAGAATACTACAAGAGAAAATCCACGACAATCGCTTTATTCGACTAATTAAGGGTTTGCTTGATGCAGGCTACTTGGAAAACTGGAAATACAACTCCACCTACAGCGGAGTCCCGCAGGGCGCAGTAGTAAGCCCAATACTTTCCAATTTGGTGCTAGACAAACTGGATAAATACGTCGAACACAAGTTGATACCTGCCTACACACGAGGTCTTAGAAGGAGTGTTTACCCTCCCTACAGAACTTTGACACTAGCTGCATCAAAAGCACGAAAAGCTGGAAATTTGGAAGAAGCACGGAAACTAAGCCAACAGGCGCAGTCAATTCCGTCGCGCGACCCCAATGACCCGAATTTCCGTCGCCTTTGGTACACAAGGTACGCCGACGATTTTCTGTTAGGAATTGTGGGTTCAAAATCCGAAGCTGTGGAAATCAAACAGAAAATTGCCACATTTTTACGTGACGAGTTAAAACTGGAACTCAGTGAAGAAAAAACACTCGTTACCCATGCAAGGGACGAAGCCGCTAAATTCCTGGGTTATGAAATCCACATATTGCACGCTGATGATAAACACGACCACCGTGGTCAAAGATGTATCAATGGCAGTGTAGGGTTAAGGATTCCCAGAAGCGTAATTAATAGCCATTGTGCTAAATACATGCGCTCTGGAAAAGCAATACACCTAGCACAAAGATTATCGGATGATGCCTATAGCATAGTTAGCCAATATCAAGCGGAATATCGAGGAGTAGTCCAATATTACCGCATGGCTTACAACCTCCACACGCTATCAAAACTAAAATGGGTTATGGAACTTTCCCTTGTAAAAACTTTGGCTAATAAGTTTAAAACTACCTGCCAGAAAATTTACAAGCGTTATCGTACAACCATTGAAACAAAAGATGGCACTTACAAGGTGCTGCAAGTAAAAGTGGAACGCGATGGAAAGCCACCATTAATAACTCACTTTGGTGGAGTCTGTTTGCAGTGGAATAAGTGGGTCAAAATTGATGATAACCAAACTAACTATATCTGGAACGGACGTAGTGAAGTTGTTCAACGTCTTTTAGCCCAAGAATGTGAAATTTGCGGAGCAACGGACAATATTGAAGTCCACCATATTCGTAAATTAGCAGATATTAAGCAAAAAGGTCGTAAGGAACGCCCTGAATGGATGCTCAAAATGTCGGCACGCAAACGTAAAACTCTTGTAGTTTGTCGTCAATGCCATGAGAAAATCCAATACGGACGCTACGATGGTGATGCTCTCAAAACGTAATGGTTACTGGAAAGCTACGTGATACGGAAACGGTCATGCGTAGTTTGGAGGGGGGTGGTTGGAAAAGTACCAGTTTTGGTAACTCGCTGGCTACCTACCCTACTTCAAGTCCGGTTCTAAATGGGAGGGGCGAGGTTTAATAACCTCCCTCGACCTAACCATAAAATATTGTGTTTATCTAAAAGACATACCCACCGAAAACTTAACCCCAGAGGATAAAGATTTTATGAGAACAATGGAACAAATCGATGCTTGGTATGAAGCCGAAATGAGCAAAGCTAGGTTAGAAGGCAAAACTGAAGGCAAAATTGAAGGCAAAATTGAGGCTGCAAGCAATATGATTAGATTCAAATTTGGGGCTTCGGCTCTGACATCACAGTTAGCTAGTCAACTCGAAGAGTTAAACAATCAGGAACTTGATGAATTTATGGTAAGAATGTTTAATTGGCAACAACTTGGTGACATGGAAGAATGGCTTAACTCCAAAGGATAAAGAAGTTTGGGGCAGAGTTTCTCACAGCAAAGATAGCTAGTCAACTCGAAAAGTTAAACTGCCAGCAACTTGATGACTTTGCGGTAGCTGACATCTTGCACCTAGTCTAGAAACCGGGTTTCTTGCGACAAGCTGCGCTAAAAAAGCTTAATCTCTCGTACTATTCCCGGTTTCTTTTGGCTTGCCCTTGAATGGTGCAAGATATAAGCCTCTCACTGGCGCCCTTCGCGCACCAGTAAAATATGAAACTAGCACATTTTTTGGAATCCTGATTATATATGGATTGTTTGAATGTGCAAGTTAGAAGGTAGGAATGTTGAGGTGGCAACAACCAAAAGAAATGGAAGAATGGCTTTTGCAGTTTGTTTAATAAATTAAAATTTATATAAATATGGGACAGGCAAGGATGCCCATCCCACAAGAGTGATTATTTAATTTTGGGGTTATTCGCTGTATGCTTCCATTGGGAGGCAGGAGCAGACGAAGTTTCTATCACCAAATGCTGCGTCGATGCGACTGACGCTGACCCAGAATTTATGATCGCGTGTCCACGGCGCCGGATATGCGGCTTGTTCTCTGGTATATGGATGTGTCCAGTCACCGGATATTAAGCTTTCGGCGGTGTGGGGGGCATTTTTCAAGAGGTTGTCTTGAATATCCATTTTGCCAGATTCAATTTCGGCAATTTCTTGGCGAATGGAAATTAATGCATCACAGAAACGGTCGATTTCTTCTTTTGATTCGCTTTCGGTTGGTTCTACCATGATGGTACCAGCAACAGGCCATGATACGGTGGGTGCATGGAAACCATAGTCCATTAAGCGTTTTGCTACGTCATCAATGTCGATGTTGGCAGATTTTTTCAACGCGCGCAAATCTAAGATACACTCGTGGGCGACATAACCGTTACTACCTTTGTAAAGTACTGGGTAGTGGTTTTCTAAGCGTTTGGCGATGTAGTTGGCGTTGAGAATTGCAATTTTGGTAGCTTCAGTTAAACCAGAGGCGCCCATCATTACAATATACATCCAAGAAATTACTAGGATGCTAGCACTTCCCCAAGGTGCAGCAGAAACGGCGCCTATTTTAGAGTGATGAGTGCTGAGTGATGAGTGCTGAGTGGAAGAAGTATCTACAACAGCGTGTCCTGGGAGGAAGGGGACTAGGTGTGAAGCAACACCGATGGGTCCCATACCGGGGCCACCACCACCATGAGGTATACAGAAGGTTTTGTGGAGGTTTAAGTGGCAAACGTCGGCGCCTATATCTCTAGGACGGCAAAGTCCGACTTGAGCGTTCATGTTGGCGCCGTCCATATATACCTGTCCACCGTGAGAATGAACGATAGTACATATGTCTTTGATGGCTTCTTCAAATACACCGTGGGTAGATGGGTATGTCACCATCAACGCTGAAAGGTTATTGCTGTACTTTTCGGCTTTTGCTTTCAGGTCCGCAACATCAATGTTACCGTCTTTATCGCAGGCAACACCTACTACTTTCATTCCACACATAACTGCACTTGCTGGGTTGGTTCCGTGTGCAGATTCTGGAATCAAACAAATATTACGATGACCTTCTTTGCGTGATTCATGATACTGACGAATTACTAACAATCCCGTATATTCACCTTGTGAACCAGCGTTTGGTTGCAGAGATATTCCAGCAAAACCAGTAATTTCAGCTAACCACTCTTCTAGCTGTTCAAATAAAATTTGATACCCGCGCGTTTGTGATTTTGGTGCAAATGGGTGAATGTTACCAAACTCTGCCCAAGTTACAGGTATCATTTCCGCTGTCGCATTTAGCTTCATCGTACATGAACCTAAAGGAATCATCGATGTTGTTAATGATAAATCTTTGGTTTCAAGTTTATGAATATAACGCAGTAACTCAGTTTCGGAGTGATAGCGGTTGAAGACTGGGTGGGTTAGGTAGGGAGTACGGGAGAGGGTGGGAGTGTGGGAGTGTGGGAGTGTGGGAGTGTGGGAACCTGCGAATATTTCTAGTAAATCTATTAAATCAGCTTCGGTGGTTGTTTCGTCGAGGGAAATACCTACTGCTGTATCGTCATAGATTCTCAAGTTGATTTTTTTGGCTTCGCTTCTATTTAAAATATCTTCTAGCTTTTGGTTTCCTAATTCAACCTTTAATGTGTCGAAAACATTCTCTGAAGCTATTTTATAACCTAATTGTTTGAGTGCTTGAGCTAGTGTTAAGGTTTTTTGATGGATATCTAGGGCAATTTGTCTTAATCCATTGGCGCCATGATACACAGCATACATTCCAGCGATAACAGCTAGTAATACTTGTGCTGTACAAATATTACTAGTAGCTTTATCACGACGGATGTGTTGTTCGCGCGTTTGTAATGCTAAACGTAATGCAGCGTTACCACGAGCATCTTTTGATACCCCAACAATTCTACCAGGTACTTGTCGCTTGTATTCTTCTTTAGTAGCAAAATATGCTGCATGTGGACCACCATAGCCAAGGGGAACTCCAAAACGTTGAGTGCTACCTACAACGATATCGGCGCCAAATTCTCCTGGAGGTGTTAGTAAACACAAGCTCATAATATCAGCAGCAACCGTAACGAGGGCGCCTTTTTCATGTGCTTGCTGACAAAAGATGCTGTAATCGTAAATTGTGCCGTCGGTGGCAGGGTATTGTAAAACGGCGCCGAATATAGCTTGCTCAAAATCAAAAGTACGATGGTCTCCAATAACGATTTCGATACCCAAGGGTCTGGCACGTGTCTGTAACACGTCGATTGTCTGGGGATGGCAATCTTGAGACACAAAGAAAGTATTAGCCTTGTTTTTGCAAATACCGTAACTCATACTCATTGCTTCGGCAGCAGCAGTACCCTCATCGAGTAGCGAAGCATTGGCAATTTCCAAACCAGTGAGGTCGATAATCATTGTTTGGAAATTTAATAACGCTTCAAGGCGCCCTTGAGCAATTTCAGGCTGGTAAGGAGTATAAGCTGTATACCAACCAGGATTTTCAAGAATATTACGTAAAATAACAGGAGGAGTAATGCAATTAGAATACCCCATACCAATATACGAACGGTAAACCTGATTTTGCAAGGCTATTTCCTTCAACTGAGCCAAAGCAGCATATTCGCTTTTAGCTCCTGAAAGATTAAGCTCCCTTTTAAGTTGAATTGCCTGCGGAACACTTTTATCAATCAGTTCATCTAAACTAAAAAGTCCCATAACTTCGAGCATATGACGAACCTGACCATCAGACGGTCCAATGTGTCGAACTTGAAAATTGTTCGATTGACTCTTTTCGCGCAGCGGTAGATTAGTTGACTTAGGCTGTGGAGCGGAAATTACCACAATATGGTCTCCAGACGTGACTATTTAATATTTTGCAACATCTGTATTTGTAACGTCATGTAAAAGTTGAGATTTATTAAAATTACTTAGTGCTGAGTGCTGAGTGCTGAGTGCTGAGTAAAGAATTACTACTCAGCACTCAGCACTTTCTACTCAGCACTGATTTATTCTCCTTCTACCTGTGCGCGATATTCGTCTGCTGTCATTGCGTCTTCAACTTCGCTTTCGTCGTTAACACGAATTTTTAACAGCCAACTTTCTCCATAGGGATCATCGCCTATTTGCTCCGGCGCCTCAATTAAGGCATCATTACGTTCGAGGACGGTACCAGTAATAGGTGCATTTAGGTCTTCAACAGCTTTTACAGACTCAACAGTACCAAAGCTGTCACCTTTAGTAACAGTTTCTCCAACGTCTGGCAATTCCAAAAATACAATGTCCCCTAACTGGTCAACAGCAAATGCTGTAATACCAACAGTGGCAATATCTCCATCTAGCCTCACATACTCGTGAGTGTCTAAGTATCTTAAATTATCAGGGTATTCAAAGCCCATATCAAATCCTCTAAAAAGTGCTGAGTAGAAAGTGCTGAGTGCTGAGTACACTCGTAGAGACGCGATTAATCGCGTCTGTACAGAGTTATGAGTTATGAGACTCAATACTCAGCACTCAGCACTCAGCACTTTTTACTAATTAGTCAATCGTGATTTTGAACGATAAAAGGGACGTTTGACAACAACTGCGGGATAAGTTTTACCACGAATATCTACATTTAGGGTTTGACCGATTGAAGATAATTCGGTGGGAACGTATGCTAAAGCGATGGGATAGCCAAGTGTGGGTGATAAAGTACCGCTTGTAATTTCCCCAACTATTTTACCTTCGGATAATACTTGGTAAGCATGACGTGCGATATTACGTCCCTGCATTTGTAACCCTACCAGGCGCCGTTTTACACCTTCTGCTTTTTGTTGTTCCAATACCGAACGTCCAATAAAGTCACCTTTTGTATCTAAATGAACTAGCCAACCTAACCCAGCTTCTAAGGGTGTAGTTGTATCATCTATATCTTGTCCATACAGTGCCATTGCCGCTTCAAGACGTAGGGTATCACGGGCGCCAAGTCCACAAGGAGCGGCACCTGCTTGAATTAAATTTTGCCATAATAAGGCGCCGACATCAGGGTCAAGCATAATTTCAAACCCATCTTCACCCGTGTAACCAGTTCGGGCAATAAAAGTAGGTTGGTCTAAGATATTAGCTTCGATATGTCCAAAAGCTTTTATAGGGGAAAGTTCTTGATTTACAAAAGGTTGTAGTAAAGCAACACTCGATGGACCTTGAAGCGCAATCAAAACTTTTTGAGACGATACGTCTTGGAATTTTATTTGATTAGTATCAAGATTGTTTAGTAACCACTCTTTGTCTTTAGCACAGGTTGCAGCGTTAACAATTAATACTCCTCGTTGTTCTCCCGTAGTAGTTTCACCTTGGTAGTAAAAAATAATGTCATCAATGATACCACCTTGAGGATTTAACAATACACTATACTGTGCTTGACCTGGTTGGAGACGGCTGAAATCGGAAGGCGCCAGTTTTTGTAGCTGAGAGACTAAATCTTTACCTTCGAGAGTAAACTTACCCATATGGGATATATCAAAAATGCCCGCCTTATTTCTAACCGCTTCATGTTCAGCAGTAATACCGCTAAACTGTACAGGCATATCCCAACCACCAAAACCAGTAAACCTAGCTTTGAGTTTCTGGGCAAAAGCATACAACGGTGTACGCGCGAGAATTTCGAGGTCTTCTTTCGGATTAGCCACGAGTAATTTTACTTATAGTAGGTCAATATCTCTTATCCTAATGTCCTCTGTCATCCACAGGTAGAAGCATATTTAAGTAGTACATTTGGACGGGCAAGGATGCCCATCTCACAAGACAAACCTTCTGTGTCATGCTGAGGTACGAAGCATCTTAAATTGTCATGCTGAGGTACGAAGCATCTTAAATTGTCATGCTGAGATACGAAGCATCTTAAATTGTCATGCTGAAGTACGAAGCATCTTAAATTGTCATGCTGAGGTACGAAGCATCTCAATTGTTAATGTAATGCTCATATAGATTTCAACCAATTTTTATAGTAAATTAGTACGGTGCAATATTTT
>ERZ1066118.1819-NODE-1819-length-11895-cov-5.868919_pt1 | contig 11895 bp, 9 predicted proteins | sample MGYA00382765_ERZ1066118 | MGnify/ENA primary metagenome ERZ1066118 (study PRJEB33369, sample SAMEA5778348) | biofilm metagenome | biome: Industrial cooling water; feature: Water cooling tower basin; material: Biofilm | place: United Arab Emirates | collected...
CGCGCGAGCCGGAGATCTACGGCACCACCACGCTCGACGACATTGCCGGGATGCTCGAGGATCGCGCCCGCGAACTGGGCCTCGAGATCGAGATGCGCCAGACCAATCACGAAGGCATGCTGGTCGACTGGCTGCACGAGGCGCAGGCCGATGGCGCGCGGGCGGTGCTGCTCAATGCGGCGGCCTATACCCACACCTCCATCGCGCTGCTTGACGCCATCAAGGCGATCCGCACCCCGGTGATCGAGGTTCACCTCTCCAATCCCAAGACGCGCGAAGCCTTCCGGCACCTGTCTTACGTCGGCATGGGCGCAGCCATGACGGTCGAGGGGCATGGCGCCCGCTCCTACATCATCGCGCTCGAAGCCGTAGCGGCTGGCGAGGTCTGAAAACGTCACGCCGCTTTCACATTTTGTGCCGCTGCCACTTGCCTGCCGCAATTGGGGGCAATAGACGCACCCGCTTTCAGGTCGCATAGCTTTTACCAAGGGGCATACATGGCACACGACGATGGCCAAGGCAGCAAGGCGAATGGTCGCAAGTCGGGCATGAACATCGACACCGCGCTGGTGCGCGAGTTGGCCGAATTGCTTAACGAAACCGGTCTCACCGAAATCGAGGTCGAGGATGATGACCGCAAGATCCGCGTCTCGCGCGGAGCGGTTGCCGCTGCTTCGCCGGTCTATGCCGCAGCGCCTGCCCCCGCCGCCGCAGCGCCCGCGCCTGCTGCTGCCGCGCCGGCTCCGGCCGAGCCTGCCGCGCCGGCTGGCCCCGATCTCAAGAACGCGGTGAAATCGCCGATGGTCGGCACCTGCTACCTCGCCGCCGAACCGGGCGCCGCGCCCTTCAGCGCGGTCGGCAAGGAAGTGAAGGAAGGCGACACCCTGCTGATCGTCGAGGCGATGAAGGTGATGAACCCGATCACCGCGCCCCGTTCAGGCACGATCACCGCGATCCTCGTCGAGAATGCCCAGCCGGTCGAATTCGACCAGCCGCTGGTGGTGATCGCGTAAGAGCCATGGGCATCAAACGCATCCTGATCGCCAATCGCGGCGAGATCGCGCTGCGCATCCACCGCGCGGCGCATGAGATGGGGATCGAGACGGTCGCGGTGCACTCCACCGCCGATGCCGACGCGATGCACGTGCGCCTCGCCGACCACGCGGTGTGCATCGGCCCGCCGCCTGCGGCCGAGAGCTACCTCAATATCGCCAACATCATCTCGGCCGCCGAGATCGCCCAGTGCGACGCGATCCACCCGGGCTACGGCTTCCTTTCGGAAAACGCCAAGTTCGCCGACATCGTCGAAGCGCACGACATCATCTGGATCGGCCCGAAGCCCGAACATATCCGCACGATGGGCGACAAGATCGAGGCCAAGCGCACCGCGGGCGCCCTCGGCCTTCCGCTGGTGCCGGGCTCGGACGGCGCGGTGTCCGACATCACCGAAGCCAAGGCAATTGCGGAAGCCGCGGGCTATCCCGTGATCATCAAGGCTGCGAGCGGCGGCGGCGGGCGCGGCATGAAGGTTTGCAACAGCCCCGACCAGCTCGAAACGCTGATCCAGCAAGCAGGCAGCGAAGCCAAGGCCGCTTTCGGCGACGCCACGGTCTATATCGAGAAGTATCTCGGCAACCCGCGTCACATCGAATTCCAGGTGTTCGGCGACGGCAATGGCAACGCAATCCATCTGGGCGAGCGCGACTGCTCGCTCCAGCGCCGCCACCAGAAGGTGCTCGAAGAAGCCCCCTCCCCCGTCATCAGCCACGAAGAGCGGATGCGCATGGGCGAGGTTTGCGCCAAGGCGATGCGCGACATGGGCTATCGCGGCGCGGGGACGATCGAGTTCCTGTGGGAAAACGGCGAGTTCTACTTCATCGAGATGAACACCCGCCTGCAGGTCGAACACCCCGTGACCGAAGCGATCACCGGCGTCGATCTGGTGCGCGAACAGATCCGCATCGCCGAAGGCCGGCCCCTGTCCGTCACGCAGGATGACATCGAGTTCAAGGGCCACGCGATCGAGTGCCGGATCAACGCCGAGGACCCATTCAACTTCGCCCCCTCGCCCGGTCTGGTGAGCTATTTCCACGCCGCGGGCGGTATGCATGTGCGCGTGGATAGCGGGCTGTATGCAGGCTACAAGATCCCGCCCTATTACGACTCCATGATCGCCAAGCTGATCGTCTACGGCCGCACCCGCGAAGGCTGCATCATGCGCCTGCGCCGCGCGCTCGAAGAAATGGTGGTCGAAGGCGTCAAGACCAATATCCCGCTCCATCAGGAACTGCTGCGGCAGGACGATGTGCTGAATGGCGACTATTCGATCAAATGGCTGGAAAACTGGCTGGAGGAGCGCGAGGTCTGAGCGACCTGCGGCTAGAGCGCGACGGGGCGCAGCTCTTCTCGGGGGCCGCCGCCGCCATGCTGCCCGCGCTGGAGGAATGCTACGCCGCCTCGCCGCTCGCGCCCGGCAGACGCATCACCCGGCTCGGCGCATTGGCCCCGTTCCTGACCGGGCCCGGGGCGATTGCGGGACTGGTCGAGCAGCTGGCGGGACGCGCCATGCGTCCGGTGCGCGCCATCGCCTTCGACAAATCGCCTAACGCCAACTGGGCGCTCGGCTGGCATCAGGACCGCACGATCAACCTCGCCGCGCGGGCCGAGGTCGAAGGCTACGGCCCGTGGACAATCAAGCAGGGCAGTCCCCATGTCGAGCCGCCCTTCGACGTGATCGCGGCTATGCTGACGCTGCGTATTCATCTCGACCCGGTGACGCCCGACAATGCGCCGCTGGAAATCGCACTGGGTACGCATCGCATGGGCTACATCGCCGAGCCCGATGTCGCTGCGGTCGTGGCCGAAAGCCAGGAGGCAGCCTGCCTCGCCCAGCCAGGTGACGGCTGGGCCTATGCGACGCCGGTCCTCCACGCCTCGCAGCGCTCCCGGAGCAAGGCGAGGCGGCGGGTGCTTCAGGTCGATTTCAGCTCAGCCGCGCTTCCTGCGCCGCTCGATTGGGCAATGCGGGTCTAGCAGCAAGCGGCCAGCGAAGGCGCGGGAACCCTTCGCCGCCTCGCGCGCTGTGGCATTCATGCTGCACTGCAACACAAGTTGCATGGCGCTACGTTGATTTGACGCGCAATTGTTGTCCGCAACCGCTAACAGGGGTGCGGGATTGCGTTGGACGACAGGTGGCAAGGAGTGCCGAATGAACCGCAAGACCCAGATTGTCGTCGTCGGCGGGGGCGCTGGCGGTCTTGAGTTGGTCCGCAGGCTCGGCGCCAAATATGGCCGCAAGAAGCACGACATCATCCTTGTCGACAAGAACCTTTCCCACATCTGGAAGCCGCTGCTGCACGAGGTCGCGGCCGGCTCGCTCGACGCGAACCTGGACGAAGTCGGCTATCGCGGGCATTGCTACCGCTGGGGTTACCGCTTTTTCCAGGGCAGCTTCGAGGGAGTTGACCGGCAGGCCAAGACGATCCGTCTTGCCCCGGTCAAGGACGAGGACGGCAGCGAGCTGATCGCGGGCCATACGATCCGCTACGATATTCTTGCGCTCGCGCTGGGGTCGGTCTCGAACGATTTCGGCGTGCCGGGGGTGAAGGAGCATTGCCTCTATCTCGACAGCCGTGAACAGGCCGACCGCTTTCGCACGCGGCTATTGAACCACTGCCTGCGCGTCAGCCGCGCATTGATGAACGATTCCAGCGCGGACGAGCAGGTGCGCGTCGCCATCGTCGGCGGCGGGGCGACGGGGGTGGAGCTTGCTGCGGAGCTTTATAACGCGGCTGGCGCGCTCAGGCACTACGGGCTCGAGGTGTTCGACGAGAGCCGGATGCACGTAACCCTGCTAGAGGCCGGCCCGCGGATTCTGCCCGCCCTACCCGAAAAGCTGGCGGCCGCGGCCAAGCACGAGCTTGAGGTGCTCGGAGTCCAAGTACGCCCGGGCGTGCAGGTGGTCGAGGCCCGCCCGCGTCAGCTTATTACGAAAACCGGCGAGGTGATCGAGGCCGACCTCATCGTCTGGGCGGCGGGGGTAAAAGGCGCGGATTTCCTCGCCGGACTGGGGCTGGAGACCAACGGTCGCAACCAGATCCTGGTCACCGATACGCTCCAGACCCGTGAAGACCCCTACATTTTCGCGCTCGGCGACTGCGCCAGCTACACGCCTCCGGGCGAGGATCGCCCCGTTCCCCCGCGCGCACAGGCCGCGCACCAGATGGCCGAGACGGTGTTCACAAACATCGTGCGGATGCAGCAGGGCCGCCCGCTCACCCATTTCGTGTACCGCGACAAGGGCTCGCTGGTGTCCCTCTCGCGCTTCTCGACCGTGGGGAGCCTGATGGGCAACCTGATCGGCGGGAGCATGGCGATCGAAGGCCGGCTCGCACGGTTCATTTACACCTCGCTCTACCGGCTGCACCTGATCGGCATTCACGGCTGGGTGAAGGCGACTTTCCTGATGCTGGTGGGCCGGGTGAACCGTATCGTGCGGCCCAAGTTGAAGCTCCACTAGACGCTCAGTCGAAGCTCAGCCCGGCGGCCTGTGCCTCGGCTATGCACTGGGCGCCCGTCAGCATCGGGCTTTCCTGCGCAATATCATACCAATCGGGCTTTTCGTCGACGAAGATCTGCCGTTCGATGCCGATGCCCGGCGGCAGGTCGAACAGGCCCGCGAGGAAGCTGCGATGGCCGGTGGGTAAAAAGCAATACCACAGGTTGCTCCCGCAGGTGCCGCAAAAGGCCCGTTCCGCCCATTCGCTCGAGCGGTAGAGCCTTATCGCGGCTTCGCCCTCAACGGTCACGCCTTCGCCCTTCATACCGGCAAAGAATGCCCCGCCCCAGCGCTGGCACATGGCGCAGTGGCAGATGTCGACCTCCGGGTGCATCCCCGCGACAGTTATCGTCACTGCGCCGCACAGACACCGCCCCGAGACGGGCTCGGTCAGCGGCACGGCACCGCTCAAAGCGGAACCCCCGGCTCCTGCTTGGCGGTGCGGATGGTGAGCGAGGTCTTCACGCTCTCGACATTGGGCGCGGGCGTCAGCTTGCCGGTCAGGAATTCCTGAAAGCTCTGAAGATCCCTGCTCACGATCTTGAGAATGAAGTCGATTTCGCCATTGAGCATGTGACACTCGCGCACTTCGGGCAGCGCGCGCATATGCTCCTCGAACTCGCGAAGGCTGCTTTCGGCCTGGCTCTTGAGGCTGACCATCGCGAAGACGGTGATGCCGAAGCCGAGCTTGGACGGATCGAGATCGGCGTGATAGCCGCGGATCACCCCGTCCTCTTCAAGTCCCCGCACCCGGCGCAGGCACGGCGGCGCGGTGAGCCCGACGCGCTGGGCGAGTTCAACATTGGTCACGCGCCCTTCCGCCTGCAGTTCCGACAGCAGACGCCGATCGATTTCGTCGAGATTGGCCACTCAGCTCCTCCGGCACGCCCCCCTTGCTTGGACGCAAGGCCGTGCGACATTATCCTCAGGTAACAACCGGCCCGCCGGATGGCTTGCACGGCTAATATTATTAGGTCTGGCAGCAATTGTCCCGCTTTGCAACGCACCTTTCGCGCCAGACTGTGACAATTTCCCCATCCTGATAAGACGAATTGGCGCACTCCGCCTATCCTCGCCCCCTCGCAGGTGCGAAGAGAAGCGATTCGCCGCGCCGCCGCCGCCTCGAGGAGAATTCGCCGGGTGTTTTTCGATGATCGCCTTGCCACCGTGTTGCGCCAGCGTGCCACCGGCGAGGCATCCTTGCGCACCCAATACCGGCAATTGCTCGATCTACTCGGGCGGGAGCGGGCGCATCCGCAGGGGGGCGATCGCAGGCTGCTGGCGGCCGCCTGGCTGCGGCTCGACGCGCTGGCCGGAGAGATCCCCGCGGCCACGCGCGCGCGCATGATCCGTGAGCCCGGCTGGCGGTTCCGCAATGCCGAGCTTGTCGTGCACTTGGCCGATCAGGAGCCCGAAGTTGCCGCCGCGGCGCTCACCCGCGCGGACCTCTCGGGAGACGACTGGAGCGCGCTGATCCCGCGCCTGCCGGTGCGCGCGCGCGGGTTCCTGCGCTTGCGCCGCGATCTGCCGATCGATGTCGAGGCGCTGCTGGACCGTCTGGGCGTGCATGATCGCGGGCTCCCGGCCCCTCCCCCTGCCCCCTCGTCGGCGATCTCCTCCGAGCCGGAAACCCCGAGCGAAAGCGTGCCCTCACCAGCGCCGCGCGCGCTGCGCGTGGCACAGTCGGGCCTGCGCGAGGTTCTTGCAGCCGCGCCCCCGCCAGCGCCCGCACCGGCCCCGGCGGTGACCGCGCTCCCCGCCCGTAACCGCGACGACACGGGGCGCACCGAAATCTCCGCTCTGGTCGAGCGTATCGCCCAGTTCCGCCGCACCCGGTCCGAAAGTCAGGCCGAGCTCGAACGCTCGCCCCTGCTGCCGCTGGGCGAATTGCCCGAGCGCGCCGACCGGGTGGTCTCCGTGTTTGGCTTAGCCACCGACACCGCCGGGCGCATCTGCTGGGCGGCGGCGGAGGCGGCGCCGATGGTGATCGGCATGCGGCTGTTCACCAGCCAGACGGCTGCGGACGGCGCGACGGATGCAATCGCGCGCGCCTTTCAGCGGCGTCAGCCCATCGCGCGCGCTGCAATCAGCCTCGACGGCGCGCCCGCCATCGCTGGCGAGTGGATCGTCGATGCCGAACCTCGCTTTTCGGACGAGGGGCACTTCACCGGCTATTTCGGCCGCTTGCGCCGCGTGGCGAGCGCAAATGCTCCGGTGCCCGGCAGCCCCGAAATGCGCGAGGCCGACCGGATCCGCCAGTTGCTCCACGAATTGCGCACCCCCGTCACTGCGGTGCAGGGTTATGCCGAGGTGATCCAGCAGCAGCTGTTCGGCCCAGCGCCGCACGAATATCGCGCGATGGCGGCGGCTATCGCGGCCGATGCGGCGCGCATCCTTGCAGGCTTCGAAGAGCTTGACCGGCTGGCGCGGCTCGAAACCGGGGCAATCCTCATCGAGCCGGGCGAAACCGATCTGGCGGCGCTGCTGCACCGCACCGCCGCGCAGCTCGCCCCGGTGCTGGCACCGCACGGGGCGGGCGTCACGCTGGATTTCGAGGCCGATGCCAGCCTGATCGCCGCGATCGACCCCGAGGATGCAGAAGCGCTGGTGTGGCGACTGCTTGCCAGCCTCGCCGCTGCCGCGGGTCCGGGCGAACGGATCACCCTGACGCTCGATCCGGTGATCGGTGCCGGACGCGGCGAGGTGCGGATCCTCGCCACGATCCCTGCGCGGCTCGCGGCACTGGAGGAGAATGATCTGTTTTCCGCCACCACCCGCATCGGCGAAGGCACGATCAGCCCCGGCCTGTTCGGCACCGGTTTTGCCCTGCGCCTCGCCCGGGCCGAAGCGCGCGCTGCGGGCGGGACGCTGCGGCGCGAAGGCGACGCGCTGCTCTTGACGCTGCACTTGCTTGGCGGGAATAGGGAGCTGCGGGACGCGGCCAATGCCTGAAGGGCGTGTCGCGGGGAGACGCAGACAGGGGATGACAACAGGTTCGATGCTGGAGGTGCCGCCCGCCGGGCGTAGCGCCGTTTTTGCGCCCGGCTTCGGCCAGCGGGTGCTGCTGACCGTCGACACCGAGGAAGAATTCGACTGGCGTGCCCCCTTCCGGCGCGAAGGCTACGGCACGAGCCATGTCTCAGCGATCCCGCGGTTTCAGAGCTTCTGCGAACGGATCGGCGCGCACCCCGTCTATCTGGTCGACTGGCCGATCGTGACCGATCCACAAGCGGTCGAGGTGATCGGCGATGCGGTGCGACGCGGGACCGCCGAAGTCGGCGTGCAGCTTCACCCCTGGGTCAATCCGCCGTTCGAGGAGGACGTGAGCACCGCCAATTCCTTTGCCGGCAATCTGCCGCACGGCCTTGAGGCGGCCAAATTCACGCTGCTGCGCGACGCGATCGAGAGCGCCTTCGGCAGCCCGCCGCTGATCTACCGTGCGGGCCGTTACGGCCTCGGCCCGAACACCGCCGCGTTGCTCAAACAGGCGGGGATCAAGCTCGACACCTCCGTTCGCCCGCTGTTCGATTACAGCAACGAGGGCGGGCCGGATTACAGCAATCATCCGCTGGAGCCCTACTGGGTCGATGCCGATCGCCGGCTGCTCGAATTGCCGGTGACCAGCGCCTATTGGGGCCCTCTGCGTGCGATTGGCCCGCTGATCCACCGCGTCCAGCGCCACGTGCCGACATTCTTTTCCGGTTTCTCGCGCCTGCGCCTGCTCGAACGCATCGCCTTGACGCCCGAGGGCGTTTCGCCCACCGAGGCGCTGCGCGGGATCGACCTGTCGGTCGATGCCGGGCTGCCGGTGATCGTTCTCTCGTTCCACAGCCCCACCCTCGCCCCCGGCCACACGCCCTATGCCAGGACCGAGGCGCAGGTCGAAGAGCTCTACCAATGGTTCGAACACGTCTACGCCCACCTCGCCGCGCGCGGCATAGCCAGTTGCACCGTGGCCCAGATCATCGCTGCGAGCGAGCCACAGGCTTGAAGCCATGCCCGCTTGTGTCTGCGGCGCGCGCAGAGTAGGGCGGCGCAATCGCCCTGCCCTGCCCCCTTGCGCCACCCGCGCAACGGGCCTGTAGCTCAGCGGTTAGAGCTGGCCGCTCATAACGGCTAGGTCGCGGGTTCGAATCCTGCCGGGCCCACCGGGGGCTCGGAAGCGGGGGCGAAGCAAGAGCGTCGGGGAGTGGCGCAGTCCGGTAGCGCGCTTGCTTTGGGAGCAAGATGTCGCAGGTTCGAATCCTGTCTCCCCGACCACTTTCTACGCAAAGCATTGAAGGAAAACCGCTTTTCACCTCTCGTTGAGGCGGAGTGTCACATGCGTTGTCACATGCCGGTTCACCGAGGCATTTCGGAAGAGCCCTTCAATGCCCAAAATCCCCTTCAGCTCGCGCCGCGATGGCCGCTACTATTTCCGCCGACGTGTCCGTTTGCACGATGGCAAGGATATCCATGTAATCGTGCCGCTTTCCACCTGCGACGGGCAGGAAGCGCGGGAGCGGGCCGCGATTCTCGCCGCGCAGTTCGACAGGGTGCGCCGGACCGTGAACGCCTACTTCAAGCTCGACCAGACGATCGACCCCGCGATGCTCAAGGGCCTGTTCGAGAGCGAGCTGCGCCACTGCCTCGCCGCCTTCGTCTCCGAGTTCCACGAAGGGGTCCGCGATCCGCGCGCCCTGGTTGCCATCCACCGAACCCACGCAAGCGCCTATGACATCGCCCAGCGTCCCGGGACTGGAAACGAACTCACGGACGAGCAGCGCCAAAAGCTGGCGGCCGCAGGTCATGATGAATTTGCGATCGAGTGGGTCGCCTGCGATCTCGACCGCTACTGCAGCAAGGACAGCGTCGGCGATGACAGCCTCGCTCTGATGGCAGAAGGGCTCGGCCTCGAGCCCACCGACGCGATAATCGGCCGCCTGCGCCACATCCATCTCCAGGCCCGCGCCGAAGCGCACCGGCTCGCGGCGCACTTCATGGACGAGGACGTGCAATCGGCTTTCGATCAGGAAGAGGCCCTGCTCGCCAAGCGCCGCCGTGGCGGTGAGCCGCTGACATTTGTGCCGCCTGCCGCCCAGGATCCGCAGCCTGTTGCACCGCCCTACCCTGTAGATCCGGCGGTTGCGGGGGTCGAAGCCGGCAGAGACGATTGCCTGTTCAAGACCTACCATGCCACCCGGTTCAGCGCCGTCATCCCGAAGGTTCTTCGGCTCGCGCGGGCGGCGGGACACTGGAACAGGGGCCTGGCGCAATACGAACGCGTGCTGCATACCTTCGCTTGGGTGACAGGCGACAAGCCCCTCGGCGACTACGGCCACTCTGATGTCGCCAAGTTCAAGAACGCTCTCCTCGAGATGCCGCGCACTTACCGGCCTAGCAAGGATTTCCAGCGCCCCTTTGACGAGGTGCTCGCCACGCTGAAGGTCACCCAGGCCAACGCCCGCTCGGTCAACACGATCAAACGCGACCTCTCCTATATGTCGACCGCCTATCAGATCCTCGCCGAGGACGAGTGGGCACCCAAGGCCGCGAATACGAAGGCACTCGACTTCGCCGGGTTCAAGTTCGGGAAGCACAAGAAGGTATCCGAGAAGACCGAGCGCCCGCCGTGGACCCCTGAGCACATGAAGTGCCTGTTCTCAGCCCCGATCTGGACCGGCGGCGGTGGCCACTTGCGCCGCCTGACTGCCGGAGCGGGACCGGCTGTGTATCAGGACGCGGCCTATTGGCTGCCGATCCTGCTCTACTACACCCATGCCACCTTGAACGAAATCGCCGGCCTGCGCACCGACGAGGTGCACATTGACGATGCCGTCCCCAATCTCGTGATCAAAAACAACGACCTGCGCGGAGAGGACGGGGTTGAAGGTGGCGAGAAGAACATCAAGCGCGGCCGGATGATCCCGCTCCATCACGAGATCCTCCGCCTCGGCTTCGCCGAATACGTGCAAGCGATCCGGGCCGAAGGCCACACGGCCCTGTTTCCCGAGCTCTACCTCAACCAGGCACGGATCGGGGGCCACCAGTTCCGCAACATCGCATGGGGCCACATGAGGGACTGGATCGGTCTGCACATGCCGATCCCGGTCAATGTGATGTCTGGCAAACAGGCGGACATGCATTCGATCCGCTCGCTGGGCTCGAGCTTCTACGCCACCTCGGAAGCCCCAGATCTCATGCGGGCAGACGTGATGGGCCATGCACGGAGCGGCACCAATGCCCTGCACTACTCCAAGCGCACCAAGACTCATGGTGTCGATAAGGTGCTCGCCGAATACAAGGCGTTCATGGCGAGGTGGACGGATGTCGCTACCAGTCACCTCCAGCCGCATCCGGTAAAGCTGCTGCCGATCAATCACCGGTCGCGGACGGGCAAACCGCGATTAAAGGCTTTATGATGATGGCGCGGGGCTGCCGCGATCAGTGGCAGCCCTGTCAGCGCCGTCCTTGGAATTCGCGTGCCGGACTGCAGGTCGTATTGAAGATCACGAGAATGCTGACTGCCTGCAGATCCTTCCGCCCCAGCCAAGAAAATCTTCAGATCCAAACGCCTGAAAAATAACGCGTTTCTCTTCGAGTAAAAACCCCGTGGCACCCTGCCGGGGCACCCTATGGTGGTCCTGATTTCGCCACCATGATTCGAGCGGATTCCGGGTGCAAGACGACCATCCGATTTGCGCAGCTTTTCCACCGGCAAGTGCACAGGTTTTACACCGTGTCTCGGCGCCGTGCCAGTTCGTCGCTTGCATGCAGATGAGGCTGCCGATCAGCTCAATGACTGGGTTTGGGACAAAGCCGTCGTTGCTAAACGGCATGCCGAATGACCGGTATTGCCGGAAGGGGACATGCGCCTGCTAGGCACTGAAGTTGGCGGCTATTGGTTCGTTTCCTGAAACACGCCAACCAGGAAACGACCTGTTGCCGAAGAAGTTCGCGCGTGCGATATCCGTAAAGGGCTAGGAGACAGGTAATGATTTTATCTACCATTATCGCAGTGAGCGTTGCTACCCAATCGGCACCGGCACCGGCATCAAAAAGCTCGCCTGCCCCTGCAGCCGAAAAGAAGATGGCATGCTGCGAAATGATGGCGAAGGGCAACGGTTGTTGTTGCTGCAAAGACATGGCCGCGGAAAGTCCGAGCAACCAAGGTGGAAACCAAGAGAGCGATGACGCCAAAAGGCATGCTCACTAAGCAGGGCATCGGGTTCCGACTCACTTCCGGCCATGAGTGGCGCAACTGGGTGTAGCGGCCCTCAAGCCCCTGTATCCTGACATTGGCAGCGCCGAGCGCGGGCGATGTCACCTGCACGCGGACCCCTCCGATTTCGTTAACC
>ERZ1066118.1822-NODE-1822-length-11867-cov-22.090332_pt1 | contig 11867 bp, 6 predicted proteins | sample MGYA00382765_ERZ1066118 | MGnify/ENA primary metagenome ERZ1066118 (study PRJEB33369, sample SAMEA5778348) | biofilm metagenome | biome: Industrial cooling water; feature: Water cooling tower basin; material: Biofilm | place: United Arab Emirates | collected...
AGTTCCCGGCTCAGGATTTCGTTCTGCTCGGCCTGCGCCTTCTGCTCGTGAATATCCGTGCATGTGCCCATCCAGCGGATGATCCGGCCATCGCTATCATGCATCGGCATCGCCCGGCCGAGTACCCAGCGGTATTCGCCCGACCGATGGCGCAAGCGATATTCGATCTGATACGGCTCGCCGGTCTCGAGGCTGTGCCGCCAGCGCTCCCAAGCTTTCGCCTGATCATCGGGATGGAACATGTCGTTCCAGCCCTCGCCGTCCGTAGACCCGTCTGGCACGCCGGTGAATTCATACCAGCGCCGATTATAATAGTCATGATAGCCGTCGGGCAGCGTCGACCAGACCATATGCGGAAATGCGTCGGCCAGCGTTTGGAACTTGAGATCGCTCTCGCGCAAGGCGTTGCGGGCGGAAGCGAGTTCGGCTTCCGCGTGGTCCAAACCGGCTTGCAAAGTCGCAGGCAATAGTCGTCTCCTGGAGCTTTCCGACGATCGCTGCGCGGTGCGGCCCTTGGTCATATGATTGTGTCCGGGTGCCAAAACCCGCGATTCGACATGAAGTTTCGCTAGTATGGACCCGTGAATCCGGTTTGCCCACCCTTGGGGAAACACCCCGACCAGTTCCCGCAAAGCCTGTCCAACACCGCTTTGGCCGCGCGCGGGGATTGGGTTACGGGGCGATCGGCGTTACCGATGGCACCGTGCCCACCGAAACAGCCGACCCGCGTCATGCCGACATCGCTTCACGCCCATTGCCCGAGGCAGTTGCGGCTATGTGGCAAGGGCAGCGCGACGCGGTGGCCGCTCTGGAACCCCAGCTTCCCGCGATAGCAGGCGCAGCCGCCGGGATGGCCGACCGCTTGCGCGCCGGCTCCGGCCGCATCGCCTATGTCGGAGCTGGCACCTCAGGGCGCATTGCGGTTCAAGACGGGGTCGAGCTTGTGCCGACCTTTGGCTGGGATCCTGCCCGGCTGATTTACCTCCTGGCCGGAGGGACCTCAGCGCTGACCGGCGCCATCGAAGGCGCGGAAGACGATGGCCAGGCGGGCCGGGCGGCAGTGGCGCAGCACGAGCTGGGCTCTGCCGATGTGCTTATTGGCCTTGCCGCCAGCGGCTCTACCCCGTTCACATGCGAAGCGGTGGAAGCGGCGCGTGCGTGCGGAACACTGACCATCGGTATCGCCAACAATCCTGGATCGCGATTGCTTGCCGGCGCGGATCACCCGATCCTAGCAGATACGGGGGCCGAAGTCATTGCCGGCTCGACGCGTATGGCCGCCGGAACGGCGCAACGCGCGGCGCTGACCATGCTGTCTAGCGCCGCGATGGTGGCGCTCGGCTTGGTTCACGAGGGGCGCATGGTCGCCATGCGCCCGACCAACGCCAAGCTGAAATCGCGTGCCGCTACCATGGTGTCCGAATTGGCTGCGGTAACGCAACAGCGGGCCGCGGACGCGCTGGAACAGAGCGGGGGCAATGTGTCACTCGCCGTTTTGATTGCCCGAGGGTTGGACGCCAAGACCGCGGCAGCCCGATTAGCCCGCCATCACGGCCGCCTCGCCGCGGCGCTCGAGGAAGGATAACGATGAAGCGACACCTGGTGATGGCGAGCCTGGCCCTTTGTATGGGCACGGGTCCGCTGGCAGCGCAAAGCCAGATCGTCCGCCAGGAGCCGCTTGCCGCCGTGCGCATCGTCTTCGATCGCGCTGGCGAGCGAGAGGTGCGCGTGGCAGGGGTCGCGGACCGCGCCACCGGCCGCAAGGTCACTGCCGACGATCCCGTGCGCATGGCTTCGATCTCGAAGCTGGTGGTGGCAATCGGGGTGATGCGGCTCGTGGAAGACGGCGTGCTCGATCTCGACGCGGACGTCTCCCGATATCTAGGGCAGAACCTCCGCAATCCCGCCTTCCCGGATACGCCGATCACGCTGCGCCAACTGCTGGCGCATACGTCCAGCCTCACCGACACCGTCGATTACGTGCTGCCGCTGGATGCCGACATGGGCGCGGTACTGACCGACCCGAAGGCATGGGATGGCAAGCATCGCCCGGGGTCCCATTTCGCTTATGCCAATTTCAACTATCCAGTGATCGCTGCAGCGATGGAAAAGGCAACGGGCGAGCGCTTCAATCTGCTGATGCGCCGTTTGGTGCTGGCGCCGCTCGGCATCGACGCCTGCTTCAATTGGGCCAGTTGCAGTCCCGAAGCGACGTCGCGCGCTGTCGTGCTTTATCGCGCCAGGCAACCTGTTCGAGATGACCACAAGGGCGCGGCCCCCGCTTGCCCGGTAACCCCGGCCAGCGACGGAAGCTGCGATCTGACTCGCTGGCAGCCCGGCCGCAATGGTGCCATCTTCTCTCCCCAGGGCGGATTGCGCATTTCGGCGCGTGACCTAGCCAAGATCGGTCGCTTGCTTCTGAACGATGGCAGGATGGGGACGCTCCGCTTGCTCCGCCCAAGCTCGGTGCGGGCGATCTTTACGCCGCAATGGCGGTTCGACGGCAGCAATGGCGATACCACCGGCGGCTTCTACTGCAGCTACGGCCTTGCCAGCCAGCTGATGACGCAAGGGCTTGCTGGTTGCCGCGACAATCCTTTCGCCGACCAACGCATCCGGGTGGGCCATGGCGGCGATGCTTATGGTCTCAAATCGGGGCTATGGCTCGATCGGCGCCGCGGCGTCGGTCTGGTATATTTCGCCACCGACGTGCTTGATGCGGACACAGGCCTACGCTCTGCTTATACGCGGATCGAAGAAGAATTGGCCGCGGGCCGGCGGCCGTGATCGTCGTTCGAGCGCCATGGCCGGGGATGCCGGCGAGCGTCTCAAAATGAGGCCACCAGCTGGTCAAGCTAGCTAACGAAAACATTGGGAGGCGACGGCCCCCTTCTTGTTCATAACGTCAGCGCGGCAGATCGCTGGCGCCCATCAGCGCCTCGTCGACCGCGCGCGCCGCCTGCCGCCCTTCGCGGATGGCCCAGACGACCAGGCTCTGCCCTCGGCGCATGTCGCCGCAGGCGAAAACGCCGGGCTCGCTCGTAGCGTACAGCTCGGTATCGGCCGCGACATTGCCGCGCGCATCGAGCGCCACACCGGCCCGGTCGAGCAGGCCGCGCCGTTTCGGCCCCGTAAAACCCATCGCCAATAGGATCAGGTCCGCCGGCAGCGTGAATCCGCTACCCGGCACCTCCTCCATCCGCCCACCGCGCCACTCCACGCGCAGGCATTCGAGGCCGGCGACCGCCCCATCGCGGGCCACGACGCGCTTGGCCAGCACAGCCCAGTCGCGCTCAACGCCTTCCTGATGGCTTGACGAAGTGCGCAGCTTGAGCGGCCAGTCGGGCCAGGTCAGCGCCTTGTCTTCATTTTCGGGGGGACGCGGCATGATCTCGAGCTGAGTCACGCTGGCCGCGCCCTGACGATTGGAGGTGCCGACGCAGTCCGAGCCGGTATCGCCGCCGCCGATGACAATGACGTGCTTGCCCTGCGCCGTGAGTGTGCCGCGCGGGGCAGCGCGCACCTCGTCGTCACCGGCGTTGCGTTTGTTCTGCTGCGTCAGGAATTCCATCGCGAGGCGGACTTCGGGCAGCTCGGCGCCGGGGATATCGAGAACGCGCGGCTCCTCCGCCCCGCCCGCGAGCACTACGGCGTCGAAATTATCGCGCAGGGCCTGGAAGCTGACTTCCACTCCCACCTCGCTCGACGTGCGAAACTGGACCCCTTCGGCTTCCATCTGCACCGCGCGGCGATTGATGAGGTGCTTTTCGAGCTTGAAGTCCGGGATGCCGTAGCGAAGCAGGCCGCCTATCCGGTCGGCTTTCTCGAAAACGGTGACGGCATGGCCTGCGCGCGCGAGTTGCTGAGCGCAGGCGAGCCCCGCGGGCCCGCTGCCGACGATGGCCACAGCCTTGCCGCTCAGGCGGTGCGGAGGCTCGGGCACGATCCAGCCCTCGCGCCAGCCGCGGTCGACGATGGCGCATTCGATCGACTTGATCGTCACCGGGGCGTCGATGAGGTTCAGCGTGCAGGCTGCCTCGCAGGGCGCCGGGCAGATACGGCCGGTGAATTCGGGAAAGTTGTTGGTGGAATGGAGGGAGGCCAGCGCGCGCCGCCAGTCGTCCTCGTAGACGAGGTGATTCCAGTCGGGGATCAGATTGTTGACGGGGCACCCCGTGTGGCAAAACGGAATCCCGCAGTTCATGCAGCGCGCGGCCTGGCGGTTCAGCTCCGCACGCGGCAGCGGGACGGTGAACTCCTTGTAATGCCGCACGCGTTCGGCCGCATCGGCATAGCAGGTGTCGTGCCGCTCGAATTCGAGGAAGCCGGTTTCCTTGCCCATTATTCCGCCGCCTCCATCGCGGCTTCCTCGCGCTCTGCTTCGAGCGCTTCGAGCGCTATGCGGTAGTCGCGCGGCATGATCTTGCGGAAAGACCCGAGCGCGGCATCCCAATTATCGAGCAGTGCCCGCGCCTGCTGCGAGCCGGTGTGGAGCAAGTGGCGTTCCACGAGAATGCGCAGCCGCTCGGCATCATGGCGCAGCGGATCGCCCAGGCCGTGGTCATGCACCGAGCGCGCTTGCTGCTGCGGCCGACCGGTTCCCTCCTCCGGATCACGGCGGGCGCTGATGCTTTCGATATCGACCTGCGCGGTGTTGCAGAGCGCCTCGAACGCGCCGTCGGGATCATAGACATAGGCGATGCCGCCGCTCATCCCCGCTGCAAAATTGCGGCCGGTCTTGCCCAGCACGCAGACCACCCCGCCGGTCATATACTCACATGCATGGTCGCCGGTCCCTTCGACCACCGCCACCGCTCCGGAATTGCGGACCGCGAAACGCTCGCCTGCCACGCCCGCGAAATAGGCCTCTCCCGCAATCGCCCCATAGAGGACGGTATTCCCGACGATGATGTTTTCCTGCGCGGTCCGCGACGCCTCAGCTGGCGGTCGCACCACGATCCGCCCGCCCGACAGGCCCTTGCCGACGTAATCATTGGCATCGCCGGTCAAGGCGAGCGTAACGCCATGCGCCAGCCAGGCGCCGAAGCTTTGGCCGGCGCTGCCAGTGAAGGCGATGCGAATGGTATCGGGCGGCAGGCCGTCATGTCCATAGCGCGCCGCGATCCGGCCCGAGAGCATGGCGCCAGTGGCCCGGTTGAGGTTGCGGATTGGGCGCTCGATGACGACGGGCTCGCGCCGCTCGAGCGCCAGCGCGCATGTCGCGATCAGCTCGTGATCGAGCACGCCGCCAAGCCCATGATCCTGAGCTTCGGCCTGACACAGTGCGCCGCCCGCGCGCGGCGTGACGGCATGAAGCACTCGCGAGAGATCGACCCCCGCCGCCTTCCAGTGCCGATGAACGCGGCCGGCATCGATCCGATCGACGCGGCCCACCATCTCTTCGACGGTTCGGAAACCCATTTCGGCCATGATGGCGCGTAGTTCCTCCGCGACGAAGAGGAAGTAGTTGATGACGTGCTCGGGCTGGCCCGTGAACCGCGCCCGCAGCACCGGATCCTGCGTCGCGACCCCGACCGGGCAGGTGTTGAGGTGACACTTCCTCATCATGATGCAACCGGCCGCGATCAGCGGCGCAGTCGCGAAACCGAACTCGTCCGCGCCAAGCAGAGCCGCTACGGCCACATCGCGCCCGGTCCTGAGGCCGCCGTCCGCCTGGACAGCAATCCGGCTGCGAAGGTCGTTGAGCAGCAGCGTTTGCTGCGTCTCCGCCAGCCCGATCTCCCAGGGGCTGCCGGCATGGGTCAGCGAAGTGAGCGGGGAAGCGCCGGTGCCGCCCTCATAGCCAGAGATCGTGACATGATCCGCCTTGCATTTGGCAACGCCGGCCGCGACCGTGCCCACCCCCACCTCGCTCACCAGCTTGACCGAGATGCGGGCGGCCGGGTTTACATTCTTGAGGTCGTGGATGAGCTGCGCCAGATCCTCGATCGAATAGATGTCGTGGTGCGGCGGCGGGCTGATCAGGCCGACGCCGGGCGTGGAATGGCGCACCGAGGCGATCGCCTTGTCCACCTTGTGGCCAGGCAACTGCCCGCCCTCACCCGGCTTGGCACCTTGCGCCATTTTGATCTGGATATCGTCGGCGTTGACGAGATACTCCGTGGTCACGCCGAAGCGGCCGGAGGCGACCTGCTTGATGCGCGAGCGCATGGTGTCGCCGTTCTCGAGTGCCCTGAACCGCTCCGCCTCCTCGCCCCCCTCGCCGGTGTTCGAGCGCGCGCCGATGCGGTTCATCGCAATGGCCAGTGTCGTGTGAGCCTCGCGGCTGATCGAACCGAAGCTCATGGCCCCGGTGCTGAAGCGTTTCACGATTTCGGCCGCGGGCTCGACCTCGTCCAGCGCAAGCGGATGCTCGGCGGGCTTCAGCTCCATCAGCCCGCGGATGGTCAATAGCCGTTCGCTCTGCTCATTCACCGCACGGGCGAAGGCATCGTATTTGTCGCGGGCGTTACCGCGAACGGCGTGCTGAAGGCTCGCGACGGTCTCGCTGGTCCAGGCATGATCCTCGCCGCGCAGCCGCACGGCATAGATGCCGCCCGCGTCGAGCGCGTTTCGATAAAGCGGTCCATCACCATAGGCCTGGGCATGCCGGCGCACCGCTTCCTCGGCGATTTCGGTCAAGCCGACGCCTTCAATGCTGGTGGCCGTGCCGGTGAAATAGGCATCCACGAACTCGCTTGACAGGCCGACAGCGTCGAAAATCTGCGCGCCGCAGTATGATTGGTAGGTTGAGATGCCCATCTTGGACATGACCTTGAGGATGCCCTTGCCCAGCGCTTTGATGTAATTTGCCTGCACCTTGTCCGAAGACAGGCCGGGCAGCTTGCGCGCGCGGATATCCTCCAGCGTCTCGAAGGCGACATAGGGGTTGATCGCTTCCGCGCCATATCCCGCAAGGGCGCAGAAATGGTGGACTTCGCGCGCCTCGCCGGTTTCGACCACGAGCCCGGTCTGCATACGCAGGCCCTGACGCACGAGCTGGTGATGGACCGCCGAGGTCGCGAGCAAGGCGGGCATGGGCACGCGATCGGGCCCTTGCGCGCGGTCGGACAGGATTAAGATGTTGGCATCGGCCAAGACCGCCTCGGTCGCGGCCCAGCCCATCTCCTTTAGCGCCTGTGCCAGGCCGGCGGCGCCGGTGGCCGCGTCCCAGGTGATGTCGATCGTAGCGGTCCGAAAGGCCCCATCGAGCGCCACTTCGACCGAGCGGATCTTGGCCAAATCCTCATTGGTGAGGATCGGCTGCGCCACTTCGAGGCGCTTGTGCGTACCGGCCTCGCGGCCCAGCAGGTTGGGTCGCGGCCCGACCATACTGGTCAGGCTCATCACCAAAGCCTCGCGGATCGGGTCGATGGGCGGATTGGTGACTTGGGCGAAGTTCTGCTTGAAGTAATCGTAGAGCAGGCGCGGACGGTTTGAGAGCACCGCTAGCGGCGTGTCCGTTCCCATCGAACCGATCGGATCATCGGCGTCCTGCGCCATCGGCTCGAGGAAGCGCGCCAAGTCTTCCTCGGTGTAGCCGAAGGCCTGCTGGCGTTGCAGCAGGCTGGTCGTCTCGCGCGGCAGTTCGGACAGTTCCGGCTCGATATGTGATAGGTCTTCGAGCTTGTACTGCGCGCGGTCGAGCCAAGCCTGGTAGGGCAAGGCGCTAGCGAGTTCGGCCTTGATCTCGTCATCCTCGACGATACGGCCCTGCTCGAGGTCGATCAGCAGCATTTTGCCCGGTTGTAGGCGCCACTTCCGAACGATGTTCTCCTCGGGAATCGGAAGCACGCCGCTCTCGCTAGCGAGGACGACATAGCCATCCTTCGTCACGCAATAGCGCGCCGGTCTCAGTCCGTTGCGGTCGAGAGTGGCGCCGATCTGGCGGCCATCGGTGAAGCACACCGCAGCCGGCCCGTCCCAAGGCTCCATCAAGGCGGCATGATATTCATAGAACGCGCGTCGCTCGGCATCCATCAGCGGATTGCCGGCCCAGGCTTCCGGGATCAGCATCATCATCGCATGGGCTAGGCTGTAGCCGCCGGTCAGCAACAGCTCGAGCGCATTGTCGAGGCTAGCGGTATCGGACTGGCCGTGCGGGATCAGCGGCCACATCTTATCGAGGTCGGCGCCCAGCAGCTCGGACTCCATCGTCCGGCGGCGTGCTTCCATCCAGTTCACATTGCCGCGGACGGTGTTGATCTCGCCATTGTGCGCCGTGAACCGAAACGGGTGCGCCAGCCGCCAGCTCGGAAAAGTATTGGTGCTGAAACGCTGGTGGACGAGGCCGAGTGCGCTGACGCAGTCCGGGTCGCGCAGATCGTCGTAGAAACTGCCGACCTGCGTCGCGAGCAACAGCCCTTTGTACACGATGGTGCGGCTGGAAAAGCTCGGGATGTAGGTATCGACCAGGCTCGGCAGCCCATGCTTTTGGGCATGTTTTGCCAATGGATTGAGCGTCTGTTTGCGGATCACCACCAGCTTGCGTTCGAAAGCATCCTGGTCGGCGCAAGTCTCACCCCGCGCCACCACGCATTGCCGCATCACCGGCATCGACGCGAGCACCGCCTCGCCCAGCCCTGCCGGCGTCACCGGAACATCGCGCCAGCCGACCACGCGCTGGCCTTCTTTGGCGACGAACTTCTCGAGTTTCGCCTCGACGAAGCCGCGCGCCACCTCATCGGGCGGCATGAAGCATTGCGCCACCGCGTAGTCGCCGGGCGGGGGCAGTTCAACGCCGGCTCCGTATGCCCATTTGCGAAACAATGGATCGGGCAGTTGGATCAATATGCCTGCGCCATCCCCCAATAGAGGATCGGCCCCGACCGCGCCTCGATGATCTAAATTGTGCAGTATTTCCAACGCGCGAGTGATGATGGCATGACTCTTCTCGCCGGCGATGTGCGCGATCATGCCGACGCCGCAGGCGTCATGCTCATTCTTGGGATCGTACAGCCCGCGCGCGGGCCATGGTCCGATCGGCACCATGCACATCCTTCGCCGAAGCGAAGCGAATGGCATGGACATGAGCCTCTCGCTTCGCAGTTACAGCCCGATAGTCGGGAAAATGTCGCGAGATACGGTAATGCCGGTTTGGAAACTGTTTGGCAACTGAAGCAGACGAAAGATTATTGCGTAGAATTTCTATCACGCGAGCAAGCGCCGACCGTGACCTTAAACTTGACGTTGGGACTGGGACAATTTGTCCAAGGCAGCGCGTAATTCCGCTTGATGGTCGGGTACAAGCCCGCCGATGGGCGACGGTGTGGACGGCAAATTCCTGTGGCCTGTCTGCTTCGCGACGAAGGCTTGTACCTGGTCGGCGCTGGCCTGGCCAGCAAGCGGGCTGCGCTGCTTTTCTCTGTCCTGGAACGCCGCGAAGGCAGTGTCGAACTGCTCGAGCAATCCTTCGAGGTCGGGGGCAGGCCGAGGCGGGTGAACAGGCTGGGGCGTGAGGATCATGAAGCCCTCCGGCGCATCGCGTTGCGCTAGAATAGGCGACGGAGACTCGGGAAGCTCGCCTTGCGGCGGCGGCGTTCGAAGCTGCGAATCATCGCCCAAGCCATCGGCGAGTTCCTCACGCACATGTAGTGGGCGCCGCCGCACAGGCTTATCCTGAGCCTCGTCACCGTGATCTCCGTCGATCTCACTATAGATAGGTCTAGGATCTCGGCCGGCATCGCGAACAAGCCGGCGGGTGACGGCATAACCCGCCAAGCCACCAAGAACGGCGGCGGTCACTCCAACAGCTGCCCGCAGAGATGGTGTGAGCGGCGCAAGCTCGCCCATGCCAACGGCTGCGAGCCAACGTTCGAGCACCGCGGCCGGCAACACCGCGATTGTCAACCCCAGTACCGCCGCGGCCCAAAGGGCAATCAGCGGCGCAAACGCGGGGTGGCTGGTGATAGGGCGGCGCTGCGCCGTAGCCGTCATGCCCAACAATTCCCATAAAATCTGATCGGCGAGACCAGCCTGAGCAGCTGGATCGGCGGTGGTCTGTATGGCCAACGCCGACGGTTGCGGCAACGGTCTGCGAACCGATTCGGCGTCCTGGTCCGGGACATGAAGCTGACCCCAAACGGCAAGGCGTGCTTGCCGTAGCGGCGGAAGTGCAAGCATTGCACGCCCTCGACGCATCGGTCATGAGAGGCCCCACCAGAGCCATGACGAAGGAGAGACCCCATGACGCCGCAGGAGATCGCCGCCAAGGTGGGCGAACCGCTCGGGACCAGCGAATGGGTTGAGATCAGCCAAGAGCGGATCAACCAGTTTGCCGAGGCGACCGGCGATCACCAATTCATTCATGTCAATCCGGATATGGCGAAGTTGACCCCCTTCGGCGGCACCATCGCCCATGGCTTCCTGACGCTGTCGATGATCCCCTATCTCTCCGCCAACAGCGACATCCCCCGCCCCGATGGGGTGAAGATGGGCGTGAACTACGGCGGCAACAAAACCCGCTTCATCAATCCGGTCCGCGCCGGCAAACGTATTCGGGGCCACTGGAAACTGCTCGAGATGGCCGAAAAGCGGCCGGGTCAGTGGCAACAGACGGTTGAGATCACCATTGAGATCGAGGGCGAGGAAAAGCCCGCCTTGATCGCAGAGTGGATGACACAGTTTTTTGTTTGAGCTCGACGCAATCGTCCTTCCACAGGCTCTGGACGAGCAACCCCTTACAAACTTCCAATCCGTTCGGGCTGAGCCTGTTGAAGCCCGAGCAAATGCCAGGAAATCTCCATGACCCGCGACGCCGTTATCGTTTCCACCGCCCGCACCGCGATCGGCCGTGCCTATAAGGGCGCATTCAATGCCACGCACGGGGCGACGTTGGGCTCCTACTCGCTCGCTCCCGCGATCGAACGCGCGGGCATCGAAGCCGGCGAGGTTGACGATGTGCTTTGGGGCGCCGCCCTCCAACAGGGCGCGCAGGCCGGCAATCTGGCGCGCCAGGTTGCGCTGCGGGCGGGCTGCCCTGTCACCACCAGCGGCATGACGATTGACCGCCAGTGCTCGAGCGGGCTGATGACCATCGCCACCGCCGCCAAGCAGATCGTGATCGACCGGATGGATGTCGTCGCGGCCGGCGGACAGGAGTCGATCAGCCTGGTCCAGACAAAGGACATGCGCGTCCAGCCCGATCCGGAGCTGCTTGCCATGCACGGCGCGATCTATATGCCCATGCTCCAGACGGCCGAGACGGTTGCCCAGCGCTATGGCATCAGCCGTGAGGCGCAGGACGAATACGCGTTCCAGAGCCAGCAGCGCGTGGCCGCGGCGCAGGCGGCGGGCAAATTCGAGGCTGAGATCGTCCCGGTTACCGTGACGATGAAAGTGCAGGACAAGGAAACTGGCGAGATTTCCGACCGTGAGGTCACCATTGCCAAGGACGAGGGCAACCGGCCCGAAACCAGCTTGGAAGGCCTCTCCTCGCTAAATCCCGTAATGGGCCCGGGCACCAGCATCACTGCCGGCAATGCTAGCCAGCTATCGGATGGGTCGTCGGCCAGCATTCTGATGGAAGCGAGCCTGGCCGAAAAGCGCGGTCTCGAGCCGCTGGGCCGCTATGTCGGCATGGCGGTCGCGGGCACAGAGCCCGACGAGATGGGCATCGGGCCCGTCTTCGCCATTCCCAAGCTGTTGCAGCGTTTCGGCCTCAAGATCGAAGACATCGGCATCTGGGAGCTGAACGAGGCTTTCGCGGTCCAGGTGCTCTACTGCCGCGACAAGCTCGGCATCCCGGATGAGCTGCTGAACGTCAACGGCGGCTCGATTTCGATCGGCCACCCCTATGGAATGACAGGCGCGCGCTGCACGGGACATGTGCTGCTCGAAGGCAAGCGCATGGGCGCCAAATATGGCGT
>ERZ1066118.1823-NODE-1823-length-11865-cov-6.731753_pt1 | contig 11865 bp, 14 predicted proteins | sample MGYA00382765_ERZ1066118 | MGnify/ENA primary metagenome ERZ1066118 (study PRJEB33369, sample SAMEA5778348) | biofilm metagenome | biome: Industrial cooling water; feature: Water cooling tower basin; material: Biofilm | place: United Arab Emirates | collected...
CTTTTCTACAAAGCCATCAAGACCGGCGGCTGAAGAAGCTACACGCCCCTACCCACACGGGTAGGGGCATCACTTGCTTCTTTTTTTTGTTTGCATCTTATGATCAAACAACGTCTTACTGGGACTTCTTTCATGGACATCAATGAAACAAAAGAGGCCCTTAAGTCTTTTCTGGAGACCAAGCCGGAAGAGATGGTCTCTCAGTTGAAGATTGTAACAGGCGATCAGCTACCGAACGGCAAGCTCTACCACATGAGCAAGAATGCCAAGCTTGAGCGCTTCATCCCTTACGTATCGCCTCGCACTCTCGAAGAGGAAGATCGCATCTTCCCCAGAGTCTCCACAGCCCCAACCCTTGCTGGTTGTCTGATGGGTTATCAGAGCGATCTGTCTGACTTCCATCGACACTCCTCCGGTAGGAGTCTGGAAGGTAGTCCCATCAAATTCCGTAGCGGTTGGTACGTTTACGAACTTGACGCGGATGTCGCCGTACGTCCTGAAGAGAAGCTGCTACCCGACGTCGAACGCACCGACGAACATTGGTTGCTACCTTTCGACAAGGAACATTCTGAGTACCGTGGTAAGTTGGCTGCGCGATTCTTCTACGAAGCGGTCACCTATCTTCCCGACAAGGACGATACGATCGTAACTCTGATGATGTACGTGTCGGTGGAATCGGAGACTCCGGTTCCGTTCAACGACAAGGTAACATTGGAGAAGGGTTTCTGGAGAATCAAGGTCGTCGGTCTGCACAACGCGCCTGATTGGAAATCAATTCCCGAGGTCAGTCCTGAGCGGATCACTCAGATGGAGTACGATTCCATCAAACGCTACGCCGCCAGCCTCTTGAGTCTGGAAGATGTTCAATCTGCTTCGTACCGCTGGTAACTGTAAACGCCCTCCTCGAAAGGGAGGGCGTTTATGCCGTCTCCTAGAACAGGCATTTTTTTACTTCTTCCGTGTTTTCTATGGTAAGAGAAACTTCCTCCCACTAATCCGCTGGAAAGCGGAGGTAACTGCATGAACCTTTTTCTAGCTCTGCTGAAGATGCTGGCTTTTGTCTCCATCGCTGTAGTGTTGGCTCTATTGACAACAGTGGCAGCTTTCTTCGGCAGTGTTCTCTTTCCCAGCCGTTTCTTTCTACCGATGGCTGGTGCCCCTAGGACCGATCTTTGGTCCAATGAAGAACGTCAACAAAGACTCGGTCAGGGTGTGAAAAATGTCTCTAAGTGGGAGTGAGGTTCAGGAAGAGACGGATCTTGGTCTTTTGAACGAGATCGTCAAGGACATGGGTCTTGGCCGCACGGTCAATACTAAGAAGATCTTCCATCGACACATGTACGACCCTACCCAGATGTCGGCCAAGACACTCTGGGCGCTTTACCTGATTCGCGAAGAGTACCGTAAAGAAGCTGCGTATCGGCGTCTAAGACTCGACCTTATTGAGCGAATACTCAAGTGGGTACCGCACTCAGTAAAGTCCAAGGTGGATCCTAAGGCTGCTGTTAAAGCGATCTGATTGAACCGCATTTCAGCCATTAAGTATTCACTCGATCACCCTGCTGATCAAACCCGTTCCTTCAAAGTAACATAACCGAGAGGTCAATACGAGGCGAATATGGCCATGACGAAAAAGGAGATCATCAATCTCCGCGCTGAATTCCAGAAGCTCTGCGACAAGATCGAAAGTCGTGAGGGCCCCCTTCCCCATGCCGCGGGACTCAAGTTGGTCGATGCTGAGATCGGCAAGACTGGCGAAGGTCCGCCGACCATTCTGCTGCGGCAACTGGGACAGCTCCTGAAACACTATATCGACGAAGTCAAGAAGAAGCCGAATGCAGTCGTTCGCTTCAACGTGGCCGCCGGTCTGGTGGTCGACAAGGGCCTGGATGTTCAGATGGCCATTCGCCGAGCACGTGTTGCTCTGGACTCCGCAGTTCGCGAAATGGAGGCCGACGGCCTTTGTGATGCGAAGACCCACACCGCACTCCGTGTCGACAAGCACGATCGAGTGCTCAATGAAATCCTCAACACCTGAGCCCCCCATGTCCCAAGAAAACTCTGCAAGCGTGGAAGTCGCCCACAACGCCTCTGTCGCCAAGACCGAGGACATGATCCGCGCTGAGAAGCTGGGCTTCCCGACCATCACGGGACTCCCGGCTGATTTTGAGAAGCCGGTTTGGCCGCCGGCTTTCTCGCTGCACGATGACGATTGGAAGATCTTCGTCGGTGCTGAGGTGCGCCTGATCTGGGGGAGTTTCGACTCCTACCAGAAGGCCGCCATCTGCCACATGGCCATCGACGCAATGAAGCGCGTCAAAGCCGCGGATCGCAACAACCCGAACAACCATCCCGCTGCCGCCGGGACGGTCAACTGGCGTGGCTGATTAGCTCCAATCAAAAAGCTTTCAGCCACGTATTACCCACTTGTCATAGCCATCAAAGCTGTGGCAGCGCTGCTACACCCAACCCAAAAGCAATAGAGAGAGTTCAATCATGTCGGACAAGAAGACCACCGAAATCGAGATCAGCGATGCCGTCAAGGCGATCGCCGAAGCTGCCAAGAAGAGCATGACGATCGCCGAAGGCGGTATCGTCGAGGTGCCGAAGGACTTCTACGAGTCGCTCCTCCCCGAAGGCGTGAGCCTGAAAGACGTCCAGAAGGTCCAGCAGGCCAACAGCACGATCATCGCCGGCGTCGGTCTGGCCCTGGGTGACGTGGGCCTGGCGGCCTTCAAGAAGGACAAGAAGCTGGAGCAGCTGTCGGTGTCGGTGAACGCCGGCAAGGACAAGCTCGAGGTCGGCCTGTCCCGCTCGCGTACCAGCCGCAACCCGACCGACGGTTCCGAGATCGTCAAGCACGGCGTCTTGTCGGCGAACTGGCGCGTGGCCGCCGCGGGCAACCGCGGTGACTTCAAGAAGGTGCGGGACAACGTGGCCGAGCGTGCGGCCAAGATGTTCGGCTAAGTGGCATAAGTCAGGGCTACGGCTTTTGCCGTAGCCCTGACAGTCTCTGTTCTGCGTTTTTTTGACCCTGGCTTGACAAGGGGTCTCCGGAGTCGTATAACGACTCAGTTCCAAATCCACCCAATCCCAACGAGGTGAGTAAATGCAAGTCGGAATCATCGGTCTCCGCTCCAAGCAAGTCGAAGTCCTGAGTTCGCGCCGTTTCAACGGTATCAAGGTCGACTTCTACGGCCATGCCAAATACACCCGCGAACACATCGACAACTTCTGCCGCGGAGCGGACAAGGTCATCGTCCTGCAGAATCTGGTACCCAACAACGACCAGAAACTCGTCCCGCGCGAAAAGCGCATTCTCGCCCTGGGTTCGGTGGGTTCGATCGTCCGTGTTCTCGAGAAATTCGAGAAGCCGGTTGAGGTCGTCGAAGCTCCGAAGGTCGACAAGCAGTCGCTGTTCGACAAGGCTGCGAAGGACGTGGCTGAGGCATTCATGGCTCGCCAGCTCGAATCGCCGACGCCGCCCGCCGGCGAAATCAGCTCAGCTGAATGGCGTGCGCCGCTGATGACGACCCGCAACCCGTCGACTGTGAAGTCGGTCTTCACCAACATCGCAGATAAGCGTGAGATCAAATACGTTTATCGGGACGATATCGTGGTGGAGCGGTGCAAACCGAACGGCGTCCAGAACTACAAGATCCTGGGCGCGGTTCAGCTTGGTGACATCGTCCGCTTCGAGCGTCCCATGAAAGTCAACGCTTCGGTGTGGAAGGCTCGCATCCAGACGGCTCGCTCGTACTACAAGCGTAAGATGGGAATCGAGTTTGAAGCCCACTTCTACGGGAATATGGTCGATCTGTTGGCGACCAACGTCCCGCTGCGCGGCAACATTCTCGAGGACGACGAGATCCGTAAGGAACTGACTCGTACTCCGGTCGAGTTGCCCCCGGGCGTCGAGTTCGGTAGCCCCGAGCACATCGAGATCGTCCGCCAGGCCCTGAACAGCCTTCAGCCCAAAGGTAATCAGGTCCCGGTGGTCGAACCGGCTCCGGCCGAACAGCCCCCGGTCGCTGAGGCGGAACCGGTGGTGGAAGAGAAGGTCGCCTACAACGCTCTCCAGCGCTCTTTCTGGAAGCGCGCGTATCTGGCCTGCCTCTCGTCCGGCAACACGCCGGTCGAGGCTGAGATGAAGGCTGACGCGGCCCTGAGGGCGCACGATCAGCGCTTCAGCTAAGTGGTGATAAAGAGCCCTGGTTATCCAGGGCTCTTTTTTTTGTACTCAGGAGGTTGAGCATGGATCTTTTCACGGTACAGGTAGGTCGATGGCGTCTCTGTCAGAAACACAAGGCAGAATTCGTCGACACTACCGTTAAGTCTGGCCTGAAGATCTTTGCTCCCACCTGGGACATGGTCTTAGGGTATAAGGACGGATCGGTCTCTGAGGAAGAGTATCGAAAGCGCTACCGTCAACTAATGATCGAAAGCTGGTGCGCTCACCGCGAACAGTGGAAAGAGTTCCTTCGATCTGAAGGGTATAAGGCGATCAGTTGTTACTGTAAGCCTGGTGAATTCTGCCACCGGTTACTACTGGTGGACATCTTTAGGGAGCTTTGTGAAAAGCTCAAAATCCCATTCAACTATTACGGGGAGTTGGAACCGTGACCGACAAAGAGTTGTTGGTCGGTATCGAACACTTCGATATCGAACGTGAACGTGCATTGTCCCCGGCAGATCGAATTCTGTCCGAGGTCGTTCATCTGCACCGAATTGAGAACAGTTCGCTGGTCGACAAAGACGTCAAACAGCTACTGGGTGGTATTCGGGCTCGACTGATGCTTGTCCAGCAAGACATTCGTGAAGGAGTTTCTAAATGAATCCTTGGGACATCCCCGAAGAACATCCGATGCCGCCTGGCAATCACCTGAAGCAGGCTGGACTGCATTGGCTGAAGGAATACGATCACGACAAGCGGTTTGTCGGGTACGCTCTCCTTCAATGGCAGCCGGGAGTGAAGGAGTGGTGTAAGCCAGGTGAACACTTGACGGGTAATGCTGTCAAGTTGACGAACCGATTCGTCTACGTCACACCCTGCGCCGCACCGCTGGAACCCAACGAGGTAGATTCACTGCGCCGATTGATCCAGTCAGTAAAGTACGAGTCGGAAGGAGAGGCGGTTGTTCTACGCGTCTCGAAGAATGACTGGAGGGCGGTCAACTATGTTCTCCACCAACTCATCCCCTGAGGTGTCAAATGACTGTAGTCTGTTGGGACGGTAAATACCTGGCTGTCGACTCAAGGCGTACCAAGGACAAGTCAACCGTCTCCGACGATTCGAACAAGATCGACCTTGGTTTCAGGGGCGTGAAGTTCGAAGGTTCCTACATCAGGGCGGTTGCCAGAGCCGGTAACGTCAAAACCACACGGGTTCTCCGAGAGGTTCTGAAAGAAACCCCTGACGTGTTCACGCAGGGTTCGTTCGACGCCCGTGGTCTGAAGAAAGGTAGCATGTTGGTGGTGACCAGGAAAGCTGCCTGGCATGTCACCACTGACGGCAAGGGTGTTGTAGAGACAAAGAAGATTCCCAAGGACGAGCCTTACGCCATCGGTTCAGGTGGTCGAGTTGGTATGTTCTTGATGAAGGCCTTCAATCTCTCGGCACCTATGGCTGTCGCTAGCGTTACCATGCAGCTTGATTGCTGCGGTGGTCCTGTCAAGTACGTCAAGTGTCGCGGCATTGTCCCCGGTGCTCGACCTGTACTCCAGTCCAAGAACTACGACAACTACGAATCGCTGCGTAAGGACGTGATGGTACGCATGCGCAAGAAAGTCAATGCCGCACTCGATGAGTTCCAAGACAACTAAGACGGCATAACTCCTCCCCTACCTTTCGGTAGGGGAGGAGAAGCTTTATGCTTTTTTTCTTTGCTTAGCCGACCTGGGTCTGAGCGCGGGTGTCGAGCGTCTCGACGTAACCAGCGCGACCACGATCAACGTCAGCCGAGACCTGCTGGACGAAAGCCTGCTGCAGGTTCGGGTTCATGCCACCGAGGTTCATCGCGTCCAGCTGACGCTGGGCGAACTGAACGACACCGGCGCCGTGCTGCGTCAGAGCAGTGAACTCGATCGAGATGTCGAGCGTCTCACCACCCTGGGTCAGGTCACGACGACCAGTGATGTCGCCCGAACCGTTCGGCATCATGTTCGTGCACAGCCAAGCCTCAACGACCTTGGTGTGGGTCGGATCGGGCTCGATGAAGAGCACGGTCATGCCCGTGTAGTCCGGGAGGAGATCAGCCGGATTGCTCTGGCGGATACCGCGCGTGACGACGGTCGGGTACTTGGTGGCCGGGTCCATGATCAGACCGGTGATCCAATGACGGAGCAGGTTCGAGACCGGCTTGCCGTACTTCTCGGTCCAGACGAAGGTCGGGTTCGAACGCGCACGAGTGACGTTCGAGATGTCCTGCTGCATTTCACCAGCGCCGCCCACAGGGGTTTCCTGGAACTCGACGGTGAGCGTAGCGTTCAGACCTTCGATCGACTTCGGGTGAAGTTCGACCAGGGCCTTCAGGGCCTCGACGTAAGCTTCGGGGTTCTCCAGATCCTGGAAACCACGGGGCGCTTCGATCAGAATGGCGATGAGGTTGCGGCGGACGTAGCTGGAACTGGAGACGTACTGGCCGATGTCGGGCATCGGGCCATTCTGTCCACCATTCACCAGGTTGACCATCGGAGCCTCAGCGTACTGACCGTAGCCCGTGTTACCAAGGATAGCGTTTTCCAAACGAGCCATCTTTGTTTATTCCTCTAAGTTAGAGTGAGGGGTTTACGGTGAATCCAGGGCCCTTACGGGCCCTGGTTCAGATCGCCGATGCGGTTGGCCCGCACAGTGTAGGTACCGACAGTCTTCATGTTCGGAGCGAACATGTCGATGCGGCAGCTCCAGCTGTAACCACGCTGCTCATCAGCAGCGGTGTAGAACGTCGACGGGACGATGATGACGCGGTCGTCGAAACGACCCTGGGTCATCTGAGTGATCAGGCGGTTCGAACGCTCGATGAACTGGTCGGCAGTCAGGTTGCTGATGCCGGTCAGGTCACGCCAAGCGCGCTGAGCCACCTTCTCCAGTTCCACGGCGACGAACATGTTGATCGCGCTGTTGAGAACCGAGCTGTCGTCCTCGTACACCGTCTGCACAGCCGGCCAGAAGAGCGTACGACGGTCGTAGTTCTGGACCCACACCAGGCCGATGGCCCAGTCCTTCGAGCGGGTGATGGCCGGCTTGAAGGTAACGTTGACGCCACGGAACATCGTGATCTGGTTGTTCGGCGGGACATCGAAGCCCAGACCGCGACGCCAGATACCGTTGCCCGGAGACATGAAGCGAGCGCACTTGGTAGCGAACTCGATCGTCAGCGGCAGCAGACCCTTGTACGGATCGTTGATCAGGTAGCCCGAGTGACCGATGACGATGACGCGGCAAACCGACGTACCGTACATGATCGACTCAGGGTAGTTGCGAGCGGCAGTACGCAGAGCGGTAGCAATCGAGCTTTCCTCGGCCGCAGTGTTCTGGTCCTGCATGATGTCCTGCGTCGACAGAGCGACCCAGACATCCTTACGCTTGCCGATCGGCGTCAGCATGGCCATCTTGGTGTCCATGGAGAAGCCGGTGTCGTAGATCGTCGACAGCGGGTACATGGCCCAGTCGAGCAGATCAGCTTCGCCTTCGCCGAAGTTCAGCAGGTGGTCACGGACGAGCGTGTCGAAAGCAGCGTTCGACATCGTACCGTCGCTACCGCCAGCGGCGTAGTGCGTCGAGGTCTCACCGAACAGCAGACCGTTGTCGGCCGGACCCTGCACCTCGAGGGTGTAGTAGGGAACGCCATTCAGGTCGGTACCGGTGAACGGGTTGACCATGTACAGGAACTCGCTACCGGCAGTCATCGTCGGCGTCGGGAGGAGACCCTCCGGAGCCTCGGCAGCGCCGATCATCGCCAGAACCTGCTGGAGGTTATTGCGATAGATGTGCATGCGACCGAACGGACCGTACGTCGGCGGGAGACCCGGCGAGTCGATGTCCTGGTACGACGAAAGGATCAGCTTCTCAGCGGCCAGGTCACGATCCGTAGCGGCGTCGTAAGCAACTGGGCTGAAAGCGAAGTCCAGGAACTGCTCACCCTGCAGCGTCTCAATCGGGCTCGGGGTCGAGGCCGCGTCGGTACGCTGAACGAGCTGTAGGCGATACAGGAAAGCCTTGACGGCTTCAGCCAACGAATCGTTGGTGGGGGCCGGGCTGTTGGTGGTCGGGGCCACGAGGCGCAGACCGAGGTTGTTGCCGTAACCGCCGATGAAGTTGACTTCCAGCTCCATGATCGGGTACAGAGTCGACTGCGTGGCGCCAGCGCCAGTCATCGAACCAGCCTTCGAGGTCACAGCGCCGAAAGCCTGCGGGGTACCGCCGGAGTTCCAGTCGTTGAGGACCCACTTCAGCTTGTGGCCAGCCTTCGGGGCGCCGTCCGGAATGCGAGCGCCATTGGCGTCGCGGCGGAAGGTACCGTCAGCATTACGCTCGAACTGCGGGATGTTGTCAGCGACGACGTCGACCGACAGGAGCAGACGGGCCTTCGGGCCAGCGTTCGCCGGAACGACGCGCTGAACGAAGATGGCATTGCCAGCACCCTGAAGGGCGTTGGCGAGAACCGACTGGTGGTTGTAGTACGGTGAACGAGCATCCAGCGTCTTAGCGCCGAAGATCGTGTTGAGGGAATCGCCCGCAACGAGCTGAGGGATAGTCGGACCCTTCTCCGTGTACAGGTACACGAGGGGAAGGTGAGACGGCAGAACTTCCGGATCGATCACCGGCGGACGGCCGCTGTTGTCCTGAATACCCAACAGGTTAGCGAGCGGAGCAGCGTTTACAAAACTGTTCATTGAACTTGGCTCCTAGGAGTAAACTGTGCGATGCTGGACGAAAAGACCTCTCCGGAACGCGACTCCGGAAGATTGGTGATCTCTTGTAGACACAGCGCACTCTGACTTATGCTATAGCAGTGGAGTGATGTCGCGCATCATAGTAATAGTTCGTGCCGACCTCCGTGCAAGCTTTGAACTATTACCAAGATTTCACAAAGGGAATTCTCAACATGTTTAAGCACCCCTACGAGACGACCCCGTGCTCGTCCTACCAGCTCAAGGAAATCGTGTCGTCGTTGCAGCGCGCCATTGTGAATGGCGAACTGGGTACCGCTAAGACGCTGAAGAACGTCCCTGTGGAAGGTCTACGCGAAGTCCCCCCATACACTAAGGCGATTCAGCCTTTCTCGCATCCTTTGGTCTTCGATCATCTGGGTAAGCAAGAGTTCGTTGTCGACGTCCGTCCGTTCACCACCGCGACTCGTGATCTCGAAGTCAAGATCAGCAATGCGACCGAGTACCAGTTCATGGTGCTCCGTGGTCGCCTTACTATGTCGTGGATCAAGGACGGCCCGCAACCCATGTCGAACATGGGCGATCTACCGGCTCGCATCTTCACCCGAATGATCTCGGAAGGCATCGTCCGTCGAATGGGTCTGTCCCCGATGGAGCAAATGCCCCTCGCTGTGGTGACCGCCTATTTCTTCTTCGGTCAGTTCGTGGAGGGTGAAATTGATGAAGCTCAGAAGCTTCGTCTGGCTGCCCGCATCTCCCGCGTGACTACCGCGCCGGTGGAAAAGGTTCTTTCGATCATCGAGCCTCTGCCGCACTTCAAGTCAGTGATCGACTACTGCGATTCTCTGGAATCGGTTGTCAATACGCCGCGTCTGAACAAGTTCAGCGCTGGTATGCTGTACTCCATCGTGGGCGGTAGCTGGTTCGGAGCAGCGTCGCGTGAAGTTGTCGCGGTCGCTCTGGAATACCCGCCCTACTTGTACGCCATGCTCTATATGGCGCTGACTGAACGCGGTTACCACACCTCGTACTTCGCCAAGCTGACCGAGTCGGTGGCTAAGGGCAGCACGGGTAAGGACTTCGCTTACAGTCTGGCGCACTACTTGGAGAACTTCTCGAATGTTTGATTACTTGATCGACCACGCGTTGAAAAACGTGTGGTGTAGTCCTCGCCAGGACTTGCAAGTGATCTTCGAACCTGCAATGATCTCATCGACCCGTGGAACTCATTCCACGGCGCCGCACATGTGGGGGAACGTTGGTCTCCCCACCGCGCGGGATCAGTACTTCCTCTATCAGATCGGACAGCTACATCCGCGACTGGTTGGTCTCTTCCCGAGTCCTAATGTCTGGATGAAAGCTTCAGAGATGATGGAGCGCGAGAATCTGATCTTCGACGTCTACGCGAACAGTGGTAAAAAGCTGGCTCGCTTTGAGACGTGGGTCTTGTTGACCCGTGAACGGAACCTTCTGATCGCTGTCAAGGAACAGCGTCAGATTGCAGACCTTCGCACAGATCCTCTCTATATCCGTCTTTACTCGAACTCCTACTTCTCATCCGATCGCGCAGATCCTCTGTTCGATCAGATTCAGTGTAAGGGTAAGAGAATCTCGAGTGCTGCCGAAGCACTCGAGTTCCAACGCGACTACCACCTACTGCGTGATAGTGGCCGCGGTTACACGATGTTCTACGTCAACGGTGTCTATGTTGACGACTACCGTCCGTCAGACGCTCGCATTGGCGACATTGTCGAATATGTCTACGACTCTACTGTCAAGACCACGGTTGATCTCCGCATTGGTGACCTGGGCACTTTCGATAGCCTGCTTGACAGCAAGCGAAAGTACCTACTCCACTACGCCGGAGAACAAGTTGGTGGTGTGGGAATCGACTACCGCGACGACATCGATGTCTATCTGATCAAGAAGACTACGGCTGGTCGTTGGGATGGTGTCTACTACCACAAGAACCAGAACGACGCTCTGAGAATGGTCACTCACCGTGACTACTCCATCGTCGTACCCTACGTTCTCGGCTACACTGTCCAGCGTCCGCAGTGGACTGATGTCAACGATCTAACTGTGCGTCTGGTGATTCGCAATAGCGGATATCAGCGCCCGTTGATGGATGAACATCACCGCATCAAGGAACTGTACAAGCTGGACGAGGCCGACATCACGAGCGCCATGTTGGGTATCGATGCATCGGTAGGAGTGTGGCATGCAGCTTCTCTCGAAAACTCGTACTACCCGAAGATCATGGACGCTTACTCGGCCGACGTCGATACGTTGAAGGTCCAGTACGCCTACGGCTACAATGCGATCGGTAAGATCGTGGCTGACTCGCCCCTACCTGTGGAAAACATCAGCGGTCGTCGCACTGTGCGATTGCCGTATGCCCTACAGGTCAATTCGACCTTGTTCGAGTACGACGCTAACGGTACGCTGCTGGGTTATCACAACCACGCAGCGGGTGTGGAATACACCGTACTCCGTCCGCAGACCGAACTCGTTGAAGGTATGGTGGGTCGCGGTAGCTATCGCGTCGGTACAACGTTCAATCAGCAGATCGTGACCTTGGCGCCTGGCGCCGGCTATCGTTTCTACATGACCCAGATCCAAGACGGTCAGGTGCGGAATGATCAGTGGGTCGACGTCACTGGTGACAACACTAAGTACCTCGTGACTGGTAACAGTGCCACATGGCTGGTCGACCTTGATCTCTTCGCAGTGTGTGTAAGAAGCGATCGCGACTTCCTTGTCTATGACTTGGATCTCCAACCGACCAACGGTCTGTTGAAGTTCAGTGTTCAAGGCGAGGCGTTCTACCCCGGCGGTCCGCAGGAAGATGTTGTCCACATCCCCTACGGTAACGTCGATGTCTGGTTGAACGGTAAGGCTTTGGTGGAGGGTCTGGACTTTGTCGTCAAGTGGCCTGAGATCGTGATCGTCAACAAGACGCATCTGGTTCCG
>ERZ1066118.1824-NODE-1824-length-11864-cov-16.156406_pt1 | contig 11864 bp, 10 predicted proteins | sample MGYA00382765_ERZ1066118 | MGnify/ENA primary metagenome ERZ1066118 (study PRJEB33369, sample SAMEA5778348) | biofilm metagenome | biome: Industrial cooling water; feature: Water cooling tower basin; material: Biofilm | place: United Arab Emirates | collected...
GCGTGCAGCGAAATGAGAACAGCGTGTCGTTCCAGTGATGGACCGAGGTCACGCGCCCGTTCATGAAGGTCGACATTCGTTCGTGTGGTGTCGGCGACAGCGGAGGATGACTCTAGAGCCTGCCGGACGATGCGCGAAGCGCCCGTTCGTGATGAGCTCATGAGCGGCTGACGCGCCAGAGCGGCACCACCGCCGCCAGGGTCGCGAGGCCGGCCACGGCGAAGCCCGACCGCAACCCGCCGCCCGCGAGCGCGATCAGCCCGAACACGACCGGCGTGAGCGCCTGGGCGCCGAACACCAGCAAGGTCAGCCCGGCCGACGTGTCGCCGACCTGGTCCGGTGGCGCGATGCGTGCGGCATGCGCGATCGCCACGCCGTTCCAGCTGGAGATGGTCAGCCCGGCCACCACCCCGAGCGTCGCCATGGCCCAGCCGGGCCAGCCGGGCGCGCTGGCGGCCAGCACGAAGCTGGTCAGCGCCGACGCCATGCAGTTCCACCGCAGGGACCTCAGCGCCGACCCGGACCGGTCGGCCGTCCAGCCCGCCAGGGGCCGTCCGGCGGCGCTGACCGCCTGCATGAGCGCGAAGAGCGCCCCGGCCGCGGTCAGGCTCCAGCCCATCGCCGTGACCAGGTAGCTCACCAGGAAAGCGAACCAGGCGCCCTGGCCGAACGCCAGGCCAGCCGACGCCAAGCCCAGCCGCCGCAAGGCCGGGCTCGTCGCCAGCGAAGCCACGGGCCGGCGCAGGTTTCGCCGTGCGAGGAGCTCCGCGATGCCCAGGGGATGGGAACGGTCGCGACCGGCATCGATGCCGGCGCGCAAGGGTTGCATCGACCCGGCCACCAGCAGCGCGGCCAAGGCCATCGTACCCGCCACCGCCGCCAGTCCCCATGACTGCGCCATCGCCGGCAACGCCAGCCCCGCGAGCATCCCGCCCAGCGGCACGCCCGCCTGCTTGACCGAAAAGAGCAGGTTGCGGTGGCGCGCCGGCGCGTGCCGGTGCAGGACCTCGGTTCCGGCCGCCGCCGCCGGCCCCAGTCCGATGCCGATCAGCAGGCTGCCCGCCAAGGCCGCCGTGGCCGTGGGTGCCGCATAAAGCAGGGTGCCCGCTGCAGCGCACAGCAGGCCTGCCTGGAGCGTGCGCAAGGAGCCCAGGCGGCGGATCACCGGGAAGGCGGCGAAGAGGAACACGATCGAGCCGACCGTGATCGCCGTGACGAGCGCTCCGACGCCGGTGACCGTCCAGCCGATGCGCTCGGCGATGGCGGGCGCCAGGGTCGGCGCGATGCGGGAGGCGACCGTGACCATGGTCTGCATCGCCAGCACGGCCAGCAGCGGGCCCAGCCATCGGGCTGGCGCGTCGACCCCGGCGGCGGGCGGCGGCGTCACCGCCGCGTCGCTGCGCGGTCGAGCCCGCAGGGTCAAATGATCGCCTCGATCAGGAACGGCCCGCGCCGCCGCAGTCCGGCCCGAAGGCCGTCGATGAAGCCGGCGACGGTGTCGGCGCGCACCGCCTCCACGCCCATGCCGCGCGCGAGGGACACCCAGTCGAGGGCAGGCGCATCGAGCGAGAGCATCTTGCGCGCGCTCTGGCCGGGCGCCGCGGCGCCGACCGCGCGCAATTCGCCTTCCAGGATGCGGTAGGCGCGGTTGGCGTAGATGACGGTCAGCACGTCCAGGTTCTCTCGCGCCTGGGTCCAGAGCGCCTGCAAGGTGTACATGGCGCTGCCGTCGGCCTGCAGCGCCACGACTTTGCGGTCGGGTGCGGCGATGGCCGCGCCGGCCGCGAGCGGCGGCCCGATGCCGATGGCGCCGCCCGTGGTCCGCAGCATGTCGTGCGGCGCGGCGCCCGCGGAGGCCTCGAGGAAGCCTTCGATGGAGGTGATCGCCTCGTCGACGACGATGGCGTCCCGGGGCAGCAGCGCGGCGACCGCCTGGTTGGCCAGCCGCGCCGACAGCGGGCCGTCGGCCGGCAACGCCGGCGGCCGATGCGGCTCGGCCGCCACCGCCGCCGCGCCCGCGCCGGTGGCGCCGACCAGTGCGTCAAGCGCTGCTGCGGCGTCGACCTCGTAGCCGAGCTCGATCACGTCGCACCCGGGCGCCGTCAACACGCTGTCTTGGCCCGGATAGCCGAAGAAAGACACCGGGGCCGGCGTTCCGATCGCGATCACGTGCGCGAAGCCCGCCAGCATCGCGCGGGCGGGCGCGGGCGGGTAAGGCAGGCGCGACACCGGCACGCGGCCCGCGCCGCGGGCGATGCGGGCCGTGGACAGCGCATTGGCGACCGTGCAGCCGCAGTGCGTCGCCAGGCGGCCGGCCGCCTCCAGCGGGCCGGTGCGCAGCGCCGGCGAGCCGAGGAACAGCAGCGTCGGTTCGCCGGAGCGCAAGGCGGCCACCGCTCGAGCCAGCGCGTGCGCGTCCGGCGCGGCGCCTGGCCGCGCGGCGGGAGGAGAAACGATTCGCCGCGCCGCCGCCGGCACTTCGCCCCAGGCGGCATCCGCCGGCAGCAGCAGCGTGGCGATGCGTCCCGGACAAGCCTGGGCCTCGGCGATCGCCTGCGCGGCCGTGACCGACACCGACGCGGCATCGGCCGCACGCCCGACCCAATGCGAGACCGGCCGCGCGAAGCCCTCCGCGTCGGAAGCCAGCGGGGTCTCGAAACCGGCATGGAAGCCGGCATGGTCGCCCACCACGTTCACCACGGGCGAGCGTGCCTTGCGCGCGTTGTGCAGGTTGGCCAACCCGTTGGCCAGGCCCGGTCCCAGGTGCAGCAGGGTGGCCGCCGGGCGTTGCGCCATCCGCGCGTAGCCGTCGGCCATGCCGGTGACGACGCCCTCGGCCAGCCCCAGCACGCAACGGATGCGCGGGTTGGCGTCCAGCGCGGCCACGAAGTGCATCTCGGAAGTGCCCGGGTTGGCGAAGCAGACGTCGATGCCGCCTGCCAACAACGTCTGGGCCAGGGCTTGCGCCCCGTTCATGGATGGCGCGTCGCTCATGCCAGTGCCTTGTAGAGCATGTAACCCCCCAGCGCGAACAGCATCAGGGCGAAGATCCGCTTCAGCTTGTCGGTGGGCAGGGCGTGCGCAGCGCGTGCGCCCAGGGGCGCGGTCAGCACGCTCGCGGCGGAGATGGTCAGCAGCGCCGGCAGGTACACGAAGCCCAGCGTGTATTTCGGCAAGGTCGCTTCCCAGCCGGCCATGACGTAACCCACGGTGCCCGCCAGCGCGATCGGGAAACCGAGCGCGGCGCTGGTCGCCACCGCGTTGTGGATCTTCACGTTGCAGCGGGTCATGAACGGCACCGAGATGAACGCGCCGCCGGCGCCCACCAGCGCCGACAAGACGCCGATGCCCGCACCCGCGCCCAGCATGCCGCCAGCGCCGGGCAGCTGCCGCGCCGGCTTCGGCTGTTGGGTGCGGAGCATGCGCACGGCCGACACGCCCACGAACGCGGCGAACGCCAGCGCCAACGCACGGCCGTTCATCCTGGACGCGACCTGGGCGCCGGCCAGCGACCCGGCGAGGATGCCGGGCACGAGCAGCCGCACGACGTCCCAACGGACCGCACCGCGCGCATGGTGGGCCCGCACGCTGGACAGCGAAGTGAAGAGGATGGTGGTGAGCGAGGTGGCGATCGCCACCTTGACGACCTGGTCCGCGGGGAAGCCTTGCGATCCCAGCACCATGGTCATGAACGGCACCATCAGCATGCCGCCGCCGATGCCCAGGAGCCCCGCGACGAAGCCCACCAGCGCGCCTACTGCGAGCAGCAGCGCGATCGACGCGATCTCCAATTGTCCGGGCCTCCCTGCCGCGTCATGGGTCGGCCCGCATTATGCCCGCGGGGGCGCATGCGCCCCGCGCGGTCGAAGAGGTCTGCCCCGCCTGTGCCGTTCGGCCGGCATCCTGAACCTAGGGTTCAGGTCGGCCGCAGCAGCCGTTCCATCAGGTTCGTCCGACGAGGGACGATCTCAACAGGAACAAGGCGAATTGCCGCGGCCTGGTGTCGCAAGGACATTGGTTCAAGGAATGTAAGGCCTGATCGCGGACACTGCAGGGCAGGCCCAAGCGGGAGCACCGTACGACGTGCGCGCTTGCGTCTGCCTTCCTCGAACCGTCCAGGCGTTGCGCCAGGCCATGCACTGCATGTTACGCCCCTTCCGCCGCTTTCAAGGGCCGCCGCGGCAGGCATGCACGGCCATTGGTCAGGACGACCTCGTCACGACGGTTCGGCCAGCGCATCGAGCTCGTCGTCCAGCCGGCGCGACAAGTCGCGCAGCCGCTGCGCCGCGCCCGCTTGCGCTTCCGGCGATCCCAACAACTGGTGGGCCAGTTGGAGCGCCGCCATCACCGCGATGCGGTCGACCCCGGCCACCTTGCCGGCGTCACGCACCGCGCGCATGCGCTCGTCCACCAGCCGCACCGCCTCGAGCACGCGGCCTTTCTCGTCGGCGGCCACCGCCAACCGGAAATCACGGTCGAGGATACGGACTTCGATCTGCTCCATCGTGCGTGGGGCCTCAAGATGCGTCGGGTTCGAGGGCCGCTTCCTCCGCGGCCCCCGGCAGGCGTGCCAATGCGGATTCCACCCGGCCGCGCGCCTCGGCCATCTTCTCGCGCAGCTGCGCGCTGTCCGCCTGCGCCGACTGCAGCTGCGCACGGAGCGCGGCGTTCTCGGTGTGCAACCGTCGGGCGAGATCGGCCAGGCGGGAAATGCGCGCGTCGAGCGCGTCGAGTTCCTGGTTCATGGCGGGGGATGGTAGGGAGCGGGTCCGGGGTGGTCAAGCCGACCGGTGGGCGCCGGAGCGGGGAGGGCAAGTGCGCTAGCATCCTTTCCCAGTGGACATCCTGCATTCCCTTCCTGGCGCCCGCCGTGCCGGCGTCGTCGTGGGCAGCTTCCTCGCGCGCGCCTTCGCGCGGCAGGGGCGGCTCGTGCCGTCGCGGACCGTGGCGGCGCTGATGGCCGCCCTGATCGCGCTTTGCCTGGCCCTTGCCCCGTCGGCCCGGGCGCAGGCGCTGCGCGACCTGGTCCCGGGCGGGGCCGCGGCCACGGCCGGCAGCTCGCAGCCGCCCAAGGCGGGCGCGGTGAGGGTGGACGCGGTGGAGGCCGAGCTGGTCGCTGCCCAGGCATCGGCCACGCCGGGGCAGCCGCTCCGCCTGGGGCTGCGCCTGGCGCACGACCCGCACTGGCACACGTACTGGCGCAACCCGGGCGATTCGGGCCTGGCCACGCAGCTGTCCTGGTCGCTTCCGGCGGGATGGGCCGCCGGCGAGATCGAGTGGCCCGCGCCGCGGCGCATCGCGATCGGCCCGCTGGCCAATTACGGCTACGAAGACGAGATCGTGCTGCCCGTCACGGTCCGGGTGCCGGCCGACGCGCCCGAAGGCCGGCCGGTCACGTTGAGCGTGAACGCCCAATGGCTGGTGTGCAAGGACGTCTGCATCCCGGGCGAGGCATCGCTGGCGTTGACCCTTCCGGTCACCGTCGGGCCCGCCGCGCCTTCGCGGCACGCTGCGCTCTTCGAGGCGGCGGCGCGCGCGGCGCCGCACGGTTCCGCGCGCCGGGCCGCGCTGCATGTCGACGAGGCTGCTCGTCGCGCCTCCCTGGTGTTCGACTCGGACGCGCGAAGCGCGGAGTTCTTCCCCTTCGAGGCGGGCGTCGTGCGGCCGGTGGCGCCGCAGGCGCTGCTGTCGGCCGGTGACGGCAAGCGCCGCATCGACTTGGAGCTGGCGGAAGAAGCCGACCCGGCCGCGCTGCGCGGGCTGGACGGGTTGGTTCTGGTCGACGGGACCCCGGTGGAGCTGCGCGCGGAACGCGTGCAGGAGCCGCCCCCGGACGGGGCGCGCCTGGGCGTGGCGCTGGCGCAGGCGGCGGCGGGCAACGCGGCTTCGTCGCGAGCAGGGTCGGGCGCCACGGCGGGCGGCTGGACGGACACCGGCCCGGGCATCGATGCGGCCGCGCTCGCGATCGCGCTGGTCTCGGGCCTGGTGGGTGGCCTGCTGCTGAACTTGATGCCCTGCGTCTTCCCGGTGATCGGACTCAAGCTGCTGGGCTTCGCGAGGGACGCAGAGGGCGACCCGCGGGCGATGCGTCGTCATGCCACGGCCTTCGCCGTCGGCGTGGTGTTCGCCTTCCTGGTGCTGGCGGCCGTGCTCCTCGGCTTGCGCGCGGCCGGCGAGGCGATCGGCTGGGGCTTCCAGTTGCAGTCGCCGGGTTTCGTGGCGGCCTGCGCCTTGCTGTTCGTCGCGATCGGGCTGAACTTCTCCGGTGTGTTCGAGGTGGGCACCACGTTGACCCGCCTGGGCGAGGCGCCGGTCCCGGCGCCTGCGGTCGGCGGCGCCACCGGCGGCGGCACCGACGGCACGGCGGGCGGCCGGGCTGCGGCCGCGAGGCGCCGCGCACGCGTCATGCGCGCCTTCGGCGCGGGCATGCTCGCGACGCTGGTCGCCACCCCGTGCACCGCGCCCTTCATGGGATCGGCCATCGGGTTCACGCTGGGCCAGCCGGCGATCGTGCTGTTCGCGGTGCTGGGCGCCGTCGGCCTCGGCATGGCGGCACCGTACCTGTTGCTGGCGCGTTTTCCCGCACTCGTCCGGCGCCTGCCGCGGCCTGGCCGATGGATGGAATCGCTTCGGCAAGGCTTGGCGTTCCCGATGTACGCGACGGCCGCGTGGTTGGCGTGGGTGCTGGGCCAGCAGGTGGGCGTGGACGCCGTGCTGCGGCTGTCCCTGGCGGCGGTCGCGCTGGCGTTCGCGCTGTGGCTGTGGGGCCGCTTCGTGCAAGCCGGGGCCGGCCGGCGGACGGCGGTGCCGGCTGCGGTCGTCGCCGCCGCCACCCTGGTCGTCGCGGCCTGGACGGCATGGCCGGGCACGCCCGACCCGACCGCCACGGCGCGTGCCTCGGCGGGCGCGGTCGGGGCCGTGGCGACGCCCGCCGCCGCGACCGCCGTCGGGACGGCGACCGCGCGCGATTGGGAGCCCTACAGCGACGAGCGCTTGGCGGCCCTGCAGGCCGCCGGCCGCACCGTCTTCGTCGATTTCACCGCCGCTTGGTGCATCAGCTGCCAGGTCAACAAGAAGCTCGTGCTCGATTCGGCCGACGTGCGCGCTGGATTCGAGCGCAGCGACGCCGTGCTGCTGCGGGCCGACTGGACGCAGCGCGACGAGCGGATCACGCGGGCGCTGGCCCGCTTCGGTCGCAACGGCGTGCCGTTGTACCTGGTCTGGCGCGCGGGGCGGGACAAGCCCGACGTGCTGCCCGAGCTCCTGACCGAGCGGCTGGTGCTCCGCGCCTTGGGCGTGGACGCCTGACGGCGGCGCCCGCAACAGGCTCGCAGGATTCCCCCATGCAGTCAGCCTCTTTCCCAGGCGTCGACGGCGACGCCGCAGTCCTGCCGTTCCCGAAACGTCCGCCGGCCTGCCGCGACTACGTCCTGCGGCTGGTCGATCGGCACTGGACCGCCCTGGCCGTGCGGCGCGGCGTCGTGCAACCGGCGGCCGGCGGCCGTGACCGTGGCGCGATGCTGACCGCCTACACCGCGAACGGCGTCGGTTGGGCGGCCACTTCCGATCTGTCGGCGCACGGCCTGGCCCAGGCGCTGGACCAGGCGCTGCGCGCGGCGAACGCGGTCGAGGCGGGCGGCCTGTTCGACGGGGTGGAGCTGGCCTTGCCGCAGGCGCTCGGCGTCCGGCGCGCGAGCCCGCACGAGCGACCGCTGCCGTCGCGCGGCGCGTTGCTCGACATGTTGCGGGCCGAGGACGCCGCCATGCGCGCGGTGGAGCACGTGGTCGACAGCCAGGCCACGCTGCGCCTGATCGACAGCGACGAGACGCTGTGGCGCGGCGATGCGCTGATCGCGCGCCAACGCTTCGCGTGGGTGGAGCCCAACCTGCAGGCCACCGCGGCCGATGGCGGCGCGGCGCAAACGCGCAGCCTGGCCGGCCAGTACAACGGCTTCTGCCAGCAGGGCGGCGCCGAAGTCATCGAGCGCTCGGGCCTGGTGGGTGCCGGCGTGCGCATCGCCACCGAGGCGGTCGAGCTGCTGGGCGCGCCCGATTGCCCGAGCGGCACGATGGACCTGTTGCTGGCGCCCGACCAGATGATGCTGCAGATCCACGAGTCGATCGGGCATCCCCTGGAGCTGGACCGGATCCTGGGCGACGAGCGCAACTTCGCCGGCGGCAGCTTCGTGACGCCCGACATGTTCGGCAGCTACCGCTACGGCTCCGAGGCCCTGGATGTCACCTTCGACCCGACGCGGCCGGAGCAGTACGCCAGCTACGCGGTCGACGACGAAGGCATGCGCGCCGAGCGCGCCTGGCTGATCCGCGGCGGCGTGCTGCAGCGGCCCCTGGGCGGCGCGCTGTCGGCCGCGCGGGCGCGTGCCGCCGGCTTCGCGCTGGCGGGCGTGGCCAACGCGCGGGCCTCCGGCTGGCACCGGCCGCCGATCGACCGCATGGCCAACCTCAACGTCGAGCCCGGCCCGGACGGCCAGACACTCGACGCGATGATCGCGTCGGTCGAGCGCGGCGTGCTGATGCGCACCAACGTGTCGTGGTCGATCGACGACACGCGCGACAAGTTCCAGTTCGGCTGCGAATGGGGCCGCCTGATCGAAGGCGGGCGGCTGACGCGGGTCGTGCGCAACCCCAACTACCGGGGCCGCAGCGCGACCTTCTGGCGCAGCCTGGCGATGGCGGGCGACCGCTCGACCGTCGACGTGATGGGCACGCCCTTCTGCGGCAAGGGCGAGCCGGGACAGGTGATCCGGGTCGGGCACGCGTCGCCGGCGTGCCTGTTCAAGGGCGTGGACGTGTTCGGGGGCGCGGCGTGATGGCGATCGACCAGCCCGCCTTCGAAGCGCTGGCAGCCGGCGTCTTCCGGCAGTTGCAGGGCGACGAGCTCGCCACGCTGTGGCTCGAGGCCGAGCGCTCGGGCTTCGTGCGGATCAACCGGGCGCGGCTGCGCCAGGCCGGCGAGACCACGCGCCCGCTGCTGTCCTTGCGGCTGGCACGCGGCGCGCGCCAGGCGACCTGGAGCGTCGTCCTGACCGGGCGGGCCGGCGAGGACCAGGCCACGCTCGCAGCGGCGCTCGCGCGACTGCGCGCCGAGCTCGACGATGCCGTCGAGGACCCCTATCTGCTGATCGCCCGCGGCCCGGCGCGCAGCCGAAGCGCGGCCGCGCTGGCGGCGCCGGACGCGATCGAACTGGCCCAGGCGCTGGCACGGCAAGCCCATGGCCTGGACCTGGTGGGCTTCGTCACGTCCGGGCCCCTGGCGCGGGCGTTCGCCAGCGGCGCGACCGGTGCGGCGAGCGCGGGCCGCGGCGACGACGGCCCTGGCGACGGCGCGGGCGACGCCGAGGCGCTGCACTGGTTCGAGGCCGCCTCGGGCTTCATCGACTACTCGATCTACCGTTCGCCGCACCGGGCGTTGAAGGCGACGCTGGCCGGTCCCGACCTCGGCACCGATCTGGCCGCTGCCGTGGACGCCATCGCCCGCTCGATGGAACAGTCCGCACGGATCGCCCGCTGGCTGGATCTGCCGGCGGTCGACGTGCCCACCGGGGAGCACCGCGCACTGCTCGAGCCGGCCGCCGTCGCCGAGCTGCTGTCGATGTTCCAATGGGACGGATTCTCCATGCGGGCGCACCGCACCCGCTCGTCCCCGCTGTGGCGCTTGCACGATGGCCAAGCGCGGCTGGATCCCCGCGTGAGCCTCGCCGAAGCGCCAGCCGAGGGTGGCGCCCCGCGCTTTTCCGCCGACGGCTTCCTGGCACCGGACCGTCTGCCGCTGATCGATGCGGGCGGACCGGGCGCGCTGCTGGTGTCGGCGCGCACCGAACGCGAGTTCGGTGTCCCGAACAACGGCGCCCCGCCGCACGAGTCGCCGCAGTCGCTGTCGATGGCGGCGGGCGAGCTCGCCGACGCGGATGCGCTGGCGGCGCTGGGCACCGGGCTCTGGATCCCGAACCTGTGGTACCTCAACTGGTCGGACCGGAGCGGTGCGCGCATCACCGGCATGACGCGCTTCGCCACCCTGTGGGTGCGCGACGGCAAAGTCGTGGGCCCGGTCGCGCCGCTCCGCTTCGACGATTCCGTCTGGCGGCTCTTCGGCAGCGCGCTGGAGGCGCTGGGCGCCACGCCGCGCTTCATGCCCGACACGTCCACCTACGACGGCCGCAACACGGGGAGCATCCGCGCGCCGTCGATGCTGCTGCGCGCCCTCCGGATCACCTTGTGAGGGGTGCGGCCGGAGCCGGGCCGCGCGGCGGGTCGGTGACGAAGCCGAGCTTGGCGATGCCGGCCTGCTGCGCCGCCGCCATCACTTCCGCGATGCGCTGGTAGCGCGTGTCGCGGTCGGCGCGCAGCTGCAGTTCCGGCGCGGGCTGCCGGCGCGCGGCCTCGGCCAGGCGTCCCTGCAGCGCGGTGGCGTCGGCCACCGGTTGATCGTTCCAGAACACCGCGCCTTGCCCATCGATCGACACCGTGATGGTCTCGGGCGTCTCCAGCGCCAGCGGCGCCTTGGCGCTGGGCAAGTCGAGCCTGATGGCGTGGGTGAGCAGCGGCGCGGTGATGATGAAGATGATGAGCAGGACCAGCATCACGTCGACCAGCGGCGTGGTGTTGATCTCGGCCATGGGCGCGCCGCCCGGGCGCTGGTCGAAGCCGCCGAACGCCATCCTCAGTTCCCCACCGGTTGCGTGGCGCGCGCCGGCGTGGCCGGCGTGCCGCCGCCCGCGCGCAACACGTCGCCGTCGCGGCGGCTGCGGCTGCCGGTGGTCACCAGCGCGAGCAGGTCGTGGGCGAAACCGTCGAGCTCGGCCAGCGCGACCCGGTTGACCCGCGTGAACGCGTTGTACGCCAGCACCGCCGGGATGGCGACCGCGAGGCCCGCCGCCGTCATGATGAGCGCCTCGCCGACCGGGCCCGCGACGCGGTCGATCAGCACCTGGCCGCTGCCGGCGATGGCGATCAGCGCGTGGTAGATGCCCCAGACCGTCCCGAACAAGCCCACGAACGGCGCCGTGCTGGCCACCGACGCCAGGAAGGTCAGGCCGCTTTCCAACCGCGCCGACTGGCGGTTGATCTCCTGGCGCAACGCCCGCACGACCACCTCTTCGCGGTCGACCGAGGCCGACAGCGGCGCGTCCTCGTGGGCGCGGGTCTCGGTGGCCTGCAGCACCCGCTCGGCCAGGGGCGCGAACACCTGCTCGTGGTCGGCTTCGCGCAGCCGGGCGACGGCTTCCGGCAGCGTGCGCGCCGCCCAGAAGCGTTCCAGGGCCACCCGGGCACCGCGCCGCAGCCGCCAGGCGCTCCATGCCTTCGACAGGATGAAGTACCAGCTGCCCACCGACATGGCCAGCAGCAGCCAGGCCACCGCGTGCGTGACCGCGTCGCCGGCTTCCCAGAAGTGCGCCAGGCCGAGGAGTTGTTGTTCTTGCATGTTCAGCGTTCCAGCGAGAAACGGATGCGCAGGCCGCCGAGCCAGTCCGTGACGGCCCGGCCGTCGACCGTCGCCGCGGCGTAGCGGGCTTCGCGCGCCATCGAGGTGGCGGCGTCGTCGAGGACATCATAACCGCTCGACTGCCGCACCTTCACCGCGGTGGCGCGACCGTCGGGGCCGACCTGCACGTCGAGCACGACGAGGCCTTCCAGTCCCATCCGGATGGCCGTGCGCGGATAGAACTTCCGGATCGCGTCCTCGGAGAAGCCGGCCCCCGTCGCGCGGGCGGCGGTGCGGGGGCCGCCGGCTGCGGCCTCCGGGCCCGGCGCGGCAGCGACGGCCGCCGGCCCGGCAGCGGCGTTGGGAGGAGCCGATCCCGGTCGCGGCTCGAACTCGCGCGCCGCGGCCCGCAGGGTGGGTT
>ERZ1066118.1825-NODE-1825-length-11857-cov-7.858499_pt1 | contig 11857 bp, 14 predicted proteins | sample MGYA00382765_ERZ1066118 | MGnify/ENA primary metagenome ERZ1066118 (study PRJEB33369, sample SAMEA5778348) | biofilm metagenome | biome: Industrial cooling water; feature: Water cooling tower basin; material: Biofilm | place: United Arab Emirates | collected...
GCTCATTCCTCCCCGCCGCAAGCAGCGGGGCATCCTGAGCGTTTTTCGTGAAAAGTGCCCGCCAGATGCGCGAAAACACCCGCTTGCGGCGCATCCGAAATGCAGCCGCGCCGCCACAAACCGGTTTGTGGGTCGGCTTCTTGCCACAGCCACTCGAAATAAGCGTTTTGCCATTCGATGGACGCCTCGCCCGCCAAAACGCGCGCCGCGTAAACGCCCGCGCCCTGATGCGAAGCGTTCCAAGGGTCGTTTCGCCAATCCAACTTCTCCAAAAATTCGCGTAACGTAGCGGGCGAATCGAGATGCGCCATGCCTTTGAGTGGGTGAAGCGGAGTGGCGTCGAAGAGTTCGAGCGCCGCGATGCAATGCGCCGTGACGTGAAACGGATGGTGCGTGGCCTCATAAAACAAGCCGTCTTCGGGCTTTTGCAGACTTTGCAAAAGCGCAATCCACGCCGCGCGTTCGCCCCTTTCGCGTGGAAACTGGCCGAGCGTGCAAAGAATGTTGGCGGCATCGGCCACGCCGTAGGGGTTAAGTGTTTCGCCCTTTTTCTCAAAGCGTCGGTAAACGCCGGTTGGCGCGGCGCGATGAGCTTCGAGCGTTCTTTGGACGCGCTCGATGAGCGATTGTAAGTCGAAGGGTTTTGGCATCAGGGCACACGACGCTGCCATTGGCGCCAAAACTCTTTTGTTCCGTTCATCAAAGGGACTTTATCGGGTGAGATACCCGCCAGGGCATAGGCTTTTTCGCGGATGGTGCGGGCTTGCGAGGTGCCGTTGAGGTCGCTCTGAGGCTGCGAGCTATTCCCAATGGGAGGCCACAGGTCGTTGGGCCGCAGGGGGAACTGTGCCTTTTGCATCGAAAACGCGCCATCGTTTTGTCGAAAACCGCGCAGCAGACGCGCTGACTCACGCACTACCAGCGCCTTGTTGTCTTGTGTCATGGGCTGCGACAAAAACGGCTGCAAGTCCACCAGATGATGAATGGGATTACGCACCATCGTGAGCGTGGTAACTTCCGGCTGCGAACGATACCACGCCATAACAAAGCCCAAATCGGCGTCAGCGCGCGGCAGGGGCAGGTCGAACTCCTGACAAAACCAGCCGAACTTGGCCATGCCAGAAATGCGAACGATAGGTTCGCCGCCGCCGACCATGCCGGTTTGCGGGTCTTGCTTGGCTTTGACGTAGTTGTAAATGAACTCGACCAGGGGCTTGTGCTGCTCTGGCGGCATCAGTTTGAGCACCGTTTTTTGCGAAGACACCGCATCAAGGGCTTGCCAGGGCTGTTCCCAGTCCAGAGCGTTCAGCCACCCGCGCAACTTGTCCAGAGAGGAAAACCGGTCGGGTAAAGACTCCTGGCGAGTGCCCGGCAGCGCGTGCAATGGCTGGGCGCCCAACAACCGCAGCGAAGCCACAGAAAATTGAAGCGCGCGCCCCATCACCCGCTCCTGCTTGCGCATTTCCGGGTAGTGGCTATCCACAAAAAGGCCACTCTGGGCCTCCTGACGGCTTTGCAAGTAGCCAATCATTTGTGTCCGTGTCGCGGGCGGCATCGTGTCAATGAGCCGGTTCGATTGCAAAAGTCCCAGCGCCTGTTGCATGGATTGAATGTCCGGGCCAGCTTTCGGGAAGTTTTTTGTGGCCAGACTCTCATAAAAACCGCCCGATTGCGCCTCGTAAAGTCGAGGTAGCCACTCCAGAACCTCGTCATAAGACCTTTCCATCTCCGCCAGAGAAGACGAGGGCGAACGAAGTGGACTGCTCGCTGATTCACCCTCGGTTGGAAGGGTTTGGCACAGCGCGCCCACACCAGCGATATTTGCGAAAATCCCCAAACAGAGGAGGGGTTTCCAATTTTTTTTCATGGCCCTCCAAACCAAGGCTCAAGCACCCTACCCGTTGCAGTGCTGTTGGTCGTTCCGCTGACAAAACCCACAACCGTGCTGTTTATACCGAACTCGCGGGCGCGAAGGCTATTCTGCTTGCGAAATTTGACGTGGCCGTCCATGAAAAGCACATTGCCCCCGTCATCAAAGTGGCGCACCGAGTAGGTTGTTGACAACCATTCGTAGCCGCGCACTCCGGTATTGGTGCCATCGGTGTGAGGGCGCACCCAAGCGGTATTGGTCGCTTCCTGAAACTCCTGCGCCCAAATCACCTCGGCCACATTGGGCACCACCGCCAAATTCCGATTGAGCAAAATGCCGTTGACCATATACGAGTTATCACTGTTTTGATAGGCAGCGCGGTTGACACTCCCGGTGTAATTGGTAGCCGAAGGACAGCGAAAAAGCTGGTAACTTTTGACATAGGGATTAATTGCCCAAATCCAGTTGATTTGCCAAGCGGCTTCAGGGGCACCTGTAGCCGCCTTACAGTCAGCAAATTCCGTTGGTGAGGCAAAACAACGAGAGGCTTTTGCCACCGTCTGCTCCTGAAAAGGAGTGCGCTCGTCGTAATCTTGGGTGTATTGCAACAAACCCAATCCAATTTGCTTCAAATTCGATTGGCAGCTTGAGCGCCGCGCGTTTTCGCGGGCGCGTCCGAAGACGGGAAACAAAATCGCCGCCAGAATCGCAATAATAGCGATGACGACGAGAAGTTCTATCAGGGTGAAAGCTCCCTGAATTTTGACAGAGGTTTTGGCCCGCGCCAAGCGAGTGCTTGCGGGGTGTTCAAAGCGGTTGCGAAATGTGAACATGATGCTGTCCCAAAAATTATTGAAGTCTTCAAACGGAAGCCTTGATCAGCCTCGCGCAGAGAAGGTCAGTGGGTGAAACGTGGAAGGCCACAGGTTTGGCCTTCCTCCCAATCGAAGGTGATGGTCTGTGGGTCGAAGGCTTGCATCGGGCGCGCTATTTTTTCTCGCAGCAGTTGTGCGGCACGACGGCCCACCTCATATTGCTGCAAACTCGCGCCCGATAGCAAATAGCCGTTGAGTGAAGCTCCAGGCGAGACAAACGAAACCAGCGACACGTCGCGCGGGATGCTCTTTCCCAAACTCGCCGCCGCCATCATGAATAGGCCGGTTTCGATATCACCGTAGCAAATCAGTGCGGTTGGAGCGTCGTTTCGCCGGAGCAAATCGCGGCAAAAGGGTGACCGCTCCGCTTCGGCGAGGTATGGCAAAATTTGCGGAGCGAATCCCGCCTTTTCCATCGCCGTAACGTAGCCCGCGCGCCGCGCGCGCCCCGAATAATGTTCGTTGGGATCTTCCGGCACGTAAGTAAAATCGGCGTAACCGATGCGCGTGTGGCCCAATTTCACCAGATGTTCTGTTACCCAACGCCCTGCACCCAAATCGTCGGGATAAACGCAGTCACTTTTCTGCTGCGAATTGATCCACACGGCGGGCAACTGGTGCCCTTGGATGAGGTCGAGCATTTTCTGTGGGATATGATTGGTGTAGTCAATGAGCAAACCGTCACACATCCACTCGCGCAGAATTTTGGGGACGACACCCTCATCCGTCAACTTCTCATCCGGTAAACGCGACACCGTGAGATGCAAATCGTGGCGCGCCAACTCGTCGTGAATGCCGTCCCACAACCGCGCTGGGAGATGGGAGCGATTTTCATCGGTGGAAAGCAGCAACGCCACCGACCCGAACCGCCCCACCCGCGCCGACGCCATCGAACCATTGCGTTTGTAGCCCAACTCTTCCGCCGCCATGAGGATGCGCTGGCGCGTCGCATCGGACAAAACCGTCCCCGATTTGGCCCCATTGAGCGCAACCGACGCGCTCACCTTCGAGACGCCAGCGAGCGCCGCCACATCGGAAAGCGTGGGCATCCCCCGTTCGGCGAGTTGGTTGCTGGGTCGCGTGGTCGAAACCGTCATGAGAATTCAATCGGCGAAGCGAAATCTCTCGCTCTCTCCGGGTCATTAATAACCGATTATTTAGATTATACCCACGCCGAAGCCTTTTCAAACATTTCGGGCAAAAAATTTTTCTTGTCAACCAAGAACGCGCCGCGCTGCGGCTTCACCGCGTGTTTTTTCGGGCACAATTTCGCGGCTTTCGCAGAAGTTCGGCTGTTGCAGATTGCTTGAGCCGTTGGAAAAAAAACGGCGCGCCTTTGAAACCTTTGGCGCTTTTTGCTTCTCTTGGAGGAGGAAGGAGAAAAAATTCATGTTTTACCGCAAAAATGTTTCTGGCCCCGAACGTGGGGTGCGCCTCGTGGCGGGGCTGCTTTTGATAGCGTGTGGCGCGTGGGGACTGGGCGCAACGCCGCTCGGTTGGCTGGTTGTCGCCGCGGGTGCCATCACCATTTTGACGGGCGCCGTTGGATTTTGTCCGATGTGTGCGATGGTGGGCCGCAAACTGCCGCCCACGCCACCGTCGTCCGCGCCAACGAAAACGCCTGATCAAACGCCATGAAAGCCCATCTGCCAGAAGCGGCCCTGATTGAAGCGGCGCGCGGTGGCGATTTGCCGTCGCTGGATCGTTTGCTCGAAGTGTGTCGGCCCGATTTGCAGCGTTACGCGGCGCTCAACTGCCGCGCAGCGGATGCCGAGGACGCGGTGCAAGAATCGCTGTTGATTCTGCACCGCAACATCGGCGCGTTGCGCTCGATTGGCGCGTTTGCCGGTTGGCTTTTCCAAATTGTGCGGCGCGAGTGTCTGCGCTTGGCGCGTCAGGTCTTGCCGCATCAAGTCGCGCTCGACGAAGTGGAGGAAACGCTCGCCGCCCGCAAAAACGACCCGGATTTGCGCCTCGACATCGCACTCGCCATTCAATCTCTACCCGACCACTACCGCGCCGTAATTGTGCTGCGCGATTTCGAGGAGCTTTCGGTTCAGGAAATCGCCACGCGCTTGTCTTTGCCCGCCGCGACCGTCAAAACGCGCATCCATCGCGGGCGCCATCTCATCCGCGAACATCTGCTCGCCTGATTCGGAATTTCTCGATGTCTACTTCTCCCTTTGCTTCACGCTCGCTGCTTCAACATTTGGGACGCGGCGCCTTGGGCCTCGCGTTGTTAGCGGGCACCTTTCATTTTGCCCTCAACGCACCGCTTATCTCACTTTTCCTGGGTATCGGCGCTTTTTTCGCCCTGCGCGGTTGCCCGCTTTGCTGGTGCCTGGGCTTGTGGGAAACCTGGCAAGCGCACCGTCAAACCAAAACATTGCACTGCGCGCCTTGCGCTGCCCGACAAGAAAACCAACATAACTCGCCCACCAGCCACAACCAAAAACTCTCTTGAGGACGCGACTTCGTTTTCGCAGAGCGATTTGAGGTTTTGTCTGACAGACCCAACAGCGACTCCAGTCGCTCGGACTCCAGTCGCTCGGTTCGTGAATTCTAAAAATACGGTTCGACTTTTGAAAAATCACGTTTCCTCCTCTCAATTGATGAGTCTTGGCTTTGCTTTTTCCAAACAGTTTTTGTTTTGGTCTCAACGTTCATGGCCTTTCAATGCTCTATACCTGTTGGCGTAGCCGATTCACAATGGCTCTCAGACGCTGTGCCCGAAGTGCAGCGTATGGCGGCTTACCTCAAATTATCTTCATTGTCGCCCATTCCCATTGCGGTTTATGCGACGCGAGACACTTATGCTACAGTGAATGCCGCGCCCGATGGCGTGTCGGGCAACAGCCCTGGTTTGGCGCGAGTGGAAATTGTTTCGCCCTTTGCACCCGACAACTTTCAACCGCGCGACCACATGGATAAAGTGCTACTCCATGAGAGCGCGCATGTTCTAACAGCGCGTAGAATCCCCGAAATGACTACACCCGAAGGCTACTGCGAGTGGTTGGCCGAGTCGCTCGCGTTTTTTCTTTGCGGCTGGAATTTGCTGTCTCAACCGCCGCGCGACATTTCACTCATCTGTGAGGCCAGTTTCAAAGAGAAATATCACCATGCCCTAGGCTTTTTGTTTTGGCAATTCATTGAAAGCGAAATGGGGCGAGAAGGCTTGTTGACTGGCATCGAACAGGGCAAAAACTTCAAAGCCCACCATCTCATTCCCAATTTTGACGCACGATGGCAATCTTTTATTGCCGCTCACTCGAAAGCCGTTTCAAATGCGCCGTCTTGCGCGGCTTAAATCGGGCTTTTCGCACCGCGAATCAGGAATGAACACGGCAGGGAGATCGAGAATCCAACGCAATGCGAGCGGCGAAGAGACAAAAAAACTCTTCGTCTAAGCTTTCCATTCACGCACCGAGATGTCAAATCAAACCGCTCGTTCGCAGCTTCGATAAAATGCCGCAAACGCCCGTTTTTGACACTCGTTTTCCCTCCCACCGATGAAAGCTCAGCTCTTCTCCCAACGCTGTCTCAAAACTTGTCTCTCAATCAAAGCACCAAACTACCGCTCGCCATATGGGTTGTGGCACACTGGTCGTCATGCTTTTGGGTTATGCCCGCGTCTCGACGCTCGAACAGAACCTCGACTTGCAAAAGGACGCTTTGGAAAAAGCGGGTTGCGAGCGGATTTTCACCGATCATATCACCGGCGCCAAAGCCTCGCGCCCCGGACTCGATGAGTGCCTCGCTTTTGCGCGAAGCGGCGACACGATTGTGGTGTGGAAACTCGACCGCCTTGGGCGAAGTCTCAAACACCTCATCGAAATCGTCGGTGACCTCGACGCCAAGGGCATCGGCTTTCGCAGTGTGCAGGAACAAATTGACACTACAACACCGGGCGGGAAATTGGTGTTTCACGTTTTCGGTGCGCTTGCTGAGTTCGAGCGCGATTTGATTCGAGAGCGCACCAATGCCGGACTTGCGGCGGCGCGAGCGCGCGGACGAAAAGGCGGGCGAAAAGCTCTGATGGATGCGAAGAAACAGGAAATCGCGCGTGCGCTTCATGCCAATCCCCAAGTGAGCGTGGATGAGATTTGTAAAACGCTGGGCGTTTCAAGAACGACGTTTTACCGGACGTTGAAGACCAATTAACGGTTAAATGAAAACGAGGGCTTCATTTGAAGCCCTCGTTTTCATACCTCCAGTTCATGTGTCCAAGGAAAACTTCCTCCATTTTCCAAAAGAGTTACCAGAAAGCGCACCAAGTCGGTGTCGCCGTAAAAATAGGGACGCCCAAATTGGGAGTAAGCCAAAGCCGCCTTATCAACTCGCAGCCCCTCGCGCCGTGCGGCTGATAAGAGTTGAGCGAGCAGTTGCGAACGTCCAGCATCGGTGTCATTTGCTGAGTTGGCGTCAAAGATGGCGCAGTTCAGACCTTGTTCTTGAATGTGAGACAAGTTGATTTTCATGATTCTTGTGCCTTCCATTTTTGGGTGAGTTGAAAGAGTTCGGCTTGCGCTAAAGCATCATCAAGAGCGTTATGATTTCCGCGCAAATTGGGACGCAAAACTTTGGTCATCGCACTCGACCGCGTGTCATGCCAGGAACAACCGACGACGCCCATATAAAGCGATTTGATGTCGAGAGCGGCGAATCCGAAAGGGTTGCTGCCTAAAAAACGGTGAAAGTAGTAGTTCACGAAGCTCCAATCAAAAGCCGCATTAAACCCCACAAAAACGGGCCTCGCACTCCCTGAAGTGCGGCTAATCCAGGCCGCAAAATCGGCCATCGCTTGGGCGGGCGAAGCTCCATCGCGCTCCAAATCATCCAAGGAAAATGCCGAAATTTCCAGAGCTTTGGGATCAGCATTGCGCGAGATAGGCTTAAAGCAACAGGAGAAAGTTTCGGCTTGCACATCGCTGGTCGAAATCACGCACGCGCCGAGGCTTAACAGGCTATATTCACCTGGTATTGGGCCAGAAGTTTCCACATCAACCGAGTAGAACTGCTCTAAGGTGGCTTGGGACATTTCTAATTCCTCCTTACGGCACAAGAGGCACGGTTTCCACAATGCGCGGACGGCGGACATTGTTTATCCAATACTCGCGAAATTTACGTTGTGCCTCACGCGGCGTATCTCCCGCAACCCAGTCATGTGCTGGCACCGGGCCAATATCGAAGGGCCGATCAATCCTTTCCTCTTCTTTTCCTCGCTCACGGGCGCAAAGCATCACAGGATAACCTTGAGCCAAAGCATAGCCGAGTTCGATGAAACAGTTGGGGCGCTGGCCTGTTGTATCGGCGATGACGAGACGACTAAAGTGAACGCTGCGAAAAATTTCGGTGTTCATCAAAGACTCCTCGACTTCACCTCGCTCCATGGTTTTCAACTCATAGCCAAATCCTTCGGCAACGGGCTTCACTACAGCTTCGAAAAATGTTTCAACTGCATTGAACTCTGGGTGCTTGGGGTTGAGCAAACGCACTGCAAAAGCGCGAGGTTTGGACAGTGAGTGCAGCACAAAACGCATCGCCTCCACTCGCTCTTTAGTTCCTTTATTGGGCGCCAAATTTAAACGATTCAACACCCGATGAGCCGATTGACTGCCCGTGACGGAGAAAAAACGATGGGTTTCTGTGCTAACGAGAGCTGCATCCCATAACCGACGGGCACCGCTTTTTTCCTCGTGAATGGCGAATGGCAACGGGATCACTGGTCTGCCCGTGCTGTGGTAAAGGTTAGCCAGATGCAACACACCTTCAGTGCCGCCCAACACGATGAGAATGTCGCCGTGTTGCGCCTGAATTTCCAATCGTTTGGAATTCATGCTCCAGTGTCCTGCGTTTTCCACCACCAGCAAGTCAGCAGGTTCGTTGAGCCGATCCCAAACTTCTTGTTTGTCAGCGGGAATTTGCGAGACATTTTTGGCGTGTTGCACTGCCACCACAAGCGGTTCGCCACTGGCTTGCACTTCGCGGGGGCTGAGGCGCAGATTGGCCTCAATGGTTTCCAAAATCAACCAGTCAAAGCAAAATGGCAAACCATCAGCTTCACGCGGTTTTTCATCGTCAACTGGCACCACAAAGGTCGCACCGTCTTTCATCAGCGCGATTACCAATTCTCGCACGAAGTCGCGTGCCGCCTCGACACTTTCGCGTGAGGCTACGGTCGGGTCTTTATGAATGCTGCCAGAAATGTGAACTCGGCGGCCAAGTAAGGGTAAAGGCATGGTTTTCAATCCTCCAGCGCCGGTGACGGCGACAATTCGCGCGCTACTCGCAGCAAAAGTTCCAAAGTCAGAGGTTTATCGGGGTAGGCAAGCGCCAAGGCGTAAGGGTAAAGCCGGGTGCGAATATCCGAATACGTCCAGCCAACATCCCCTTTTTCGCGCGCACCTGTCGCGCGCATTAATTCGTGCAATCCTTCCTCGCCCAACTTCAGATCGCTCAAATCATGGCGGAACAATTCGAGACGTTTGGTATCATCGGGCCGCTCAAAACGCTCCATCACGGCGGCGCGACGCACAATGGCCGGGTCAACAGCACTGAGACGGTTGGTGCAGAGGAACACCAAAATCCGTCCACGAAAAGAGCGCAGATCGTCTATGTTTTGAATGAGAGTGTTGACCGCGACTTTATCCTCGTGATGGCTATGCTCCTGCGAACGATTGGCAGCAAGCGAGTCACCTTCGTCAATGAGCAAAAACGCCCGTCGGCTTTTGCCCGCCGCCGTTTTCACTTTGGAAAAAGCGTCGTTAAGCAAAGTGCCCATCTCGCCGACTCGCCCGCTGCCACGCACACGAGTGCTAAGTTTGAACAGTTCCGACTCGCTGACTTTTTCACGCGCTTGCAATTCATCGTGAACCAGGCGATTGGCGATGCACTCTGCCGCTTCGGTTTTGCCGGTTCCCACGTCGCCGTGAAATAGAGCCAGCGGGTAGCCCGCGCTCACAAACGTGCAAACTCGCGCTTGGGTGTTGTGGTGACGCCGACTCCACTCGCCCAAATCGCCGCCGTGCATCAGCAAACGCAGTCGGCGACGCACACGGTCATAGCGTTCTTCAAAACCTAGTAAATCTTCTTGGCGCACGCTGAAATCTGCGTCGGGCAGCATGACGCGCGAATCGAAGGTATCGGAATGTTGGTTCGAATTCATCAGGAAAAGTCGGTGCGGTTCAATCCATAACCGTTGCTGTTGTAGTTGCGGCCACCATTGCAGGAAAGCGTGGAGTGAGTGATGTCTTCGCTCGATGGCGACCAACTAATGTTCAATTGCCCACGCTGTATCAACTCGTTTTTGATGGCGTTTCCACCCGGCGCGTAGCTGATAACCACGCGCAGGTCAGGTGAAGGCAAACGGGGCCATATCACTCCGCCAGGGCGAGAGCTTTCCATTTCGCCCGACTCGGTATTAATCGTGTAGCGCACTGCGTATTTTTTCACTCCAGCACTAAAAAGCATCACGTTGATTTCTTTCAACGCCCCGTTTTGGGCCAGCAAATCGATGTCGGATCCGTAATCTTCGGCTTTGCTCAAAGTCATGCCGCCTGTACTTTCGGCCATCATCCGCAAATCCGCTTTGAAACGACGCATTACAGTGGCGATGTCAACCTTCGTGTAGGTCGAGGAGTAAGTCGTTGAGTAGCTCATGATTATTCGTCGGCGACGCGGAATTTGGGGCCGAACACCTCCTTCCAGAGTCCCAAATCGTTCTCGGTTGAGGCGAAATGTGCTGCCTCATAAGATTCTTGTGCGCTCGTCACAATACTCTGGCGCTCGTCTTCTGTGATTCGACTGGCCACGTTATTTTCGCCGTTCACCGGGTCGATGATGACAACCGGATCGGAAAAGGTGCTAATCGGCGTGGGCGTTTCGGTGAAACAAATGGTCTCTTTCAACCCCGACTGCACGATGTAAAGTAAGAAGCGGCGGAAGCGTTCCTCAACGGGCATCTGTGACCCGTTTTGAGCGAGCAAATACGCCACAATCAATTCGATGGCATAAGATTTTAGCCCTGGAACATCGTGATAATTACGCCACCGCTTTGCCATTCGCACCAGAGCGCGAAAATCACTATCGGCTTTTTTGCGGGCCGCGATGAAAGCCAACTGTCCATCAACACACGTCAAAACGCGGGTGCCGTCCGCGCCATATTGCCAACCGTAACCTCCGCTGTCGGCGATTTCTACAATCGGCACAATGTCCACATCCAAACCTGAACCGACAAAAGTTACCGTAGCCGCTCGGTTTTGAATGGTGAAATCTTCCACATTTTTGTTCGGGTAAGCCTCAGCCAAAAAGTCACTAATTTCCTTGCCAAGCGTCTCGTAAGTCTCTTGGCTAAGATCGCGGTCTTTGAGATAAAAAGCCACGTCTACGTCGAGCTTATCGCCAAACGCCAGCTTGCGCAGAATCGTGTGCTTGGCGAACGAACCAGCTTTTTTTACCCGTGAAATCCGAAACTCGGTGTGTTCATGCAAACGCTTGCGCACGTTTTCAATCAAACGGTCAACTTGAGCGTTGTATTCCTGACGTTTGTCCTGCGGCAGACGCAAAACGTTGTGGTCATAGTAGCGCATCTGCGCGTTAGTCAAAGCCATTGATTATTCTCCTTCACTAAAGCAGATTAACCAGAAGAGAGGTGGTTCCCACTTTTACGAAAATAGGCAAATTTATTTTTGGTCTTAACTTGCCAAAAAGTAGCGAAATTCAATGCCACCGGAAGGCGCCGTCTGTTCGCGGCGCATAATATAGGCCTCCGTCCACAGTGTTTTGAGCTTGTTGCTGGCGTTCGGGACGGACATTTCCAATCGCGCTGCGACCTCGGCTGTCACAAACTCCGCTACCTCTTCTGTGGACTTACGAGCACCAAGAAGTAGAAACTCAAAAACACTCCGCAAGCCCTCGCTTAGTTTTGGGCCAAGAAGATGCGCTCGACATTCGCTTTTTTCCTCGCGCCACAACAAAATCGGTTGAGCGCGACGAATCGCAGCAGCTTCCCAATTTTCGAGTAGGACGGGATCATTCAAGTCTCGCAAGCAAAAACCGTGTTGCGTGCGGAATCGGTGAGCCAACTGCATCACACTTTCACGCGGAAATGAAG
>ERZ1066118.1827-NODE-1827-length-11828-cov-8.077296_pt1 | contig 11828 bp, 10 predicted proteins | sample MGYA00382765_ERZ1066118 | MGnify/ENA primary metagenome ERZ1066118 (study PRJEB33369, sample SAMEA5778348) | biofilm metagenome | biome: Industrial cooling water; feature: Water cooling tower basin; material: Biofilm | place: United Arab Emirates | collected...
CTTGAAGATCCAATCGCCTGTAGATGGGGAAACGTTTGCTTTCGTATTCCCGCATAAGGTCGTTCATTCCAGCCATTTTATCGACCTTTTCTCCAGTGCTGCGTTCCGGGGAGAGGTGATGGGAAGAAATGAGCCCGGGGGGCGGCTGGGCGGAACGGCCATTGCATCCTGAGAGAAGGAGCTGAGGGCTCCGACGGCCCCTCGAGGTGACGCAACGAGGAGGATTTGGGATGGCGCGATACGATTACGGGCTGCGCGGACCGCGGGAAACGATGAGCTACGACTGGCAGTATGGGCGCCGCAGCCCTCGCTACGACCAGGATTTCGAGCGCTCCAACATGAGCGGTTACCCGGGCTCTCCCCGCGTGACTGCCCGTTACAACGCACATTACATCCGCCAGCGCGGTCCGGCTTACCCGATCAACCCCTTCCCGTATGGCGGCGACAACGCTGGCCGGGTGATGGGCCCCGACGGCTACTTCTCTCCGTACATGACTCGTGCGGGAACCTGGACAACACGCGGCACCCAACACCCGGGCCCGTACGACCGCATCGACTACGGTCCGAACTACCGCGGCCGCTACCCCGACGAACTCTGAAAAAAGAAGAGGCCGCCCCTGCTGAGGCGGCCTCTTCTTTCAGGATGCTGCACATCAGGCCGCGCGCCCTCTGGCAGGGCTGGGGCCACGTGCTTTCAGCGTTCGGCCCTGGCGTCGGTCGACCCTGAGACGCTTACGCTTCGGGCGCCGCTTCCAACCATCCAGCGCAAGCACCCCCTCAACTTCCTCCTCCTCGACCTGCCCTTCCCCGGGCAGAGCGAAAGGTTCGGAATCGATCGCTGATCCGGCAAGCTGCCGGGCGAGCTCACTAGTCGCGAGCTCCGCCGACACCTGCCATAGCAGCGCCAGAACCCCGAGCATTCTCGACGCAAGCTTTTCAAGCGGCTCGTCCAGATGCAGCGGCACCAATTCCGGGCGGGAAGTCGGAATGACGCAGGTCGGCGCCTGAGCGATGCGCATCGATTCGCGCTGCGCGGACAGGCGTTCGGAGACCAGGAGCAGGGCGCGCCTGGTAGCGTACCTCCGGCGATGAAGTGAGCGACCGCTGCACAGCCGCTCCATCTCCCGGCGCCACTGTGGGCCGTGTGCCGCCGACTCTCCGATGATGGCGATAGCGACGTACAGCTCCGCGAGTATGCGTGGATCCATCTCACGAATGCTCTCGGACGACAGACCGCAGAGGTAGTCGAGGAAAGCAGACACGCGCTGCGGGCGCGCGAGGAGGAAGGGGATCAGCTCCGCGCAGCCTCGGTGCTGGTTGCAGCGTGCGCAGGCGGGGACGATGATGCGGACGTCGTTTCGCCTGCCTCCGCGGGCCTGGGGAATAACGTGTTCGCGGGTAAGTGGGTTGTTCGGTCGTGCAGGGGCGCGACAGTAGACGCATTCGCCGCCCTCGATATGTCGTTCAAGCTCTATCCGAAGAGTCCCGGATAGCTGTCGCTTCTGAGCTTTCGTTCCTGAAGGTCTTCCCACTGATCCTCCCAATCTTGGGGTGGAGGGGCAAACGACCGACTGTGCAAAGGCTAGACAAACGGCTGACGACCTAACGATTTACCCTACTTCTAATTACATGATCCGTACCCCTCCGGCTGGAATAGTCGTTGCAATCCTGTACCGTCTTGGCAACGGTTGGAACGGCGAAATCGGCAACGAAGGGGGAACGGATGAACGGAAGGAATCCGAACGGCTGGTCCGGGTATGGGCGTGACTATATGCGAGGATACGACGCATCCATGCAGCGCCCTCGGGGGTACGATGCACCGATGCGCGGGCGCTACGTGCAGACCGGCTACGACGCCGGCATGACCGGTCGCATGAGCCGCGGCGGGTATGACAGGAGTTATACATCGCGCGGCGAAGGACGGTATGGCCGCGACTACTGGTGGCTCGGCGAACGTGCGATGCCGCGGGGACGGTACGGCTCGGACTACGATCGCGGCTACCGCAACTTCGACGAGCGGAACCACCCCAGGTTCTCCCCGGTGGGCGGTATGTACCCGCATGTCGGGGGCGGGTATGCGGCCGGCTCGATGCCCAGGCCAATTCGCGAGGGCACCTGGTTCAGCGACTGGACTCGCTGGTTCTAGCCCCGACTGACCCGCCGAAAAGAAAACGCCCCGACACGAATGTCGGGGCGTTCTGTTTTCTTCCGGCGACAGCCTACCCTCGCGGTGACCGACCGCGCGATCCAAAAGAGCGAGATGATGTAATCGCTGCAATTCAGGCTGGGTACGCTTAGTTGTGCCGCCTCCTGGGAAACATGCTAGTGCAGCTGAAACCGTCATGCAAGGCCACCCTGCCGACAAGCCGGAGATCACCTCTGCCCACGGTCATCGCTGCTGCGCCGTCTTACCCCGCATCCGCAGCTCGCTCCGAACGGCCGGTGCTACCTCCCGCCCGAAGAGCTCGATCGCACGCATGACTCTGTCGTGCGGCATCGTTCCCACAGTCAGCTGCGCGAGAAATCTGTCGTGTCCGAATATCTGATGCTGATAGAGAATCTTTTCTACCACCTGCTCGGGGCTTCCGACCAGCAGGGCCCCTCGCGGACCACATAGCGCGTCGAACTGCGCACGTGACATCGGCGGCCACCCCCGCTCACGCCCTATGCGACTCATCAACATTGAGTATGGTGGGAAGAACTCGTCAGCGGCGTGCGCAGTGGTGTCTGCGACATACGCGTGCGAGTTAATGCTGACTTTGAGCTTCTCCGGGGGGTGCCCGGCCTTCGCTCCGGCCTCCCGATAGAGCTCGACCAGAGGCCGGAAGTGCGCCGGCTCACCACCTATAATCGCCAGAGCGAGCGGGAGCCCCAGTGTACCGGCCCGGACTACGGACGCCGGAGTCCCGCCGACGGCAATCCAGATCGGCAGCTCCGCCTGATGGGGTCGTGGATATACCGCTATGTCGCTCAAGGCGGGGCGAAGTCGTCCCGACCATGTCACCCGCTCGTTGCGACGGAGCTCGAGAAGCAGCTCGAGCTTTTCGGCGAACAGCGCGTCGTAATCCTTCAGATCGTAGCCGAAGAGTGGGAACGACTCGATGAACGACCCTCTTCCCGCCATCATCTCTGCTCGCCCTCCCGAGAGCAGATCCAGGGTCGAGAACTCCTGAAACACCCGAACAGGGTCATCGGAGCTGAGGACCGTCACCGCACTCGTCAGTCGTATCTGCCGGGTCCGAGCTGCGGCGGCGGCCAGGACCACAGCGGGGGTGGATACGGCGAAATCAGGACGGTGATGCTCCCCCACCCCGAAGACCTCCAAGCCGAGGGCGTCGGCGAGCTCGACCTCCTCCAGCAAGTCCCTGAGACGCTCTCCCGCTGAGACTACCTGCCCGGTTCCTGGATCCGGCGTCGTTTCCGCAAAAGTGTAGAGCCCGATCTCCATACAATGTCTGACGTTTCACAGATAATGAGCCGCAAAATGAGCGACTCTGGATGGGTGAGGTTGTTGCATAGCCGACGCCGTAGACCCGAGTGATCCACGCGTTGTTGAACGAGAATGTGTCCGACCCGAGATTCTGAGCATTACCGCCGGCAGCTGGAGACGGTTACCGAAAACGCATCTTTCGCTCTGTTCATCATGGATGAGCACCAGCGTTGTGCCTACATGAACCGGCCGGCGGAGGAGCTCACAGGGTACACTTTAGACGAGCTGCAGGGGAAGGCACTCCACTACTACGTGCATCACACCCGCCCAGACGGATCGCGCTACCCCATAGAGGATTGTCCTATCGATCAGGCGTTCCCGCAAAACATGAGGGAGCAGGGGGAAGAGGTGTTTGTGCACAAGGATGGGCACTTCTACCCGGTCGCTTTCACTGCGAGCCCGATTCGGCGGGACGGAGAGGTGGTCGGCACCGTGATCGAGGTGCGCGACATCACCGAGGAGAAGGACGCTCAGCGACGCCACCACTTCCTGGATGACCTGAACCAGGCGTTGCAACCAGTCAGCTCGCCCGACGAGGTGGTGCAGATCGCCGCACGCATGCTGGGGGAGTACCTCCAGGTCGACCGCTGCGCGTATGCGGAGGTCGAGGAGGATGAGGACCACTTCCTTCTGACAGGTGACTACATGCGCGGCCCGGAGGCAGTGACCATTGTGGGGCGGTATGCGATGTCCGCCTTCGGTGCTGAGGCGCTGCGCCTGATGCGCCAGGACATCCCGTATGTCGTGAATGATGTGCTCACAGACCCGAGGATCTCTCTGGCGGATCGCGCCGCATACGAACAGACACAGATTCGCGCGGTGATCTCGATGCCGCTGCACAAGAATGAAAAGTTCGTCGCGGGTATGGCGGTTCACTCGCTGAGGCCGAGGGAGTGGCAGGAGGAGGAGGTGGAGCTGCTTCGGAAGGTGACGCAACGCTGCTCGGAGTCTCTGGAGCGCTCGCGGGCGCTGAGAAGCTTGCAGGAGAGCGAGACCCGCCTGCGAAAGGCACTCAAGGATGCCGAAGGTGCTCGGGACCGGGCCGAGCGCCTGCAGGCGCTCACTGCGGCTCTCGCTCGAGCGAGCACTCTCGAGGAAGTCGCGACAGTCGTAGTGGCCGACATGGTGGTGGCGCTCGGAGCGAAGACAGGTGCTCTGGCCGGCAAAAGCAACGACTCCGATGCCCTGCTCCTGCTGCGCACGGTCGGATTTCCCGATTCAGTCGCTGGCAAGGTCCACAGGCAGTCGCTGGCTCTACAGAGCCCCCTCACCGAATGTTACATCACGCAGGCGCCGGTTTGGCTGGAAAGGCGGGATGGTCCGCAGGGGCTGGACGCTCGCTTCCCTCCCATCGCACCGGTCTGGGATGTTCTGGGTGTGCAGTCGGCAACGTTCGTCCCGCTGGTAGCCGCCGGCGAGACGGTAGGAGTGATTTCGTTTGCCTTCGAGAACCCTCGAAGCTTCCTGCCTGAGGAGCGAGCCTTCCTCATGGCACTCGGTCGTCAGGCCGCTCTGGCGATGGAGCGCGCCCGCTTGTTCGAAGCTGAGTACGCGGCTCGCACGGAGGCCGAGCGGGCGAACCGCGCGAAAAGCGAGTTCCTCGCGATCATGAGCCATGAGCTGCGGACACCGCTCAACGCGATCGGCGGCTATGCAGAGCTGATGGAGATGGGGATTCGGGGGCCGATCACGGCGGAGCAGATAGAGGATCTGCGGAGAATCCAGACCAGTCAGCGCCACCTGCTGGGTCTGATCAACGAGGTGCTGAACTACGCTAAGCTGGAAACTGGAACCGTTCGCTACGACCTTCGCGCCCTCCCGCTTCACGATGCGCTTGCGGCGGCGGAAGCATTGGTCGCTCCTCAGGCGAAGGCGAAGAGGCTTACTCTCACCGTCGAGCAGACGGCTTCGGAGATTGCTGTCCACGCCGATGCCGAAAAGGTCAGGCAGGTTCTGGTAAACCTTCTCTCGAACGCAGTGAAGTTCACCGACGCCGGCGGGATCGTCGAGCTAACCACCGCACCAGTCGGAGATTTCGTCGAGGTGAGGGTGCGAGACACCGGAATCGGAATCGCTGAGGACCAGCTGAACCGAATCTTCGAGCCGTTCGTGCAGGTGCGGGCTGATCTCACGCGTACAGCGGAGGGCACCGGGCTGGGCCTTGCGATCAGCAGAGACCTGGCGCGCGGAATGGGTGGCGATCTCGCTGTAAGCAGCGAGTTGGGGAGAGGCAGCACGTTCGTGCTTCGACTACCTATCGCATCCTGATCCGGAGGTGACAGGCGCGCGGCGCCGCGGAGACGCCGTAGAACAGCGCCGCCACATTCGGAGCCGTGAGTCCATCCCAACCCCTCCTGTGACCGTCCCTGGTACGGCCCTCTCAATCACGTATGTGGTGGTAGCGATGATCTCGGTTCAGCTGGGCGCCGGCATCGCCAAGCAGATCTTCCCAATCATTACTCCTGTTGGGTGCAGCCGCACTACGGCTGCTCTACGCTGCTGTTCTGTTGTGTGTATCGCTCCGCCCCTGGCGCAAACCCGTTCCGGGGTCTGCCCGCCGCTCTTACTGATCTGCGGCGTAGCTCTGGGCGGAATGATCCCTGCCTGACTCGAAGAACTCGCCTCAGGAATGCTCCTTGCGCAGACGGTAAACCTATCCGTTGTACTGACTTACGTGAGGAAAGGGAGACTTCATGGAACGTTCATCCGGGCAAGGATCCGAAGACACCTCGCAGAACCGCGAGCATGTAGAGAATGCGGCCGAGAACCGTGATGCGCTTGCAGCGCAGGCACGCCGCACCGAGGCGACTACACCGCCTGACCTGGACGCGACGAGCCGCACCGGCAGCTCGAGCGCAGGTCGCGATGTGGAGAATGCGCAGGCGATGCGCGAGGTGGAGGAGAACACGCGCGCGCTGGAAGAGCAGAACCGCAGGACGGCTGCAACAGCTCCAGCCAGCGTGGATATGCCTGATACGAACACCAGCTCCGGCCGCCGCTCCGACAGCTAAGCCGCAGGCACTCGCCCCGGCGGGGCTGTAATGAAAGGAGGTCGGCAGCTATAGTCGTCGACCTTCTCTCTTTTGCCCGCCTTTTCCAGGGGAGGGCTGTTCGCCAGCGCGCCCGCGGGGATTCCAGGTTGAGATGGTGGTGAATGAGCGTGGAGTGAAGGACCGGGCTCTCGTGGTGCGGTCCAACCCGCCACTTTCGAGCAGCCGCAGGCGTTCAGGGTGCGAACTGAGGGGGAGCCCCGAAGTCTTGTGGAGGGCGGCGTCTCACAACCTGGGCAGCGGTGGGCTCCACCCAGATCGGGGTTTGCTCGTCTGCGGGTATATCCGTCCGGCACCAGGCTGAATCAAACCAAGCAGAGATGAGCGATTTCGGGCAACACCGCGGCAGTGGATGGATCGAGTGCATCTTCGGATCGGTCTCCGCAGGGAAGAGCGAGGAAGCCATTCGCCGGGCCCGTCGCGCCCTGATCGCCAGGCGAAAGGTTCAGGCATTCAAGCCGGTGATCGACGATCGCTACGGCGGCATCCACAAGATCAGCTCGCACGGTGGTGCCTTCATTGACGCTATCCCGGTGAGCAGTGCCTACGAGATTCTCAACACGGTCGATGCGGACACTCAGGTGGTTCTGATCGATGAGGTACAGTTCTTCGACGACATTCTCCCGGTGGCCGGAGCGCTGGCGGATTCGGGCAAGCGAGTGATCTGCAGTGGGCTCGATCAGGACTACATGGGTCGAACTTTCGGCCCGGCGGGTGACCTGATGGCCGCAGCAGAACGGGTCGACAAGCTCCAGGCGATCTGCGTTTGCTGCGGTGAACCCGCAAGCCGGACACAGCGCCTTCTGGACGGGAAACCCGCCGAAGCTGACGGACCCGTCATCCTTGTCGGCGGTCTGGACCCAACCGCAGCCAGGTTCTCCTACGAGGCGCGCTGCCGGGCATGTCATGTCGTGCCGACCCGCTTCTCGAGTCAGATCGACATGGTCATCTGACCTTCAGCGGCTCCGGGCAAGAGAGAGGGGTGATACCGGATTGGTGTCACCCCTCTTCTTTTGCGGTATCAGGAGCCAACCCGCCCCAGCTCGTCAGGTGAATCTGAAAATGATCGGGAAGGCTATGACTACGATCGCTGCCCAGGTCACGTAAACGGGGATGTAGTCGGTCTGCCACTTCTCAACCGCGCTGAACGTCCCCCGGCGGCGAAGGAAACGGATGTAGAGCACCGCGGACCATGCGAGGTTGATCAGCAGGATCACATTCTCGCCGAGTGCCGCGACACGGTTTGGCGTAAAGCCGAACTCCGTGATCCGCGCCGCTATCGCAGCCAGCGCTACAGCATCAACCAAGAGCGCGCTGACGACCAGGACCACCTGGACCACATCGAAGGCTCCTGGCGGCGCCTGCGGGTCTCGCGCAGAAACCGAGTAGAGCAGCAGGGCGAGCACTACCACCATCAGCAGGTCGAAGCCGATCAGCAGATCACGCTCGATGTTGATCCCCCGGCCGGTGAGGACGATCGTGCCGAGGAAGGTGATCAGCACCGCGGCGAAGAGCGGGGTGAACAGGCGAGTCAGCACAGGCGCCATATTCTCTACCACGCTCTGCTTTGCCTCGACCAGCCAGGAGGCGATAATGACGCCGCCGATGGCACCACAGGGAAGCAGCCACGACTCGAAGAATGGCTCGATGTCCATTCCGATCGACTGGAAGATCATCGCCATGAACGCGGTCAACACGCCGCCACCCAGCGCGATCAGCACATAGTAGATGAAGAACTCGCCGGTGAAGCGGATGAAATCCATGCGGCCGCTGACTTCCTTCCACCGCGAGCCGGCGTAGGCGACCCCGGTGACCAGCCAGAGCACGATCGGCAGGTGAAGCGCGGTTAGTGCCTCGGTCGACCCGCCCGGCGTGAATGGGTAGATATTCGCGAAGATCGCTGCGACCACGAATACCGCGGCGAGCCCACCGAGTCGACTCTGTCGGAGACCCCGCTTCCATGCGAAGTAGCCCGTCAGCAGAGGCAGAACGAAGAAGGTGACATTCCGAGCGTAGAATCCGGCATTTTCATCCAGATCCAGACCGAAAAGCGCCGGCAGCTTGATCAGCATGGCGGCCGCCACAGCGAGCGCAAACGCCACGACCGCTTCCTTCCGCACCCACGCCTTGGCCTCATCACTCTCCACAGGCGACACCACGAGCTGCTTCCACAGGCGCTCGGAGTGCTCCCTGGCAAATTCCCGGGAGAGCGAGTCGAGATCACCAAGCCGCTTAACGGCGATCAGGAAAGCCTCGTCGCTGGCGAGACCTGACGCGGTGAGTCCAGCAATCTGCTCGCGCAGGTGGTCCTCCAGCTCGGCGACGTCGACCGAATGAATGGCTTGCCGGCGACGGAGGTAGCTGCGCCAGCGATCGATCTGCTCGTCGAGCGATGCTGCGTATTCGGGAGTAGCCATCGGTTACGCTCCCTGAAGGAGTGGGGCGGCCGGGGCCGCGTGAAAGGATGGAAGTGGTGAAAAGAGCGCCTGGAAGATCCCTTTCAATGTCGCGTCGACCGCCTCCCACTGCCGGCGCTCCTCCGCAAGCTGCGCTCGTCCGGGTCCTGTGATCCCGTAGTACTTCCTCTTGCGGCCGCTTTCGGCCACCTCCCACCTGGCCTCCACATATCCCAGCCGCTCCAGTCGGTGCAGCACCGGATAGAGCATCCCGTCCGTCCACTCCATCCGCCCCCCCGATAGCTCCCGCACCCGTTGGAGAATCGCGTAGCCGTAGCTATCCGCCTCGGCTAATATCGCGAGAACGATGGGTGTCGACGAAGCCGCTATCAGATCCTTGTTGATCTCCATGATTCGATCGCCATGTGAACAAATGAGCTGGAACTCGTCACTACCTAGCGCTACTATACATTGTAGTTCAATGTATCGCAAGAGTGGAAGCTTGCCGAGTGCGGGTACAGACGAAGAAGAGCACGCTCGGTTCGAGTCGTGGTCTGTGAAGGGCGGGTCGATGACTACGGTGTGCCGAGCCGCGTCAGCAGGGGGCGAGCAGCGTCTCTGCGGCTTCGCGATGGCGCGAGGGAATCGAGGAAGGCTTCGGTACGCTCACAGTGGCCTGGCAGGGAGCGGGGGCGATCTCCGCCGCCGCTATACTCTTCGAGGATCCAATCTGTCCGATTCGGCCTCCCAGAGCTTCGGCGTTGGCTGCGCTCCATAGCCACTCGCAGTACCGTGATGGATGAGAAGGCGCGGGAGTCGACCGGCGAAGGAGACTGTCGACCGTTTCAGGAGTTGAAGCCTGACTTATATAGTCACTGCGGTGGTGGGGCAGGCCAGCGAGACCATTATCTATGCTTATGATCTGCTGAAGAGGTGACGACCTGTAGAGACCTGGCATGTCGCTACCTGATGCGCCGGCCGAAGCTTCTCGACCCCTGAGGTAGCCTGCGGCCCCGACAGGGCCGGAGGTCCCTAACCTGGACCGAACGACACATCAGACCCGGAAAGGGAAAAGGCCGCCACTCGACCAGGTGGAGGCCTTTTCTTCCTGAGGGCAGCAAATGCCGCCCTGTGATCCCAACACCTACATCAGCGCTACCCCCGCCAACCTAAATATCGATCTTCGCGTATTTCGCGTGCTGTTCGATGAACTGCCGCCGCGGGTCGACATCTTCGCCCATCAGCGTCTGGAAGATCATGTCTGCGTCGACGGCATCCTCGAGCGTCACCCGGAGGATGGTGCGCGTTGACGGATCCATCGTCGTCTTCCAGAGCTGCTCAGGGTTCATCTCACCGAGACCCTTGTAGCGCTGGACGTGGATGTTCTTCGCCTCCCCCGCTCCATTCTTCATCCGGCTGAGCACCTCGTCCCTTTCGCCATCCGAGTAGGCATAGTGCTCCGTCTTGCCCCGCGCGATCCGATATAGCGGCGGCTGCGCGATGTAGATCATTCCCTCTTCGATCAGCTGACGCATCTGACGGAAGAAGAAGGTCAGGAGAAGGGTGCGGATATGCGCGCCATCCACGTCGGCATCCGTCATCAGGATGATCTTGTGGTACCGGGCATTCGCCATGTCGAACTCGTCTTCGCCGATCCCCGTGCCGATGGCGGTGATCATCGCGCGAATTTCTTCGTTCGAGAGCACCTTGTCGAAACGCGCCCGCTCGACGTTCAGGATCTTGCCCTTGAGGGGAAGAATCGCCTGGTAGGACCGGTCACGGCCCTGCTTGGCTGAACCGCCGGCCGAGTCACCCTCGACGATGTAGATCTCGGAGATCTCGGGGTTCGTCGTAGAGCAGTCGGCGAGCTTGCCCGGGAGAACGCCCGTCTCGAGGGCGCTCTTCTTACGGGTGAGGTCACGCGCCTTGCGTGCGGCTTCGCGAGCGCGGGCGGCGGACACAGCCTTCTCGATGATCGCCCGAGCGACGCCGGGATTCTCCTCGAGGAACTCCGCCAGCTTCTCGTTCACCACGCTCTCCACAGCGCCCTTGACCTCGCTGTTCCCGAGTTTGGTCTTCGTCTGACCCTCGAACTGCGGCTCGCGAATCTTTACGGAGAGCACGCAGGTCAGGCCTTCGCGGACGTCGTCCCCAGAGAGAGCATCCATGCCGCCCTTCTTGAAGAGCCCGGCCTTCCTCGCGTAGTCGTTGATCGTGCGCGTGAGCGCCGATTTGAACCCGGTGAGGTGGGTTCCGCCTTCGTGGGTGTTGATGTTGTTGACGAAGGTGAAGGTGCTGTCGTTGTAACCCTCGTCGTACTGGAGGGCCACCTCGATCTCCGCCTCCTCGCGGTTCGCTGCGACGTAGATCGGATCCGGATGCAGCGGCTTCCGGCTGCCGCGAAGGTGCTCCACGAAGTTCTTGATGCCGCCTTCGTAGTGGTACTCCTCGCGCCGAGGCGCCCCATCCACCGCGTTGTCCGGGCGCTCATCGGTGAGCGTCAGCCGCACACCACGATTCAGGAAGCCGAGCTCGCGAAGACGCGTTGCGAGCGTGTCGAAAGAGTACTCGCGCTCCGGGAAGATTTCCGGGTCAGGCTTGAAGGAGACCATCGTACCGGTCGTGCCCTTCGGCACCTTGCCGATAATCTCCAGCTCCTTCGTCTTGTCGCCACGCGCAAAGGCGATCTCGTAGACGTTCTGATCGCGCTTCACCTCGACGCGCAGCCACTCTGACAGGGCATTGACGACGGAGACGCCGACGCCGTGGAGACCGCCGGATACCTTGTACGTGTCCTTGTCGAACTTGCCGCCGGCGTGCAGCACCGTGAGCGCGAGCTCGACTCCGGGGATGCCTTCGGTTGGATGGATATCCACCGGGAAGCCGCGGCCA
>ERZ1066118.1829-NODE-1829-length-11812-cov-4.871311_pt1 | contig 11812 bp, 11 predicted proteins | sample MGYA00382765_ERZ1066118 | MGnify/ENA primary metagenome ERZ1066118 (study PRJEB33369, sample SAMEA5778348) | biofilm metagenome | biome: Industrial cooling water; feature: Water cooling tower basin; material: Biofilm | place: United Arab Emirates | collected...
GGCGAGAACGGTCGCATCGTGGTGGATCGCGTCAAAGACCGCGTGGAGCAAATTCAAAAGTCGCTGCCCGCCGGAACGAAGCTGGTCGGCTTTATGGACAGAAGCGAACTGATCGAGCGCACGCTGCAAACGGCCATCCGCAACCTGACCGAAGGCGGCCTGCTGGTGATCGGAGTACTCTTCCTCTTCCTCCTGCAACTGCGCGCCGGTCTGATTGTGTCGAGCGTCATTCCGCTGGCGATGCTGATCGCCATCATCGGGATGCGCTATTTTAACGTGTCGGCCAACCTGATGAGTCTGGGCGCGATTGACTTCGGCCTGATTGTGGATGCCGCCGTCATCATCGTCGAAAACGTGGTGCGCCGCCTGGCCGAACTGCGCCACAGTTTGGGCCGCGATTTGACCGAAGACGAGCGTATCAACGAAGTGTATGAAGGCGCGGTTGAGGTGCGAACCGCGTCGCAGTTCGGCGAGTTCATCATCATCGCGGCTTATTTGCCGATTTTGTCGCTGGTGGGCATCGAAGGCAAAATGTTTCGCCCGATGGGACTGACGGTGATCATGGCGCTGGCCGGCGCGATGCTGCTCTCGATAACTCTTGTTCCCGCGTTGTGCGCGTATTTTCTCAAAGCCAAAGAGGAAAAAGAAAGCCCGATTGTGCGGGTGGCGGCCAAAGGATACGCTCCGGCCCTGCGCTGGGCCATCGGCCATCGCGTGCCGGTGGTCGGCGCGGCGGTGCTGTTCTTTATCGCCTGCGCCTCGCTCTTTCCCCGCCTCGGCAGCGAGTTCATTCCGCAGTTGGATGAGGGCGCGCTGGCGATCCAATCGGGCTATCCGCCTTCGATGTCGCTCGAAACCGCCATCGAGCGCGCGACCTATCTGGAAAGCGTTATCAAGAAAAACTTCCCCGACGAAGTGGATCAAATTTTAACCCGCATCGGGCGCGCCGAAGTCGCCACCGACCCGATGACGGTGGCGCAGCACGATACGCTGATTTCACTCCAACCGCAGGAGAACTGGACGAAGGCGCACTCCAAAGATGAGTTGGTGGAGAAGATTTCGGAAGTTATCTCCAAAGTGCCGGGCGTGGGCGTGACGTTCACGCAGCCGATCCAGATGCGCATGAACGAGTTGATCGAGGGCGTCGGCATCCGCTCGGAGTTGGGCATCAAGCTCTTTGGCGACGACCTCAAAGTACTTGCTGATAAAGCACAGGAGATTGGGAAAGTCGTGCGCAGCGTGCCCGGCAACGCCGATGTTTCGGTGGAGACGACCGAAGGCTTGCCGGTGCTCAACATCAACCTGAACCGCGACGCCATCGCGCGTCACGGCATCAACGTGGCCGATGTGCAAAACACCATCGAAACGGCGGTCGGCGGTGGAACCGCCGGTCTCATCGTGCAGGGCAACCAACGCTTCGATCTGGTGGTGCGATTGGCCGAGCGTTACCGCGACAACCCCGAAGCGATTGGTCGCGTCCTGGTTCCGGCTCCGGGCGGCGCGACTATTCCCTTGTCGCAGTTGGCGACCATCGAAAACACCGAGGGCCCGGTGCAGATTTCGCGCGAAAACGGCAGTCGCCGCGTCGTTATCCAGTCGAACGTGCGCGGGCGCGACTTGGGTTCGTTCGTCGAGGAAGTGCGGGATAAAGTGGATGCTCAGGTAAAATTGCCGGTCGGCTATCACGTCGAGTACGGCGGCACCTACGAGAACTTGCAGTCGGGCCGCGCCCGCCTGATGATCGTGGTGCCGGTCACGTTCGCTTTCATCTTTCTCCTGCTCTTCACCGCCTTCGGCAGCATGAAGCAGGCGGCCATCGTTTTCACCGGCATTCCCTTCGCCGTCACCGGCGGCATTCTCGCGCTGCTGTTTCGCGGCATCCCGTTTTCGATTTCAGCCGGCGTGGGCTTTATCGCTTTGTTCGGCGTGGCTGTGCTCAACGGCGTGGTCTTAGTGACGTTCATCAACCAACTGCGCCGCGAAGGGGCGAGCGTGCGCGATGCGGTGATCAACGGCTGTAATTTGCGTTTGCGTCCGGTGCTGATGACGGCGATGGTGGCCGGCATCGGCTTCATTCCCATGGCGCTGGGACACGGCGCGGGCGCGGAAGTGCAAAGGCCGCTGGCGACTGTGGTGATCGGCGGCCTCATCACAAGTACTTTGCTGACGCTGTTTGTGCTGCCTACGCTTTACAACTGGTTCGAGAAGGATGAGCAAGAAGAAGTCGAGGTGTAGGTTTCGTCGTTCAAATTGACGTTATTTCAAAAGGAGAATTTTCAGATGCGTAAAACCAATCGTTGGATGACGGGAGTACTCGCGGCGCTGTTAGGTGCCGTTGTCATGGCCGGTTGCGGCAGCGGAGCCGAAGAAGCGCCTGCCGAAGGCGACGGCCATATCCACAAGGAAGGCGACAAACACTAATTTCGGTTGACACGCAGCGCCCGTAACTTTGCGGCGCGGCGATTCAATAAACGCCACGAAAAGGAGGTGATTTCAAATGGAAAACATGAACGAGACCGAAGCCTTGAGCGCGATTGAAGCGTTGGAAGAGTGCATTCACGCCTGTTCGCATTGCGCCTCTCACGATATTCGTGAGGGCAACATGGTCGAGTGCGCGCTGATTTGTCTCGACTGCGCCGACATCTGCGCGGCGACGCTCAAAGTGATGGCGCGCCATTCAACGCATCACGGCGACTTCGCTAAATTGTGCGCGCACATCTGCCGCGAATGTGCGGCGGAGTGCAACAAGCACGACCACGAGCATTGCAAGCAGTGCGCGGCGGCGTGCGAAAAATGTGCTGCCGAGTGCGACAAGCACGCGACCGAAGCCGATGCGTAACGACTTTTGCCGCCACGCTGCAAGTACTCACAAAGTACTTGCAGCGTGGCGGCGCGGCGAAGGGCAGCGTTAATTCGAGTGTGCTCTGTGCCACTCTGGGAAACACCATGAAAGAAATCAAAGCGATTATTCAGCCGTTCATGCTGCACCACGTCCTCGGCGCGCTGCGCGAAATCGAGGGCTTGCCCGCCGTGACGGTTTCCGAAGTGCAGGGCATTGACGTGGAGCGGGGTGTTCTCGACCCGGTTACGAAAACCAAGCTGGAGATTATGGTGTCCGACGAACTCGCCGGGCAAGTACTCACCGCCATCCAGACCCACGCGCATACCGGCAAGTCCGGCGACGGGCGCATCTTCGTCATTCCCATCGAAGCAACAGTGAAAATTCGCACCGGGCAGCGGAGCGAGGGCGGCTTATGAAACAAGCCATTTTCACCATCTCGAAAATGGACTGCCCGACCGAAGAGCAGCTCATTCGCAACCGGCTCAAGTCCATTCCCGAAATCGAACGCCTCGACTTCGATTTGATGAGCCGCGAACTGACGGTTTCGCACCGGCTGGACGACGACAACAGCATCTTGTCCGCGCTCGCATCGCTGGGGCTGGGCGCGCAACGCAAAGGGAGTACTCCCGACGCCGAAGCCATCGCCACCGACGAAGCGCACGAGCATCCGGCGGTGGTTTCGACCGCGACCAAAGTCCTGATGGGCGTCTCCGGCGCGGCGGCGCTGGCGACGGAAGGCGTGGCGTGGTCAACCCAAAACGAAAGTTCGTGGCTGGTGATTGCGCTGTCGGTACTGTCCATTGCTTCTGGCGGGCGCGACACGCTGCGCAAAGGTTTTATCGCGCTACGCACCTTTACGCTCAACATCAATTTCCTCATGACGCTGGCGGTTATTGGAGCGGTGTTCATCGGCCAGTGGCCCGAAGCGGCGATGGTGACGTTTCTCTTCGGCGTGGCGGAAATGATTGAAGCCTTTTCGCTGGAGCGCGCCCGCAACGCCATTCGCGGCCTGATGGAAATGACGCCCGAAACCGCGACGGTGCAGGACGCAAGCGGAGGGTGGCAGGAAATCAAAGCCGAAGCGGTGCAGGTCGGGCAGCGGGTGCGCGTCAAGCCGGGCGAGCGCATCCCGCTCGATGGAGTACTCCGGTCGGGCGCTTCGACCGTCAATCAGGCACCCATCACCGGCGAAAGTATGCCGGTCGAAAAGAAAACGGGCGACCAGGTTTTCGCGGGTTCGATCAACGAGCGCGGCTCCTTCGAGTTTGAAGTGACGGCCAACAAGGGCAACACTACGCTCGCGCGCATCATCCGCGCCGTGCAGCAGGCACAAAGTGAGCGTGCCCCGACGCAGCGGTTCGTTGACCAATTCGCGCGCTACTACACGCCTGCCGTCGTAGTGCTGGCGGTTCTGGTGGCCGCCGTGCCGCCGCTCTTTTTCGGCCAACTCTTTCAGCCCTGGCTTTACAAGGCGCTGGTGATGCTCGTCATCGCCTGCCCGTGCGCCCTGGTGATTTCCACGCCGGTTACGGTCGTGAGCGGGCTGGCCGCCGCCGCGCGGCGCGGCATTCTGGTCAAGGGCGGCGTGCATCTCGAAGCGGGGCGCAAACTGCGCGCGGTGGCGCTCGACAAGACCGGCACCCTCACGCACGGCAAGCCGGTTGTCACCGATGTTGTGGCCCTCACCCCCTTCCCCTCTCCCAATTTTGGGAGAGGGGTGGCCGAGCGCAGCGAGGACGGGGTGAGGGCTGAAGACGAACTGCTGCAACTCGCCGCCAGTTTGGACGCGCCTTCGGAACACCCGGTCGCTTCGGCGATTGTCGCGGCGTGGACGAAAGCCGATGCAACGCTTGCCGGTTCGACCGATGCGGCGCGGCTGCAAAGCGTTGTCAAGTCGGGTGAGTTGCTGCCCGTCGCAGGCTTCGAGAGCATCACCGGACGCGGCGCGACGGGCGTTATCGGCGGCACAAAGTACTTTGTGGGCAATCACCGCCTGGCCGAAGAAAACAAGGTTTGCGGCGCGCACGTTGAGGAAGTTTTGAACCGCCTCGAAGCCGAAGGCAAAACCACCGTCGTGCTGACGACCGACAAGAAAGCCCTCGCCGTTCTGGGCGTGGCCGACACGCTGCGTGAAACCAGCATAGAGGCGCTGAAAGAGTTGCACGATTTGGGCGTGCGAAGCGTGATGTTGACCGGCGACAACGCGACGACGGCGCGCGCCATCGCCGCCCGCGTGGGCATTGACGACGCGCGCGGCGACCTCTTGCCCGAAGACAAATTGCGCGCGATGAACGAACTGCTGCAAGAGTACTCTCATGTCGGCATGGTGGGCGACGGCATCAACGACGCGCCCGCACTCGCCAAAGCGACGATTGGCTTTGCGATGGGCGCGGCGGGCACCGACACCGCGATTGAAACCGCCGATGTCGCGCTGATGGAGGACGACCTTCGCAAGCTGCCGCTCTTCATCGCTCTCAGCCGCCAGACCGGGCGCATCCTCGCGCAAAACATCACGCTTGCCATCGGAATAAAAGTTGTCTTTTTCGTTCTCGCTCTGATGGGCAAAGCGACGCTGTGGATGGCGGTTTTCGCCGACATGGGCGCGAGCCTGCTTGTGGTTTTCAACGGCTTGCGCTTGTTGCGCTTCAAAGGAAACTAATGGAGAACGCCGAACCGCACACATCCGAAGAGTGCCGCATCTTGGACGACGGCTGCGCGCTGCGCCGCTTTCTCGACTTGTTTTGCAATCGCTGGACTTCGCTTGCCGTCAACGCGCTGGCGCGCGGCACACAACGCTTCGGCGAATTGCAGCGCCTCATTCCCGGCATCTCGAAAAAGATGTTGAGCGAAACGCTGCGAAATCTGGAAGAGGCCGGATTAGTGAAGCGGGTCGCTTTTGCCGAAGTGCCGCCGCACGTCGAGTACTCGCTGACCGATTTAGGCCGTCAATTCGTGCCGCCGCTCGATGTGCTTTCGACCTGGGCCGAAGAACACGAGGATGCGTTAAACGCCGTGCGCGAACATAAACTAACGTGCTGCAAGTGACGGCATGAGTACTCATGTGGCGGCGCCGGATGCGAGAAAGGGGACGTGCAGCAGGCGCGCGGCCTTTTGCTTAACTGCTTCGCCGCGCCGGTCGTAGCGTGCGGTCGTGGTCACATTCGCATGACCGGCCAGTTTTTGCACCGTGACCAAATCGGCGCCCGCGTCCAACAGATTGGAAATAAAAGTACGCCGCATATCGTGGGGCGACAAGTCGCGCACACCGGCTTCGCGCGCCCGCTTGAGCAAAATATCCATTACGGCCTGATCGTTGAGGCGGCGCGACACGATGCGGCTCGACCGAAAGACCGGCACAAAGAGCGGGCCGCTTTCGCCCAGCACGACGTTCCGCACACGCAGCCACGCCGCGAGAGCATCGCGCGCGCCGTCGCTGATGTAGGAGAGGCGCGCCTTGTTGCCCTTGCCGCCGAGTTCGGGCGACAAGTGCAAAAGCTCAAAATGACGCGCGAATATCGGCAAGAAGTGGAAAAGGAACTGGAGCTTTTGGAACGGGAAATCGCGCGCATCAAAAAGAAGCTGGGCTAAAAGGTGTTCGCGCGCGCGAACACTTGAATGCAAAAGAATAGCATCTATTGACGGAAATCAAGAAGTGGAATACCACCTATTGACGGAAGGAAAATGGCTCAAATAGTATCTATTGACGGAAGGAATAGTATCTATTGACGGAAGAAAAAGCCCTAAAATAGTATCTATTGACGGAAGGAATAGTATCTATTGACGGAAATGGATTCGCTGGAAACCCTTGCTACATAAGGCGATTTGGCGTTTTCGAGGCTGTGTAACAACAGTTGTAATTCTTTTTCTTCTTTAACAACAACAGTAACTCGCGTACGCGCGCGAAAGCGAAATGAGAAACCGTAAAGCCGGTGTTGTTGTTGCACTTGAAATTCTTTGAGAAAACACCATGAAGCGAAAAGAACCCACACAAGATGCAACTGTTCTAACCGGCGAAATCGTTCGCACCGGCAAAGACGAACTCAACCTAATTGAACATCCGTTCGCTTCGATGTGGGACAAGGAAGCACCCGGAGCCGTCATTCATCACGAGTGGGAAGCGCGTCACCCTGTTACCGGAAAAACGCTGCGCGCTTCGTGGCGCGTTGCCGGAGACCCCGAAATGGGACTGCCCAAGCCAAGCGATGAACGGGTTTATCTTGTGCTGTTAGAACTGACCCGTGAAGCCAACTTTCAAAACCAAATCATCTACTTCACACGCTATGATTTGGTCAAGCGCCTTGGATGGAGCAACAAGCCGCAAAGCTATCAAATGCTGAACGATGCTTTTAAGCGACTTCAAAGCGTCAAGATTCAAGCGGAAAACGCCTTTTGGGAGCCGCGCGCCAAGTCGTTCCGCAATGTCGGCTTTAGCATCATCGACAACTACGACATTCTCAACGAAAAGCCAGGCCGCAAATCCAAGAAAAGCGAGCAGTCGGAGTTACCGCTTTCTTTTTTCCGCTGGAATGATGTGATGTTCCAATCCTTCCAGGCCGGTTACATGCGAACGCTCGACCTGGGGCTGGCGCTTTCACTCAAAGGCGACATTGCGCTGCGGCTGTATCGCTACCTCGACAAAAAGACCCACGACGGGCGAGGCCACTTTGAAATCGAACTCGAAACGCTGTGCGAGCGGCACCTGGGCATGAGAGGGGCGCGCTATCCTTCCAAGCACAAAGAACGGCTCAAAGGCGCTCACGACGAACTGATGGCGCGCGGCGTCTTAGCCGGTGTCTGCTATGAGCCGATGAAAACCAAAAAGGCGGAAAAAGTTTGCTATTCCTTTCCTTCAAAAATCCCCGCTTTGCCTGCCGATGAAGGCGATAAGACGGTGGATGAAGACGCGCCCGCAGCGACGGCCACGCCCGATTTGCTGCAACGGATGCTCGACTTGAAAATCTCACCCGATGTCGCGCGCGAACTGCTGGCGAGTACTCCCGCTGAGGCGTTGGCGCTTCAACTCGATTGCCTGCGCGACCGCAGAGCCAAAGACCCCGCCGCCGTCTTTGTCAAAGCGGTGCGCGAAGGTTGGGAACCGCCCGCCAAGTACTTTGAGCGCGCAGAAGCCGCAGAACGCGCGCAAAAGGCCAAGACAGTAGAAGAGGCCAAGAAACGCGAGAAAGCCGCGCAAGAGGCCAAAGAACGCGAAGAAACGGCATCGCAGGAGCAAGAGACGGCATCGCTGGAAAAGATGTGGGAGAAACTGGACGCCCGCACACAGGAACGGTTGGAAAAGCAGGTGCGCGAAAAGCTGGAAGCGAGCGAGTTTTTGCGGGCGCGGATACAGGCCGGGAAGTTGACGCCGCAAAGCCCCGATTGGGTGAAAGCGCGCCACGACCTGCTGCGCGAGACGCTGGGCAAAACAGCGTGATGATGTGAAAACGCCGACCAACTCGACAAGCGGGCGCCTGCTGCTGTGGGCGCTGGCCTTGAACGCCGTTTGGGAGTGGGTGCAGTGCGGCTTGTTCTACGACATGAGTGACCCGCCGCTGTGGAAGGGTGCGGTGTGGATGCTGGCCGCGACCGTCGCCGATGTTTTCATCGTGCTGGCCGTCGTGAGATTGGCGGCGTGGCTGGCCGGAAACAATTTCGGCGCGCCGGATGTGAAAGGATGGACGGCGCTACTCGGCGTTGGCTTGGCGGCGGGTGTCCTAGTCGAGTGGGTGGCGCGCGGACTGAAGCTGTGGGACTACGGGCCACTCATGCCGACGCTGCAACTGGCGGGCGCAACGGTCGGGCTGGCGCCGCTCGCGCAGATGGCGCTGTTGCCCGCGCTGAGTCTTTGGCTGGCGACGCGACGCAAGACGGGTCAGGCGGGTTGAGGGCACTCGGCGGCATCAGGCTCTTCGCGCGGCGTGAGCGTCAACTCGCTTTCGGGGATGCGCCACACGCGACCGAACTTGAGGCCGCGCAGCGTGCCTTCACGCAGCCAGCGGCGTACAGTTTCTTCATCCACTTTCAAACGGCGCGCGGTTTCTTCAACGGTCAAATACTCTGGTGTCATGGAGATTATCCTGTTTGAAAACGGAAAAAAGCACGCAGTCACGCGCCAAATGACGGGGAACGCATGGCATCCTGTAGCATCTTGGGGTATCATATAGCAAGGGACGCCGAAAGCTGGCCGGTGTTCCACCCGTCGAAAGAACCATGAAAGCGCGCGCGGCACATTCCAACAATCGCAGACGGCCCCACTGGTGGTCGGCGCTGCTGTCGTTGTTCGTCGCGCTGTCGCTCGTGGTGCCGCCGTCGCAACTCTGCGCGCTGATGGAAACGGCACCCGGCCATGCTCATTCCGACGGTCATGCTCACAGCGGCGATGCCGGTCACTCGCATTCGGATGAAGGCGCCGCTCATCACGACGACCATCATCAACCCATAGCGCAGCACACCGACAAGGCAACTTTGCAGCCTGTGCCACATCAGCACGCCTGTTGCCCCGAAAGCGCGCCGTTGCCGGTTGTCATGGCCGCGCCGTCCCGTTCAGCCACGCCGGATGAAAGCGCCATTGGCGTTTCTTTCATGCCCGCGACGTTGCCGGCGATGCAGAACATTTTCGCGCTCACGAATTGTCACGGGCGCGACGGGCCAGACGATTCGCAACCCCTTCCCCAGCTTAGCCGCGCCTCCCTTCTCGGTCGTGCCCCTCCCGTTTCGGTCTGACGAAGCGCCTGCAAGGGTGTAGCGCGCGCTTTTGCGCGCCTGCCTGCCGTTGCTCCGCTTCGTCCTCGCACTTTTCATCGTCCGGTGAGATGCGTTTTGTCGCGTCTGGCCGGGGCTGAGTTTCGCGTGATATGCGCCGGTGCTTTATTCACCGCCGCCGACCGAAGCCGGAGGAAACGCTTTGCAGTCCTCATTCCCTTTCAAAATCTGGCCGTTCTTGTTTCTCGTCGCCGCCGCGCCGGTTGGGGCGCAGGAAGTCGCGCCGCCCGCCGCGCCAGTACCTTTCATCGCACCCGAAGTCACCGCCGAGCCGGAAGTTTCGGTTGATGAACTGGTACGCCGCGCGCTTGCCAACAGCCCGCAGCTACCCATCGCGCGGCAAACCGCAGAAGCGGCGCGGCAGCGCGTGGGCGCGGCGCGCTCGTTTCCAAGTCCCACGCTCGAACTGGTGCCGCGTTTGATAGGCAACCGCGAAGCCGCCGATGAAGAAATCATCCTCTCGCAGCCGCTCGACCTTTTCGGACGGCGGCGGGCGAGGGCTGCCGTTGCCGGGGCGGAACTGCGCGCGGCGCAGGCGCAAACGACTCTGGCCGAGCGGTCGCTCGTCGTCGCGGTGAAGAACGCCGCCGCCGATTTGTTCGCCGCCCAGGAAGCCGAGAGCTTGGGGCAGGTGCAAGTCGAAGTCGCAGAGCTTTTCCGCGATGCCGCCGCCCGTCGCGCCCAGCTTGGCGATGTGCCGCCGGTGCAGGTACAGCGCGCCGAACTCGAATTGCTGCGCGTGCAGAACGAACTCACGACCGCGCAGGCCGAACGGCTGGCACGCCGCGCCGGATTGAATCAGCTTGTCGGGCAAGCGCCTGAAACGCCGCTGCGCGTGGCCTTGCCGCTTTCCAACGGATTGACCGATTTGCTGCGCGTGCGGCCCGGCTTTTCCCGTTCCGGCGCGACAAGCGGCGTTCCTTCGACCGGCGATGCAGCGGGTGGTCTGCCTGCGGTGCCGGTCGCTCCCGTCGCGCCGAATCAGGCGACTCCCGACGGTACTTTGAGCGCGGGCGGTGGCACACAAAGTACTTTGAGTGCCGCGCCGCCGGTCGCTTCCTCTTCGCAGGTGGGCAGTAATTTGGTGGGCTTGCGCGGGCAGGTTTTGCCGGGCGCTCTGGCCAACCGGCCCGACATCGTGGGCGCTCAGGCGACGCTCGAAGCGCGCCGCGCTCAGGTGCAAGTACTCCGGCGCGAGCGTTTGCCGCAAATCGAGTTGCAGGCGCGCCGCTCGTCTTTCACCGGCTCCGGCGGGACGGCGTTGCGCGCCGTCGTCACCCTACCGCTCTTTGATTTCGGCTCCAACAAGCGCGAACGGCGCGCCCTCGAAGCCGAAGCCCGCGCCCAGGAAGCAAACATCGCGCTGCTGCGTTCGCAAGTCGCCGTTCAAGTCGAACAAGCCCTCATTCGTTTGCAACAGCAGCGCCGGACGGTCGAACGCTACCGCACCGGCATCGTGCCGCTCACGCTGGATTTGCTCCGTAAAACCCAAGTCGGCTATGCGGCGGGAGCCAGCACTTACCTCGAAGTTTTGGAAGCGCAACGAACGCTCAGGCAAGTGCAAACCGAGTACTTGCAGGCTCTGGTCGGCACGCGCACGAGCGAGGCGCAGCTTGAAAGCGCGCTGGGCGCGACGCCGCCCGCCGATGTGCTTTCCGGCATCACCAACCCGACCGGCGCGAGTACTCCGCCCGGCATTGCCGCGCCGGGAACCGTGCCCGAAGGCACCATCCCGCCCAACACGGTTGAGCCAATTGCCGTTCCTTCCACGACCGCACCGGAGGTTCCCCAACGATGAACGACAATCTTCACCACAGAAGCAAAAAGCCACAGAGTTTTTGGAGAAAAGTACGCCTGATTTCGACCGTACTTTTGTTGTCTGTGTGCCTTGCCTCCGGGGTTCAAAGGGCGTGGGCTGGTGGCGACCCGTCCGACGGTCACAGTCACGCGCCGGAGCCGGATGCGCCCGCCGTCACCGCGACAACGGTCGGCGCAAACGAAACTTCGCTGCACCTGCGCCTCAGCGACCTGAGCAAAAGCGGCGCGGGAACCGAAGCGCCGCTGACCGACGCCAAAATTCGCGGGATGCTCAAGCGCGCCGACACGGGCGCAACGCTCGCCCGCGTTTCGGCTCACGGCGGCGATGCGCCGGGCGCTTACGACGTGCATTTCAACGGTGAGGATGAAACCATCGCGCTGCCCGGCGCGGTG
>ERZ1066118.1831-NODE-1831-length-11775-cov-7.111775_pt1 | contig 11775 bp, 9 predicted proteins | sample MGYA00382765_ERZ1066118 | MGnify/ENA primary metagenome ERZ1066118 (study PRJEB33369, sample SAMEA5778348) | biofilm metagenome | biome: Industrial cooling water; feature: Water cooling tower basin; material: Biofilm | place: United Arab Emirates | collected...
TGACGGCAAGGTTGTTGGCCGCGACCGCATCCTCCGGGGTGAGCGCGCAGCACGCCTCCAGCGCGGCGATGGCAGCCGCGAACCGGCCGTTGCGGGCATGGATCAGTCCCTGTTCGTGATGGGCGACGGCATTGTCAGGCTCGTTCGTGAGCACCTGCCCCCACAGTACCAGCGCCTCGTCATCCGCGCCGCGCTGGCCGAGAATTCCCGCAAGGATCGGGCGCACTTCGGCGACTCGGTAACCCTGCTCGATAACCATGCGATAGCGCGGCTCGGCCGCGGCCAGATTGCCGGCCGATTGCAGCAGCAGCGCCTCTTTCAGCATGGTGCGGGCAAAGGCGATGTCGTTGGCGGCAGTCATGGATGTCCCCTCTCGCAGGATGCGTTGCGGTGAGGAGATTATATTAACCTTGTGCGTTAATTCTCCGCCCGCGCGGGCTAAGGGGATTTGCAGTGATTGCAGCTTGCGCCAACGCCGGGCGGGCTGCCGCGTTCAGCCGAACACCGCCACGCATTGCAGCCCGTCGAGCACCTGCCGCCCTTCGGCATCCCACATCCTCAGCCGTTCCGAGGAATAGCCCGCATCGGCATGCTGGCTGGCGTTTTCGGCAAGATACCAGCCATCGCGCGACCGGCTTTCCGGGTCGAGCACGTTGAAGGACCAGTTGATCGAGCTGATCGGCCCCTGCCGCTGCATCGCCCGCATCGCTCCGGGCGGCATGACATCGCCCATCAGCACCAGCTTGGAGACAGGGTCGAGATCATGTGCCTCGGTCAGCCGCGCCCAGCGCCGGACGGTCGCGCCGCGGTCGGCGCCCTTGGTCTGGCCGTGCCGAAGCTCGAAATTCTTGGCGACGAAAGCCGGCGCGAAGCTGTGGGTGACTTCCGGGTTGTCCTCGGGCGCCCCGGGCCAGTCGTCAGGTCGGCCCGAGGGGTGGACGGCATTGGCCTCGCGCCCCCCGCCGAACAGCCAGAAGGCGCTGAGCGCGACGCGCCCTTCGCTCAGAATTTCGCTCCGCAGCTGCGTGACATTGCGGCCCTGGCGGACGATCTCGGCGCGCAGTTCGATCTCTTCGCCGACGGGCGCGACGAAGGCGACCTGCCCGGCGCGCAGGGGCGGCAGGCCGGGAAAGGCGCGCACCGCCATGGTGTAGGCCACCAGCGCCGATGCCCCGCCATAAAGCGTGCGGCCCTGCATCCAGTCGGCTGCATGTCCGAGGCGGGCGGGCCCGGGCTTGCCGGTTACGGATTCGAGAAGGCTCGCTATGGTCATGCGCGGTGCATGCCGCGCGTGCGCGTCTGCGTCCAGACTGACGTTAGGGAAGGCCTGCAAGCCAAACACGCATTGCCAAGCCGTCCCCGAATCGCTAGTGCGCCGCTTCCGTCCGAGGCGAAAGCCAAGGAAGGCTCGGCCCGATGGCGGAGTGGTGACGCAGCGGACTGCAAATCCGTATACGCCGGTTCGATTCCGGCTCGGGCCTCCACACCTTTTGCGATTGCGAACCCGCGGCCTTGGGCCTAGGGCGCGCAAGACCGGAAGTGCCGCTTTAGCTCAGTCGGTAGAGCACATCATTCGTAATGATGGGGTCACGTGTTCGAGTCACGTAAGCGGCACCATTCCTCTCTTTTTGCAGCAGCGCTGGCATTGTTCGCCGCGATCGGCGGGGGTGTACCGGGTTTGGGTGCCGTCGGGGCCGGATTGTGCGGCACGGGCCGCAATGCGGCGATCTGCTTTGCTTCGGTGGACCGGGGCGGCAAGCTCACGAAGGAACAGCGGGATAGGCTTGCGGCTGCGGCACCTGTAGCAATCGACATCGTCGGCTCGCGTGCCTTTGCGCAGGAACTCGCCGCATTTCATGCCGCTCTGCCGCCGCGCTGGCTCAAGGCCAATCCCTATTGGCGCGAATTCGATCCCGTCGCGGCGCCTGCGGCGGTCCGGGCGGCTTTTGCCGGCCTTCACATCGACACCCGCGGCGGTGCGCTCGCGCGCAGGGAGGCGCGTTTCGGCGGCAATCTCGCGTACGAGGGCAGCACCGATCCACGCACCGGCGAGCGCTTCATCCTGCTCAATCGTTACCGGGTGGATCGCCCGGTCGGCGCGCTGGTGGGCACCTATGTCCATGAAGCGGCGCACAAGGCGGGCTCTTCGCACCGCGCCGGGCAGACCGCCGATCAGAAGTGCGAGCCGCCCTACGTGATGGCCCAGATCGCCCGGAAATTGGCCGATCCGGAGAATTGGGCAAGCTTCGCCGCCTCGCGCAACGCCTGCCGCTTCTGGCGGGAACGACAGTGAGCGGCGCAGCCGGGCGGCAAAGCGAAATGTGGCCGCAATAGGGCAAAAATGGTTGCCCCGCGTGCAAAGATCGTTCAATGCGCATGACCGTGCCTCCCTCTTCGGAATCGCGAGGCGCACGCCCTTCGCGCAGGGGCACGTCCGGGGCAGCAGGCCGGGTGCGCGATTGAACCAATCGTTTTGCGTCGGCGACACCCAGGCATCAGGAGGACCGAGAACTTGCAGCTTCCGCACAATCTTCCGGGCGCCATCGAGCTGTCCATCGTCATTCCCGTCTACAACGAGGAAGCCGGGCTCGACGCGCTGATCGAGCGGGTCACCGCCGCCGCCCACGCCCAGTTCGGGGAACGGTATGAGTTCATCCTCATCAATGATGGCTCGAAAGACGGCAGCTGGAACGCGATCTGCCAGCATGCCGATCACGATCCGCGCATCGTGGCGATCAACCTTTCGCGTAACCACGGGCACCAGCTGGCGCTGACCGCGGGCCTCACCCATGTGCGCGGCGAGATCATCTTCGTGCTCGATGCCGACCTTCAGGACCCGCCCGAATTGCTCGGCCCGATGCTCGAGCAGCTGCGGCAGGGTTATGACGTGGTCTATGGCCAGCGCACCAAGCGCCATGGCGAAACCGCTTTCAAGCGCGGCACCGCATCGCTGTTCTACCGCACGCTGGCCGGGCTGGTTGACACCCATATCCCGCGCGATACCGGCGATTTCCGCCTGATGACGCGGCGCGTGGTCGATCAACTGAACGCCATGCCGGAACGCTACCGCTTCATCCGCGGTCTCGTCAGCTATATCGGCTTCAACCAGATCGCCTTTCCCTATGAACGCGACGCGCGCTTTGCGGGGGAAACGCATTACCCCTTGCGCAAGATGCTGGCGCTGGCGGTGGATGCGGTGACGAGCTTTTCGGTCATCCCGCTGCGCTTCGCCTCGCACCTTGGCATGCTGTTCGGCCTGGCGGGCCTCGTCTCGCTGGTCGGCATCTTGTGGGTGTGGCTGGCGGGCGGCACGGTGCAGGGCTGGGCGAGCCTGGCTGCGCTGATCCTCATCATGGGCAGCGTGCAGCTGCTGGTGCTCGGCGTGTTCGGCGAATATCTTGGCCGCATGTACATGGAGGGCAAGAACCGCCCGCTGTTCATCATCTCCGAGGTGCGCCGCCATCCCGTTGCCGCCAACGAGGAACCGGCCGAGGGCGCGAGCCTGCTCGCCGAGGGCGGGACCATCGACACCAAGCTTGGCGAGGGCATCCGTGTCGCAGGCTGAATTCGACGCTTACGTTGACGAATACGACGCGCAGCATGCCCAATCGGTCAAGCTGAGCGGGGAAGACCCGGAATTCTTTGCTGAATACAAGGCGAAGGAAGCCGCACGCGCAATGGCTGCGGCGGGTATCGCACCGAACCGGATCATGGATTTCGGCGCCGGGCGGGGCAATTGCGTCGCGCACCTTCAGCGCGCCTTCCCGGACGCGGCGCTGACCGCGCTCGACGTATCCTCGCGTTCGCTGACCCATTGTCAGGCGCGCGCGATCCGGCCGCTCGAGACGGTGTGCTACGATGGGCAGACGCTGCCGTTCGAAGATGGCAGCTTCGATCTGGTCTTCACGGCCTGCGTGTTCCACCACATCCCGGAAGGCGACCACATCCGCCTCCTTTCCGAGATCCGCCGGGTGCTGAGCCCGAAGGGGCGGTTCATGCTGTTCGAGCACAACCCTTGGAACCCGCTCACTCGGCATGCGGTGGCGACGTGTCCCTTCGATGTGAACGCGGTGCTGATCAGCGCGCCCGAGATGCGCCGCCGTTTCCGGGCGGCGGGCTTTGCCGACATCGATCTCAAGTGGACGCTGTTCTTCCCCGCCTTCGCCGCGCCGCTGCGCCCGCTTGAAGCCGGGCTCGGCTGGCTGCCGCTGGGCGCGCAATACCGCCTGCTCGCGCGCTGAAAGACCCTGACACGATGATCGCGCGCCTGCTCCGTTTCGGGCTCACTGGCCTTGCCAATTCGGCGGTGGGCTGGGCGGTGATCTTCGGCGGGCTGTGGGCGGGCCTCAGCGGGCTGGCCGCCAATGCGGCGGGTTATGGCGTGGGGCTGGTGCTGTCCTTCACCCTCAACCGTCGTTTCGTGTTCGGCGTAACCGGCAAGGTTCGCACGGGCGAGGTGCTGCGCTTCCTCGCCGCCTTCGCCGTCGCCTACGGAGCCAATGTCGCGGTGCTGTTTGCCGCGCAGGGCGTGCTGGGCGCAGACAATCCGCTGGCGCAGCTGCCTGCGATCGGGGCCTATATCGTGATCTTCTTCCTCCTTTCGCAATTCGTCGTTTTCAGGCCGGCTGCATCCGAATGAGCGCGACCTCGACTCTCAACCCGCGAATCCTGCCGTTGGGCGATGCCCGCGCGGCGACGGGCGTGCTTGATCGCTGGTGGGGACTCGCGCTGGTGTGCCTCATCGCGCTGGCCCCCCTGCTGGTGGTGGGGATCGCCCCGCTGACCGACCTCTACGGCCACCTCGGCCGCCACGCGGTGCAGACCGAACTGGCCCAGCGCCCCGGCCTGCAACCTTATTTCAGCTACGATTGGCAGCTGATGGGCAATCTTGGCGGGGACATTCTGGTCCAGCTGTTCCATCCGCTGCTCGGGCTCGAGGGCGCGGTGCGGGCGACGGTGATGCTGACCCAGGGCCTCGGCGCGCTGGGCATGGTGCTGGTGAGCCGCCAGGTGCATGGCCGCGTCACGCCCTTCGCGCTCGCCGCGATCCCGCTGATCTACGGCTTTCCCTTCAACTACGGCTTCATCAATTACACCCTGAGCATGGCGCTGGCGCTGCTGGCCTATGCCGCGTGGCTGCGGTTGCGGACAGCGGGGCGCGAGGGGCTGGCGGCGGTGTGGCTGGGCGCCGCGGGCGCCGCGATCTGGGTTGCGCATACCTATGGCTGGGCGTTCCTCGGGTTGCTGGCAGGCTCGACCATGCTCGCCGAGGTGTGGGCCGCGCGCCTCAACCCCTTGCGCGCAGTCATGCGCATCCTTGCCGCATGCTGGCCGCTGCTGCTGCCGGTCGTGCCGATGGTGATCTGGCGCGCCGAAAGCTCGGGTGCGGCGATTTCGGGCTGGGCGTGGCAGTACAAGTTCACTTGGCTGCTCTCGCCTTTGCGCAACTACTGGCGCGATTACGATATCGCGTCGGTCGCCGCGCTGTTGATGCTGCTGGGCTGGACGGTGGCTTCGCGCACGGTCAGGTTCGATCGCGGGGTCGGGATTGCGGCACTGTTGTGCTTCGTGTTCTTCATCGCCCTGCCGTTCCGCGTGTTCGGATCGGCTTTCGCCGACATGCGGCTGCTGCCCTATGCGCTGGCGCTGTCGCTGCTGGCAGTGGGGTCGGCGAGCGCCGGCAAAGCCCCGCGCGCGCTGCTGATCGCGGGCGCGCTGGCGCTCGCCTTCTTCGGGGTGCGCATGGCGACCACCACCATCGCCTACACCCGGTTGGATGCGCAGGTGCAGGCGGCGATCCCGGCACTGGACAAGATGCCCAAGGGCGCGCGGGTGGTGTTCTTCTCGGTAAAGCCGTGCCGGACGCGCTGGGCGCTCGCCCCGCTCGATCACCTCTCGGGCGCGGCGATGGCGCGGCGCGACGCCTTCGTGAACGACCAGTGGCAGCAGCCCGGGGTCAACCCGCTCAAGGTGAGCTACCCCGCGGCCGAACCCTTCGTGCGCGATCCTTCGCATCTGGTGGTGCGCGAGGAATGTCTGGAAAGCCGTTCGCGGGTGCGTCTGTCGACCGCGCTCGCCCGTCTGCCGCGCGGGGCCTTCACCCATATCTGGATCGTCGGCAGCCCGACACGCGAAGTGCCGGTGCCCGATGGTTTCGTCGAAGTGCCGAACGCGGGCAGCGGAATGCTGTTCGCCGCAGTCCCCGTGCCCGCTCAGCCCGCGGCGCAGTAACCGCTGCCGCGCACCAGCTGGCCGGGCCGCGCGCCGGTGCTTTCGTCGAAGCGGCGGATCACCTCGCCCGCCACGATGGTCGCCTCATAACCGGTCGCGCGCTGGTGCAACCGGCGGCCCCCGGCGGGCAGATCGCGCACCACTTCGGGCAAGTGCAGGGTGAGATTGTCGAGGTCGATCACGTTGAGATCGGCCCGTCCGCCCACCGTCAGCGTGCCCCGGTCGGCAAAGCCCACCGCGCGCGCCGCCTTCTGCCCCAGCATGTGCACCGCCTCGGAAAGCCCCAGCTTGAGCGGCCCGTCCTTCTGGACGAACTGGGTGAGCAGATAGGTCGAATAGCTCGCATCGCAGATCGCCCCGTAATGCGCCCCGCCATCGCCGAGGCCGGGGACGCAATAGGGATGGCGCAGCATCTCGTGCGCACTGGCGAGGCTGGCGTTCTCGTAGTTGCCGAGCGCGGCGAGGAACAGTCCGCGCCCGTCCGTCTCCAGCAGGCGATCATAGGCGACTTCTTGCGGGCTGCACCCGCGCGCCTCTGCTTGGCCCGCCATGCTCATATGGGCGGGCGGAGCGTAGTCGGGCGGGTTGTCGAGTGGGAACAGCCAGCGCCAGTTGCGGGCTAGCTCGTTGAAGGGATGCCCCGGCGTGAAATCCTCGGAGATCAGCGCGGCGCGCAGGGCCGGATCACGCATGGCGGCGACCTGTTCTGGAATCGAGAGGTGCGCGATCTTGGCCCAGCTCGGGCAGAGCACGAAGGGATGCACCGTCAGTTCGAGCCCCGCGATCAGGCCGATCGGGCGAGGCATCACCTGCGCGTGGGCGACCCCGCCGCTGGCATTGGTCGCCTCCAGCATCTCCAGCACCCGCCGCCAGCGCGGCGGCGCGTCGTTGCCCGAGGCGAGAGTGAAGGTCGCCGGACGACCGCTTGCCGCGATCATCCGCTCGATCACCGGGTATTCGCGGTCCCACCCCACGAAGGCATCGAGCACCACCTGAAACGTCCCCGCGCCCACATCCGCCATGCCGCGCCCGATGGCTTCCAGTTCGGCGATGTCGGTATCGAAGGTCGGGATCGCCTCCCCATCGGCGGTCTTGTGGATCGATAGCCGCGAGGTCGCAAAGCCCAGCGCGCCGGCGCGCATCGCCTCAGCGGTGAGGCGGCGCATAACCGCAAGATCGTCTTCGGTCGCGACCTCGCGCGCCGCGCCGCGTTCGCCCATGGCATAGACCCGCAAGGGCGAGTGCGGAAGATAGGCGGCGATGTCGATGTCGCGCTTCCCGGCGGCGACCTTGTCGAGATATTCGGGGAAGGTCTCCCAGTCCCAATCGAGCCCCTCGGTCATCACCACGCCGGGGATGTCCTCGACCCCTTCCATGACATTGATGAGCATATCGTGATCGCTCTTGCGGCAGGGCGCGAAGCCGACGCCGCAATTGCCCATGACGGCGGTGGTGACCCCGTGCGAGGATGAGGGCGAGAGTTCCTCGGCCCAGATGCACTGGCCATCGTAATGGGTATGGACGTCGATGAAGCCGGGGGTGACGATCCGCCCGCGCGCGTCGATCTCTTCCGCGCCGCGACCGCTGAAGCTGCCCAGAGCGGCGATGCGCCCGCCCGAAATGGCCACGTCGCCTTCCAGCAGATCCCCGCCCGTCCCGTCGGCGATGGTGCCGCCGCGGATCACCAGGTCATATTCGGCCGCCATTGCTGCTCTCCTCTCCCGCCGCGGATGATGCGCCGGGATGCTGGGGCGGGCAAGGGGGCAGCGGCAACTCGCACTTTTGCGCTCGGGGACGGGGCGGGTTAGTGAGAGGCATGACCGAGGCCCCGTCACTCCCGCGCCGCATCGCCCTTGCCGGGGCATCGGGCACGATCGGCGCGGCGGTGCTGGGGCGATTGCAGGCGGAGGGGCACTATGTTGCCGCCCTCCGGCGCGGCGCTTTCATCGAGCCGGATGCGCTGGCGGACGGTCTGAAGGACGACCGGATCGAGGTCGTGATCTCCTGCATCGCATCGCGCTCGGGCGCACCGAAAGATGCGGGAGCAGTCGACTACGCCGCCAACGCCCGCCTGCTCGCGGCGGCGCAGGAGGCGGGGGCGGAACACTTCATCCTGCTCTCGGCGATCTGCGTGCAGAAGCCGCTGCTGGCCTTCCAGCACGCCAAGCTGAAGTTCGAGGCCGAATTGCAGGCGAGCGGGATCGGCTACACCATCATCCGGCCCACGGCCTTCTTCAAGTCGCTTTCCGGGCAGGTCAGCCGCGTGAAGGCGGGCAAGCCTTTCCTGATCTTCGGCGACGGCAACCTCACCCGCTGCAAACCGATCAGCGACGACGATCTGGCGCGCTTCATCGCGGGGTGCATCGGCAACCCTCAGGCGCTGGGCAAGGTGCTCCCCATCGGCGGCCCCGGGCCCGCGCTGAGCTTGCGCGATGCGGGCGAATTGCTGTTCGCGGCGGCGGGGAGGGAGCCGCGCTTCCGTTCCGTCTCGCCCGCCATGTTCACCCTCGCCGGAAAGCTGCTGAGCCTTGGCGCGCCCTTTTCGGGGTGGTTTGCCGAGAAGGCCGAATATGCCCGCATCGCGCATTACTACGCGACCGAGAGCATGCTCGTGCTCGACCCGGCGAGAGGCGAGTATTCTGCCGATCTCACCCCCGAGTTCGGGAGCGAGACGCTGGAGGCCCATTACCGGCGGCTGCTGGCTGAAAGCTAAAGCGGGGCGATGTGCCAACTGGCGGGAGCGATTGTCTCGCCGAGGTGGGGGACGGCGACCGGATCGGCGGCGTAGTTGAAGGTGAAGGCATGGCTGGCGGTGCGCCGCACGCGGATGCCTTCGGGCAGGTCGAGCAGCGGCACCCCCGCCTCGCCCGCCATCCGCTCGACCAGCAGGCGCAGCAGCGCGCGGTCGGGCCAGATCGCGCAGTAGCGGATGTTGCGGTGGCGATAGACCACCCCGCGCCCCGCGCTGTCCGACAGATCGGGGGCGAGCTCGCTTGCCACATCCTCGCGCCAGCGGGTGACGGCGAAGCTCTTCGCGGGTTCGGCGATGCCATCGCGCAAGCTTTCGACGCGGGTGACGGTGAGCGGGATCGCGCTCTTCAACGATCCGGGCGCCAGGTCCTCGGGAATGCAGAAGCTCTCGGTCTTGCTCCCGGATCGCGGCCCGAAGAGCACGGGGCAATCGAGCGCCGCCAGCTTCTCCGCAAGCCCTTCCGGCACGATCGGCAGGGTCGGCACCAGAACCATGCGGTAACCCGACAGGTCGGCCGAGGGCGCGACGATATCGACATCCAGCCCCCGCTGGCGCAGCGCCGAATAGGCTTCGAACACCAGTTCGAGATAGCGGAACGAGCGCCCCTGCGGCTGGATGCCCACGACCCATGCGGCTTCGTAGGAGAACATCAGCGCAACCGGGGCCTGTGCGCATGTCTGCGGCCCAATTTCTTCGAGCACAACCGCCGCCTCCCGCACTTCGGGCGCCGCTTCGGCCTCGGTGCTGTCGGGGCGCAGCAGGCCGGCGTGCATCTGCTCCTGCGCGAAGGGCGCCTGCCGCCAGCGGAAGTAGGAGGTAAGCTCTGCCCCGTGCGCGCAGGCTTCGAGCGTCCATAGCACCACCATGCCCGGCAGCGGCGCGGGGTTGAACCGCGCCCAGTTCACCGGGCCGGGCTGCTGCTCCATCACCCCCCAGCGCCCTCCTGAGCACCCGCGATAGAGGTCGTGATGGAAGGCGGCGATATCGGGATGGCCCTGCCGCATGTAGGCCGCCTTCTCTTCGCCCGAGAACCAGAACTGCTCCAGAAAGCCGAGCGGATATGAGTCCCACGTTGCCACGTCGATATCGCGGCCGACGGCATGGTGATCGAACTCGGTGAAGAAGCCCATGAAGTTATGGGTGATGTCCACGCCCGGCGAAAGGCGGCGCAGGATGTCGACCTGCTCGCGGTTGAAGCTCGCGACCTGATCCGAAGCGAAGCGGCGGTAGTCGAGCCAGTGTGCAGGGTTCGCCTCGGTGACGGTGAGGTGGGGCGGATCGATCTCGGCGAAGGAGCGGTATTCCATGCTCCAGAACACGTTGCCCCATGCCGTGTTCAGCGCTTCTACGGTGCTGTAGCGCGCCGCGCACCACCCGCGAAAGGCGCTCGCGGCAGCTTCCGAAAAGCTCAGCACCGTGTCGTGGCAGCCATATTCGTTGTCGGTCTGCCACATGTGAAGCGCGGAGTGCCGGCCGTAGCGCTCGGCCAAGGCGGTGACGATCCGGCGGCACTCGGCGCGGTAGCTTTCGTGGCTGAAGCAGTAATGGCGGCGGGAGCCGAAGCCGCGAGGGCGAGCCTGCTCGTCGATGGCGACCATGTCGGGCATCTTATCGACCAGCCATTTGGGCGGGGTAGCGGTCGGGGTGCCGAGGATGACCTTGAGGCCAGCGGCGTGCAGCGTGTCGATCGCGCGGTCGAGCCAGCCCCAGTCGTAGCGGCCGGGTTCCGGCTCGATCCGGCTCCACGCGAATTCGCCGATCCGCACGAGGCTGAGACCCATTGCGCGCATCCGCCGCGCATCCTCGGCCCACATGCTCTCGGGCCAATGTTCGGGATAGTAGCAGCAGCCAAGTTTCACGCGATTTTCTCCAGCGCGATCAGCCACGCGGTTTCGGGCTGGGTGAGGGGAAGCGCAAGGCCCTGCGTCATCAGCGCGGTGCCGGAGAGGGTCAGGCCCTGACGCCACCACTCCGGCGCGGCGAGGTAATGCTTGGCGCGCGGCGACCACGGCTCGGGCAGCGTCACGCGGTAGCGCGCCTCGGGATCCAGCCCCGCCAGCCGTACCGGCGCAGCGTCGAACACCGGCGAGAAGGCGGTCTGTGCGACCAGCGCGAGCGCCTTGCCCTCACGCTTCACGATCATCGCGGTGATATGCGGGTCAGGATGGACAAGGTGGTGCAGATCGCCCGCATGCAACACGCCGCGCCATTCTTTGTAGAGCCCGATATGCGCCGCGAGGCATTCGCGCTCCTTGTCGGTCATGCGGGCGGGATCGGCCTCCACCCCCATGTGCCCGAACACCGCCACCTTTGCGCGAAAATCCATCGCCACGCGCCGCCCGGTGATCGGATTGGGCGAGGGGCCGACATGATTGCCGAGCACTTCCAGCGGCAGGAAGCGGCTCCATTCGCGCATGATCCGCACGCGCTCGATCGCGTCGTTGTTGTCCGAAGGCCAGAACCGCTCGATCCGGCCGAGGATCCCCATGTCGATCCGCCCGCCGCCGCTCGAACAGCTTTCGATCATGGTTGCGGGGAACTCCGCGCGCAGCTGATGCCACATCATTTCCAGCCTGCCGGGATGCGCACCCGACGCGGGCAGCGGGAAGAGGCGGCGGTTGTGGTCCCACTTGAGATAGGCGATGTCGTTCTCGCGCAGCAGCTTGGCGATGCAGGCGTGGATGTGATCGCCCACTTCCGGCCTGGTGAAATCGAGCACCAGCTGATTGCGTTCGGTCGGGCGCGGAAGGCCGGGTTCGTTGAGGCACCAATCGGGATGCGCGCGGTAGAGA
>ERZ1066118.1832-NODE-1832-length-11774-cov-6.403362_pt1 | contig 11774 bp, 10 predicted proteins | sample MGYA00382765_ERZ1066118 | MGnify/ENA primary metagenome ERZ1066118 (study PRJEB33369, sample SAMEA5778348) | biofilm metagenome | biome: Industrial cooling water; feature: Water cooling tower basin; material: Biofilm | place: United Arab Emirates | collected...
CTACCGGCGCTTCCTGGCCTATTCGGAGGCGCTGTACCAGGAAGGCTACCTGAAGCTCGGGACCGTGCCGTTCCTGACGTTCTGGAGCATGGTCAAAGCGGCGCCTCAGCTCGCCAAGCTGCAGAGCTGGCGCAGCGTCCACGCCATGGTGTCGGAGTTCGTGCAGGACGAGCGCCTGCGGCAGGCGTTCAGCTTCCACACCCTGCTGGTCGGGGGTGATCCGTTCAAGACCTCGTCCGTTTACGCCCTGATCCATGCGCTGGAGCGCCGGGGCGGGGTATGGTTCCCGCGCGGCGGCACCCACGCCCTGGTCCGCGCCATCGCCAGGCTGTTTGAGGATCTCGGCGGCGAGCTGGTCCTCTCCGCGCCGGTGGACCGGATCGTCACCCGCGGCGGGCGCGCGGCGGGCGTGGCCTTCGCGGACGGGAGCGAACGGGCGTTCGACCACGTGGCCAGCAACGCCGACGTGGTCCACACCTACGCCCGGCTGCTGCGGGACGACCCTCGCGGCCGCGAGGCGGGCGAGGCGCTGCAGCGGCGGCGGTTCAGCATGTCGCTGTTTGTCGCCTACTTCGGGCTGAAGCGGCGGCATCCGCAGTTGCGGCACCACTCGATCCTGTTCGGCCCCCGCTACCGGGAGCACATCGCCGACATCTTCAAGGGGCCGGGCCTGGCCGACGACTTCTCGCTCTACCTGCACGCGCCCTGCCGGTCCGACCCGTCCTTGGCGCCCGAGGGCTGCGAGGCCTTCTACGTGCTCTCGCCAGTGCCCCACCTGGGCGCGGCCGAGATCGACTGGGCGGAGGCGGGGCCGCGGTACCGAGACCGCATCTTCGACTATCTGGAGCAGCGCTACATCCCGGGCCTCAGGGAGGACCTCGTGACCTCCCGCATCTTCACGCCAGCCGATTTCGCCTCCGAGCTGAACGCCCACCTGGGCTCGGCCTTCTCGCTGGAGCCGATCCTGACCCAGAGCGCCTTCTTCCGGACCCACAACCGCGACGACCGGATCCCGAACCTCTACTTCGTGGGCGCCGGCACCCATCCCGGCGCCGGCGTGCCGGGGGTGATCGGCTCGGCCAAGGCGACCGCCGGGCTCATGATCGAGAGCGCGCGCATGCGCTTGGCCGGCTGAGCCGTGACGCCGGCGGACGACGCCCGGCTGGTGGCCTACAGCCGCGACGTCATCCGTTCCGGCTCCAAGAGCTTCGCGGCCGCCGCGACCCTGTTCGAGCCGCGCACCCGGGCGGGCGCCTACCTGCTCTACGCCTGGTGCCGCCACTGCGACGACGTGGCGGACGGCCAGACGCTCGGGCACGGCGCGACGGCCGCCCCTCGCGAGGCCCAGCTCGCGCGCGTCGCCGCCCTGGAGCGAGAGACGCGCGGTGCGCTGGCAGGCGAGCCGGCGGCGGAACCCGTGTTCCAGGCCTTCCAGGCGGTGGCTCAGGTCCATGGCCTGCCGCCGGCCTTCGCCCTCGATCACCTGAGCGGCTTCCGCTGGGACGCGGAGGGTCGGCCGGTGCGCGACGCTGCCGACCTGCTGGACTACTGCTACCGGGTCGCTGGCGCCGTGGGGCTGATGATGGCCTGGATCATGGGCGTGCGGGACGAGCCGACGCTGGACCGGGCCTGCGATCTCGGCCTGGCGTTCCAGCTGACCAACATCGCCCGCGACGTGCTGGACGACGCGGCGGTCGGCCGCGTGTACCTTCCCGAGGACTGGCTCGCCGAGGCGGGCGTGCCGCCGGACGCCGTCGGGGCGGCTCGGCATCGTGGAGCGGTGTTCGGGCTGGCGGAACGCCTAGTCGGCCTGGCCGAGCCGTACTACGCCTCGGCGCGCTGGGGGATGGCGCGGCTGCCCTTCCGCTCGGCCTGCGCGGTCGGGGCGGCGCGGGGCGTGTACCGCCGGATCGGCCGCAAGCTGGTCCGCCAGGGCCCGGAGGCCTGGGCCGGGCGGCTGTCGACCAGCCGGGCGGAGAAGCTGGCGGAGCTGGGCGCCGGCGTGGGCGCCGCCGTCAGGGCGCGGTTGCTGGACGCTCGCCGCGCACCGCCGTCGCGGGACGGGCTGTGGACGCGTCCCGCTTCAGCCGGCGACGCGGGCCAGAGCCGGCTCGCGCGGGCTCCAGTCGGCCCCGAGCAGCCGCTCGGCGAAGGCGCCGAGCGCGCCCGGCTCGCCTAGGGCCGCCAGCGCCTCGGCGGCCGCCGCCTGCTCGGTCCGGAGCCGCCGGCGGGCGCCGTCCACCCCGAGCAACGAGACGAAGGTCGGCTTCCCCGCATCCTTGCCCACGTCCTTGCCGGCCAGGGCCGGCGTGGTCCGGTCGAGCAGGTCGTCGCGGATCTGGAACGCGGCCCCGAGGTGGCGAGCGAAGGCGCAGACCGCGGCGACCTCTCCCTCCGAAGCGCCCCCGACGCGCGCGCCCGCCTCCGCCGCGGCGCAGAAGAGCACGCCCGTCTTCTCGTGGTTGAGGCGGGCGAGTTCATCCGGGTCGGCGCGCGAGCGGTCGCGCAGGTCACGCATCTGTCCAGCGGCGAGCCCCGACAGGCCCACCGCGGCCGAGAGGTTCGCGCCGAGGCGGCGGGCCGTCTCCGCTGAGAGGCCGGCATCCCGGGCCAGCACGCCGAAGGCCTCGCTGAGCAGGGTCACCCCGGCCAGCACGGCCGCATCCTGGCCGAAACGCCTGTGAACGGTCTCCCGCCCGCGCCGGAGCGCCGCGTCGTCCATGCAGGGCAGGTCGTCGAACACCAGCGAGGCGGCGTGCACCATCTCGAACGCGCAGGCCGCATCCAGGGCTGGCCTCGCATCCCCCCCGAAGCGCTCGGCGCAGAGCAGCGTCACCAGGGGGCGGCTGCGCTTGCCCGGCGCGAGAAGCGCGTAGCCCACCGCCTCGGCGAGCAGGGGCGGTCCGCCGGCGGGCAGGAGCGCCGCGAGCCGGCCCTCCACCGTCAGCCGAAGGGCGGCGAGACGGTCGTCGATGGGGTCAAGCTCCGCGCTCACGCGTCGGCCATGGCGGCCAGCTGAATCCGGAGCCGGTCGAGGGCGGCCGCGTCGGGCCAGCCACCCAGGTCCAGCTGGTCCTCCACGGCGGCGGCCGCCTCAGACAGGCCGGGGTGGCCGAAGGTGGCGGCCGCGCCGACGAGCTTGTGGCTGAGCAGCTTCAGCCCCGCCTCATCCCTGGCCGCCACGAGGGCCGCGAGCTCCTCGCCGTTCTGGCGGCAACGCTCGCCGAACCGCCGGGTGAGGACCTGGAGCGCGTCGCTCATGCGTCCAGCAGCTCTCGCAAGCGCCCGGCCAGGGTCATGGGATCAAAAGGCTTGGTGATGACGCCGACGGCGCCGAGCGAGCGGAAGCGCTCCTGCTCGTGCGCCTGCGCCCGCGCCGTGATGAACACCACCGGCGTGCGCTCATGCGCCGGGCGCTCGCGCAGGCGGGTCAAGGTGGCGGGTCCGTCCATCCCGGGCATCATCACGTCCAGCAGTATGACGTCGGGAACTAGCCCGGCGTCCAGCGCCGCCAAGGCCGCAGCCCCGTCCTCCACGGCGGTGACGGCGATCTCCGGATCGAGCTCCAGCGCGAAGGTGGCCACCTCCCGGATGTCGGGCTCGTCGTCGGCGTAGAGGACGCTCAGGCGGCTCATGCGGCCGTGTCGCGCGCGCGGGGGGCGGAGGCGCGGCCGTCCCGGGCCAGCTGGCGCACGATCCGCGCCAGGCTGGTCAGGGAGTTCCTGGACTTGGCCAGCACCGCGTCGACCTGCGCCTGCAGGGCGGGCTCCACCTCCTGGGCGGTGAACACCACCACGGGCACGCCCTCGCCCGGGCTCCGCAGCTCAGGCAGCAGGTCGAGCCCGGAGCCGTCGGACAGGCCGATGTCCAGGACGGCGACGTCGGGCCTGCGGCGTCGGACGGCGCTCCGCGCCTCGGCCAGGCTTTCGACGCTGACCACCTCGCCGCAGCCGGCCAGGGCCGCGGCTGTGATCTGGAGCATGTCGCGGTCGTCGTCGACGTGGAGGATGAGCGGCTTGCCGCCGTCCGCCTCCAGCGCGCTCAGCACGGCGTCCTTCAAGCGCACCGGGTCCACCGGCTTGCCGATCCAGGCCGTGATGTCGAGCGCCAGCGACCGCGACTGCTCCCGCCGGCGCGCCGCGTCGCCCGACACCACGATGACGGGCGTCTGGGGACCGTCCTCGCCGCCCCGGACCCGGCGGATGAACGCCAGGCCGTCGCCGTCGGGCAGGCGCAGGTCGGTGACGATGCAGGCGTACTCGGTCCGGCGGAGCGCCTGTTCGGCGTCCGACAGGGTCTCCGTGATGTCGACGATGAAGCCTTCGTCCTCCAGCACCTCGCGGAGGGCGGCGGCGGTGACCACCTCGTCTTCGATCACCAGCAGGCGCACGCCCGGCTCCAGCCCCGCCGTGTGCTCGCCGACCTTCGGCAGGTCCATGTGGAAGAGGGCGCCGCCGCTCTCCGGGGTCTCGAACCAGAGCCGGCCGCCGTGGCGCTCCACGATCTCGCGAGCGATGGCCAGCCCCAGCCCCGTGCCGCCCTTCTGGCGCGTGTCGGAGCCATCGGCCTGCGCGAACTTCCCGAAGATGCGGGTGCGGAAGGCCTCTGGGATCCCCGGCCCCTGATCCCGGACGCTCAGCCGAGCCGACCCGCCGGCGCTCCGCACGTCGAGCGCCACCACGCCGTCGCGCGGAGAGAACTTGACCGCGTTGGAGAGAAGGTTGGTGACCACCTGGACAAGCCGGTCCGCGTCGCCCCGCACCACCGGCGCGGAGCCGTCGGTGACCAGCTCGACCCGCACGCCGAAGCCGTCCGCATAGCCTCGGATGCCGTCAACCGAGCGGGCGGCGACCTCGGGCAGGATCACCGGCCGGAGCTCGAAGCGCGCCTTGCCGGACTCCATCTTCTCGATGTCGAGGATGTCGTTGATCAGCCGGACCAGCCGCTGGGCGTTGGTCAGGGCGATGGTGACCAGCCGCCGGGCCTTGTCGGGCAGCTCGCCCGCGGCCCCGCCGGCGACCAGGCCCAGAGAGCCGGCAATGGAGGTGAGCGGAGTGCGGAGCTCGTGGCTGACGGTGGAGACGAACTCCTCCTTCAGCTTGGCCACCCGCCGCCGCTCGGAGATGTCGCGGACCATTGCCACGATGCGGCTCTCGCCGGGCAGGCGCATGGCGCTGAACGAGGCTTCCACGGGGAAGGTGGAGCCGTCCTGACGGCGGCCGGTCATCTCCCTGGCGGCGCCGACCTCCCCCTCGCCGTCGTCGCCCAGGAGTCGGCGGGCGAAGGGGCGTTCGTCCTGGCCGTCCAGCTGCAGCAGGGTGGCGAGGTCGCGGCGGGCGAGCTGGTCGGCGCTCCAGCCGAACATGCGCTCTCCGGCGAGGTTGATGCTCTCGATGCTGCCGCTGCGGTTCAGCGTGATGATGGCGTCGGTGGTGCTGTCGAGGATGGCCTGCTGGCGGGCCGCCACCACCTCCAGCCGGTTCTGCAGGCCCCGCCGTCCCTGGACGTGTCGGATGAAGAGCAGGGCGGAGAGGAAGATGGCAGCCCCGAGCAGCACCAGCAGGCTCAGGATCGCGCGCCCGGCGGCCGCGCTGCGCGCCTGCTCCTCGGCGACGCGGGCCTGCAGCGCCTCGGCCTCGCCTTGGACGAGGGCATCCACCGTGACCCGCAGGCTGTCCATCAGCCGAAGGCCTGAGCCTTCGGCCACCATCGAGCGGGCGGAGGCCAGGTCGCCGGCCATGGCGGGGCGGAGCACGCGCTCCATCTCGACGAGCTTCGCATCCGCCCCGCGCGCCAGCGTCTCCGCGCGGGCGAGCTGTTCGGGGTCCTCCGCCAGCAGTTCGCGGAGCGTCGCCAGCCGGCCGGGGTACCGGGCGAGCGCCGCCCGGTAGGGCGCGAGGAAGGCGGGGTCGCCGGTCACGAGGTAGCCGCGCTGTCCGGTCTCCGCGTCCTGGATCAGGGAGAAGACGCTCTGGACCTGGGATCGGGCCTCGTAGGAGCGGTTCACGTCCGCGCGCAGCTCGCGGCTGCGGTCGAACTCACGCCCGAGCTGCCAGCCGGCGGCGAGCATGAGCACGGGGCAGACCACCAGGGCGAAGAAGGCGGCGATCCGAAACGCAGGCTCGCCGCCCCCGCGTAGGAGGGATGATGAGCGGGGTTCGCCGAGAAGCGAAGGACTTGCTTTCAATGCGGACTGACTCGGCTATATCGTCGCAACGGCCGACCATAGGCCGCCTACGGGGCGAGATGTCCAAGAAAATCTGTCTGATCGAGGACGATGAGCTCGTACGCGAACGGGTGGCCCTGCAGTTGCGGGAGCTCGGCTACGACGTCCTCCAGGCCGACGACGGCGAGCAAGGGCTGGCCGCCATCGAGCGGGAGAAGCCCGACGCCGCGGTGATCGACATCCTGATGCCGGGCAAGGACGGGCTGGAGACCATCACCGCCATCCGGCGCGTCCATCCTCACATCCGGATCGTGGCGGTCTCGGCGGGGGGGCGCGTGGGACCGCGGATCTACCTCGATCTCGCCAAGCAGGTGGGGGCCGACGCCACGCTTGTGAAGCCGATCAAGGCGGAGGACCTGCGGTCCGCCATCGAAGGCGCCGCCTAGGTCCGTTCAGGCCGCGCGCACGGCCTCCAGGTCGCCCACGAAGCGGTCGCGCCAGGCGGCGACGTCGTTGGTCGTCACCTCCGCCATGAGCGCCTCCCAGCGACGCCGGCGCTCTTCCAGGGGCATGGACAGGGCGCGGTGGAGGGCGTCGGCCACGTCCTCCTGGCTGAAGGGGTTGATGACCAGCGCCTCCCGAAGCTGCAGCGCCGCCCCGGCGAACTGGGAGAGAACGAGCACGCCCGGATCCTCCGGCCGCTGAGCGGCGACGTACTCCTTGGCGACCAAGTTCATGCCGTCGCGCAGGGGCGTGACCAGCCCCACGCGGGCGGCCCGGTACACGCCAGCCAGCTCGTCGCGCTTGTACCCCTTGTTCACGTAGCGGATCGGCGCCCAGTCCACGTCGGCGTAGGCGCCGTTGATGCGGCCGGCCAGGGCGTCGATGCGGGCCCGCATGTCCTGGTACTCGGCCACCTCGCCCCGGCTGGGGGGCGCGATCTGCAGCAGGAAGACCTCACGCCGCCAGCGGGGGTGGTCGGCCAGGAACTGCTCGTACCCGCTGAGCCGCTCCTCGAGCCCCTTGGTGTAGTCGAGCCGGTCCACGCCCACCATGACCGAGCGGCCGGCGGCGCTGACGAACACGCGTTCGAAGTTGCGCCGGGCGGCGGCCGAGCGGCTGGCCTTCACGAACTCGGGCGTGTCGATGCCGATGGGGTAGGCCGACGCCTTCAGCGTGCGGCCGAAGGCGGTCAGCCGGCCGTCCGGCTCGCAGCGCCCTTCGCCCTCGTTGGTGACGTAGCCCTGGAAGGCTTCGAGGTGCTCTTCCGTCTGGAAGCCGAGCAGGTCGTACTGGAACAGGGCCTCCACCAGCCGCCTGTGCCGGGGGAGGGCGATGAACAGCTGCCGCGCCGGCCAGGGGATGTGAAGGAAGAAGCCGATGGGGTTGTCGACGCCTAGGCGGCGCAGCTCCCGGGCCAGGGGGATCAGGTGGTAGTCGTGCACCCACACCCGGTCGCCGGGCTGGATCAGCGGCCGCAGCGTCTCGGCGAACAGCTTGTTGACCCGCTCGTAACCCGTCCCGAACGCCCGGTCGAAGGCCGCCAGGTCGATGCGGTAGTGAAACAGCGGCCAGAGCGTGCGATTGGCGAAGCCGTTGTAGTATTCCTGGAAGTCGGTCTCCTCCAGATCAACCGTCACGGTGGTGACCCCGGCCACCGTCTGGGTGTTCAGCGCTCCGGTGAAGGCGTCAGTTGTCTGCCCCGACCAGCCGAACCACAGGCCGCTGTAGCGCCGCAACGCCGCCGCCAGCGCCATGGCGAGTCCGCCCTCCGCGCCCGAGCTCTTGCCCGCCGGCGGGTTCACGCGATTGGAGACGACGATGAGGCGGCTCACCGGACGGCGCTCCAGGGCCGGCTCAGGAGCACGGCGCAGTTGATGAGACCCACAAGCGAGTAGGTCTGCGGATAGTTGCCCCAAAGCTCGCCCGAGGCGAAGGCGAAGTCCTCCGACAGGAGGCCCGCATGGGTCCTCCGCGAGAGCATGGTCTCGAACAGCCGCCGCGCCTCGTCGCTGCGGCCCACCAGATGCAGAGCCTCGATCAGCCAGAACGTGCAGAAGTTGAACGCCGTCTCCGGCTCGCCGAAGTCGTCGGCCGTGTAGCGCATCAGGTCGTCGCCGCGGCGCAGGCCCGCCTCCACTGCGGCCAGGGTCGCGACGAAGCGCGGGTCGTCCGGCTGCAGGAAGCGCACCTCCACCAGCTGGAGGAGCGAGGCGTCCAGGTCGTCCTCGCCGAACGAAGCGGCGTAGCGGCCGAGCTTCGGCCGCCAGGCCTCGGCCTCCACCCGCTCGTGGATCATGCGCGCCCGCATCCGCCAGAACCCGGCGCGGTCCTCAAGGCCGAGCCTGGCCGCGGCGTTGGCCAGCCGGTCACAGGCCGCCCAGCACATGACGGCGGAATAGGTGTGGACCCGCGCAATGGTGCGGAACTCCCACAGGCCGGCGTCGGGAGTGTCGTGGACCTCGAACGCCCGCGCGCCCACGGCCTCCAGGCTGCGGAAGTCCTGGACGTCGGCGGGTCTGAGCAGGCGCTCGTCGAAGAAGGCCTGGACGTTGGAAAGCACGATCTGGCCGTAGACGTCGTGCTGCAGGTGCTCGTGCGCCTGATTGCCGACCCGCACCGGCCCCATGCCACGGTAGCCGGGGAGGGCGGGGGCGATCCGTTCGGTCAGCGCCGCCTCGCCGCCGACGCCGTACACGGGCTGCACGTGGCCGCCCCGGGCGTCGTCCACGATGTTGCGCAGGTAGCCGAGGTAGCCCTCCAGGATGTCGGCCGCCCCCAGGCGGTTCAGCGCCTGCACCACGTAGTAGGCGTCCCGGATCCAGCAGAAGCGGTAATCCCAGTTGCGCCCGCTGTGCGCGGCTTCGGGGATGGAGGTGGTCAGGGCGGCGACCACGGCGCCCGTCTCCTCGTGCACGCACAGCTTGAGCGTGATGGCCGCCCGGATCACCACGGCCTGGTAGTCCAGCGGCACCGCCAGCGTGCGGACCCACTCGCGCCAGTCGCTGACCGTGTCGTCCAGCATGTTCCGGACGGTCTGCAGCACGTCGCCGGCGAACGGCTCATCGGGGCCCAGGAAGAAGGCCAGATCCTTCTCCAGCCGGAACACGCGCTCCTCCAGCACGTGGCCGACCGGCGCGTTGGTGGTCAGACGCATGGCCAGGTCGCCGCAGAGGAAGCGGACATGGTTGGAGCCGCTGGTCCGCTCTGCGGCCCTGGACCCGTAGTCGGCGGTGGGGCGCAGCCGCATGCGGAGGCGCGGCGCGCCCCGCAAGGGCCGGATCAGGCGCACGAAGGCGGTGGGGCGATAGGTCCGGCCCTGCCGCCGGTGGCGAGGGCAGAAGTCCAGCACCTCCAGCTGGGCGCCGTTGGCGTCCGTGAAGCGGGTGGCGAGCACGGCCGTGTTACGGAGATAGGCCTGCTCGGTCCGGGCGAGCTGCTCCACCTCCACCGTCCAGGCGCCGTCGAGGGGCTCGTCGACGCTGCGGCCGGCGAGCAGGGCGCTGAACACCGGGTCCGAGTCCACCCGCGGCGCGCAGGCCCAGACAAACCGGGCCTCGCGGTCGATCAGGGCGCTGACCGAGCAGTTGCCGATGGGGGCGAGATCGAGGTCGGCCTCGCTCATCGGGCCAGGGTCTCGAGCCAGGCCCGGACGGCGGTCGTGTCCGCCAGCCGCCCGGTCGCCGCGGTAGGCCGCTCGCGCCCGACCAGGACGCCCAAGCCGCCGAGCGCGATGGCCGTCTCGAAGCCGTGCTCGTCGGTCAGGTCGTCGCCCACGAACACCGGCCGCGCTCCGCGGAACGGCGGCCCCTCCATGAAGGCGCGCACGGCCGCGCCCTTGTCGGACCCTGGCGCCCGCAGCTCCGCCACCATGTCACCGGGCTGGAACACCAGCCCGTGCCGGTCGGCCAGCTCGGCCGCGAGGGCCCGGGCCGCCTCGGCCCGTTCGGGCGCGAGCCGGTAGTGCAGGGTGACGCCGAGCGCCTTGTTCTCTACCAAGCTGCCGGGCGCCGAGGCGGCGAACCGCTGAAAGGCCTCCAGGACCTCGGACAAGCCTTCCGGCGGCTCGGCGCGCTGGAGGCGGCCGTCGCCATGGCGAAGCTCCAGTCCGTGCACCCCCGCCAGGCAAGGCACCGCGCTCCCGGTCAGCCGGTCCAGCGCCTCCACGGTCCGGCCGCTGACCACGGCGAGCCGGCCCTCCAGGCGCGCGCGGAGCGCCGCAAGCAGGGCGTTCAGCTCAGGATCCGGACGGACGTCCTCCGGACGCGGCGCGATGGGGGCGAGGGTTCCGTCGAAGTCGAGGAACAGGGCCGCCGAGCCGGCGTCGACCTGAGGGCCGGCGGCGAGCCTCGCGGGCGCGACGGTCAGAAGCGGCATGCGGGCGTGTCTACGCGGGGAGGGGCGGTGGGGTTGCCTTCAGCAGCGCGCCCGGGCGGGTCAGAGCCGCTCCAGGTCGTGCTTGAGGGCGTCGTTCAGCACCTTGAGGTCGAGGTCAAGCACCTGCATCTGCGGCTGCGCCAGCTCGTCGTGGAAGCGGTCGAAGGCGACGATCAGCGCGCGCATGGTCTCTTTGGTCTGGGCCATGCGCTCAGGCGAGGGCGCCCGACGGGTCTCCAGCGCCCGCCAGCCCTCCGCCAGGCTCGCGGCGTTGGGCAGGTAGAAGCAGAGCACACGTCGCATGGGCATGGCGCGCGAGGGCTCCTGCCGGATGTCGTCGAGTATGCGCGTGGAGGTCACGCAGAGCTGGTCCACAGTGGTCCGCATCTCGGGGTCGGCCACCTTGGCCCCCGCCCGCCGGAGCCGCTCCAGCGCCGCCGCGCCCTCGGCGATGAGCGCCTGGGCGTTGTCATCGGGCGCCGGAGCGGCCGCGATCGGCTGCTCGACCGGCTGCGGCAGGGCGGGCGCCGACACCGGCGCGGCCGCGGTCCGCTTCGCGCCTCGGGGAGTCAGGAAGGCGTCCACCAGGTACCAGGCGCCGATGCAGGCCAAGATGGTGATCCAGACGGGCCAGCGCAGCTCCTGATTCAGCACGAACCAGGTGGCTACGGCGGCGATCCAGGCCCAGGTGCTCGCCCGCCGCTTCGCCCGCCGCTCCATCCGCCGGGCCGCCTTCAGCCGCAGCTTCTCCTCCTGCAGCCGGACCTGCTCGCGGTGACGGGCCTGCTCCTCCTCCATGCGTCGCCGCCACCGCGCCTCCCGCTCAGCCGCATAAGCCTCCCAGCGCGCCTGATACTCGCCCGAACGGAAGCCGTCCTCCACAGCGTCGAAGCGCCGCCACCAGCGCTTCTCCGCCTGGGCCAGCCAGACCCGCCAGCGCTTCTCTTCGCGCTCCAGGCGGTTGAGCCAGCGGTCCTCATCCCAGGGCACGAGTTCGTCCCGTCTCACGGCGCGGGCGCGTGGGTGAGAGCGCGCCGCAGCTCCACCGTCTGCCGTTCCATCTCCTGCTCGACCAGCGCCCGCTTGCGCCGGCCTTCCGCCTGAGCGGCGAGCACGCCGGTGATGGTCTCGATCAGGTCTTGGTTGGTCTTCTGCAGGGTCTCGATGTCCACGATCCCGCGCTGGGACTGCTGCTCGATGGCGACCGCCTGCCCCTTCATCATGTCGGAGG
>ERZ1066118.1837-NODE-1837-length-11746-cov-9.768112_pt1 | contig 11746 bp, 7 predicted proteins | sample MGYA00382765_ERZ1066118 | MGnify/ENA primary metagenome ERZ1066118 (study PRJEB33369, sample SAMEA5778348) | biofilm metagenome | biome: Industrial cooling water; feature: Water cooling tower basin; material: Biofilm | place: United Arab Emirates | collected...
TGAACGCGCGACGTCCCCGGCGGCCGAGCGGCCGCCGGGGACGTCGCGCGGGGCGCGGCGGCGCATCGCCGCCGCGCCCGGGGAGTCAGAACGAGTACCGCGCCGAGAGCTGGATGCGGTAGTTCGACGCGACGTTGTTGGCGTTGAAGCGCTGCTGGTTCGCGTCGAAGGTGAAGACGCCCTCGGCGTTCTGCGCCGCGGCGGTGAGCGGGGCGCCGGTGGCCGGGTTGACCTTGGCGACCTCGGAGACGATGAAGCTCGAGCCGCCGCTGAAGACGGTCGGCACCTCGCCCCAGTTCCGGTTGAGGAGGTTGCCCAGGTTGAACACCTCGGCGCGCAGCGACAGCCGCTGGGCGCGGAAGGTCCGGAGCGACTGCTCGACGCGCACGTTGACGTTGTTCGTCCACGGCGTGCGGCAGGAGTTGCGCGCCATGAAGCGCCCGCGCTGCTCGCGCAGGCAGTCGAGACTCTCGATGAAGCGGTCGAGGGCGACGGCCTGCGCCTGCTGCTGCGCCGGCGTGCCCGAGAGGCGGATCTCGCGCGGGTCGGCGGCGCTGCGCGGGACGTAGAACAGGTCGTTGCGCTGCCCGTCGGCGTTCAGGTCGCCGAAGGAGCCGTTGCCGCCGTAGGAGAAGTCGTAGTTGAAGCCCGACTGGCCGGTGTAGATGAGCGAGACGTCGGTGAGGGTCGGGAAGCTGTACGACGCGGTGGCGACCACGCGGTGCGGCTGCTCGAAGCGCGAGCGGCCGAGGTTCTGCTCGGTGACCGGACCCGAGATCGAGCGGCCGAGGCCGAAGTTCGAGCCGGCCGTGCTGTTGGCCGTCGAGGCGACGTCGCGCGCCTGGGAGTAGGTGTAGGCCAGCGACGCCGAGTAGCGGTCGGCGAAGTTGCGCTGCACCTGCCCGGTCAGGTTGTAGGCCCAGCCGCGCGAGGTGTTCTCGATGTTGAGCACCTGCGTGCGCCCGCCGCGGAACGCCGGGACGGCGCCGGCCGAGCCGAAGGTGCCGTAGAGCGGGCGTCCGCGCACGTCGCTCCCGACCGGGGCGTCGGGGAGGGCGAGGTTCGTGTAGAAGACGTCGTGGAGCGTCTTCGTGTAGAGCCCCTCGAGCGAGACCACCCAGTGCTGCCCGACGCGGCGGTCGTAGCCGAGCGAGCCCTTGAGGAACTGCGGGAGCTTGAAGTCGGGGTCGATCACGTTGATCGCCCCGCCGAGGGCGGCCGTCGCGCCGGGGACCGTCTGGCCGGCGCGCGTCCCGGGGGCGCACTGCTGCGGCGGGTTGGCGATGCTCTGCGCGTTGAACGCCGGCGGCGCGAGCGACACGGCCGCCGTGGCGCCCAGGTTGGGGGAGTTGCAGTTGAGCGAGGCGTAGCCGGAGAGCCCCGAGTTCTGGAAGGCGTTGCCGAGCCAGACGTAGGCCGGGCTGCCGACGAAGCTGCCGACGCCGCCGCGCAGCTGGTTGCGCGCGTCGCCGGTGACGTCCCAGTTGAAGCCGATGCGCGGGGCGACCTGCCACCCGCGCGGCACCACGTCGGTGCGGATCCCGTAGGCGCTCCGCACGCTCTCGTTGAGGGGCGGCTGGTCGCCGAAGCGCGTGTACTCGGCGCGCACGCCGGCGGTGACGCCGAACGTCGACGTCACCTGCCACTCGTCCTGCACGTAGGCGCTGTACTGCGAGGCGTCGAAGCGCGCCGCCCCGTCGTCGACCGCCGCCGGCACGCCCACCTGGTACTGCGCCGGGATGCCGCGGGCGAGCGAGTCGAGCGAGTTGAACGACCAGGTGCCGAAGGCGTTCTGCCCGAAGACGTTGTTGAACCGGTAGAAGCGGTTCTGCGTGCCGAGCGTCAGGCGGTGGGCGCCGATCGGGATCGTCAGGTTGTTCGTCAGGTCGACGAAGTCCTGGTCGAGCGAGTTGGCGTGCGAGGAGTTCTGCGCCCCGGCGACGATCTGGCTCGTCCCGGTGGCGAGGGCGTTGCCGGTGACCGTGTCGCGCCGCGCGGTGACGACGGTGATCTGCGGCGAGCGCTGCGGCGTGGTGCGCGCGTCGCGCACCGTCGAGTAGCCGACGATCAGCTCGTTGCTGATGCCGTTGGCGAGGTTGGAGTAGAGCTGGGCCGCCGTCTGGTTGCTGCGCGAGCGGAAGAAGTAGCGGTTGCTCGTCAGGTTGAAGCTCGGCCGGTTCCCGGTGTTCGCGCCGCGGCTGAACTCGTCCTGGTCGGCGGCGGCGAAGTTGTGGCGCAGCACCAGGCGGTTGCCCGCCGGCAGGTTGACGTCGATGCGGCCGAAGACGTTGGTGAGCGGGTTCTCGTTCTGGTAGAGCTCCCCGCCGCCGGCGTCGATCCCGTACTGGTTCTGCAGGATGGTCTGCAGCCGGGTGATCGAGTCGGTGGGCACCGTCTGGTCGCGCGAGCCGACGAACGGCCCGCCCGCCGGCGACTGCTGCCGCACGGCGTCGGCGTTGAGGAAGAAGAAGGCGCGGTCCTTGACGAGCGGGCCGCCCACGGCGCCGGCGTACTGGTACTGCTGGAAGTCGTTCAGGTAGTCCTGCTGCCGCTGCAGCCGCTCGTTGCGGCCGTAGACCTCGAAGGTGCCGCGCAGGTCGTTGGTCCCGCTCTGCGTCACGGCGTTGACGAGGAGCCCGGAGAAGGTCCCCTGCCGCACGTCGAACGGCGAGAGGAGCACCTGGTACTCCTTGACCGCGAGGATCGAGATCGACCGCCCGCCGGCCTGCCCGCCCGGCTGCCCGGTGGAGCCGAGGCCGAAGGCGTCGGAGGCGTAGGCGCCGTCGATCTGGATGGCGTTGAAGCGGTTGTTGACGCCGCCGCCGGAGAGCCCGGGACCGGCGTTGGACACCTGCGGGGTGAGGGCGACGAAGTCGGTGAAGTTGCGCCCGAGCGTCGGCAGGCGGCTCAGCGCCGAGTCGGAGATCGTCGTCGCCACGCCGGTGCGCGTCGGCGAGATCACCGAGTTGCCCGCCGCCGCCTGCACGGTCACGGCGGTGAGCTGCGCCGCCTGGCGGGTGAGGGCGACGTCGAGGCGCGTGGTCTGGCCGAGGGTGACGCGCACGTTCTCGCGCGTCACCGGGGCGTAGCCGATGCGCCGCACCGTCACCGCGTAGCCGGCGCCCACCTCGAGCCCGGCGATGGTGTAGCGCCCGTCCTCGCGGGTGAGCGCTCCGCGGTTGTAGCCGGTGAGGCGGTTGGTGATCTGGATCTGGGCGGCGGCCACGGGGGCGCCGCTCTCGTCGGTGACGGTGCCGCCGATGGTACCGGAGGTCACCTGGGCCTGCAGCCGGCCGGAGCCGGCGGCGAGCGTCGCCGCCACCGCGACCGCGGCCGGGAGCCAACGAGGGTTGCGCATGTCTTCGGCGTCGAAGGGGGAGAGGGGCGCGCGACGTCGCGAGCGGGCACGGCCCCCGCTGGCGGCCCGCCGTCGAGGCGCGCCGCGGGAGCCCGGCGCGACCTCGGGCGGCTGCCGGGAAAGATGTAGGGGTGGGCGCCGCCGCGCTGGAGGAACTTCCGGGCCACCCGCCGGGCGGCGCGGCGGCATCCGCCCCTCCCGCGACGAGCCCATCACCGCCCCGAGCGGCGACGCCCCGGCCGAACGTGCGAGCGCCCCCCTCGCGCGGGGCGAGGAGGGCGCTCGAGCGTGCAGCGCGGCGGGCCGAGCGCCGGCCGCGCGGCCGGCGCTCAGCGGGCGGTCACTGGAAGGTGTAGCGCAGCCCGAGCTGCATCCGGTAGATGTCGCCGAGCCCGGCGGTGCGCTGGAAGGTGGTCGGGTCCATCAGGCGGTTGCCGAAGTTGCGCAGGCGGAACTGCGGCACCCCCTGGGCGTTGACGCCCGCCGGGACGAGCGGCTGCGCCGTCTGCAGGCGGTAGCCCGCGCCCCAGCGCTGGTTCAGCAGGTTCGTGAAGTTGAAGACGTCGAGGCGGAGCTGCACCGTGTTGCGCTTGCCGGCGATCGGACGGAAGACGTCCTGGATGATCGCGAAGTCGGCGCGCAGCACCTGCGGCAGGAAGAAGCCACCGCGCTCGGCGTACTGGCCGCGCCGCTCGCGCAGATACGGATCCTGCGCCACGTACTGCTCCCAGACGTCGGCCTGCTGCTGCGCGGTGAACGTCGCGCCGCTGGCCGTGAACTGCTGGAAGGCGATCTCCGAGCGGTCGCGCGGGATGTAGAGCAGGTCGTTGTTGACGCCGCCGTCGCCGTTGAAGTCGCCGCCGTAGGTGTAGCTGACGTTCCCCGGCGTGAAGCGCTCGGCGAACAGCGACACCGTCGTCGCGCCCAGCCGGAAGTACTCGCGCCGGTAGGAGGTGACGAGGAAGCTGCGGTGCCCCGGCGAGTACGACGAGAAGGCGACGCGCGGGTTGTTCGGGTCGATCGTCTGGTTCCCCGTCCACGAGCCGGCGGCGATGCTCCCCGGGTCGTTCAGGTTGCGCGCCTGGCTGAAGTTGTACGCCGCCTTGAAGAAGAAGCCGGCGGCGAACGCCTTCTCGAGCGACGCCGACAGGGTGTAGTTGTACCCCTCGTTCTGGTTCCCGAGCACGTAGGCCGCGGTGATGTTGCAGTTCACGCGCTGCTGCGTGCCGGGGACCGTCGGGCAGTCGTCGACCGACCAGCGGTCGCGCTGGTCCGGGCCGGCGAAGCGGCCGTCCGGCGCCGAGAGGTTGGCGTTGATGTAGGAGATCCCGTTCAGGTCGCGCCCGTAGATCACCTCACCCGTGGCGACGAAGCCGTAGGGGAGCCGCTGGTCGATCGCGAAGTTCGAGCGCCACTGCTGCGGGAAGCGGAAGTTCGGGTCGGTGTAGTTGACCTCGTACGTCGCCGCCGGGGCGCCGGTGACGTTCGTGGGCTTGTAGCGGTCCGGGTTCGGGTTGAACGGGCGCGCCGTCGTGTTGTCCAGCTCCTCGAGCCCGGTGATGATCCCGTTCTGCCCGATCTGGTTGGAGATCCAGACGTAGAGCGGGCGTCCGGTGAACACCCCGGTGCCGCCGCGCAGCTGCGTCTGCCGGTTGCGGCGCACGTCCCAGTTGAAGCCGATGCGCGGCGAGAGCAGCACGCGCGTCTCGGGGAGCTGCTCGGTGCGGAAGCGCAGCGCCTCGCCGGCGGCGCCGCGGAAGGTCAGCGCGTTCGCCTGCGGGTTGGCGAACCCCGTCTGCCCGAAGACGGGGAGGTCGAGCCGGAGGCCGGTGGTCAGCGTGAAGTTCGTGGTCGGCCGCCACTGGTCCTGCAGGTACCCCCCCCAGGTGGTCACCTCGAGCGGCTGCGTCGGCTTCTCCTGCCCGGGGATGTTGTTGAAGCGGACCTGGAAGCGGCGCAGCGACACCGGCGACGTCGTCCGGTTCGGGTTCGCCAGATGCCCCTCGGCGTCGGCGATGAAGTCCTGGAGCGAGTTGTACGAGTAGACGCTCTGCGACCCGGGGAAGAAGACGTTCTCCGAGTTGTAGCGCTCCACCGTGGCCCCGAACGTCAGCTCGTGCTTGTCCAGGAACCACTGGAAGTTGTTCTGCAGCTGGAACGTGTCGTACCGGAGCTCGTTGTTCGGCGTGAACGGCTCGGTGCCGAAGCTCATGTACGTGATCCCGCCCTCGAGGATGTCGACGGTCGGGAAGAGCGTGCCCGGCTGGCCGCGGCTCTCGTCGTTGGTCGTGTAGCCGACGATCAGCTGGTTCGACATCCGGCCGCCGCGGAAGTTCGAGTTCCACTCGCCGACGATCGACCGGTTGTTCTCGAGCTGCTGGTAGTTCGAGTTGGAGAAGCTGAGCGCGTTGATGCTCGTGCGGCGGTTGCCGAAGCCGAGGGAGCTGGAGTTCGAGACGAGCACGTCGGCCGACGAGTTCAGCTGCGTGTAGCGCAGGGAGAACTTGTTCTGGTCGTTCGCGTTGAAGTCCAGGCGCGTGAGGAAGCGGTCCGACGGCGTGCCCAGGTCGAAGCCCTGGAACGAGCCCGGGTCGTAGTCGAAGCGCTGCAGCAGCGTCTGCACGCGCCGCAGGTCCGACTCGAGCACGCGCGTCATGTTCCCCTCCGCCCGCGCGCCGCCCGGGTTGGGGGTGAACGTCGTGCCCGGCTCGGTCAGCTCGTCGCGCTCGAGGTTCGCGAAGAAGAACAGCCTGTTCTTGAGGATCGGCCCGCCCAGGCGCGCGCCGAACTGCCCGAACTGGAAGGTCCCCGACGGCACGGGGACGCCGCGCGACTCGCGCCCGTTGAAGCTCTGGTCGCGGGTCAGGTAGTAGGCCGACCCCTCCCAGTTGTTGGTCCCCGAGCGCGTGACGGCGTTCACCGCGGCGCCGACGAACATGCTCTGGCGCACGTCGTAGGGGGCGATGCTCACCTGCACCTGGTCGATCGCGTCGAGCGGCACCGGCGAGACGCCCGTGCGCCCGCCCGGCTGCCCCGAGCCGAGACCGAAGGCGTTGTTGAAGAACGCGCCGTCGATCATGATGTTGTTCAGCCGGTTGTCCATCCCGGCGAACGACGTCCCCGAGGCCTGCGGCGTCAGGCGGGTGAAGTCGGAGATGTTGCGGCTGATCGTCGGCAGCGTCTGCAGCGCCTCGCTCGAGACGCGCGTGGCGGCGCCGGTGCGCGCCGAGCTGATCGTGCCGTTCGTCTCGGCGGTGACCGCGACCGCCTCGAGCTGCACGGCGGCCTGCTGGAGCGCGACGTCGAGCTCGGCCTGGTTGCCGAGCTGCAGCGCGAGCCCCCGGCGATCGACCGGGGCGTAGCCGAGGGCGCGCACGCTGACGCGGTACGGCCCGCCGACGCGCATCCCGGGGATCGAGTAGCGCCCGTCGGGGCGCGTGGTCGCGCGATAGGTGGTGCCCGAGGGCTCGTGCACCGCCACGACCTGGGCGGCGGGGACCGGCTGGCCGGCGGCGTTGAGGACGCGCCCGGCGAGCGAGGAGGTGGTGACCTGAGCGTTCAGCTGGGACGCCGCGCCGACGAGGGCGACCGCCCCCGCGACTGCGATGTGCCGTGACCGGTGGGACATGACGGGGCGCATGGGATGAGAAACTGCCCGCGACGCACCGCGACGAGCGGCCGCCAGGCGGGGCACGCGCGCCGACCGCGGCGCGCCAGGCGGGAAAGCTACGGCATCCGGCGACGACGCAACGCGTCACCCACGGGGCGACGTGTAACCGGTGTGTCACGGTCCTGCTCGCCGTGGATCCCGCCCGCGGGAGGCACGGTCACGCCCCCCCGCGGCATCCCCGCCGCACCGCTCCCCGAGCCGCGCTCAGCGCCGCCGCCCCACCGTCAGGTAGTAGACCGGGATCCCGAGCACCACCACGCCGAGCGTCGCCGCGGTGGCCCACCGGCTGGCCGGATCGACGAGGGCGTTGACGAGCAGGTACGCCGAGGCGGCGACGAACAGGAGCGGCACCACCGGATAGCCCGGGACCCGGAACGGCGGGTGGTAGTCGGGCTGCCGCCGCAGGCGGAACACCGCCGCCACCCCGAGGGCGTAGAACGGCACGATCGCCGTGACGAAGGCGTCGGCCAGCTGCTCGAACGTCCGCACCATCACGAAGGCCACCCCGAGCCCGGCGGTGAGCAGGATCGACACGTACGGGCTGCCATGCCGCGGGTGCACCGCCGCGACCTTGCGGAAGAAGAGCCCGTCGTCGGCCATCGCGAAGAAGATCCGCGGCGCCGTCAGCAGCGTCCCGTTGAGCGTCCCGAAGGTCGAGAGCATCACGGTGACCGCCACGAAGACGACCCCCGGGGCCCCGATCAGCCGCTCGGCCACGTCGGCGGCCACCAGTCGCGAGCGGCGGATCTCCTCGACCGACATCACCGCCAGGTAGGCGACGTTCGCCAGGAGATAGATGGCGATCACGGCAAGCGTGCCGATCACGAGGGCGCGCGGCAGGTTGCGCCGCGGGTCGCGCACCTCGCCCCCGACGAAGCTCAGGTCCGCCCACCCGTCGAACGCCCAGAGCGCCGAGACGAGGGCGAGGCCGAACGCTCCGACGGCGAAGCTCCCGGGCGGCACCGCCGGGGTGAAGTGCGCCCCGCCGGTGCGCGGCAGCCCGAACGCCAGGGCGAGGACGACGATGAAGACGAGCCCGCCGTACTTGGCCACCGTCGTCAGGTTCTGTACGAGCGACCCGGTGCGCACCCCGCGATAGTTGAACGTCGAGGTGAGGATGATCGCCACCGCCGCGACCCAGTGCACCCACTCGGCGTACGGCGCCAGCGCCGGGTCGAAGCCCAGCACGCGCAGCAGGTACTCGGCGAACGTCGTCGAGATCGCCCCGAGCGAGGCGGCGCGGATCACGGCGAGCTCCGCCCACCCGAAGAGGAAGGCCGGGAGCCGCCCCCACCCGTCCCGGATGAAGACGTAGAGCCCCCCCGTCTCCGGGCGCGCCCCGGCGATCTCGGCGAGCGTCAGCGCCCCGCAGAGGGCGAAGAGCCCCCCCATGATCCAGACCGCGAAGAGCGGGAGCGGGCCGGGGAGCTTGTCGGCGATCCCGGCCGGCGAGCGGAAGATCCCCGAGCCGATCGTCGAGCCGACGAGCACCGCCACGGCGCTCCAGAGCCCGAGCTGGCGGGTGAGCCCTCTGGAGCCCGGGGCGCCGCCGCCGGGACCCGGGATGGACGTGGAGGTCCCGCCGGTGGACCGTGCGGCTGGCGAGGGGGTTGCAGACATGGGGGCGAACGTAGCCGCATCCCGTGCGAGGGCAAGGCGTTCGGCCGTCACCGGCGCGGCCCGGGTTGCTGCGCGTCCCGTGCCCGGCGAGCTTTCGGCGGACGCCCCATCGCCCCCATCCCCTTTCCGTCCCGCGCGCGTGCCGCCTCGGCGGTCACCGAGCGCCGTTCACCTGTCATGACACCCGTCATGAAGCCGTTGTTGGCCGAGGCGACCTTCTGGATCGCCGCCATCGCCTGCGTGGTCGCCCAGGCGGCCATCGTGCGCTCGGTGCTCGTCGCCCGCGCCCCGCAGCTCCCGCCGGAGGCGCGCATCGTCCTGCCGCGCCGCGGCGTCGAGCTGCTGTGGACGCTCGTGCCGGCGATCGCCCTCCTCGTCGTGCTCGCCCTCACGTGGGGGGCGCTCCCCTCCGCGGCCGACGCCCCGCCGACCGCCGACGGCAGCGCCGTCGGCGCCGAGGTCTGACCCGGTGTCCGCTCCCTCTCCTGCCGCCGCCGCGCCGGTCTCCGGCACGCTGCGCGCCGCCTCGCTCGTCGCCCTGGCGGTCGCCTTCCTCCACGTCGTCTTCGGGGCGATCGTCCGGATCACCGGCTCCGGGCTCGGCTGCCTGACGAGCTGGCCTCGGTGCGCGGACCCGCGCACCGGGCTCGTCTACTGGTTCCCCCCGCTCGACCAGCCGCAGCTCGTCATCGAGTGGGGGCACCGGGCGCTGGCCGCCGTGCTCGTGACGCTCGTCGCCGCCCTCGTCGCCCTCGCCTGGTCGCGGCGCGCGGAGCCCGGGGTGCGCGGGCGCGGCGGCGTGCTGCGGGCGGCCGGCGCGGCGCTCGCCCTGGTGCTCTTCGCCGCCGCCTTCGGCGCCGTCACCGTCAAGGTGTCGAACACGCCGTGGGCGACGGCGACGCACAAGATCGTCGCCGCCCTCACCCTCGCCACCCTCGCCGCGGCCGCGCTGCGGGCCGGGGCGCTCGGCGGCGCCGCCGCCTGGCGCCAGACAGGGAGCGCCCGGGCGTTCCGCGGGGCGCGCGTCGCCGCCGTGCTCGCGATCCTCGCCGTGCTCATGGGCGCCTTCACCGCCAAGACCGAGGGGGCCGTCGGCGCCTGCCTGGGCTTCCCGCTCTGCACGAGCAGCAGCGGCGCGGGGACGGCGCACCTCCAGCTCACGCACCGCGCGCTCGCCTACCTGCTCGCCCTGCACCTGGCGGGGCTCGCCGTCGCCTTCGCCCGCCGGCGCGAGGCGCCGGTGGTGGCGCGCACCGCCGGCGTCGCGGTCGCCCTCGTCGTCGTGCAGATCGCCCTCGGCGCGGCGATGGTGACCGGGCACTACGTGACCGCCGTGCGCTCGCTCCACCAGGCCACGGGGATCGCGCTCTGGCTCACCGCCTTCGTCCTCGCCTACCAGGCGCGCATCGCCGCCGGCCTCGCCGCGCCGCTGCCGGCGGGCGGGTGGGGGGGGCGGGACGTCGTGCCGGCCCCGGGGCGGCCGCTCGGCGGCCGCCCGCTCGGGGGTGCGGCATGACCGGGATCGCGATGCCCGACGCGTCGGCCGAGTCGGCGACGCGCACGCTGACGCAGGACCTGGTGGCGCTGACCAAGCCACGCATCATCTCGCTGCTGCTGGTGACGACGGTGGCGCCGATGTTCGTCGCCGGCAGCCCGAGCTGGTGGCTGGTGCTCGTCGTCAGCGTCGGCGGCTACCTGATGGCCGGCGGCGCCAACGCGGTCAACATGTACCTGGACCGCGACATCGACGACGTCATGGCGCGCACGCGGCTGCGCCCGATCCCGAGCGGGCGCATGGCGCCGCAGGCGGTGCTCGCCTTCGGCGTGCTCCTGGCGACCACGGCGACGTGGATGCTGGCGCAGTTCGTCAACGTGCTGACGGCGGCGCTCGCGCTGGCCGGCTTCTACTTCTACGTCTTCGTCTACACCCGCTGGCTCAAGCGCTCCAGCCCGTCGAACATCGTCATCGGCGGGGCGGCCGGCGCCTTTCCGCCGCTCGTCGGGTGGGCGGCGGTGACGGGGCGCATCGACCTGGCGGCGCTCTACCTCTTCCTCATCGTCTTCTACTGGACGCCGCCGCACTTCTGGGCGCTGGCGCTCCTCAAGCAGAAGGACTACGGGCGCGCCGGGGTGCCGATGGCGCCGCTCGTCTGGGGGGAGCGGGAGACGATGGACCAGATGCTCTGGTACACGATCGTCCTGCTCGCGCTGACGGTGCTCCCGGTGGCGTTCGGTGCTTTCGGGGTGATCTACCTGGCGAGCGCCCTCGTGCTCGGCGGGCTGCTGCTGCGTGGGGTGCTGCGGATGCGGGCGCTCGACCGGCGGCGGGAGAGCTGGACGAAGAGCGCGTGGTGGACGTACAAGTACTCGTTGCTGTACCTGGCGTTGTTGTTCGTGGCGATGGGGGTGGATAGGGCGTTTCGGTAGGGCGGAGGGCGCGAGCGGGGGGGGGCGTCCCGGGGGGGGGGGGGGGGGGGGGGGCGGGCCGTGACAGGGGGGGGGGGGACCCGGGGGGGGGGGACCGCGGGGCGGGGACGGCGGGGCGGGTACGGCGGAGTGGAGGGGGCACGGTCGAGGCTGGCTCTCCGTGGGGTCCGGGATTCCGCCACGCGCGCCGACGCGCTAGCGTGGGGTGACCGCCTCAGCTCGTCCCCCCCGCCGCACTCGAGCGCCCGTGCCCTACGACGCCACCCCGGTCGGTCCCGACGTCGACGCCGACGGGCGCCGGCAGACGCTGACGCTCCAGATCGAGGGGAGCGCCAGCGCTCCCGACCGCATCCTCGTGCTCGGCCGCCCGCAGGGGGGGCGCGTCCCGGTGCAGGAGCTCGAGGCGCCCGGCGGGATGCGGCGCTACGAGGCGGCGGCGGCGGAGGTGTTCGCCGAGGTCGAGCGCGCCCTGCGCGACGGCCGCCGGGTGAGCGTCGAGCCGTACCTGCTGCGCGAGTGGTGCGCCGGGCGCGTGTGACCGCCGGGCGCCGCGTCCCGGCCCCGCAGCGGCGTCCGGCGCCGGCGACATGAGCGCGCCGACCGCGCCTCCGCCGGCCGGTCCCGACGGGGCCGCGGCAGGGCGCGTGCCGCTCACCGACGCGCGGTCGGAC
>ERZ1066118.1843-NODE-1843-length-11708-cov-4.954776_pt1 | contig 11708 bp, 13 predicted proteins | sample MGYA00382765_ERZ1066118 | MGnify/ENA primary metagenome ERZ1066118 (study PRJEB33369, sample SAMEA5778348) | biofilm metagenome | biome: Industrial cooling water; feature: Water cooling tower basin; material: Biofilm | place: United Arab Emirates | collected...
CGCTCGTGCTGTGGATGGCGCCGGTTCTGACAGGGTTGCTGTTGGCGCCGGTGCTGCTGAAGGTGATGGCGAGCGAGCGGGTCGGGGGCGCGTTCGCGGGGGTGCTGGTGACGCCAGCGGTGGAGAGGAGGGTGGTGGAAGTGGCTGAGGCGGAGGTGGTGGCGAGAGTTTGAATGATGGTGCGCTGGTGAGGCCCCCACCCCAACCCTCCCCCGCAACTGCGGGAGAGGGAGAAGTAGGCGGGGGAGCGAGAGTGGTATCAGTCGGCCGCGAGCGGCATGCGGGTGCGGTTCAGGGCGGTGTTCACGTGATCCTCGGCCGCGTCAGCCACTTGTTCAGCCTGCGGCGGCGTGAAGATGTGGCCGGCACCGGGCATCACACGGTAGTCGATATTGATGCCTTTCTGCGTGTTCAGCTTCTCCACGAGCTTTCGCACGCTGCTCTCCGGCACCAACTCGTCATCGGCGCCATGCAGCATCAGCCCATTGCAGGGACAGGGCGCGAGGAAGCCGAAATCATAGTGGCTGGCTGGCGCGCTGACGCTGATGAAGCCGCCCATCTCCGGCCGGCGCATCAGCAACTGCATGCCCACATACGCGCCGAAGGAGTACCCCGCGACCCACAGCGACGACGCGCTGGGATTTACCGCCTGCAGGAAGTCCAACGCCGCCGCGGCATCGGAAATCTCGCCGATGCCGCCATCGTAGCGGCCCTGGCTGCGCCCAACACCGCGGAAGTTGAACCGCAGCGTGGAGAAGCCCATGGACTGGAACCTCTGATACAGCGTGTGCACCACGCGATTGTTCATGGTGCCGCCGTGCAGCGGATGTGGGTGCAGGATGAGCGCCACTGGCGCCTGCGCCTGCTTCGCATGGTGGTAGCGGCCTTCGAGCCGGCCATCAGGCCCGGCGAACATCACTTCAGGCATCGCTCGTTCGATCCAGCCTCGGTTGCGGGCGCGACGTTGGGCGGGAGCGAACCCACGGCGCGCACCTTGGGACGGGACGGGACGCGCGGGGTGCGTCCGCCTCGCCGCAGTTTGGGGAACCACCTGCGCCGCCCCCCGCGGCACGTCCCAGTCGCGTCCGATGCCGCCCATCCAGGCCCGATTGTTGACGGGCCAGGTCGGGAATCATAGTCTCGGCCAGGCGACACGCTCGCGCGGTCATCCGGCTCCGGTCTCGGCTCTGGCGGGTGCGGCAGGCCGCGCCCTGGGACAGCCACGAGGCAGGTTCCCGAGCCTCGTGACGGGCCGTAATATAAGTAGGCAGGGGCGTCTTTCATATCGAAATCATGGCATGGCGAGCATGTTCTTTCGTCTGAACTCGCGAGACAGGGGGTCTTGACGCGCCATAGCTCGCGGATTTGCGACCGGTTGAGTGCTGGATACAACCACGCGGAGGTCAGGGTGAGGCTTTCCACCCGCGGGCGTTATGCGGTGATGGCGATGGTCGAACTGGCCGCTCGCGCCAGCGATCCGGCTCTCGCGCAACAGGTGAGCCTCGCTGAGATCGCGAGCGCTCAGCGCCTCTCGCTGGCCTATCTGGAACAGTTGTTCGGCCCCTTGCGCCGCGCCGGCCTGGTCACATCCGCGCGTGGTCCGGGCGGCGGATACCGCTTGGCCCGTCCTGCCGGCGCAATTTCGGTGGCAGCCATCATCGAGGCGGTGGAGGAACCGATCCAGGCCACGCGCTGCGATGAGGGTGGACCGGGCTGCCTTGCTGGGGAGCGCTGCCTCACGCACGACCTCTGGTCGGAACTCGGCGACCAGATCCGGCTGTTCCTCGCGGGGGTGTCGCTGGCGGACGTGATCAGTGGCCAGGTGCTCGGCCGCGCCGCGCCGCCACTCCGCGCCGGGCTGGACGAGGCTGCGGATTAGGGCGCGTGTTGTACCTCGACGCCAATGCTACCGAGCCGCTGCGCCCGGCGGCGCGCGAGGCGGCGCTGGCCGCGATGGAATTGACCGGCAATCCATCATCGGCCCATCGCGCCGGGCGTGTCGCGCGCCGCGTGCTGGAGAGTGCGAGAGAGGCGGTTGCCACCCGCTTCGAGGCATCGCCCGCGGCTGTGGTGTTCACCTCCGGCGGCACGGAAGCCAATGCGCTCGCGATCCAGGGCCTCGGCACCGGGCGGCGCGTGCTGGTCGGGGCGACTGAACACCCTGCCGTCACCGCCGCCGCACCCGCGGCGGAGCGGCTGCCGGTGCGGCGCGACGGTACGGTGGAGCTTGACGCGCTCGAGGCCGCGCTGCGAGAGGGCGCGCCCGCGCTGGTCTGCCTCATGGCCGCCAACAACGAGACTGGCGTGCTGCATCCGCTGGGGGAGGTCGCCGCACTCTGCCGGGCTGCCGGGGCCATCCTGCACGTGGATGCCGTGCAGGCCGCCGGCCGCGTGCCCGTGGCACTGAGTGCGTCGGGCGCCGATTCGCTCGCCGTCTCCGGGCATAAGCTCGGAGGTCCGAAGGGTGCCGGCGCGCTGCTGCTCCGCCCTGGCCTGCATCCGGCGGCAATCATCCGCGGTGGCGGGCAGGAACGGGGTCGGCGCGGCGGCACCGAGCCGCTGCCCGCCATCGCCGGCTTGGCTGCGGGACTGGGCGAGGCGACGCCGGAGGCTGCCGCCAAGCTGGCGGTCCTGCGCGACGCGCTCGAAGCCGCGTGCGTGCGGGCCGGAGCGCTTGTCGCTGGTTTCGGCGCGCCCCGCCTGCCGAACACCACCTGCCTCATCCTGCCTGGCGTGCCGGCCGAGACGCAGGTGATCGCGCTCGACCTCGCCGGGGTTGCCGTTTCCGCCGGTGCCGCCTGCTCGTCCGGCAAGGTGGCGCGCAGTCATGTGCTCGAGGCCATGGGGTATGGGAAGGAGTCGGGTTGCGCCATCCGCGTGTCGCTGCCCTGGAACGCGCCTGACGATGCGGCGGAGCAGTTCGCTGTCGCCTGGTCGGCCATGCGCGCGCGGCTCTCCCGGGCCGCGGCCTGACTTGCCAGATAGGCGATATGTCCCGTTCGAACCGCCCCATCTACCTCGACAACCACGCCACCACGCCGCTCGATCCGCGCGTCCTCACCGCCATGCGCCCCTGGTGGGAGGAGAACTTCGCCAATCCAGGCAGCGCCGAGCACGCCATGGGCCGCGCGGCGGAGGCAGCGGTGGAGGAAGCGCGCTCTCATGTCGCTGAACTGATCGGGGCGCAGCCGAACGAAATCATCCTGACCTCGGGCGCTACCGAGTCGAACAACCTCGCCATCAAGGGTGCCGCCCGCTTCGCCGCGGCTGGCGGCACGGAGCGGCGCCGCGTCATCACCCTCGCCACCGAACACAAATGCGTCCTGGAGAGCGTGCGGGATCTGGCAGCGGAGGGGTTTGAGCCGGTGATGCTGCCGGTGCGGCCTGACGGGCTGCTGGACCTCGACCAGTTTAACGCCGCGCTGACCGTTGCGCCGACACTGCTGGTGTCGGTCATGGCGGTGAACAATGAGATCGGGGTGATTCAGGACCTCGCGGCCATCGGCGAACTCGCGAAACGTCACGGCGCGATTTTCCACACGGACGCGGCGCAGGCGGCCGGCCGCGTTCCGATCGATGTGGAGGACATCCGCGCCGACCTGCTTTCCCTCTCCAGCCACAAGCTCTACGGCCCCAAGGGAGTCGGCGCGCTCTACGTGCGCCGCCGCCCGCGCGTGCGCCTCGCGCCGCTGTTCTCCGGCGGCGGGCAGGAGCGTGGCTTGCGATCAGGCACCCTGCCGACGCCGCTGATCGTCGGCTTCGGCGAGGCCTGCCGCGTCGCCGTCATCGAGAACCTGCTGGATTCGGGCCGCATCGCCGGCCAGCGCGACCGTTTCCTCACCGCGCTGCAAGCCGAGGTGCCCGGGCTGGAGATCAACGCGAGCCGCGAGCACCGCGTCGCCGGCAATCTCTCCATCATCTTCCCCGGCGGCGTCACGGCCCAGGCGGTCATGGAGGGCGCGCCGCAGGTCTGCGTCTCCACCGGTTCCGCCTGCTCCTCCGCCGAGATCGAACCGTCCCACGTGCTGCGCGCGCTGGGCCTGCCGGAAGGACGCGCCCGCGCCACCTTGCGCGTCGGCATCGGCCGCTTTACCTCCCCCGCCGAGGTGGACCTGGCCGCCGCGGCGCTCGGCGCCGCCTGGCGCCGGGCCGTCGCGTCATTGGACAGCGCCCGGGCGGATACCGCCACTGCGGCGGAGAGGGGCTGACATGCCGAAAATGACTTTCATCGAGCGGGACGGCACGCCGAAGGAAGTGGACGCGCCGCTCGGCCTCTCGGTGCTCGAGATCGCGCACAAGCACGGCGTGGACATCGAGGGTGCGTGCGAGGGTTCGCTCGCATGCTCCACCTGCCACGTGATCGTGGAGGGCGGCTGGTTCGGCAAGCTGGCGACCCCGACCGAGGATGAGGAGGACATGCTGGACCTCGCCTTCGACCTGCAGGAGACGAGCCGGCTGGGCTGCCAGATCATCATGACCGATGCGCTGGACGGGCTGGTGGTGAAGCTGCCATCGGCGACCCGGAACGCGCAGGGATAATCTCACACCCCGCAACTTCTCCCTCCCCCGCTGTCGCGGGGGAGGGCGGGGTGGGGGCCTCACCGCCATGACCCACCCGAACACTCCCTACGGCACCCCCACCGGCCTCTACCGCCGCCTCCGCGACGCGAACGCCGAATCCTGGCGCGCCTATACTTGGCACCCCTTTGTGCAGTGCCTCGCCGACGGCACGCTGCCTCTGACCGCGTTCAAGCGCTATCTGGTGCAGGACTACCTGTTCCTGATCCAGTTCGCGCGCGCCTTCGCGCTGGCCGCCTACAAGGCCGAGAGCCCCGCGGCCTTCCGCGACAAGATCGCGGCCACGGGTGCGCTGCTGCACGAGATGACGATGCACGTCGCCTACTGCGCCGAATGGGGCATCCCGGAAGCCGCAATCGTGGCGGAGCCGGAGGCGCCGGAGACGGTGGCGTACACCCGTTGGGTGCTGGATCGCGGCATCGCCGGCGACATCCTGGATCTCGAAGTCGCGCTGGCGCCCTGCACAGTCGGCTATGGCGAGATCGCGCTGCTGATCGAGTCCAGCCCGAGCCGCGTGCGCGCCGACAACCCCTACGAGTCCTGGATCGCGATGTACGCCGGTGAGGAATACCAAACCCTCGCCCGCGGCGCCGCGGCGCGGCTGGACACGCTGGGCGAGAGCCACGGCGGCGCGGCGCGCTTCGCCACGCTGAGCGCGAACTTCGCAAAGGCGGCGCGGCTGGAGGCCGATTTCTGGCAGATGGGGCTGCGCGCCTGATGCGCGTGCTGGTCGCCATGTCCGGTGGGGTGGACTCCTCGGTCGTCGCCGCGCTGATGAGGGAAGCGGGCCACGAGGTGATCGGCGCCACGCTTCAACTCTATGACCACGGCGCGGCGGTGGCGAAGAAGGGGGCCTGCTGCGCCGGGCAGGATATCCACGATGCCCGCCGGGTCGCCGACGCGCTTGACATCCCGCACTACGTGCTGGACCGCGAGACGCGGTTTCGCTCCGCGGTGATCGAGGACTTCGCCGAGAGCTACGCCCGCGGCGAGACGCCGATCCCCTGCATTCGCTGCAACCAGACGGTCAAGTTCACCGACCTCGTGGCTCTCGCCAGCGATCTCGGCTGCGAGGCGCTGGCGACCGGCCACTACGCCCGCCGCGTGGAGGGCCGGGATGAGCCGGAGCTGCACCGCGCCGCCGATCCGGCGCGGGACCAGTCCTATTTCCTTGCCATGACCACGCGGGCGCAGCTCGCCTTCGCCCGCTTTCCGCTGGGCGACATGCCGGACAAGGCGGCGGTGAGGGCGGTGGCGGCGCGGTTCGGCCTGCCGGTGGCGGAGAAGCCGGACAGCCAGGACATCTGCTTTGTTCCCACTGGCCGCTACGACTCGCTGGTGGAGCGGCTGCGGCCGGAAGCGGCGGCGCCGGGCGACATCGTGGACCTCTTCGGCCGCGTGCTTGGAACGCATGGCGGCATCGGCCGCTACACGGTCGGGCAGGGGAGCGGCGTCGGCGGCGTGGCGGAGCGGTTGTACGTCGCCGGCATCGACGCGCCCCGCCGCCGCGTGGTGGTCGCGCCCCGCGCCGCGCTGCCGCGGGCGGAGGTGATCGCGGGCGAGGTGAACTGGCTGCGCGACCCGCCCGCTGCGCCGATCCGCGTGACGGTCAAGCTGCGCGGGCGGGAGGCGCCGCGGCCGGCGACCCTGGAATGGGATGCGGCGGCGGGTGCTGTCCATGTCACGCTGGACGAGCCGAACGTGGTGGCGCCCGGGCAGGCACTCGTCGCCTATGAGGGCGAACGCGTTGTGGCCGGCGGCTTCATCCGCGCGCCGGTGCCGCTCACGTCTCCGCTTGTTGACACGGCCCCGGCCCCGGCCTAATGCCCGCTCCTTGTGCGGCGACGTAGCTCAGCTGGTTAGAGCACGGCACTCATAATGCCGGGGTCGGCGGTTCAAGTCCGCCCGTCGCTACCACGGTCTTCACGCAACGCCGGTGTAGAGGTGCCGCAGCTTCGCGATGAAGCCGGGTGATGCCTTGGCGCGCGTCGCGGCTGCGACCTCCACCCCGGGCAGCAACGTGTCCGACGCCTCCCAGGAGAAGTCGCGGGCGAAGATGACGCGGGCGTCGCGCGCCGCCGCGATCTCAGCCGCTCCGCCGCCTTCGCGCAGCACGCGGCCGGCGACGACGCCGCATTCCACGGCCTGCGTCGCGCCTTGACCGAGGGTGGGCACCATCGCCTGCGCGGCATCGCCGAGGAAGACCGCGCGGCCATCCGCGGCGTGGCGCAGCAGCGGCACGGTGGCAGAGCGCGCCCAGTGGATGTCGGCGACATGGGCCTCGATCTTCCCCAGCATCCAGGCCACGGCGGCGCTAGGCGGCGCATCTGGCGGTGTGAACAAGGCGCGCTGGGCGGCAGCGGTCTTCATGTGCTCGGGCGTCGTCTCGGCGCCGTGCAGGGGAAAGGTGCCGGCGACGTACACGGCGCCGCCCGGCACACGGAAGGACAGTAGCCGGGCGTTGCCCTGGAACCACTGGCCGTAATCGTCGTACGGGCAATCCGCCGCCTCCGTCACCAGCAGGCGCCAGATGCAGACGCCGAGTGGCGTCGAGTCTGGCTCGCCGGCTGTCAACGCGCGCAGGCGGGAGTAGCGGCCATCGGCGCCGACCAGCAGGTCGAAGCCGCCGTGGCGGGTCAGCTCATCGGCGGTGCGGAACACCGGCACCAGGCGGCCGACGGCGTCCTCCTCCACCGCCTCCAGGACATGCCCGTTGCGTGTGCGGTGCGCCACCGGCGCGCGCAGCAAGCGGTAGAGTTCGGACCAGCGGATGCGGACGCCGGGCTCCTCCGCCAGGTCGAGCATGTCGAGATCGAGCAGTGGCGTGCCGTCCGTCAGCTCCGCGATCCAGCGCCGCCAGGGAAGCGACGCGGCGCGCAGGTCGGCGTGGCGCGCCGGGTGGTGCAGGCGAAGCGCCTTCAGCGCGTTGGGGCCGATGTTAAGGCCGGTGCCGGCTTCCGCATGGTCGCCATTGGCCACGCGCTCGAACGCCGTCACATCCATGTCCGGCGCGTCAAGGAGGGAGTCGGCGAGCAGGCTGCCCGCCACGCCGGTGCCGATGATGCCGATGCGCATGGTGTGACCCTGGGATGACGCCGTGCGGCGTGCAAGCATCGCGCCATGCCGAAGCTCGCCATCCATCGCCTCTCCATGGCCCATCCGGGCGACCTGTCGGCCCTGGCGGCGTTCATCTCGCGCGGCGAGGTGCGTGCGGCTCAGGTGCGGGCCGTGATCGGCAAGACGGAGGGCAATGGCGGCCTGAACGATTTCACCCGCGGCTACTTCACCCAGACGCTGATGGGTTTGCTGGCGAGGGAAACAGGCGAGGCGGCGGAAGCGGTCGCGGCGCGGCTGCCCTGCGTGCTGAGCGGCGGGACGGAGGGCGCGCTCTCGCCGCACTACCTGGTGTTCAGCGTGTCGGATGAGGCATCCGATGGTGCAGGACTGGCGATGGGCACCGCTTTCAGCCCACCCACGGCCGCACGCGACATCGGACGGCTCGCGCAGATCGTGGCCGTACGGGACGCGGTGCGGTCGGCAATGGCGGACGCCGGGATCGCGCGGGCGGAGGACGTGGCGCTGGTGCAGGTGAAGGCGCCTTGCGCGCAGGCGCCGGATCCCGCGGCGCGCAGCACCGATCCGCGCGTGCTGATGGCGCTCTCCCGCGCGGCGGCGGCCTTCGGCGTAGGTGTGGCGCTGGGTGACATCGCGGAGGACCGCGCGACCGAAGCGGCTTTGCTACGCGATGTCGACCTGTTCAGCGGGCGCGCCAGCATCTCCTCCGGCATTGAGGTTACCTGCAACGAAGTGGTGGTGTTCGGCCGCGCGCGGGGCTGGGCGCCGGGGCTGGTGGCGAGCGTGGCGCCGATGCGGGATTTGCTGGACCTGGACGGCGTGCGGGCGGCCTTCGCGGATGTACCGGGCGAGGTGCTCGGCGTGATCGCGAAGGGGGAGCCGGACCGGACTGGCGCCATCCGCGGGCACCGGCACACGATGCTGGGCGACACGGATATTGACCCGCAGCGGCACCTGCGCGGGGCGTTGGGAGCCATAGTGGCGGCGATGGCGGGGGATGGGCGGGTGTTCGTGTCCGGCGGCGCGGAACATCAGGGACCGCCGGGGGGTGGACTGGTGTGCGTGTTCGGGCGGGGATGAGGAACGACTTCCCCTCTCCCGCCTGCGGGGGAGTTTGGGTGGGGGTTGTGAGTCCGCGCCGGGCCTCGTGCCCCCACCCTAATCCTCGCCCGCGGGCGGGGGAGGGGATAGGGGCGTGCTATCTGATGGCGTCCATCACCGCGTGGCTCCACGCCCCCGTCGGCGCCCGCGTGATCACCGGGCTGTCGCCTCCAGCCGAGAGCAGCGTCTGCACCGTGCGCTCGTAATCGGCCGGCACCAGACGGCCGTTGCCGTCCGTATCCAGCAGGCGCGCGATCTCGCCCATCATGCGGCGCTGGTGCGCCTCGGTCTGCGCGCCGCTCGCATCGTTGTCGAGCACGATGCGGGCGGCGGCATCCACGTTGGCGCGCGCCCAGTCCCAGCCCTGCATGGAAGCGCGGACGAAGCGGGCCATGCGACCGACGAACGCCGCGTCGGAGAGGCGCGATTCCAGCACGTACAGCCCATCCTCCAGCGTCGCCACGCCCTGTTCCTCGTAGCGGAAAACGGTGAGTTGTTCGGGGCGGAAGCCGCCGTCGATGACCTGCCAATATTCGTTGTAGGTCATGGTGGAGACGCAATCGGCTTGGCGTTGCAGCAGCGGGTCCACGTTGAAGCCCTGCCGCAGCACGCGCACCCCTTGCGGCGACCCATCCGTGCGCAGGCCGAGCCGCGCCATCCAGGCGAGGAACGGGTATTCGTTGCCGGAGAACCAGACGCCGAGCGTGCGGCCGCGCAGGTCGGCGGGCGTGCGAATGCCAGTCTCGGCGCGGCAGGTGAGCATCAGGCCGGATCGCTTGAAAGGCTGCGCGATGTTGACCAGCGGCACGCCGCGTTCGCGGGCGGCGAGGGCGGCCGGCATCCACTCCACGATCACGTCGGCGCGGTTGCCGGCGATGACCTGGGGCGGCGCGATGTCCGGCCCGCCCGGGTTGATCCGCACATCCAGGCCGGCCTGGCGATAGAAGCCGCGCGCCTGCGCCACGAAGTAGCCCGCGAACTGCGCCTGCGTGACCCATTTGAGTTGCAGCGTCACGCGCTCCGGCGCTTGCGCCAGGGTGGGCAGCGGTGCGGCTAGGGCGGTGCCGATCGCGGCGCGGCGGGTGAGGCGCATGGGGATCTCCGTCAGGTCCGATTGGAGGGATGCCAGAAGGTCGCGGCGCGTTCGGCCAACGCCACCACGCCGTAGAATGCCGAACCGGCGAGGGCCGCGACAACGATTTCCGCCCAGACCATGTCGAGGGCGAGGCGCGCGGCCTCGGTCGCGATGCGGAAGCCCATGCCGACGGTCGGCGAGCCGAAGAATTCCGCCACGATAGCGCCGATCAAGGCGAGCGGGGCGTTGACCTTCAGCGCCGTGAAGATGAAGGGTGTGGCGGCCGGCAGTTGCAGCTTCACCAGCGTCTGCCAGGGCGTTGCGGCGTAGCCGCGCAAGAGGTCGCGCTCCATCGCGGAGGCTGCGGCGAGGCCGGCGGTGGTGTTCACCAGCATGGGAAAGGTCGTCATCGCGACGACGACAGCGGCCTTGGAGTGCCAGTCGAAGCCGAACCACATCACGGCGATCGGCGCGATGCCGACCACAGGCAGCGCCGCGACGAGGTTGCCGATGGGCAGCAAGCCGCGGCGCAGGAAAGGGCTGCGGTCGGCGAGGATCGCCAGCAGGAAACCGGCGCCGCAGCCGATGGCATAGCCGGTGAGAACGGCTTTCAGGAAGGTCTGCGCGAAATCCTGCCAGAGAATATGCGAGGAGGCGGCCATGCGCGCGGCGATGGCGGATGGCGCGGGCAGCAGCACCATCGGCACCTCGTAGCCACGCACCAGCACTTCCCACAGGATCAGTACGAGAACGCCGAAGGCGATGGGGGCTGCGAGGGAGAGCACGCGCCCTTCGATACGCGCGAGACGGGTGATGAGGACCGCGCCGATCACGGCGATGACTAGGGCACTCAACGCCGTCACGCGCGTGCGCCCATGCGGCGGGCGAGGGCGCGTTCCAGCAGCGCCAGCAGGCCGACCAGCGTGGCGGAGAGGATGGCGGCGACGGTCAGCGCGGCCCAGATCTGCACCGTCTGGCCGAAGTAGGACCCAGCCAGCAGTCGCGCGCCCAGGCCAGCCTGCGCGCCGGTCGGCAGTTCCGCGACGATGGCGCCCACCACGGCTGCCGCGGCGGCGACCTTCAGCGCGGCGAACAGGAAGGGCAGGGAGGATGGCAGGCGGGTCGTCCAGAACACCTGCGATCGCGTGGCGGAGTAGGTCCGCAGCAAGTCCAGCGCGAGACGATCGGCGGATGTCAGGCCCTTCACCATGCCGATGGCGACCGGGAAGAAGCAGAGAAAAGCGGCGATCAGCGCCTTCGGAAGCAGCCCATCGAAGCCGAGCGCGCCGAGCGCGACGACGACGATGGGGGCGAGGGCGAGCACGGGAATGGCCTGAGAGGCGACGATCCAGGGCATCAGCGCGCGGTCCAGCGCGCGGATGTGCGTGACGGCAGTTGCCAGGAGCACGCCCGCCAGCGTGCCGATGCCGAAGCCGGCGAGGGCGGCGGAGAGGGTGATCCAGGCGTGATGGATCAGCGAACGGCGGGAGGTGACGGGCAATGTTGCGGTGCTGCGCCAGACTTCCTCGATGACCTGGTGCGGGGCGGGGAGGAGGGGGCGGGTGTGGTTGAGGGTTTGCGCGACCGTGGCGCGGAACTCCGGGGTGAGACCGGCGCGGGCTTGGGCGTCGGTGACGACCTGCCAGTTGAGGAGGATGGAGAGGGCGTACCAGAGTACGACGAGGATCGTGGAAACGGTGAGGATGGGCAGCACGTGCATTCGTAGCGCGGCCCCCCCATACCGAGCCTCACCGGTAAGGGGGGAGGGAGAAGGCGTTTCACCCCTCATACGCGTGCCCCGCGCGGAGCGCCTCGCGGACGCAGGCGGCGATCTGGAGGACGGCAGGCGTTTCGCGGATCGCCAGGGGACGGTCGGCGC